>Ga0256406_1000186_pt1 | contig 120283 bp, 135 predicted proteins | sample RumenRJG_03DNA_FD_185986 | JGI IMG/M metagenome (GOLD analysis project Ga0256406, IMG submission 185986) | Bovine rumen microbial communities from Lethbridge, Alberta, Canada - RJG_03 | ecosystem: Host-associated > Mammals > Digestive system > Stomach > Rumen | place: Canada: Alberta...
GTTACATGATCTCCTGCAGAAAGGCTGGCCGGGGCTCTCATAGGAGCAGCCATGAAGCTTGCCTTCAAGAGATTAGCCTTTGCAGAAGCAGTAGTGGATGCAGTAGAAGCGGTATTAGCTGCCAGTACGTCCCTTACTACCTGCTTGATTACGTCTTTTCCGTCAGTGGAAATATTGGAAAGAGAAGTATCCACAAAATTAGCCTGATTGTTCTTCATGTTGCTGATAGCGCTGGTCACTGAAGAAGAGATGGATGTGATGGTCTTACCATAAGAGGAGACCTTGTCAGAGATCTTCGCCACTTCCTGGGAGGTGGTCTTGATCTGGGTATTCAGAGCATTGGTCGTTGAATAAACAGTGCCACCGGTAACAAGGCCCGTGTTCCCGGAAGCGATGAGTCCGGCCTTCTTGACGGAAATAGCGTTGGCAGAGGAGATATCGATGTCAGAACCTGCAGTATAGGTTTTACCACTGCCACCACCAGCCCCTGCCACAGCCTTGTTAAGCTGTTCCACCGTGACGGCATCATGATCATCAACACCGTCTGCAATCTTCACCAGACGGTTATAGTAAGCCGATGTATACTTGTTTTCCGTAATGGTGGGAGCTTTCGTGTAATCATTATTTCCTTTGGAATCTGTCTGCCAAGTAACGGTATAACCGGATACATCGCCACTGTCGTGGCCGAAAGCAATGGTACCCGTTTGATTCGTAGTCGCCTGATAACCAATGGCCGTCCCATTGGCAACCGTAACAACGGACTGATATCCGGTAGCTAAACTGTGTTGCGCATCAGCACCAGTAGAACCGCCTGCAACGCCAGTAGAATACTTTCCATTAACTACGGCTCCCTGACCGCCCAAAGCAGAGGAGTGGTCACCGCTTGCCGTGTTGTCCCATCCCCCAGAGACAGAGGAGGAGTCACCGCTTGCCCTATTGACATGTCCTCCGGAGACAGAGGAGTAGTCACCGCTTGCCGTGTTGCCCCATCCCCCAGAGACAGAGGATTCGCTACCGCTTGCCGTATTGTGTAATCCCCCAGAGACAGAGGAGTAGAAATCGCTTGCCGTATTCTTCCATCCCCCAGAGACCGAGGAGTAGTCACCGCTTGCCGTGTTGCCCGATCCCCCAGAGACAGAGGAGGAGTCACCGCTTGCCGTATTTTGTCTTCCCCCGGAGACAGAGGCATAGTAATCGCTTGCCGTATTTTGTCTTCCCCCGGAGACAGCGGAGGAGTTACCGCTTGCTATATTTTGATTACCGGTATAAGTACCAGTAACAGAAGATTTCACAGTGGCATAGGTATCATCAGAATAAGTAACCAGCGCATAGCCTTTTTTTGAGGTATTATAATAAATTCCCATCAGCCCCGACGCATGGTCATAATTGTATGTGACCCCATCTTTCGTGTACGTATCAGGCATGGAATCTGCCAGTGCAGGTGATATTCCTCCAAATAAAAGAACCGCTGAAACAGCGGCTGTAAGAAATAACTTATTATTTTTTCGCATGACAAATACCTCCTAAACAGGAAATTATGTGTTTAAACCCATAGAGACATCTGTCATGCTATCTAAAGGTATAGTACTACCCCCCCCCGAATTTGTCAACTATTTTTGCTATTTTCCTGTACTTCCTATACCTCCTTTTCTTACTCCCGTGGCATGGTCATCAATGGTCTTATAGAACTTTGTAAAGACTCCCTGAGCAAACCGTTCACCGGCCTTTATGACTTGGGTTTCTTTCCCAAAGTTATACACAGGAATAGTTATGTTTCCATCATTCTTTTCATTGCCATAAAAGTCTGCGTCTATGATAAAAACATTATTAGGCAGCATCAGCCGTCTTTTGATTCCATAAGAAGATCTATCAAAAATCATAAGCACCATATCCGGTGGGAACTTTGCCTTTATATAAGTCCTTATAATCACGATTTCATCCGGTGGAATCTCCACGTCATACGGGCAGTAAAAGTCATAACCGGCAGCGTCTTTCGTACTTCTTACCGGGAGTTGAATCCCTTCAGGAGCATATTTAACCCTTTCAAATCTTATTTCTTCCATAAATTTTCTTCCTTTCATATCATAATGTATTAAATAATTTATACTTCTATTATATACAATGTAAAGCTCCCGGAAAGATTCCGGGAGCTTTGCTGTGGTTATTTCTTCGTGGTGTTGTCTTCAAATTCCATCTTGGCAAATTTGCTATTATGTGGTTTATCATATTTGGCTTTGCAAATTGCCTCAATCCGTTTCTGCAGTTCTTCCTTAACGGTATCAAGCTTGAAGTCCTTTGCTTTCACAAACTTCCTGTCTTTTGCGGTCAGGTAATCACCAGAAGACATAGCAGAGTGGATATCAATAAGATTGCCGTCCTTATCAAGCTTCAGTGCTTTCGGTTTATCAATTCCCTTGGCACCTACTTCTGTCATGATATTCTTGTCATTCAGATCAGACATGATGAAGGAAAGATATTCATCATACTGGAAATCAGCCTTGACAGCAACCTGTGGAAGCTTATCATCAGGGATTTCCTTGTACATATCTTCATTCCACATGCTGAATGCATTGAAAGAGCGGATGATGGCTGTATCTTTATTCACCACATAAGGCTTGAGCTTGTAGGAAGCCTGGTACAGTTTAACATCATAGCCTTTGTTATCCTTTGTAACTTTCATAACATAGGTAACCGGCTCATCCTTTGCAATGGATTCACCTACATAGGTCCCGGAAATGTCTTTACCGCATCCTGCAAAAGCAAACACGGCGAAGCATGCCATTATCAGAGCCATAATTTTCTTAATCATTTCGTTTTCTCCATTTCCAGTTTCATACTCACTTAAACCTTACCTTTAGAATCAGATACTCCCCTTAGATATACAATAGGTACCGGAGTGAAGGGGCAAAGCCCCTCCACTCGATACCTATTTACCGCCCCCTCATAATGGCCGGGAAGTTACTCGACAGGTTCTCACAGTCTGCAGATTTGTACAGGCTTTTCTTCCAAAAGGAACTTCCCAGCCACATTCATTTACCAGTTCAATTTCTTCATGGCATTATCATAATCAGCCATCGCCTGGAAGATACTTTTCCTGGCAAAATAAGATTTTGGAAATCTATTGACCTCACAAAACTTATTGAATCGCTCGTACTCGTCCTTCGTCATGGCGATACTGATACGATACGTCATCCTCCCCTGTTCTTTCCCTTTTTCTTCAGGATCCATAGGAACTCACTTTCCAGCGAACAGAGTGAAACAATCACTATCGCTTATGTTACTTGTTCTTATTATTCATAGTACTATTTCACGATGCTCTTTTCAACAGTAGAAGAAAGTTCCATTTTCTGCATAAGGAGAGCTACCTGGTCTTTGAGTTCCTTAATTTCCTCAGCCTGCTTATCATTTTCGGCCTTCAGAGTACGGATTTCAGCAGCCATGGCTGCCTTGGAAGTGGTTTTGCCATTGGAACCTCTGCCAACCTTGAAGGAAACACCTGCATTAAAGGCGTTGTGATCGGCACCCATGGTACCGCCAAGGCTGAACATAACATTTTCATTGGGCTGGTAAAAGAGTCCCAGGGCTTCTGCAGTAGTTCCACGATAAGTGCCAGCGGAAACCGCCACATCCAGCTTGTTATCCGGATCATAATCCAGATGATGAAGGCCTGCCAGGGCTGCTCCTACCGCACCAGCGTCCTTGATATCTTTTGTCAGATTATGGTTCATGGCGTCCATATCATGATAGATATTATCAGCAACACCATTTACATAACCCACATTGGCCGCACTGGACATATCACGAATATTCGTGGTTACGCCGGTGATGACACGGCCTCCGTTTGCCCCGGATACATCAATCTTGGAAGCTTCGGAGTCTTTTGCAATTCTTACCTCATTGCCGTCTACAGTTACCAGGCCCACACCTGTGGATTCACGGATACTTTCTACCGCATTGAATACGGTGCCACCGGACACAAGGCCAGTATTGCCTTTTTCTACCTTCCCGGTATTGAGCTTGGTTGAGAAGGCATCCACATCAATATTGGAACCGTCTTTTTCAGCCTTGCTGTCTTTCAGATTGCTGATGGATTTTTCGTTTTCAGAAACTTTGCCATTTAAAGTTTCTACATCAGCCTTATCCGCTTTCTTGGAAAGGCCGGTATCCACATAAGACTTATCAGCCTTGGTTTTCTTCAGGGAAGTAATATCGGAAGTATTGGTATCTACCTTTCCAGACACCTTGGTCAATTCAGAAGCATCGGCTTTTTTAGCCAGGGAATCCTTCATGGTATTCTGGATAACCTGTCTCCCGGCATCGGTAATATTCGACAGATCCTTGTCCGCTTTATTAGCAACACTGGCATTAATTGCCTTTTCGGAATCAGCAATTTTCTGGTCAGTCTCTGCCTTGGTATAGACAGAATCGGCATCGGCTTTCTTGGCGAGACCTTCATCTACATAAGATTTATCCGCTTTCTTGGAGAGGCCTTCATCAACGTAAGTCTTATCAGCCTTGGAATCTTTCAGGGAAGCAATATCGGAAGTATTGGCATCCACCTTGCCAGACACTTTGGCCAATTCGGAAGCATCGGCTTTTTTAGCCAGGGAATCCTTCATGGTATTCTGGATAACCTGTCTCCCGGCATCGGTAATGTTAGACAGATCTTTATCTGCTTTATTGGCAATGTTTGTATCTGTTGCCAGGCCTTCCGTTGCTTTAGAGATAGCCTCTGCTACCTGTCCACCGGTGACCAGTCCGGCATTTCCGGATGCCACAGAGCCATCTGCTTTGACGGAAATTTCATTATCAGTGGAAATATCAATACCCGTTCCTGCAGTATAAGTTTTTCCGCCTGTGAATCCTGCCAGGGCTTTATTTAATGTGTCCCCGGTAATAAGTCCCTTGTCATTGGCTTCATTTTTACCAGTGCCAAGCTTTTCCGCATACTTTTCAGCATCAATATTGGAAGCATCAGTCTTGGCATAGGTGTCACCCAGACCGGAGAGAGCAGTGTATACGCCGCCACTTGTCATGAGACCGGTTCCCTTTTCAGTCACCTCTGTGGTTCCAAGCTTAGCAGAATATTTTGCCACATCAATATTGGAACCATCTGTTTCAGCTTTGCCTTCGGCAGCTTTCTTTGCAGCAGTTTCTGCAACACCCGTGATTTTTGCTTCCCCGGCTTCAGACAGGTTGTCCAGTGCGGTAGATGCTTTACCAGCAAAAGATGCGTCGGTAGGCATATTCTTAATTGCCTGGTAAACAGTATCGCCTGTTACGATTCCTGTATTTCCGGCTTCCACCTTACCGTTAGAAGTTACACCGAACTTGATTCCCGTTACCACTCCGCTGGTATTTGTTACGGAGCTGATATTTACATTATCTCCACTTACAAGGTTCATCTCATTATTGCTCGAAGTCATATTAAAAGCCCGTTTGCCATTCACATCGTACCAGAACCCTGTATCTTTAATGGAGTTAAGCGCCGTATTTGCTTTGATTGTTGTCTTCGTCAGCTGATCCTGAAGAGAAGTGACGGTTTCAGCATTGGCCGCAATACTTACGCTGATATTATTGATGCTTTCATCAATGTTATCAAAACGGTCAGAAAGCTGGCCACCTGTTACCGCATCAGTACTCCCGGATCTAATGTTTCCATTTGCCAGGCCAGTAAGTTTAGTATTGCTGAGCGTAATGGCAGAATGATCATCACCGTCATACAAAACCGTGTTATCGGCTGCCATAGAATTAAAACCGAGTGTCAATGCTGCAGCTGCTGCCATTGCTAATACTTTTTTGTTTGCTTTCATAATAGGTTCCTCCAGACTGTACAAAAAAAAGGCACTAAAAAAACCTCTTCAGAGTGTGATCATGACTTTGGTTATCAGACCAACATCGAGAGGTTATCTCATTTTGTATTCAGTTGTAGGAACTACAAAAGACGTTTAGAGCTAAACGCCCTAGACATTTAAGAGCTAGACGCTCTCAATGTACGGGTTATCGGGACCGCCCGTCAGGTAACTACCGCCACGCACTCATAAAGAGGCAAGCATCCTGCATCCATCGTCCAGGGATGCATTCCGTTTACACCCACCATCTTCACTTCAGCTTCTTGTGTTTCACCATCTCTCGGTATTTCGCCCAGCCCTCTTGCTCATAGACCTTAACTAGTACCGCCGTCAGGCAGCCCAACTTTATTGGTAGTGAATGGTAGTGAATTTCACTACCAAAAGTATACCACCGTATAAGAACTGTGTCAACAGATTTTGTTATAGTTGTATTTTCATCTGTCCATATTGATTCCCTATCAATGTACCTTTCCTTCTACTCCCTGAATATGTTAAATCAATAATTTAACTTAATATCGCTTTGCGTTAAAAATTGACCGCCAATAAATCAGGCATCGTAACGCATCTATTTATATGTTAAAATGCTTTATTTTATCGTATTTATTTAGTTCAATTCGTTTTTAACTCAAAATGTTGAGTTAAAAAAATTAACTTCATTTTTAATTGAGTTAAAATGGTAGATTTGAGATTGCAGGGTTGCTCTGCTACAGAGTAAAATTTTACACTAAGGTTATAGTTCTGTTTTTAGTCCGTTCGTACTGTTTTCCTGCTAAACATATCTGTGGATATTGGAAATTATTCATTATTGTTACATATGCTTATTTTCTTCAACTGCATATACCTCAATAAAAAAAGGAAGCATTTCTGCTTCCCTAAAAAATGATTCAGTTATCTTTTTCCGGAACCTGGATTTCATCCTTATGTTCTTCGGCATACTGTTCAAAGTCCTTATCTTCCGCTTCACTCAGGATCCGGATCATTTTCTTGACCGCATCATCTGCAATTTCTCTGTTTCTGATAGCTGTCAGATTTAGTACTGCTGCATACAGCATCAGAAAAATAGTCTTGTGATTCGGATTTATGGGATCTACTTCACCTTCCGGAGTCGGCACGTCGGACTGAACCATGGTTCTTACATAGTCCTTGTTATTCTCGTCCTCAAGTACGGTAATGTTGATGTGCATTTCCTTGAATTCGTTCTTGTCACTCATTTTGATTTTCCTCCCTTCTTGATTTACTTTACCTTCTCTTTCAATCGGCTTGATGCCTTGAAGGCCACTCTTTTATGAGCTTTTACACGAATCTTTTTTCCGGTAAGCGGATTCAACGCATACCTGGCTTTAACGCTTGTTAAATGAAAGCTTCCAAACCCCATCATTGATACTTCAATGTTCTTTTCCAGTGCCTCTGTCAGAGTACCGATAAATGCGTCATAAGCCTTAGCAGCTTCATACTTGGTCATTTCGTTTTTCGTGGCCATCATCTCGACGAATTTTGCTTTGCCGATTTTGATTGGTTCTTTCTTCTCCATCCTATTCACTTCCTTTCTTTTTTAATTTGTATATGTAAAACACGGGCGGTTATTATTGTTGTTATTATTGCCCCCTGTGTGTTAACGTCTTCCAAGGGAAAGTCCACGTTCATAGATTTCAAGTTCAGCTACAGTCTTTTCATACTCATCATTCCGTTTGAGTTTGTTTTCATCCAGGTCCTCCCAGCGGATTAATCTGCCATTGGGTGCATCCTTATTGGCATCCACCAATCTGCTCATGGCTTTACCAACTGCATTGCTACGTTCATTATAGGATTTAGATTTCCTGATTCCATAAGTTCCATTCAGGGCAGCATTCTGGTCATTTTCAAATTTGGGCTTCTTTCCCACATTACGGACTTTATAGAATCTTGCCTTAATGGTAGTTTCTTTTACCTCTTCTGCATTCAGCTTCCAGTAAGATTTACCATTAGAGGCATTGTCTTCTTTATATCCTACAACCATTTCCGTAACATTGGCTTTTCCCTGGATAACAGGTGCACCATCTCTTACTGCATGCACCCTGTAAAGTGTCCCATCTTTAGGTATGCCGGAAATATCCGTCAGGATGAAATAGGTGCAGTCCTGATATTTCACTTTTGGCATCCTCTTTAATGGGATCCGGCCTTCATATTTCAGATTTTTACCAACGGCATTCGGAAGCGGTTCGCTGTATACAATGATGTCCGGCTTATAATTTTCCCTAATCAAGGAAGCCTTTTCACGATACAGATTTTCCTGCTTGGTAAAATAAATATATTTTCCATAATTCTTTTTCATGGACATCTGGTGCTTACTATTTTCGGCTTTAAGAGCTTCAAATGCAGAATGTACTTCTTGTTCTCTGCCTCTCAAAGCGCCTTCCTTTACATCATATTCCTTCTTCAGTTTGGCATTCAAAAGAGTTGTTTCCTGCCATTGCTGCTGTACCTTGTCAGGCACGGTATGGAAAAAGGCCTGTTCCTGATTCATATAATTTTCGAGGTCGGTCAACTCTTTCATGGACCTATGATATTTGTTTTTGGCGTCTTTATAACCAGGAACGATTCTTTCCTTTGCCATTTCATAAAGAATAGCGTCCTTGAATACATGCTTTCTCTCTTTCTGGAAGTTTGTAAAATATACGGTGCCTTTGCTTTTGAAAGCATTGGCTTTTTCTTCCATGGCAGCAGAGAGATCGGCAGCGGTGATAACCATCGGATCTTTTTCGTTTGCCTTTTCTTTAGCCTCTGCCCTGGCTTTGGCTCTTTCTTCCTGCAGTTCCTTTGCTACTCGTCTGATTAAAGAGTCAATAGCAAAGATAATCATTTTGGCTTCTTCCTTAGAAGCCTCCATCATTCTTTCTTCATCGTTATCTTTGCTGATTTCTTCATAGGTAGGGTCCTTATCCTTCAAATCGGCAGTAACATCGGCTTCATGTTCAAGTTCTTTTTGAAGTTCTAAAATTCTAGCCTTCTTTTCCGGATTCCGATACATCTTTCCCATATGAGGAGCTGGCTTTCTATCCAGTAACCGGGCTTCACCTTCTCTGCCACTTTTTCTTAATTCTTCGGCCTGTTTCTTCAGCGTTTTTTCTGAAATTCTGGCAGACATACCTTTTTCTTCAAACTTTTCGTTAACCATTTTGGCCCATTTTTGGCGCATTTCAACAGTAAATTCTTTCTTTGTGTACCATGGATCATTGTAGTACCCGGATCCTTGGGTTACTTCTCCATCTTCATTAGTACGATACTGTGCAAAAAACTGGTCAGCAGAAAGAGGACGATCTTTTTCAATCGTCTTTTCATTAAACATAATATGCACATGAATGTTTCTATGATTTGGGTCAAAAGCTGCCGTCTTATCATGCACAGCGTAGGTATATACATGATCCGTGCTTATATGCGCCTCTTGAAGGAATTTATCCACTAAAGCAATATTCTCTTCCAGAGTAAATTCCTCCTGCAGAGCAAGCCGAATTTCCCGATATGCCCTTCCGTTCTTTCTTCTATGTGCTTCCGCTTCGCCCCAGAAGTTTCTTGCGCTATTAGCCCAGCCTGGCAGATTGCCGGTTTTGCTGTATACCAGTTCCTCTTTATGAAGCTTGGTATTTCCATATTTACCTTCTCTGGTGATGTAATCAAAGTGCTTTTGTGTGTCGATATGTTCTCCCTGCTTAGACTTTGCATGTGGGGTATTAGAGAAATAGAACAGCGCCATGATTACACCTCCTTTACCATTTCGCTTTCACAAATTAAGGAGCTTGCTCCGCCCCGTAGGGGCCCGCCTTGGCGGTGGATCCAGCCGTATGCGGCTGGCGCATTTGTCTGTCCTTGACAGACATGTAAATGCGCTCTCCTCGTCTTTTTCCACTCCATTATATCATCAATTTCACTTTTGTAAAATACTTTTATGTAAAATGTACCTTCTGCTATTGTTGTAATAGACTTTATCTCCATTAGTACCCTTTTAGTTTCTGCTTTTTTAGTCCAATTCTGCAAGCGAAAACGGTAGATAATAGCATAACCATTATCTACCGTAACTATTAAATTAATATTCATCTCGAATGTCTTCTGCTACATATGGCTTGATTTTATCATAGCGAATTTCAAAAACCGGATACCGACAAAAACCGCTACTTTCAAAATGGTCTGTATGTCTTGCAAAGAAATTTGAAAGTAAAAACTTTTCAGCAAACGGATAATTGTTATTATCCACGCAAATAAGAAAGTTCCCTTTCTCTACTTTAAGCCTTGGTAATTTACCCACATTGACACTTAATGCCCCGTATTCATCGAAATTAAAGGTATCGTTTTCTTTGAGTACAATTCCCAAAAATGGGAATTTGTTATCAACATATTTCGCAATCATAAATGCCCCGGTCAATTTTTCACCATTGCCAATGTCGATATCAAATGTTTTGCAATTAAGATTTCTCATTTCTATTTTCCTTTCTTTATAAAACCAAATTGTGAATCATGGCTTCAAGTGAGTCATAAACATGCAATTCTTTTTTTGACGCCGTATACATACCACGCCCACGAATAGTGGGCGTGGTAAAATGGAGCGTCAAAAAAGTGTAGTTCATCTTTTAGTCCATTCATTTGATGCCAGATTATTTTTACTCATATAAAAAAGAAGCACCTATTCCTGGTGCTTCTTTTGACTGCTAGTTATTTTTTTCAGTATCACCGCCTTTGTCCTCTTTTTTCTTAAATCCATAGAATCCTACACGGTCGGCATTGATACATACATTGGTGTATGTCTTTCCATCCTTTTCACGGGTTTCAATGGAAAGGGAACCATACACTTCTACACTGCTTCCTTTTTTCAGATACTGGGCTACGAAATTGGCAGAATCACCAAATGCAGATACATACAGGAATGTAGCAGGTTTATCTGTTCCGTCTTTGTTCTTGCCGTTGTTGTGAGCGATTCTGAAATGAGCATACTTTCTTTTACCGTCTTTTGTCATACCGCATTCCGGGGTAGCTACTACGTTGCCATTGATTGCAATAATATTCATGATTTTCTCCTTTTCTGTCTGAAATGCCAGACTACCGAACTCTTGCATATCCGCAATTCTTTTTTTGACGCCAGATACATACCACGCCCGTGGTTTTCGGGCGTGGTAAAATGGAGCGTCAAAAAAGAGTAGTTCATTTTTTAGTCCATCCCCTGCAGGTAAAGGGAGCTGCTTTTAGTTTTGCGGCTCCCTTTACCATTATTTAAAAAAGAACTTTACATCAGCTTCAGTATAAGCTTTATCATCAAAGCCATATACATCTTCCGGCGTACATTCATCCGCTTTTTCAATCTGAATCTTGAAAATTTTATCCATTGGAATCTGAATGCCTTTTTCCAATCGGAATTTAAATTTGCTACCGAAATCATTCTGATTATCAAAAAATCCGCATTTTGTATTCTTACTTACCTGAATATAGAAACTGGTCTTCCCCCTAGTTTCCCAAATATCTGCCATTCCTAATAAATCACCCAGTGCAATTCTGCACAGCAATCTGAATGCTTTACCAGAATATCCAGTATCAATAATAATGCTGCAATTATAATATTGATTTTCATAGTGTTCAAAAGGTGGCCAGCAGAACGCAAACCTATTAAAGCTTTTTCGGAAATGATTATCATACACTTCCCATATTTCCCTTGTTTCTTCAGTTACGATAGTTTCCCTCATTTTTTGATAAACATAATCCAACATCTCATTACTTTCTTTTTCATAAAGTTTCTCAACTTTCCTATCAAAGCTTACGTCTGGGTTTGGACTATTTAACATTTCACTTACGGTTTTCTCGTCAAGTTGTGAATCATGATCAGCTTTAAGCTTAATTCCGTTATATAACCTCCTTTTTTCAATATAACTATCTATTTCTTTCTCAATTAATCTAACCGTTTCTTTTTCATTCATTTTCTGACTACCTCCTCCTACAAATCTATGTTTCAACTTTCTATCTTTCATATAGCACATAACGCGCAATTCTTTTTTTGACGCCATACATACACCACGCCCATGGATCATGGGCGTGGTAAAATAGAGCGTCAAAAAAGTGTAGTTCATTTTTTTAGTCCATTTCATGTAAATGTAAAAATGGCAACATGCTTTTTCGCATTGCCATTTTTACATTATTTAAAAACTTCCTTCATTTTCAATCATATGCTTTATTGATTCATCTTCCGAACGTGGAATCACAAGTTCATTTATCTTCTTGTTAACTATTCTTTCACTTGGTGACATGTTTTCAAGTTCGTAACCTAATAGTTTCCATTTGACTTTATTCCCAAACATTCCAGTTTCATTTTCTGCTTTTATATATACCATGTAATTGCGATTGACTTTATCCATATACTTTACATAAGGCCTATCGGGTGCTACTGTTTCAAGTCTTGATGTTAAACTGATTTTTACATGGTAAACGCCATTTCCCTTATAACTTACATTTTTTCTGAGAAATGTACCGCTATCAATATAATCTCTTGAAAATTCTGCCACCTTTTGCCCCTGGAATTTCTTATGGGGGTCTCCCATCGCAAGCTCTTTTGCATAGGAAATAAATCCTTCACCTCTTTTGGATTCAATGACTGAAAGCCCTTTCCCTTCCCAGTACCCTCTTTCAATAGGCGTCATAAATTTATCTGCCTGCCTTACTGCCTCGAATCTATAATCATCTGTCAAGAAAACTCTCTCATCTGTTTTTTCGATTCCTGACATAATGGAATTGCCTAATCCTGTAATCAATGAATAAAGGATATAAAGAAATAATGCCAGTAATAAACATCTTTTTAAATATCCAGCTGTAGCTCTTATGATTTCAAACATGATAGCCCTCCTTTAAAAATAACTATCAATGACGCTGGGGAAAGTCGGGACATGGTTATCACCATCTTTCAATGGTGGAATATCATAATCAATATTCAGTTCAAACTTTTCAATATATCCATATTCCATAGCTCCATTGAGCTTCAATGCTTCTCCTTCTTTGATATATTTTTTCACGCTCTTATATTTCAGTTTTAATCCTAATTCCTTTTTATGATGTTTCATGGCAAGTGCAAGTTCTTTCCTGTTGCTGAAAATTCCGATGATGTGACGTTCACAATCAAAAAATCCATTTGCGTCGCCAATGACATGCAATGCATATACAACATTCGTCCGCATAACTTTGCTATTATTGATGTAAATAGAATGTTCCATTGGGGTGTCCTCCTCGCAATTCTTTTTTTGACGCCGGATACACACCACGCCCACGAGTAGTGGGCGTGGTATAATGGTGCGTCAAAAAAGTGTAGTTCAAATTTTAGTCCAATCTCGCAATTTAAATAAAAAAGAAGCACCTATTCCTGGTGCTTCTTTTGAATGTCGATTTATTTTTTCTTAGTGTCACCACCTTTATCTTCTTTTGTTCTGAATCCATAGAATCCTACACGGTCGGCATTGATACATACATTGGTGTATGTCTTCCCATCCTTTTCACGGGTTTCAATGGAAAGGGAACCATACACCTCAACACTGCTTCCTTTTTTCAGATACTGGGCTACGAAATTGGCAGAATCACCAAATGCAGATACATACAAGAATGTAGCCGTTTTATCTGTGCCGTCTTTGTTCTTACCGTTGTTGTGAGCGATTCTGAAATGAGCATACTTTCTTTTACCATCTTTTGTCATACCGCACTCCGGGGTAGCTACTACGTTGCCATTGATTGCAATAATGTTCATGATTATCTCCTTTTCTGTCTGATATGCCAGACCACCGAACTCTTGCGTATCCGCAATTTTTTTTTGACGCCAGATACATACCACGCCCGTGGTTTTTCGGGCGTGGTATAATGGAGCGTCAAAAAAGCGGAGCTCAGTTTTTAGTCCATTTCTACTTTGCACAAATCAAAAAGAGCCTGGAAATATACCCAGACCCTTCTTCTATTCACAAATTTGCTCTTTCTTTAGCCCTATTGATTAATTTCATAATTCTAATTAATTTCCACGGACTGTCTGATATTTTATATTTTTTTGACTTCAGCACTACGCAATCATATTTACCTCTCATTTTATTCCGCTTACTTTCGGGATATTTCTTTTCATGGCAATCTTTACAAAGCCATTCATCATTTACAACGTAAATCTGTCTCACCTTTTTGCCACAATGGGAGCATTCATAGCATTCATTAAGGTCCCTGTCAAGAATGTTATCAGGATACATAATTCTTAAAAGTGCCTCAATGTATTGCGGTGTCTCTAAAACTTCCGGTGCTTCTACTCTCTGTGAGCTTATGGACATCATATGAATGACTATATTTTTCATCTGCTCTTTCGTTAATTTCGGGTTTATCCAAGTACCATTTCTTTCCATGATAGCCATGGTATGAATGATTTCTTCTTCATACTCCATTTTCATATTTTCCTCTCCGTGAAATCAGTGATTCAATGCTTATGAATCAGATTAAATTCCGTCAATGCATGGTTCAACGCAATAGATACGGCTTCTTTGTTTTCTTCATGTCTGACACTTCTTTTTACAGTAACCTTTGTATTTTCATCTATCATGGCTTTTTTACCATTCACATCTGTTAATTTATAATGAACTGCTATGTTTCTATACGGCTTCATTGAATCATCGGTATTATGTATCACGATTTCAAGGAAATAGCTCATTCCGTTTTCCTGTGCCAGCTTTTGACAAATATAGTCATGACTCTTACTGTTTTCATATTTAATATCATTTTCCCTAAACACAACAGTAGTATCAATTACCCGTTTCCCATCTAATAAATGTGTGCCATCAGATTCCCATGTTGCTCCTGGAATTTCAAGAGGCTTTTTGTCATCAAATACAGCCATTCCCATAAATGGTCTTGTACTGTTATTGGCTACCATGGTGTTTACTACGCCGCCGATACCCATAATCATCATAATGAAAAAAATAGTCATTAATTTTCTCATGTTTTATACCTCCGCAATTCTTTTTTTGACGCCGTATACATACCACGCCCGTGGTTTTCGGGCGTGGTAAAATAGAGCGTCAAAAAAAAGTAGTTTATTTTTTAGTCCGGTCCTCGAAGTAAAAAAAGCTGGTGAAACTTGTAACCATCACCAGCTTTTTGCATTTACTTAAAACTGATCACCTCCGTCTTTAATTTCAACGCCAAGATTTTCGCTAATTTCTCTTATGAGTTCAGGCATATATTTCTGATAAAGTTTCTTGTTAACCAGTGTCACGTCTGTATTTAATCCCTCCAGATTTATATGCAGGTCTTCCACTGGATATAGCTGTTTTATGGTTTCTTCTTCCTGACTGAGTTTTTTTCTTTTTAAGCTATAAAGCCTGGTTTCCATATCATCAATGGCGTCATGCTGGCATTGAGCCATTATGTTCTTTAATGTAATTCCCTCTTTGCCATATTTGTGGTTTTGCCTTATTTCAGCAATAATAATTCTGAGGCCGTACTTAATATTCCTTAAAAGTACCAGGTCTTCAGGCTTGCACTGCAGTAATATAGCCAAAATTTCTTTATTTGTATAATTTTCCATTATGCTTTTTCCTTATGTAGTCGGTCTCAGTTGTTTTTTTCGGTAACTGAGCCTTATCAAAAATCTCGCTTTCCCTCAAGCCCATCTTTGCTATACTGCGCTATACTGCTTGGCAGGCGGTAATTGCCCTGATTTGAATAATCAATATTCAATTCATAATCAATAATGTTGCCTCTGAAAAAGTGCATAGGTTTAGTAGACAGGCAGTGCGGTAATTCCATAACTCCATATTCTTCTATGATTTCCACAATGCCCTTATACTCTATATCCACTTCAAGCTCTTTCCTGTGTTGATATAAAGCTAGGGCCAATTCTTTTTCTGATGTGAAAATCCCAATAATTTCTCTTTCTTCTCCTGATACGTCTGGATACGGGCCATATAAAATATACGCTTTCATTTTATTTCCCCTTTTTCAGCATAAAACTTGAGGTAATGCCTCATTTCAGCATTGCATTGATAATAAGAAATAGAATTCACCATATGATTCCAATACTTTTCTTTTTGCTCATCAGTCATCGTCATCAGCCAATCTATGGTACTGACTCCCATTAGCCATGGATTACTATTAACAGGGCAGGCATAGACCATATTTCCGTTTATATACATTTTATGTGCAATTCTCTTATTAATTCTTACCAGCTGTTTTCCATCATAGTTTGTAAAAAATTCATTTCTCATTGAGATCACCTCCCGCAATTCTTTTTTTGACGGCATATACATACCACGCCCATGATCCATGGGCGTGGTAAAATAATGCGTCAAAAAAGTAGAGTTCATTTTTTAGTCCATTTCAGCCTTGCCCTCAATTTTACAATGAAAGATGCAGCCTGACTTAATAGTCAAGCTGCATCTTTCATTTTTTTAAATTGCATTTGGACAGACATATAAAGCGAACATGACATCTACATAGTCTTCCCCAATTTCTATATCTAAAATTTCATCCCTATAATACTCGTAAAACAAGCTTTCTACGTCTTCAGGTTTTCTTCCTTTTAAATCATCTAAATCAAAAACGAAATTTCCGCTTAGGGTCTCCAATCTTCCTAAATCAAACAGTCCTTGAATAAAACTTTCATCGTCTTCCATTTTTACACCCGGATTTCAATAATACGTTGAATATGAGCATCAATATTCTGTGTATCACATTCATTGTATGTAAAATAGCTTTCATTACGGATTTCTTTGACTTTCTTTTTCAATAACGCCAAAGGTAATGGAGCTTCATCCTGTTCAGATGTATACCCTTCCCACCATAATTTATCCTCAACATCTTCATGTCTTTCCCAAATTTGAATATAGTCATCATTAATAAGTTTAACTACATCCGATACTTTAATATTCATACCTAATCTCCTTTACAATAATCAATACCATTCTTTAAGTTAATGGGGTAATCTCCTTCATAATGGTCTGTCACTCCCCAATTTTCTAAATACTCACCATCTATTTCAGACCAATTAATATCTTCCTCTATGTTCTTTATTGTTGGAAGTATGGTTTTATAAGCAGTATCCTTTTCGGCGTCAAGAATTTCCTTCCGCTTAGCCTTCAGTTCTTCAATATATTCGTTACATTTTTCTATTCCACTTTTGGTTAACATGATTCTCATAATCCCACCTCTTTTTTTGACGCCAGGTACATACCACGCCCACGATCAGTGGGCGTGGTAAAATGGTGCGTCAAAAAAATGAGTTCAATTTTTAGTCCAATCCCTCATAATGAAAGAGAGACCATATATTGTGGTCTCTCTTTCATTATGCAGTCCTTAAAATACCCCCGAACATTGGTCTAATCTGAATATCACCCCAATCCACATCGCCTGTCTCATTATACACAGCAGAATATACAATACCATTTTTATCCGGTCTTTCATTTTCCCATACTCTCTTGTCAGGCGTAATAAAAAGTACAGAAATCCACAGTCCAAATTCAGTATGGTCTACAATTGCAAAGTACGGAAAATACCCGGCTTCCTTTACTTTTTCTATTGCCTCTCTTACTTCTTTTTCGTAAGTGTATCCAGGCAGAAAATAATTGACAGGAATCCCTCCCATTCTTTCAGATACATAGAATACATCATTATCTCGATAATCTTTTAATGCCATGGATTCAAGCTTAAGATTTTTAAGTCTTTTTACTGCTTCTTTTTTCAATTCTTCTTTTGTCGTATTGATTAATCCAAGTAAATAAATATTTTCATCTTCTGTTGTTGTAATATCATCATGTGGAGGCAGACCCACTATTTCCAAACTTGTTTTTTCTTCCTGTACAATTTTACGCAGTTCTTTCCTATTCTTATGGAGATAAAGGTAAAGGTCCTCTTCATCGTTCCAAACTAAAGAATGTTCCTTGTCACTAAAAACGATTCCTTTTTCATTACCCACATAATGCTTTTCTCCATCCTTATAATTCACCTGTAATCTGATTTCCATGTTGACCTCCTTGTTCGATGAAACTCTCGCAATTCTTTTTTTGACGCCAGGTACATACCACGCCCACGATCAGTGGGCGTGGTAAAATGGAGCGTCAAAAAAGTGGAGTTCAATTTTTAGTCCCATCTCCCTCTAGGCATAGGGGAAAATAATGTCCCTTATGCCCTGCTTTTACCATACGTAAAAATATTCCCTATCCAGCCTCATTGGAAGAATATCCAGAAAATGGTCATCATAATGGGCTTTCCCATTGCGAAGGATTGATTCAAGTTTATTCCCGTATCCATCTTCATAGTCAGAATCGAAACCCTTGCCATTTTCACCTACGCCTGGCTCTAATGCTAAATTCTGAAGGAAGATATTAATCGCTTTTTGGCGGTTGCATGTTAAGATTTTCATATCCATAATCCTTAACAAATAGAATTTCTCATAGCACAAACTTTTATCCATTAAATGATAGGCTTCTATATCTGTCATTTTTATTCTCCAATTCTGCGTTTCAGCATGAATGTAAATTCTTCATCGTCCACTTTTTTATGAAATACCTCTTCATATGCCCTTTTAAATAAGTCAATTCCACCTGAAAAAGCCCAATCACCATAATTACCATCGGAAGAAATAGTTTTGCTTCCTTTGCAGTGTAGATATAAAGCAGAGCACAAAATAGCCGTAACCACCTTATCATAGGGCCTCATACCTGTTTTGCAGAAATTAAAAGAAACATCTTTATCGTTAATTTTTTCAATCAGAAATGTTTCAAAATCTTCCCCTTTTTCAGCAGAGCCATTCAGCCAGATTTTGGCTTTTGTGATTATGGGTTCTCCCTCTCCCAGTCCACCACAAATGGCTACATTTCCCAGTTCTACAATCTTTCTTGTGATTCGTGCAAGATTTTCATCTGGTTCAAGCTTTTCAAAATAATGTGTGTATCCCATGGTTTTTCCCTCTCTTTTCAATTACTCAATTCTTTAAAATCAGCAACCTTGAAGTTTTCTACACTATTGGAAAAATCAAGTGCATTATATTCCCACATTTCAAGTACCTTTTCCCACGCCTCCTCTCTATTTTTAGCTTCTATTTTAATGGTCATACGTCTTGATTCTTCTAAATCCAATATGTATTTCATGGTTCAGCACCTCCTACAAATCTTTTTTTGACGGCATATACATACCACGCCCGTGGTTTTCGGGCGTGGTATAATAGCCTGTCAAAAAAGTGGAGTTTAGTTTTTAGTCCTTTGCCCAACCGGATAATTGAATCCGGTTAAATTTATGCTCCTTCCTTAATTTCTACTCCATAAATCTTATGCGCAAACATAGGCGATACACTGTACTCTTTATTTTTGGCAATCAACCTATGAATTTCCCGTGTACTGTAATCCTTGTACGGTCCTTCATTATATTCCCAGTCATCAAAGATTTCTTTTCCTTTATCTGTAAGTACTAAAACCTGCATGTTGTGTGTTCCGTCATGATGTGAACACCGAATATAAAGATTTCCATCCTCATCAGTAATTTCAACAAAATCACAGTCTTCACGAAGCATGTCATATAATTTTATAAAATCACCGATGCGGCCACCGGCATGCGTTCCGGTCCAGGTTCCTACGGTTCCAATGAAGAGAACAGTCTTACCGTCAAAAAACTTTTTTAATTCATCCATAACATCGTCATATTCCTGCTGCTCTTGGAAAGACACTTCTTCCCAGATATCATTTTCTGATACTTCTACATCTTCTTCAGCAGTTGATTCCAAAAATTCCTTTGCCATATCATACCGTTCAGATACATCATAATTGCTAAAAATTGTTGTTTTCATATCGGACACACTCCTCTGTAGTTTGATTTAAAATCTCGCAATTCTTTTTTTGACGCCGGATACACACCACGCCCACGGATCGTGGGCGTGGTAGAATGGTGCGTCAAAAAAGTGTAGTTCGTTTTTTTTTAGTCCAATCTATCTGATTCAATAACAAGTAAAATACTGAAAATAAAAAAGAGCCTTTATCGGGCTCTTTGATTCGTTGCTTTTTTTACAGGGAAAAGCCACCCATGTCCTATGGGGATCGATGAAAAAAAGGAGCCAAATTACTTCGGCTCCTTTTTACATAAGTTGGTGCTCCGCCAGCTTTTTTTCGTACTCTTCTTTGCTATTATTCCAGCATCCAAATCCGTATTCGTCCCTTTTCGTGATTGGCCGGGCATCCTGGCGGAGCTGCCATATTTCCTTCAGAGTGGGAATATAATGCCGATTTGCCCATGATTCGATTATCCCCAGGAACCCTTTATCTAAAGCGATAGGCTTATATCCCATACTTTCCAGGGATAGGGGCAGGTAAAGGCGTGTGAAGTCTTCCCTGTGAAGGTCATGAAAATGGCCATGGATATTAATGTCTGCATTTCTATATCCCCACACCGGCGCATGAGAAAATAAGATGGTGACGCCTTCCATCCTCATCGTAAAGGAATCGCAGGCAAAGTCCCATCCGATATTCATGTAATATGGTATGGACCGGGTATCATGGTTGCCACGAACCAGAATCTTGTGGCCTGGAAGCCTTACCAACCGTTCCATTGCCTTCTTGCCCCAGGCGCAGTCTCCCAGATGAATGATGGTATCTTGAGGCGATACCATATGCCGCCAGTTGTCACAGATTATGGCAGTGAAATTTTCAGGTCTTCCACAGGTCTTGACCATGTTAAAATGGTCGAAATGTGTATCTGTTATAACCCACAGCATGGAAATCAGCTCCTTTGGCCAATTATATCATGGAAAGCACATGCTTAAAACTTATGGCTTTTAAATAACTTTCTGAAAATCTTTGATAAAGTACGTCATCCCACCTGATTTGATATATGGCAGTCCGTTAACCTTATAATATTTAACTTTGCACCATCTGACATCATAAAGATTTGTTCCATGCATAAATGCTACATGCATATATTCCCTTTTTCCGGATTTTCTGCTTTTTCCATGGAATCAGATAAAATGACAATAGCAGCATACGCACAAATAAAGTAAATAGCAATTGGCTTTTCCTTTCCATGATAGAGTCTGTTAAACATGATAGTCTTCTCCGTTAATCAATCTCCATATAATCGCCATAGGCAATGTCACAGGCAATAGAACTTTCTACATTGTGAACTTCCCCATTTTTAAGATGAATAATCCTACAGCGACTTACAAATTTACCGGTGATTTCATCCGTGTCATCGTAAATTTCATTGTCTTCCACGTCCCATGTCTCAGTTGTCATTCTGTTAAATAAATTTTCATTTTTGATTTCCGTTGGCTCTATATCATTTCCAAACAATACCTTCATCATTACGACTCCTTCCATATTTAAAGGACTCCTACCCCCTACAAATCTTTTTTTGACGGCTTATCTACACCACGCCCGTGTTTTTCGGGCGTGGTATAATGGCCAGTCAAAAAAAATGGAGTTCAGGTTTTAGTCCTTTCTCGATTTATTGCCTCTGTACAAGGAAAATGCACCTAAAATGCCGGTGGCTTTCAAAAACCCCGGCATCCTTTACACTTGAAATTCATCCTGCACTTTTTTGATCGCTTCAATTACGCTATTCTGCGTAATCCTGGTTAAGTCCGGTTCATCCTGGTTTCCCGAATTATCATCCTCGGCAAAGAACCATTTAGCATCTTCAAAAATTTCCTTTTTGTGCTTATCCAAACTGAGCATTTCCCACCAGTAAGAAAAAATTCCATTCTGGTAATCATTAATATAAGCGGTTAAAGCAGCCGCTGCCATTTTTTGTGCTTTTTCTCCAAATCGGACATTTTTAAATGCCTCAATGATTTCATCAAAACCATCATCCTCACATGCCCAATCTTCTAAAGTATAGAAATTTACTAAATTACCACTCAAAAAATTATATAAAACTTCTGACTTTTCTACTTCTATCGGGTTATCCGTTTCAAAGAAATTAAGATTCGACATACCTACTGACATGGCTTGCTGGTCATCTATATCAAAAGCAATCGCATAGAGCCGGGCATATCCATCTCCTCCATCAATTTCTTCACCTACTTTCACCGCTTCCGCTCGTAAGTATGAGTCCCTGGAAATTCCTGGACGATTTACTAAAAGATAGGTTTCCCCTTTATAATTTACCTCGCCATAAGTTTTTTCTCTCTTGAAAGGCTTATAATCAGTAAAATCATTTCCATGTTCCACTTCAAATAAAATATCCCTGTTTTCCTTATCATACCTTATCCTAGTTATCATCTGAATCACTCCTTATTATTTAAACTGCCATTCTCTCACGGGGCCTACACATTTCGTAGCGAGCAAAAAAATGCCGTCCTTCATATCATATTCAAAAATCGGATCTTCCAGCAGTTGTTTTAAGGAAATATGTTTGCCTTCATCATTGTAAACCTCTGCATACTTTGAAAGTCCTACCTTTCTGTACTGTTTTCCCATTTCTTTCTTCGCATACGGCAGACAGCTTATTTCCGGTTTTCCCATGGCCTTATACACTTTGTCAATAACCATTTCAACGTAAAATTCGACAGCATCTTCTTTTTTATACGTTACATTAACTTCTCCATCAGAACTCCGGATTAGATAAATTTCGGCATCTGACGCTAAATTATCATCAACCATTTTCAGCATATTCCGGAAAGAAATCATTCTACCATAATCATATCTACTGAATCCTTCATAGGGAATTACATCGTCAATAATTTCTTCCCAAAAGTCCCTGTCGTATACATCATCCTTATAACTATTTAATTCGTGTATTTTACCATCAGGATCCTTGATGAAAGTGCTATACTCCTTCTTGTTATTATCTGCAGGATAAATCCGATAGGCCTTCCCTTCTTTGTTAAGACCCGTCTGGACTTCAAGGGTAAAAACTTTTGGTACTGTTTCATTAATTTTTACCAGGATTTTTACGCCGCCGATATTGGGATCATACTCGTAAGTTTCTCCTTCTGTGGGAGAAACCTCTAAATAAACCTGCTTTCCATCTTTCACAACATAAACGACCTTTTCTGCAAAACTTCTGGGTTCCTGGGCCGGGCCATTTAAAATGTACCAATTAGCATATGGGTCTTCAACTTTAAAGAGTTTCTGCTCCTTTTCTTCATTTTTAAGAGTTCTGGCCTCATCATCATTTTCTGCTTTATAAGCCATGATTTCCATGGCATATATTTCCTTATGTTCGGCCTTTTCCATTCTGCTCATCTTGTGATATTCACTATATAAGGCTTCAGCTACTTCTTCTACCGGGGCATACCAGAGTCTATACTTTTTATAGCTGTTTATATTGTCCACCGCAACTACCATTCCTGTAGTTTTCATAATTTTTTTGGCTCCTTTCTAAACTACTATACTGTCCCCCCATCCCCAATTCTTTTTTGACGTTTTTTATTAACCACGCCCATGGTCTTTGGGCGTGGTATAATGGAACGTCAAAAAAGAGTAGTTTATTTTTTAGTCCCAGGCCTTTAAAAGGGGCCTGTCTGTGCCTAGCACAGGCAGGCTGGTAACTTTACTTTATATTATCTCCAAGACGCAGGAGAACATGTTCTCTTGCGTCTTATTAGCTCTACCATGGAATTACACATCTATGGTAGAAAAGCTCTTTACAAATCAATAATGATAATCAAACACCTGATTTACCCACAGGTATACATACCCGTCCCCGTTTGATACCTTTTGACTTTTTTCTTTCAAATAGCTAAGCAGATTGCCGAAATAGTAATACTCATTTTCCACTTCTCCCAGATTGTTAATAAAAAGGAATCCTGTCTTTTCATCAATTTGGGTGTCAGTGTATTTTCTCCTGATTTTTCTACGATAATCTTCAATGGCTTTGATTGAAAGTTTTAGTAATGTGTCTTTAACATATTTAGTGTTCCAATCAGAAGATATTAGCTTTGACCAGTTCCTTAATGGTAGTTTACCTTTTTGAGTTGTAATATCCGTACCCCAGTAAATTTCACCATGACATTCCTTTTTCAGCATTTCAAGGGCTTGTTTATAATACCGACTTTCTTTGGGAAATTCTTCTACATAATCAGCCCTGTTAAACATTCCTGCAACCTCATAATCTTCATATGTTGTTTTATCATCAGTCTCTCTTAGATTGAAAATAAAGCTATGCATGATTAGTGCCCCTTTCAAGAAAAACGCAAATCTTTTTTTGACACCAGATACATACCACGCCCGTGTTCTTTGGGCGTGGTAAAATGGTGTGTCAAAAAAAAGTAGTTTATTTTTTAGTCCTGTTCTCGTGCAAGGGGAAGGCCGGGCAATTTATGTCCTGGCCTTTTCCCTGCTTATCATTTAAATTCAACCTTATCAAAGAGTGCTCTTTGAAGAATTTCATTCTTCATGTTTTCACTCATTTTATCTGCTTCCAGATAATACCTATCTTCTTCAGAACTGTATCTCAGAATGTAATTCACATTTTCTGTCAGATTCATAAGTAAAAGATTTATCTTTATAGCTTTAACCACATTCTTTAATGTTAACTCATAATTTTCCATGGCTTTAATAATGCCATTGTCGTTTATATTTTCAAAAGGTTCCCACAGTGTGAATGCAAGCGTACCACCGCTTGCCAGCGTCTCTGCTTCCTGTTCATAATCCGCATCAGTAAGTATGAACTCACCTTTCTTTACCTTTATCCGGCAGTCTTCACACCAGAAAGTAGAGTCGCTGTTTAAGGCATCACGAATAATATGTCGGATATCTTCTTTTCTGAGCATAACCGGAACGCTGCCTTTTGTACCTATTTCCAATTGATATTCTTCTTCTGTTTTTATTTTTTGCAAATTGATTTCTTCTGTGTCAGTATAAAAAAGCATCCATTTATCAACAACTCTTGTGTTTTCCATGCTTAATCCTCACTTTCCGAAATCGGCCACGGTGTCACCTTTCTAAAGATATTTCTTTCCTTGACAAATTCTTAGCGTATTACCAATGATTCGGAACCACTTCTTCCGCAATATTCATCCACAGCACATCCGGGACTTCCGGCACGATATCCTCATAGGGGTTAACCTCATGAAGGTCAAAATCCCTTCCCTTATCATCGGTTACAATTCCTAAATCATCTGTTCTCCATGGGTCACCCCATTCATCAAACTTCGCCGGGATGGAAAGGCAGTAATTTTTTTCTTTGATGGTAACATTTACTTCCACAGTTCCAAGCTCTGGGTGTGGAATAGTGCCGTTGTAAGAAAGGTAAACCTGTCTACCGTTTACTACAACATTTATGATTTTCGTTGCGAAATTTTCTGGGCTGCCGTCACCATTATCATAATTCACTTTGAAATAAATGTATTCTGCCCGAGCACTTTTGCCGATTGCCACCGGCTTTACATAAAGCAGTTTCATTGCTTTATTGTTCTCGACTTCACTTTCCAGGGCTTCTTTCTCTTCCTCGGTTTCTGGAGTTACGCCAATGGCTTCAAATACGTAAATCTGGTCCCCGGTTATTCTATGAGCCATGTAATCTTTATACAGTTCATAAGCCAAGTTTTCGATGGCACCTTCAACGATTTCTGGAATATTCGCATCGTCCCTACCATCATCGACCACAATTAATGTTTTTTTCTCGTAATTCATTGCAGGTTTCCTCCTATTTAGCCAAAAACGATTTCATCAAAAAGGGACATCTGAAGGATACCGTCATCCATCATGCCATCCACCATTGCCATATCCAGATAGCACATTTCATTTACCTTGTCGTATTCCAGAATTTTTCTTTTATCAAGGTCATTCATCAGGGCAAGAAAATAACTGATTCCATGAAACAATTTTTCAAGTGTCAGCTCATACTCTGTAATTTCATATATTTCACCGTCTTCATTTTCATAATCTTCAAAGGGTTCCAATAATGTAAATTCAAGAGTGCCCCCATTAGCCAATGTTTCCGCTTCCGGTTCATATTCCGTTTCCTGTGGAATTGGAAATTCAGCTTCTTTTTTAATAAGGCAGGAATCACACCAGTATGTGGAAACGTCCCCGTCAATAATATCTGTAAGCATGCACCGGATATCATCCTTTTTTAGCATGATGGGAACATGATTGAATTCTCCTACTTCAACCATATATTCTTTCCCGATTTCTTCCTTTTTCATAATGTTCACTCCTTATGCATTAAACTTAGAACCGCCTTGAACACACACAAATCTTTTTTTGACGCCAGATACATACCACGCCCGTGGTTTTAGGGCGTGGTAAAATAGTGCGTCAAAAAAGAGTAGTTCATTTTTTAGTCCTTGCACCCTGGAAGGGCATCATCAGAAAAATTCTGCCATGAGCATTTTTCTTCTTTCATTCATATAAAATTTACCGGCAGACATTTCACTTGATCATGATTAAGAAAAGCCTGCCGGTTCTTATTCTTCATTACTTTACATTTTTACTTTGTATTACTCTTTTTTATCCTGTACGTCCTTATCCTCTTTTTTTCTGAATCCATAGAACCCTACCCTGTCTGCCATAATATTGACATTGGTATAGGTTTTTCCGTCCTTTTCACGAATTTCGACGGTAAGGGAACCATACACCTCCACACTGCTTCCCTTCTTCAGATACTGGGCCACAAAGTTTGCTACATCTCCAAAAGCGGAAACAAAGAGAAAGGTAGCCGGTTTATCTGTGCCATCTTTATTCTTACCGTTGTTATGGGCGATTCTGAAATGAGCATATTTGGTAGCACCATCCTTTGTCATACCGCATTCAGGGGTAGCTACTACGTTGCCATTGATTGCAATAATATTCATGATTATCTCCTTTTCTGTCTGAGATGCCAGACCACCGAACTCTTGCGTAACCGCAATTTTTTTTGACGGCAGTTACATACCACGCCCGTGGTTTGGGGCGTGGTAAAATGGTACGTCAAAAAAGTGTAGTTTCTTTTTTAGTCCATTTCCCTGCCTTTGAAGTTCCTACTTCAGAGGCAATATTCTCTTACTGTTCCGAATCTCCCACCTCCCATCCCGGCTGGATACCCATATCGCCTCTCACAACCTCAAGGCATCTACCATTCATATCAAAGATGGCGGCAGCATTAACTACCCGATGAAGGGTATCTACACCAAGGCCACTGATATTGGCAAACTTCCTGCTGAGATACATGGAAATGGCAAGTGCTATTTCATCACTCAGTTCCCTGTATTCTTTATCAGTCAGAGGATACGGGTCTTCATCAAAATAGGCCTGTTCCTCGTCAAGTGCGGTCTGCTCCATATCTTCCATAATCCGTTCAGAATCTATAAGGCTTCCGTTGATTTTGAACGGCTTATCAGAGCACCCGATATAAACCTGATTATTCTCGCTGAACATAAAAGAGTCATGGGCTCTTTTATATGCATCCTTAATTGTTGGAAAATCACCATAATAATGTTCCTCATCAAAGGAATACATATATTTCTTATCCTTATCCGTTCTTGCGGTCATATTTACCATCACCCTACTCCCCCAGACTCCACAGGATTTTTCTGATTTCTGCAGCATCAAGCAGGCCCAGCTCCATAATGACATCTTCACTGCATTTTAAATATTTTATGAAGAAATCCAGCTGTTTTCTGGCTTTTCCCAGTTCTTCCTCATCTTCCTTGGTAATAATAGATTTATCCAATGCTTCATAGTAAGAAACCCTGTAAGCAAGCTCATTTACATGCTTTCCCCATCTTCTGATAATGTTGACTGCCGTTGCTTTTCTGCTCTGCTCATCCATATTTATTCCCCTCTTTACTTTTATGAAACACTTTTATCTACATAAAGGCAGACTTCAATAAGGATACCCGGCATCCAGGTTGACCATGCCCATGGCGATATCTTTGATATATTCATTATAAGCTTTCATATCATTATTTTCATAGTATGAAATTGCATGACAGCATGCTTTGGCGCTGAAATAGCTTTTGAAGCAGCATCGATGAGAAAAGGCTTTATTTTCCGTGTCCCATACATACCACTTATCACAATGAAGCTTCGGGATAAACCTTGTACTTTTCATGATAGAACCTCCTTACACAACATCCATGGGCCTTAATAAAAATCACAAATCTTTTTTTGACGGCATAAAAATACCACGCCCCTGGTTTTGGGGCGTGGTAAAATGGTGTGTCAAAAAAATGGAGTTCATTTTTTAGTCCTTTTCACTCAAAAGGCCGGTTCATGCCGTATTTCTTCTTCCGTAATTTCATGTCTTCTTTCTTCCATGGTATGTGGAATTTTTACACTGCTAATCACATTTTCAACGGTTGCTTCATCCGGATTGCTGCCCGTCAACTCATAATTCAGTATTTCAGGGTTCAGGCTGACCAGACCATACCAGTGTCTTTTGGGATGAACCTTGACCTCAACATAATAGTAATTTTCAAGATCCTTTAATTTCTTTGAATAGGAGTATTGTTTGGAATAAGAACCGTCTTTAGCAACGCCATATAAGGCTGTTGCTGTCGTAACTTTTATATGATATACCCCATTGCCTTTATAGCTTAGATGCTCTTTCATATATGATTCAACTTTAGGCTGATAAAGTCTTACCTGATTCGCTACCTTTTCCCCTTTGTACTTTTTCTCCCAGGATCTGGATAAGATAAGGTTAATCCAGGCTACTGTAGCATCTGAGCTGGCCGGTTTAACTATTTTAAACCCCAGTTTTTTCCATCGGTCTTCTTCCAGCTTATACAGGTAATCCGATACCTCCTGAGTTACTTCATACTTGTATGACTGACTTACAAGGTCACTTTCGTCTGGCATATTAAATGCCATGACAACACCTCCATAAGCACTGGTTAATATGCAATAAACAATAAACCAGCCAATCATACTGAATATTAGCCCGATAACAGCCGACACTATCTGCGGCCAAAATACTATAACAAACATTTCTGTTCCCTCTTATTCCCAATTATTTTGTGCTAATTTGTGATAAACTGTCACAATTTGTTACATTTTATCACAAATTGTGACAAATCGACACAAAAAAGCAGGAGCCCTTTAGCTCCTGCTTTCAAAGATTTTTCTATCCTATTTCTTTTCTGCTAAAACTTTCTGCAATTCTGCTTCCAGTTTTTCAATCCTTTCATCCTGGCTTGCCACCTTCCGGTTGAGTTTATCATAGTCATCTTTATTGACCATGACTTTCTCGACGTTCTTTCCCATCCCGATTTTGAAGGAAACACCGGCAGAAATCTGTGGGTCACCATTGCCGACAGTGGCAGCCAGGGACACTGTGGTTCCTGCATTGGGCCGATAGAAGGCACCAACAGCAGAAGCGTTGGCGTTCTTGTAATGGCCATAGCCAACGGCAAAGTCCCATTTATCATCTGGATTGAAGTCCTGGGGATGAAGGGCTGCCAGGGCTGCGGATCCTGCCCCTACCCTGTTGATATCCTTGGTAAGCCGGTTACCCATGTCCTGGATTTCATTATGAAGGCCCTGAGCGGTGCCTTTGATTTCACTGTCCAATGCCATTCCCATGGTATTGACATATCCTACGTCGGCTTTGGTCTGCAGGGAATCATAGACGGTACCACCGGATACAAGGCCGGTATTGCCTTTTTCCACCTTACCTGTGTTGAGCTTGGTAGTGAATGAACCCACATTGATGTTGGAACCGTCTGCATCGGCCTTGCCTGTCTTTAAAGCGGAGATATCCGAAGTGTTGGTTTCCACCTGCTGTTTAACAGGAGTAAAATCAGAAACATTCACCTTCTGGGAGAGTCCCTGGTCAACATAAGAGATATCCGCTTTCTTGGCAAGGCCTTCGTCAACGTAGGACTTATCTGCCGTGTCTTTGATTGCATTATAGACAGTGCCACCGGTGACCAGGCCTGTGTCCCCGGAAGCGACAGTACCGTCCGCATCAACAGAGATGGTATTGCCGGAAATGGTTACATGATCTCCTGCAGAAAGGCTGGCCGGGGCTCTCATAGGAGCAGCCATGAAGCTTGCCTTCAAGAGATTAGCCTTTGCAGAAGCAGTAGTGGATGCAGTAGAAGCGGTATTAGCTGCCAGTACGTCCCTTACTACCTGCTTGATTACGTCTTTTCCGTCAGTGGAAATATTGGAAAGAGAAGTATCCACAAAATTAGCCTGATTGTTCTTCATGTTGCTGATAGCGCTGGTCACTGAAGAAGAGATGGATGTGATGGTCTTACCATAAGAGGAGACCTTGTCAGAGATCTTCGCCACTTCCTGGGAGGTGGTCTTGATCTGGGTATTCAGAGCATTGGTCGTTGAATAAACAGTGCCACCGGTAACAAGGCCCGTGTTCCCGGAAGCGATGAGTCCGGCCTTCTTGACGGAAATAGCGTTGGCCGAAGAGATGTCGATGTCTGAACCGGCGGTATAGGTTTTGCCACTGCCGCCGCCGGCACTGGCAACAGCCTTATTGAGCTGTTCCACAGTGACGGCATCATGTGCATCAATACCATCTGCAATCTTCACCAGACGGTTGTAGTAGGCAGATGAATAGGTATTTTCAGTGATGGTTGGAGGCTTTGTGTAATCGTTGTAATCTTCGGCTTCACCCTCAATTAAAGCTTTGCCCTCGCTTAGTTGCTGCCAGGTCACGGTATAGCCAGAAACATCACCTTTGTCATGGCCGAATGCAATCGTGCCTGTTTTATTAGTAGTAGCCTGATATCCAATCGCTGTGCCATTGGCAACAGTAACAACCGAGTTAGATCCCGCAGCAAGAGCATTCTCTGCACTTGAACCAGTAGATCCACCAGCAACGCCAACAGAACAGTGACCTTGAACTACAGAGTCGGTACCGCTAAAAGCAGAGGATTCTTTACCGCTTGCCACATTGTGCCATCCCCCGAAGACAGAGGAGTCTTCACCGCTTGCCGTATTGCCCCATCCCCCGAAGACAGAGGAGTCTTCACCGCTTGCGTTATTGTATATACCCCCGGAGACAGAGGAGTACATACCGCTTGCCTCATTGCCTTCTCCCCCAGAGACAGAGGAGCTGTAACCGCTTGCCTCATTGTATTCTCCCCCGGAAACAGAGGAGCAGCGCCCGCTTGCCGTATTGGAGGATCCCCCGGAGACAGAGGAGCAGTCATTGCTTGCCTTATTGCTACCTCCCCCAGAGACAGAGGAGTTTTCCCCGCTTGCCTTATTGCTAAATCCTGCCAATACAGTCCCAGCAGCAAATGAAGGTGATATTCCACCAACAAAAAGAGCCGCTGAGACAGCGGCTGTAAGAAATAACTTATTATTTTTTCGCATGACAAATACCTCCTAAACAGGAAAATATGTGTTTAAACCCATAGAGACATCTGTCATACTATCTAAAGGTATAGTACTACCCCCCCGAATTTGTCAACTGTTTTCGATTAGATAGACTGTTAAAATTTCTTGAACTTTGCAATTCAAAGAAAAAATTAACTTCCTTTTTGACGGCTTGGAATGACCACGCCCTTGGTCTTTGGGCATGGTATACTAGCCTGCCAAAAAGATGGAGTTTGGTTTTAGTCCTTACCAGGCCTTCTGTAAATTTTTAGAAGGCCTGGTCTATTTAACCAAGTAAAACAACAAAATATGCATCAAACTTCAACGCCATCTACATTATTCGTTTGGGCCTCAAGCATTTCAAGGTGATAATACTGAATATTACACCTTTTCAAATTGATACATTCTGCCATGGTATGCTCGTCATCATCTATACCATCCAAATGCTCTCTTTTATTCCAGTTCTCTACCAGAAGGTTTACGAATCTTTCAAAAGCTTTCTTTTTATCATCATAAATCTCAATAAAATGGCCTGACCCATCGTCAATAATCTCATTTATAAGATAAACATTTTTCTGTAGGTTCTGATTATCCATATCTTATCGCCTCTTTTCTGCTTGATTTTTAGAAAAACTTCACCAACGGCCTTATTTTGGGAATCCATGAAGGATCATCCCTGTCTTGGATTTTCTTCATTTTGTTTCTCGTTTCCTCGTCAGACAGATAAAATAAAGTGTCAAAAAAACTATGAGGGCTAAGATAATGAGAGTCACGGGTTTCACGCCAGTTTGTAATATAGTGCAATTTATGATTGTAAAGTATTTCATCAACCTGTTTGACTGTTACACGAACTGCTCCATCTTTACAGGTTTTTACGGCTTTTTCTTCTTCACTATTCTTTACAAATACAATATAATCCCAGAAATTTAGTTTATAGTACTTCATCCGCTTGAAGACTTTCATAATGTTTCCCTCCTTATGCATCAACCGCTTATACACAAATCGTAATTCCTTTTTGACGCCGTTTCTGCACCACGCCCACGATCAGTGGGCGTGGTAAAATGGAGCGTCAAAAAAGAGTAGTTCATTTTTAGTCCAATTCAAAAGCAGAAAAAAGCTCCTGACTTTTCTCCTGCTTTATCTTTATCCTGTTGTTTCCTCGTCATAAGTATCTTCCATATCATCATACTTAATGCTTCTGATTCTTCTTCCATTCAGATAAACTACTTTTGTTGGTTCCTCCCCTCCTTCATAATTTGAAAAAAGAATGACTTTAATATGGTATTTCCTCGAAATTTCCTTAGCAATAGGAAAAGGTGCCTTCCATGCAGTATCAAAAGTACAGGACATCCTGTCCTTGTCGGTATACTCGAAAGGGAATGGTTCTGACGCATTCCATTTGGTTCCCCATTTAGCATTGCACCAGTCATACCAGCTTACATAGCCATACTTTGTTATGTTGGTATAGATGTCAGCACCCTGCTTATACATTTCTTCCAATCTATGATTGAAGCAGTCATCCCCTTCATAATCCTCAAGGTCATACATTTTATTGTCCTTTCGGTAAGTAAATTCCCTTTCACTAAAGTAACGACTGTAATTCTTCAGCATTCCTTTACCGCTCTTCAAGCAGTAATATCTGAAACTGTCCGCCTCACATCCCACGGTATCCGTTTCGATGGTTTTGGGCATAGGAACAATCCTGTTAAAATCTATGAATCTGATGGTTTTCCCTGTTAATTCATCTTTTTCAACTGACGTAATTTCATGTTCGATTTTTGTAAGTAAGTCCATATCTTTGGATACGATGGTCAGTGTATTGCTTGTCCAGTTTGGCATTTTAAATTTTCCTTTCCAGGCTCATACTTTCATATGCCTTATTATATTTATCCCAGTACTTATCTCTTTCTTTATCATACGAATCATACATGATTCGTAATTCTTCCAGCATTTGTTCAGATAGTTCTTTAATTTTAATAAGCCTTTCATGGTAATCTTTACTGAACTGATTTTCATTTACCTGATACCTGATACCTGATGTAGTAAGCACTATCAAACATTTTGCTGAAGGTCTTCCCTTTTTCATAACATTCCACAAATCCTATAAATTCCTTATTGGTAATAATAAATTCCTTATCGGTGATAGCAGGTCCAATTTTCCCTTTTTTACGGTTATTAAAATGGAATACTTTGGTCCTCGTCTTTAATCCCCATTTCGTTCAGCATTTTTCCTATAGCTTTGTGGTAGCTGACACGCTCTTTTAAATCATTGATTCTTCTTACTGCCTGTTCATATTTATCCCTATCAATCTCGTCATAAAAGTTTTTGTCTGTTGCGAAAGTGCAGTAATCATTTCCCTGATAAGGCACAGGAATTTTACCAAAGAATTCCTTCATCAAAAAAATGAGACTTGCACTACCATCTCTGCCTCTAAACTCATCATCATAAAGCATGTCATCAAAATTACTATAAATATTATAGAAATAGTGATTCTTTACACACTCCTCAATCTTTTTAAAAAACAGGCTATCCCATGCCTTGCTCATTTCAATAATACTGGAAAAGGTATGCGTGTACCTGTCATGGGCATTGGCACCTGTACCGACGCTTTTGATATTCTTATTTTCCGTAAGGGTTAAACGTGTAATGGCATTCTCCAATGCACTGTGAAGAAAATACAGATAGCACTTTTCCCCATCATCAATATAAAATGCAACTACGTTCATCTGAATCCTCCCTATGACTGCTCTCAAAATGCAAATCTTTTTTTGACGGCATACACATACCACGCCCGTGGTTTTCGGGCGTGGTATAATGGCCAGTCAAAAAAATGGAGTTCATTTTTTAGTCCAATTCCCGGCAGGAAATATTCCTGCCGTTTTTTACCACCCTCCCTTCATTCAATTCTTTACGCAGGATGCAGGAGAACACGTTCTCCTGCACTTTATTTATACTGTTATAGAATTTCCTATGACAGTACGACAGGCCCTTGAAAAGCTAATAATGATAATCAAATACCTGGTTCACCCACAGATTGATGTATGTTTCTTTCTGTGTGCCTTCTTTCATTTTCCTCTCAATATCACTAATCAACGTCTGTAAATAGTGATATGCGTTTTCTACTTCTCCATAATTGTTGATGAACAGAAGCCCGTACAGTTCTTCAATTTCTACGTTGGTAGATTTTTCTTTAGTTCTCCTGCAGTATTCTTTCATTCCTTTAAGAGAAAGTTTCACCAAGCTTCCATTGGCACATTTCAAATCCCAGTCCCAGTTCACCTCGCCTTGAAATTCTTTCTTGAGGCAGTCCATGGCATCTTTATATCTCCTCTTATTGCTTTTATGTACCTCATCGGCATAGTCGGCAGTAGAAATCATTCCACCCACATTATAATCTTCATACTTTTTTCCATGGTCACTGCTGCTCAGGTTGTAAATAAAGCTATGCATAATCGAAACTCCTTTCGGCAAGCTCACGATATCTTTTTTGACGCCAGATACATACCACGCCCATGATCCATGGGCGTGGTAAAATGGTACGTCAAAAAAATGTAGTTTATTTTTAGTCCATTCTTCTCCTTTTGAATTTGTGATAATTTGTGCTAGTTTGTTATAAGTTGTCACAAACTGTGATAAATTGTGATAAACTGTCACAAAATGTTACAAAATATATAGCCACAGGAAAGTGGTCACAAGTTTGTTGCAAGTTGGTTGCAAGTTAGTTGCAAGTTATGCACAGGAGGTAAAATATCATGACCATTACGAAAAAGAACAGAATCCTTTCAGCACAAAAGAGACGGGGTTTCCCGTCTCTTTCCTTATGTATGATATTCAACCTTCACAAGCCATCTAAGGCCATTTTTATTTTTTCTCTTTTCATCGCTTATTTTAGTTTTAAGTTCCTTTTCCTTGGCAGTTAACCTCTTGATTCTGAGAAGTTCGGTTTCCGGTCTCAAATCCATTCCGCATAATGGGCAGTTATTGCTATTAAGGAAGGAGACGGCGAGCTTGGAACCGCAACATTTACAGGTAATTAACTTGGATTTCACTGTCATCGGTGCATAATATACTGCCTTCTTGGAACGTTCCAATTCGTCCTTTACTTTTGCATACCGTTCTTTCAAATCAGCATATTTCTTTGTTTTGGGTTCCGTATAAAATCTAACGGCTCTTTGGTCATAGTCGTAAGAAACACTTCTATTTTCAAGATAATTCAAAGCTTCTTGATAGCTATCATAAGGTCTTGATTCATCTTCCCAATAAATATTGGAATAGAGACCGCTGCCGGTATCACCATCAATTTCCGCTACCTTGTCCCAGTAATTTTGAATGGCTTTTCTACCTCTCGCACTGTTGATTTTAGGTGTATTATCGTAAACTCGTGTCTGAACTTCATGCATGATGTAAATCTCCTATTTTTCTATAAACGTATCAATGATAATGGCGGCAAGTAGGTAAAATAACATAGGCAGGAACTCCTTTCATATATCATCGCAAATCTTTTTTTGACGGCATAAAAATACCACGCCCGTGATTTTCGGGCGTGGTATAATGGTGCGTCAAAAAAGTGGAGTTCAGGTTTTAGTCCAAAGTATCCACGGAGTTGTTGCTTTGATTACATCTGTTTTTTATGGCTTTTACAAATAAAAAACAGGCTCTGGCTGGAGCCTGTTAAATTACTTTTAAAGAAGTTCATGTATCTTTCCAAGTGCGATACCACTTAATTTCCAATAATCCTTCAAAGTAGTACCTGGTACCATAGTTAAATGACAGGCATCTTCCGCAAAGCTTCTGGCATCATTTTCAGCCAGTTTTTCTAAATGAGGGAACTGCCTTACAATACACGATACCGCTTTATGCAGTCCTGCTTTTTCCAATTCTTCTGCGTATTTCATCATTATTCTCCTTTCCTAGAACTCAAAGGAAACAAGTCAAGCATTTTTCCTTTTACTAACTCGTATGAATAGAGTGACGCCGGGAGCCAAAAATGTAATGCCATGCCATATTCTCTTTTCCCTACCATCAGATACCCATATTTACCTTTCATGTCGGTATTAAATTCATAACTGCAGAATTTTGTCTTAAGAAAAAACTTTCCCGAATCGGTTCCCAAATTCAGCTGTTTCCTTATGAAATACAGATAATACCTATTTTTCATATAATTATTCAAAATTTCTTGCGTCTTTGCCTGGCATACGGTGACTTCAATGGTGTTGTAATTCTTACCATTGTCATCGTATTGAATTTCTTCAAGCTTCAATTTTCCCAAAGGAGACGACTGAAGCATACCGACAAAAGCATTGCCCTTATTGTTAATCTTTTTGAAATGTCCATGGTTAATATCTTGGAAATCTCCAATAATGAATGTCGTGGTGCCTTCTACATCAATAATCTCCCGTCTGATTACATTATCCATGTGATTTCTCCTTTAGTCATATTCTTTGATAGCTTCAGCCATTAATTTCTGGTATCTCCCATTTTTTTCAAATTCCTTGAGTGTAATACCGGCAGCAAAAAGGGCATCTGTCCAATCCATGGTATAACCATATTCATGGTTATACAGCTCGGTAAGGAACATGTCTCTTACAAACCGGTCAATCTTCATCATTCTTTCCTTGTCTTTTTCGTGGTCATCTTTGAGCTTTTTAAAAGCCTCCACGTCGGATTTTCGGATAAACCCATTATAACCTATGCTGACTACCTCATCAGCCGATTTCACTCCCAGCTTTTTCAACCCATCATCAAACTGGTCATCACTGAAGGCAAATGCCATTGGAAAATGATTATATCTATCCTGCCAATACCTTTCCCATTCGTTATAAGTCATATTGTTTTCCATGTTGACCTCCCGGTTCTATATATAAATCGCAAATCTTTTTTTGATGGCATACACATACCACGCCCGTGGTTTTCGGGCGTGGTATAATGGCCAGTCAAAAAATTGGAGTTCAGGTTTTAGTCCATATCGCATAGGAAAAGGCTCCCTCTCACGGGAGCCTTTTTTACCTGACGTGATAATCAATAAAATTATTTACATTAGGGTCATCATAATAACTACAATGCCCTTCATACGGTTTCATTTTATTGCATTTAGGAAGCCATCTCTGAATAAACCTTTTCATTCTTCTGGTGGCTGAGAGCCATTCATCGTAATCGTATTTCATGTCCTCAAAACATGCATTACCTTCCTCATAATATCGAGACAGACAGTAATCCATCTCTGCTATCAAATCCCGCAAATTCCAATTTTTTCGCTTTTCTTCATTATCTTCAACCGTTTCATCTCCGCTATAAAAGAGAGTAATCAACTCATCATATTTTTTTACCGCTTTTTCAAAGTCAGATTTCATATTTACTCCTCCTTTGTGCTAATTTGTCACAAACTGTGATAAATTGTAACAAATTAACACAAACTATTTTCTAATTTTATATTTCATGTGGTTAGCCTATGACAATATGCTGATCAAAGTACACATCAATCATTCCGGCATTTAAGCCGTACTCTTCTTCGATATCTCCAGGGTCTTCCCCTACGCAGACATAATCACAGGTAATTGTCTGTTCTCGTCCTAAACTTCTGAAAAATTTATAACCGGAATCATCTTTGTACCACCTGACCCACTGCCAATGAAGGGTGAAGTATTCATCATCCTCGATTTTTTCAGCCATATCATAAATCTCTTTGGCAGATTTACCATTACCATCATCTGGCTCAGGGCCTCCATCCCAATCTTCAATCATTTTAAAAAGTTCTTCTTTATCTGCTTTTTCAAAAGTCATTCCAACATCACAGTTGTAGCTCATACTTTCAAGCCTCCTTATATCAAATCCCAGTTCTTTTTTTGACAGCATAATAATACCACGCCCGTGGTTTTGGGGCGTGGTATAATGGCCTGTCAAAAAAGTGGAGTTCAGGGTTTTAGTCCATTTCTTATTTATGCTAATTTGTGCTAAACTGTCACAAATTGTGATAAATTGTAACAAATTGGCACAAACTTGCCTGGCTCTTATTTTGACTTCATTTCCATGATGGCCTGCTTCAGTGCTTCAATCTCCTGACTCTGGTTAACCAAGGCTTCTTTCATTTCCTGGTTTTCTTTCTGCTGGGCGTCATATTTATCCTTGGTGATGACTACTTTTTCAACATTTTTGCCCATCCCGATTTTGAAGGAAACACCTGCAGAGACCTGTGGATCGCCGTTTCCAACGGTAGCTGCCAGAGATACGGTGGTTCCTGCATTGGGCCGGTAGAAGGCACCAACAGCAGAAGCATTGGCGTTCTTGTAATGGCCATAGCCAACGGCAAAGTCCCATTTATCATCAGGATTGAAGTCCTGGGGATGAAGGGCCGCCAGGGCTGCGGATCCTGCCCCTACCCTGTTGATATCCTTGGTAAGCCGGTTACCCATGTCCTGGATTTCATTATGAAGCCCCTGGGCGGTGCCTTTGATTTCGCTGTCCAATGCCATTCCCATGGTATTGACATATCCTACATCGGCTTTGGTCTGCAGGGAATCATAGACGGTACCACCGGATACAAGACCGGTGTTGCCTTTTTCCACCTTACCTGTGTTGAGCTTGGCAGTGAATGAACCCACATTGATGTTTGAGCCGTCCGCATCGGCTTTGCCTGTCTTTAAAGTGGAGATATCCGTAGTGTTGGTCTCCACCTGCTGTTTGACAGGAGTAAAATCAGAAATATTCACCTTCTGGGAGAGTCCCTGGTCAACATAAGAGATATCCGCTTTCTTGGCAAGGCCTTCATCAACGTAGGACTTATCTGCCTTGTCTTTGATTGCATCATAGACGGTACCACCGGTGACCAGGCCTGTGTCCCCGGAAGCAACAGTACCGTCCGCATCAACGGAGATGGTATTGCCGGAAATAGTTACATGATCTCCTGCAGAAAGGCTGGCCGGGGCTCTCATAGGAGCAGCCATGAAGCTTGCCTTCAAGAGATTAGCCTTTGCAGAAGCAGTAGTGGATGCAGTAGAAGCGGTATTAGCTGCCAGTACGTCCCTTACTACCTGCTTGATTACGTCTTTTCCGTCAGTGGAAATATTGGAAAGAGAAGTATCCACAAAATTAGCCTGATTGTTCTTCATGTTGCTGATAGCGCTGGTCACTGAAGAAGAGATGGATGTGATGGTCTTACCATAAGAGGAGACCTTGTCAGAGATCTTCGCCACTTCCTGGGAGGTGGTCTTGATCTGGGTATTCAGAGCATTGGTCGTTGAATAAACAGTGCCACCGGTAACAAGGCCCGTGTTCCCGGAAGCGATGAGTCCGGCCTTCTTGACGGAAATAGCGTTGGCAGAGGAGATATCTATGTCGGACCCAGCCGTATAGGTTTTTCCTCCCTGGCCAATCTTGGTAGTCAATGTATTTACAGCAGAATCCAACTGGCCTTTATTGACAGCGTCTGTAGAAGCAGTACCAGCAGTAACTCCTTTCACCTGCCCGGCCACGGTCAGTGTACCTTGAATGTTTGTGGAAGATCCAATTACAGAAGTTTCTGTTTCAGTAGCAGCAGCTTTTAATACCTTTGCCTTAAGGACTCCTCCTTTAGCAATATTTACGGCACCGCTGCCCACGGTAAGTGTTCCATTGGAGACATCTACCTTTGAGGTACCTGTAGTCTTAAGTCCCCCGGAAGCAATAGAGGCATCTTTGCCTACAATTACACTAGAATCAGATACTGAGAGACTTCCATAATTTGCATTTCCGGTTATATTAAGCTTTCCATTATTAGTAACTGTAACGGATTTGGTAGTAGCGGAATCCTTTTGCCCTGATACGATTGAACTGTTGATAGTAATTGAAGCATCACCGGTATTATGCCAGGTTCCGGTTACAGTTTTTTCAAAAGTAGCTTGATATGTTCCTTTTTTTGTTGTTGGTGTTTCTTCTGCGTTCGGATAATTTATATTCCATTTAGAACCATCAAAAGTAATCGACATATTGGGAACAATAAAATCAGGTTTGTAATTACTATCACCAAAATCATTAATTTGCGAAACTGTTATTGTGTATCCATTTCCAGAAACCGTTGCTGATGATTCATATTCTTCATCTTCCCATTCTTTTCTATTAGAAGGTTTTATAATTATTTTCCCACCAGATTCCGAACCTGTTAATGATTTTAAAATATTTTGAGCTGTTGTTAAATCTGTTGTTACTGGAATTCCTTCGATAGACAAATGCTTATGTACATCACTTCCGCTAAATAAATAACCAGTATAACTTTCAGTTGTTCTCGTTGTGGTATCAGGATCTTTATAGCCAGTATCAGGAGAAAAATCCCCGGTAGACGTTATTTGGGAATTATTAGATGCCATAAAATTATTAGTATCTTCCGTTACTTTATTTACAGTGGTTGTTACTCCAGAGTATGTATAGGCATTAGATACTCCATAACTACCAACTAAAAGAGCCGCTGAAATAGCGGCTGTAAGAAATAACTTATTATTTTTTCGCATGACAAATACCTCCTAAACAGGGAAATATGTGTTTAAACCCATAGAGACATCTGCCATGCTATCTAAAGGTATAGTACTACCCCCCCCCCGAATTTGTCAACTCATTTTATTTTTTAGTCCTGAATGAAGCTGTGCAAAAGGTGGCAGAAGAGTACAAATTTTGTACTTTTCTGCCACCTTTTGCCACATTGTCGTAGTCTTTACTCTGCTATGATAAAAGATTACTGCTGATTGTTTTCAGCTTCTTTTGTCATGTCGATGATATTTCTGAACTTCCCTTTGAAGTCAGCTACATCATCTTCACTTTTGAAATAATCAAACCAGATATCATACTGCTTTTTGACTAACATTCTCTTCTGAGGGAATGTATTAATATTCACTTTCCTACAGTCGAGAAAAGTCACAATCCCATTTCTCTGAAACCTGGATTTCAATTCAAAGTACTGCATCCAAATCCTCCTTTCTATTTTTTGATGGTGTAAAGAAAAACAGGCAGAAGTGAAAGAGGCAAATCTCATTGCCGTCTAAGCTTCTGCCTGTTAAAATAGACAATCAAAAAATGAAGTCAGGAGTTTTGTACTGATTTGTCACAAATTGACACAGTTTGTGATAGTTTGTGATAGTTTGTGATAGTTTGTGATAAATTGGCACAAATCAGCACAAATACTTTTACCTAGTCCTTCCGGAATCCCGATTATGACCGAAGCGTCTCGGATGGATTCCTTTCTCACGGATAATCTTCAAATCTTTTTCCCGTATTTTCGTGAGATCCAGCACGCCTCCTACTACTTTGGCATGGAAGACCTTCTTCACCATCCTGCCGTTCCTTACTTCGGTACCATACAGCATTTCTCCCATATCCCTGTCCATTTTGACAGGGAGTTCTCTGCCATCATCCGGTTCAATTTGGATAGGTACTTTTGTGTTCTCATGTATCAGGTAATTGGCTTTTTTAAATGCGTTGTTAACTTTCTCATCCATTTTCTTCTGTGCCTCCTGAAGCTGAGCGTCGGTCAGCCGGGTTCCGTTGGGTATGATTTCATAGTCAACACGCCATTTGCCATGAATCAGATTATTCTTGAAATACTGAATTGGACGCATGATTTCTATTTTGTTAATCTTGTAATCAATCTTTGAATTCTTATTTAAATCGTAGAAAATTCCTTTAATGTTGTTAGGTGTAATCATGGAATTCTGAAGCTCAGCCTGCTCACAGGATATTAAAACTTTGCTCATAAAAAAGTCAGCCCGTATGAACGGATACACATATCCGGCATACGGGCTTTCCTCCTTCAGGTAGACTAATCCGGAAATGGTTTCAGATTAATCCCTGCCTCAAGAGGCACCTGCAGTTTCTATTGCCTGTTCATTTTTTTAAAATTCTGGCTTTCATACCACGACTCTGGTGCTTTTGAAGATACTCATTTTTTTCATCAGCCGTCATTTTTTGGAATTTCACATTTCGATTGGCCGTATGTTCATCTTTATTTTCCAGCCAATAATTGGCCAGCATGAACATGCCGCTCTTTAAACTATAAACCTCCTGCCTTTCATACCATCCTTTTTCTCTGTCAAACTTCTCATGAACCCACAGTCTTTGCTGTATGTCATCCAAAGGGGCCGATTCAGATGAAAGGGTAAAAAGCTCATGACATTCCATTCGTCTTTTCTTGAGATAGTGCAGCTTTTCCCGAATATCCTTCCATCGTGTATAGAAATGCATAAGGATAAGTACAATAAAAAGTCCCGTTATGACGTATGTTGAATCCATTCCTGCTCCTTCCCTTTGGAAATATCGTATACCCAAAACATCAGCATGATTGAGATAACGGCAGCAGATATGCTTTCCATCAGCATTATGTCTGAATGATTCATTCTGATTCTTTCAATCTGTGGGTATTAACAATCAGTTCTTCGCCGTTTTTAAGGACTGTAAGCTCTCTGAGATTCACAATCCCGTTCTCCATTTTTGCTCGATACCAGATAGGTACCCGATTCTGATTCCTATATTCCATGTCATAAGGCATTAAGCCGAAATCCCTTGTGATGGCTACCGGATGGTATTGATCCACCGCTTCTTTTTCCACCCATCGGAAGGAGCAGGGAAGCTCCCGGCTTCCAAGGCACGGAGGTCTGAAAGGCCTTTGCTGTTCAGATCTTCTCTGCAGAATTTCCATGACCTTGCCGGAGCTTCTTAAGGATTTCTTGTTCCTGGTGAAATTGAAGTGCGCTGTTATCAGGTAATGCACGTTTACGAGGAGATTTGCCTTGTATGGCTTTTTTTCTGCATCATCATCACTTTCCAGCCATCCGTGGCAGAGGGAATCCACCGGCGTAATAGTTTCCTGTTTGAAGCGTATAGGATTCAGTACCCGGATTTCATCTATTACAAACCGTATGCCCGGATGCCAATACACGCTCTCTATGATTCCCCTGGCTGCCATGGGAGTAATAAAATCATAGCTTGTCCTCTCCGTTTCTGGAGACCATATTCTAGTGAACAGGGCCCTTGGCCCCCATATTTCCATTGAAAACATTTTGACCTCTTTTTATCCTTCAGAAGCAATCCGTCCCATCCCGGCTGCATGAATTTCGCCATAGAGTGGTCCAGATTGGCTTCTGAGCGCTTCGCTTTAATTTTTCGATACTTTACTCATCCATGGCCTTGCAATCGTTTTCAGGGCCGTTTAAAAGCATTTTTGTGAAATATACTCATTTTTGAACTTCCGGATTTCACTTTTGTGAAGTTAAAGGCAGAAAAAATCAAAGGCTCAAAAAGTCCTACCGATGAATGCCTCTTCCCTTCATCATTTTTTTGACTTCTGGCTGTTCCATGGATTTATCAGCAAGCTTCTTGCCTTCATCAGTAAGTTTATCATATCCGATGGTATCCTTGATGTACCGGGCAGGATCCTTCATCCTGCCCTTCTTGGCTTCTTCAGCCAGGGCTCTGACTTTGTAATCCATTTTTTCCTCATCCGTAGTCTTATAGTTGACAGCTGCTTCCATGTCAAGAGCTTCATTCTTTGTGTATTTATCAGTATTTTCGACAACTTCCTGACATTTTACCGGCTGGCTGAGTACCTTGGCAATTTCCTTTGGCGTGTAAATTTCACAACGGGAAAGCTCTTCTTCCACAGTTTTTCTCTCAGAGTATTTTTTCTCAACAAGACCGTTTTTCATGCAGTTTTCCAAAGCTTTCTTCTGGTCATCGTTCATTTTGTCATAATCTGACTTAAGAAACTCCTCGACGCTCTTGTAATTGCTGACTTTCATTTCACCTAAACAGCCTTCCCTGGACACCAAGGTCTCTTTACCGTATTTCATTTCGACGCTGTAGGGAATCATAGCATCGATGCTTCTAATCTTTTCGTCTTTGGCGGTTTCAAAGATTTCCCGGTCACTGGACATCATGTCGATAAGGGCTTCACGGGCACCCACGCCATGAAATTCATAGGATTCCATCTTTCCGTCCTGATTGATTTTCAGATTCATTGTGAAATTTCTATCGAATGCAGCTTCCTGTTCTTTTTCCTGTAAGGTCAGGTATGGAAGTGCCTGAAGGGTTTTAGTAGCATTTGCATGGGCCGGGGAAGCATCGTAGTAATAAGCCGGGCCTTTGGGATCAGAACGGACAACATCCCCGTCTTTTTCAAGGACATCCAGCTGTTTTCTGAGCTCCACCACGGTCATGCCTTCACTTCCCAGGGAAGCTTTGCCCTGATACATGGCAATGACGTTTTTGGATTCAAAAGCTTCAAGAATAAGTTCGTTTCTCTTTGTCGGAACCATGTACCGGTAGCAGTTGGCCGTTTTATCCAGATCTTTACGGAGTTCTTCATTTTTATCCAGATACTTTGCTTCTTCAGCGCCGAAATCTTTTAGCATTTCAATCATTTCTGCCTTTTTGCTCTGATATTCGCTTCTCTTCTGATCCACGAAGCGGAGTTTTCTTTCAGGTGTGTCCTCATATTCCGGGTTATCAAATTTATTCCAGTTCACATACTTCTTGTATTCCGTATCAATGGTGTTCTGATTGTATGCTCGGTCATATTCGGTCCTGGTAGCCATGGCAACAATTGCGTTCCTTACACGGGTTGCATTTTTCATATCCAATCTGCCAGGCTGGAAAGACAGCGGAATTTCATGATCACCGACTTTAAGTTTCAGCCTTACTTCCCTTGTTTCTATTCTTTCAGGCCGTTTTTGATAGATACCATTCTGGGCATTGTAGATTGCCTTATCTTTCTGCATCATATCAGCCAGAAGCAGATAGGCATTTTCACCCTGAATTTTCTTTTCATGGGCACCGGCACCTTCTGAATATTCCTGTCCTTTTTTGTCCTTGTAGTAAGAATCCATGACGATGGATATATTGTCGAACAGCACTTTCTTCTCCAAAGGATTATCGTTTGTTTTATCCTTCATGTGCCATTTCATCTGCCTGCTGAAACGCTGTAGATCGTCATTAGTGCGGTCCATGTTAATGGCAGCAATATTTAAATAATACCCCGGCTCTTTCTTGGAACTTACAAGTTTACCAAGCTTCCACTGTTTCTTCTCTTTTCCCCTTACGTCTTCTTTCAGATAAGCAAGAAGTTCTTTTCTATCTTCTTCAGGGATTTCGACACCGCCCGTAAAACCACAGTGGCGCATAGCCCAGTCAACAGCAAGTTCTCGCTGAAGAATCTGAAGGCCTCTGGCATGTTTGATGCGTCCCATGCTGGTGTGCATGAGGAAGGCGTCACGAAGTTCTCTGGCCGGATCCTTCATGGCTTTTTCCATGTTCTGGTTTGTTGCCTTCTGGTCATAAGGATTCACAAAGGCACCACTGTACTCAGCCATCAATTTTGTCAGCTTCATAGCAAGGTTCTGATTCTTAGTCTGTGTAAGTTCAGGAATTTTGCATCCCTTTTCCATCAAGCGATTAAAGGGAACCAGTTTTTTTACCGTGAGCAGGTCCTTGTGTTCTCCTTCATTTTTGTTGCCACGATTGTGCTTGATGTAGATATAGTCAAGACCTGGTTCATTTTCATTAATCGGCTGGATGCCATAAGTTCCAAGCCCCGGCACCTTATGCTGGGCTCCATCGCTTCCGTTGCGGAAGAGGATATTATGGCAGTCCTGCTTATAAACAAACCTCTTGTCCATGACCCTGGCATCCTGCATGGCCTGGATATATTCAAGGCCTCTCATTTCGCACTGTTTTCCTGCATGTCCGGGATAGGGAAGACCCTTCATTTCCTTCAGGTCAAGCGGCCTTACCAGAAGGGGCATAACCCCTGCTTCTTTGCCAAAGAGAGTTCCACTCCTCTCAATCTCGTTAATGAGCTGCTGTTCCATGGGAATCATGTACTTTTTCAGAATTCTCTCATGCTGCTTAAGGCCTTCTTCCGTTGTCTTTTCTTCACTCAAATGCGCTTTCTGATCAAACTCATTGAGTTTGGCAGCACTTGTAAGTGCCTGGTATTTGTCATAAGAGCCCAGAGTTTTGGTAATCTCTGGCAGAATGACTTTACGGTAATTGGCAATGTTGTTATCAATTCCTTTTTCCCTTGCCACCAGGTCAAAAATATTTCCGCTCCGGATAAGCTTATCCCGGTCTACCTGATCATACTCGTTCCATTCCGTAAGACTCCGAAGATTCTTGCTTTTCTGATGGGTCACGTCATTGGAAGCAGTGAGGACAATGATATGCCCGTCTTTAAAGTTAAATGTATTCTCGGCATCCTTGCCGATGTAGGTTTCCTGGTCAACCAGTTTGTATCCCTTTTTGACAACATAGTCCCGAAGACCAAGTTTATAGGCATACTCCGGATGGGTTCTTCTCACACCGAAACGTTTTTTGATTGTTGTTTTCTGTTCCTTCTCAGACATCGTGGTTCTCCTTAGTTACTTTTGTGAAGCACTTTCGTGAAATGAAATTTTAAAAAAAGCCCTGCTAACTATCCTTACCACAAACATAGTTACCAGAGCTTAAAAACAAATCAATTGACGCCCATGACACAGTAGCCTCTGAGCACCGTATCAGCGGCTTCTTCATCAGAAATGGCGATTCTTTCTTCAGGCGTCTTGGCTTTAGCCATCTTGTCATGGAAATAAAGCTCCCGTTCAATGGTATCCTGATAGTGTCCGTCTTCGACGATGTTGACCGCCTGGTGTCTTTCATAGCCATAATGCATCAAATCTTCAACCTGTCTTTCAAAAATTTCCTTCTCAGTCATAATCGTTCTCCTTCTACCCACAGATGGGATTTTTCACTCAGTTTAATTATACATCTTGCAACACTTGAATTCAATGAAAATAAAATGGGAATAATGCGAAATTCACTAGATTTTATCGGCGTATTCAGCAGCATGCGTAAATGCTTTTGTCTGCTTTTTTCCCATTACGTAGATAGGGATTCCCAATGCCCTGGCATAGCCAATTTCCACGCAGCATCCTACGCTTTCCCACCACCTTCCCGATACAATCATCATGTCACAGTTTTCTAAAAGCACTAGGCAGTGGTCAAGGTCTTCCCAGTACTTTCTTCCTTTGTGATATTTCATCCAGGCAAAGTTATGAAGAGGTGAAACGATGGTCAGATCAGCCCTCATTCTTGCAACTGCCCTGGCAATCTTCTCAGCTTCCATTTTTTCTTTCCTCCTGCCTCCATAGGGATGAGACAGGTATGCGGTCATTCGTTTTTCATTCATTACATTTTCTCCTTTTTCCAGGCCTCTTGGCCTTATAACATATACGTTAGCTAACAGTGATATATTACACACCTTATTCATGTGTACTTATAGTCTATGTATCTATATATCTAGGACGCTTTTTTGTGCGTAACACAATGCGGTCAATTTTGACTTGGAATCCACGATGAAATCTAGCAAAACTAAACATAGAATATTTTCATTGTTACGTTTTTCAAGTCTCCATGTTACGCTTTGGAAGGGCATATTAAACTGCGTAACGTTACGTTTTTAAAGCGTAACATAATTGGACTTTTATTCGATAGACTCTGAAGAGCCTCAGAATGGCCGTTACGTTAAGGGGTGCGTAACACGCCTGTTTTCATGCGTAACAGGATGCGTAACAAAAAATTGACCGTCACACAAAGTGGTGATACAGATAAACAGTTTAAATAGATGTTATCGTTATTTCTGCGCTTTAGCTTACTTCGGGTAATCATCGAGATTTTTAGGAACGTCCTTGTTAAAATCAGAGGGTACCACCTTTCTATTCGATGAGCTTTTGGGCCTCCGGAAGCAGTTCTTTTTTTACTCCTTCCATAAGCTTCTTTCTGGCCCTATATTTTCTCATGCGAATTTTAGCCTGCATGTTTTTCTTCTCCTTTTGTGCCTGGTCTTCGATCCGGTGCCCGATGGTTTTCTTTTTCAACTTATTCTCATTGCCCACCATTTTCTTTATATCCGGGATGACGATGGATTTATCTTCCCGGATAGTAATCATGTTAAGTTTTACAAGATGAAGCAGTCCGGCTTTCACCACGGAAGCACTCATGTGGGAGAGATCACTGAGATCTGATGCCGAATAAGGCTCCGTAAAGTCAGCAATATGCTTGATGATGATTCCAGAACCATCAGCAGCACCCAGCATACAAAGCATCTGATAAAGCACGACATAATTACATCCGTCATCCTGCTTTAAGAGCCATTCTACTTCCGGTGTCTGGTAAAATTTCAGGTTTAGTTTTAACCACTGATATTTCATAATCAAACTCCTTTCCAATATTGGAAGTCTGTTTCCTGTTATTCTCTGTTTGCAAGCTGCGTTGCAATTTCCGGAATGTAGATGGCTCCCGAAACGTTCTGAACCAGATTGACTTTTCCCAGTGTATAAAGGCCTTCCTTGATGACGGCCTTGTCATAGCCTGTAAGTTTTGCAATGTCATCCGTTGTGTAGGGAATCGTTTCTTCACCAACTTTTTGAGTCAGCATAGCACTGTTGTTTTTAAGTGCTTCGATACAAAGCATCTGATACAGAGTGATGTATTTCATCCCATCTTCCTGGCTCATAACCCACACAATTTCATTTCTCTTAAAAAAATCCATGTAAAGTTTGTAGAATTTTGGCATTTCTTTGCCCTCCTTTGTGTATATTATTCTCAAAAAATATGGGGGCCAAATATGTTTCCATCGTTCATTCCAACGACATGAAGCCCCTGTGACCATTCAATTTCATCAAAATCATTAATGCCAAGCCGTTTTACCATGGCAATGCACTGCCGAAAGGTGAAGTGGTAAGGCCTTGTCTCATAGCGCCTGTAGGTAGCAGTCGGGATGCCTGCAGCCTTTGCCATCTCCTTCTCAGAAATGTTTCTTTTCATCCTTGCATAATATAGCGTTTCCATTTTGAATCTCCTTTTTATCCACAAAACCTGTTGTGTCAATTTGTGCCAAACTGTCACAAATTGTGATAAATTGTAACAAAATGTAACAAATTATTACCGTCTTTTCCTCGGATTATTGCTAATGGCCTTGGCGAGAGTATTCTGCCCATACGTCCGGCCATTGCTATAATGCTTTCTGTCCCATTTGGGACGCATCCTTCCCGAAGAACGGAAAATGCGGTCAGTCATCTTTAAATCATTACCGTTAGCCCAATTGATGTAGGTGCAGAAGTACAGGTCATTTCTTGATGCGTCTCCACCATAGAGGACGTTTTCCCCTTCAAAAAGGGACTTAAGGACGTTGCCGTTTTTGTAGGAATAAAGCTTTTGAAGAAAAGTGAAATCATCTTCACTGGCCGGAAGTGCTTCAAAATCAAGTTGTGCATTATCCACTTTAGTTTCCGGCTTTCTGCCTTTGGCAATTTCCTTCAGCACTTCATCTACTACGTCCTGCACGTCATGGATTCTTGTGAATCCTTCTACATTGTTACCGGTAATAGTGAAGAAGCGAAGCTTCTGATACATTTCCACTTTATCGGTACGTTTACCGCTTCCGTCAATATTGATTCTGCCTAGACCGATGATGTGGATTCCGGTACCTGAAGGAGAGACCTCCGCATAGGAACCGCATCTATGAATCATGTCCCTGGCATATTCCGTAAGACTGCCGTCTTCTTTACGGCAGTGGTCGATATCGATGCCGATAAAAGGGTCGCTTTCAGTAAAGACAAAACCCACACCGTCATAGTTATCGGCTTTATCCAGAGCCTTTGCATAGGATGTCCATGTGGACGGATCATTCGTCTTGGCCGGTTTTCCTGTTAAAGGGCAGATAGGGGTTTTTCTCTTTTTGCCATCAATCATGATGTATTTCCAGCATATCCACTGCTTATAGAATTTCATATCTCCAGGAATCATTCCCGATCACCTCTCGCAAATCTTTTTTTTGACGGCAATGAAAAACCACGCCCATGGTTTCAGGGCGTGGTATAATTGGCAGTCAAAAAAAAAATAGTTTCTTTTTTAGTCCATCCCAGGCCCATCCTTACCTGGCATCTTCAGTTTTTTCCTTTCCATGATTCCCTCGATTTTCTCCTGAAAATCTTTCCCGGCACAAATCATACGGGCTGCTGCTTCATACCAGTCTTGAAGGGACTCATCGGGGATTTTGTACTCATCCATGTATGTTTCTATCAGCCTGTTCATGTCATTTTCAGCCCTGTTCCATTCCTCGGCCAGCTTCATCATCTGTTCAAGCATTTGTCTTGCATTGGAATAACCCATCATTTCAGGGGTTTCCGTCACTCCTAGAACAGGCATTTCTCCTGTTTCTATGAGTATTTTTTCCGCTTTGTAATTGGGTTCCCCTTCTTCTTCTCGAAGCTTTCTGCTGAGTTTGCCGCATTCCTTTGTATCACAACGTCGTTCCTTGACAGCTTTGTCACGAATCAGTGTGGCACCGGTCAATGCAAGATTAACTGCCAGTTCCTTATAGCTTTCATCCTTGTCCATGGTCTTATCTGGAATTGCCCAAAGAACATGTTCTGTTGGGTCTAATTCCTCTTCTCCCTCTTTCTTTGTAATTCTGCACGCCCCTGGGCTGAAGAACCTCTCTGTCCGTGATATGAGCCCTTTTAACCATTTCCTTGTAGCAGAACATGGTGGCATTGGTATCTGCCAGGCTGTTATGCCATTCTGTCTCCTTGAATCCATAGAACTTCGCACAGGTGATGAGCTTCTGCCATTTATATTCTCCGTCCGGCTTTTTCATGCCATAGGCCTTGGCAAAGGGAATCATGAGATCCACATACTTCTTCTCTGTAGGCAGCTTGATGCCGTTCTGCTCCAGCATGGTCATATCAAAGCCCAGGTTATAACCTACGATTCTTTTTGCATTCTTCAGGATTTTTTCAATATCCTTTTTGTAATGAAGAAGATGCTTTTTCCCCTTGAGGCTTTCCGGAGTAATATGGTTGACGGCCATGGCGCTTTCCCAACTTTTCTTGACATTGGGTTTGAAATAATGATTAAAAAGTACCTTTCCTTTAGCATCAACAATCGAAAGCTGAAGGACTTCATCATCTTCTTTGAATCCGGTGGTCTCCGTATCCAGGGCGATAGTGCCTTCATCCATTTTCTGTTCATAGAGGTTCTTGTTATTCGTATAGTCGTAAATCTTTCTGCCGTCCACTTCAATGGACTCAATAAGCGGAGTCTGTCCCATTTCAATACGGTTGTTTTCCAGCATAACGAAATTTTCCAGAAGATCATTCAGGTCTTTGGTCGTATACTTTTTATCTATATCGCCGTAATGGATTCCCTGCTTTTCACCTGTGATTTCTACATATTCATTCTTGGCAAGATTCATTTTGATCCGGTCCGTGGACATGCCTCGGAATTTGATATTTACACTGTTTTCCGCTTTAAGATGTTCCGAATTAATCTTTTCCATATTTTCACTACCTTTCCATGCTTTTGGAAGATGTCTTCCTATGGATTCCTTTTGCTTTCCTGGGCTCTTCAATGTTCTTTTCATCCGTAACTTCTTTAACTTCTTCCTTCTTCAGTGCCTTTTCAAGCATGTGTGATTTGATATATCTGGTTGCTTCTTCAGCCTGGGTACACACTTTGAAGAATTCATTTGGCTTTTCTTTGAGAAAATGAATTTCCTGATCCCAGCTCTTAAGGTAGGCTTCATGATTTATGTAATCCTTCGGCGGTATCTGGATACCAAGTTCCTGTTTCAGGAATACGGCGGTCAATTCAGCTACCAGCTCTTCTTTTGCATAGCTGGGAGTGCCAAAGGTTCCCGTCATGTCTCTTTTCAGCCGGTCTTCATGACCGGTACTGTGTGCAATTTCATGAGCGGCGGTACCGTAGAATCCTTCCAGCGACTTGAACATCTTTCTTTCCGGGAGATGGATGGTATCGGACGCCTTGCTATAGTAGCTTTCGCCGGTTTTGTCCTGGTCATAGTAGATTTTAGCCTCACTGTTTTGAAGGATGGTTTCCATGGCTTCCGACTGTTTTTGCTTGGAAATCTCCTCGGAAAAATCTTTTTCTGGTGGAAGATTCAGCCCTTCAATCTGGTCAACGTTGAAGACCTTATAATATTCTTCCACGTTTTTCTTCTGTACTTTTGGAACTTTATTACCATTCTCATCCTTTTCATACTGGATCTCTTCCATTCCCGTTTCCGGGTTGAATTTGGTAAGAATGCTGCCTTTCGGCTTGAACACATAAATAGTCTGGGCCCTTTCATGCTCGTTGGGATCTTCATGTTGTTTTAAGTGACCGCCCAGCTTTTTCATGAGGGCAAAGGTCACCCATCGACTGTCCTTGTATCCATGCTTCATAGCAGCCAAGGTAAGCGTCAGACGATTGATACCTTTGTACTCTGCTCTTTCATTTGGTACTTCGTACTTTCCTTTTTTATTAATGGCTTCATTTTTTAGGATAACGCCCAGGCTTTTGGGGGCAAGAGAGATGTTGTCACGATGCCATGGGAACCTTTTATTTTCTTCCGCATCCTTCAGAAGCTGTTCAATGAACTTCTTCTTTTCCTTGGCCGCTGAATTTCTATCATATCCTGTTTTTTTATATTTAGCTTTTGGCTTTTTGTCGATGACGATTTCACCACGAATCATAATCTCACCTTCTTATTCACTCATAAAATCACTGGAAAGGATTTCGCCCTTAAGTCCCCAGTCTTCGATTTCCTTTTCATCCACGTCATCTCTTTCTTCTACGTCCAGATAGCCAAGCTTTCTGGCTTCTTCCAGGCTCATTTCTTTTTCTTCTTTTCTGTTTTTTTCCATGATGACTACCTCTTTTATTTTTCTAAAACACTTTTGTGCAATAATTGGCATTCAACTATCTTTGAAGTTCATTTGTTGAGCGGTGGGGATGAATTCCTTTTTTCTTCTCATTCAACTTTTCAGGGTACCTTTTTCCACAAAGTTCAATGGCCTCGCACACATCTTTATGCATGTGCTTAGCATTGGGCTTGGTAGTGCTTGGCATTTCTCCGATAAGGTAACGGTTCTTTTTTCCAAGCTCATACACTCTGGTAACAAAATCATGGCCTTTGCGTTTCCATGTTTCTACTTCAAACTCGGTAATTTTTATATGTCCGGCCAGACCATTATCCTGAGCAATATTGTCGTACATAAATACGTTCCTTACCTTTTTGGCCGTTTCCCGGATAGAATTTTGGGGATTTTTAACTTTTTGAAGGTCAGTAAGGAATCTTTCCCGGATGCCTCTGTGAAGGATGAAATCTTCATTCTTACTGTTTTTCTTCAGATAGTCTATGATTTGATGTATATATTCCGGTTTGCTGTTGAGTTCATCCGGCGTGGCTCCTCTCTTTAAGAAGCTGGAAACAATTTTGTGAAAGGCTACGGCTTGTGCCTTGTTTTGTGCGGAAAAGCTTAACACAGCGCCTTCTTTCGGTGGCGTCTTTTCCAGAATATTCTGCTTGAATTCCCTTTCAAAAAGCCTTGCATCGTAAATGGTGGTAACAGCCCAGACTCGTTCGGCTTTCCCCTGTACCATAATCAGGGTAACGTCCGGCTGTATGACGGTATCTACGATATACCTTGGGTCTTCCTTTGGCTGATAGACCTGGTATTCTGCAACGTCTTTACAAATAAGTTCCTCTTTCATCGGTATCATCTTTCCATCTGCTGACTGCTTTCCCTGCGGTGAATGCCACGGACTTTGTGTTCCTGCATTTCGGGCTGGATATATCCTTTTTCTTCAAGCTTCATAATCTGGCTGTATGGAAGTTCGGTCTGCCTGATCAGTTCGCCGCTTTCCCGGTTGTACCAGTTCACCTTGTACATATCCTGGGTGCCTTCTTTTTTTTCATACCGCTTTACTGAATGTTTCCATTCATCCCGTTTCTTTTCCAGCTCCTCGTCATTCAGAGCATTGCCATCCAGCATTTTTTCAATATCCTGTCTTGAATATTTATTACCCTTTGTCTGGATTTCTATTTCATTGGCCGGTGCCAGATATTCAGCCTTGTCAGGGATTCTTCTAATGATTTCTTCCTCCGTAAGATCCATTCTCTGCCTGCTGTTCATGGCAACGATCCGCATCCCGTCAAGGGTGTCCTTGACTACTTCCCGGTACCTGTTTTTTCCTACCTCATCTTTACCAATGCAGACATAGGTTTCCATTCCGGCTCTTTCGCCTTTGTTGTACTTGTAGCGGATAATTTCATCGCCCCTTTTGGCCATGCGGAGCTGTTTCATGACTTTAACCTTATAATCCTCGACCTGTTTCATTGGCTTGTATGCTTCACAGATTTCCTGGTAATTATTAAGGGTGGCTCCATCCTTAAGCTGTTCCACTTCATCCATGGTAAATTTTCGCCTATTCCAGTACACTTTGGCAGAAGGCCCTACGACGGCGATTTCCTTCATGATTTCAGAACCTTTTACTACATATTGGCCGATTCGAATGCTTTTCTTCTTTTCGTCAACAGGGCTGATGATGCTCTTTTTAAAATCCTCTTCGCCCAGAGCCATGTAGGTTTTGACTTCTCTTCCAGCCTCGTTTTTGCTTTCTATAACTATTTCATCTCCGGGAAGGGAGTTTTTAATTCCCTCTCGAATCAATTCATTATCGTTCATGTCCATGATTTTCCTCCTTGATTTCATGCGACTTGACAGGTATCAGTTCTTTGAGTTTTGGCTCCTGAATTTTCCCTTTTTCGGCATTGATAAGATTCCAGATTCTATGGTCTTTCACCTGTGGGTCGTTCATATGAACCATGCAGTTTTTTATGGTGGCTCCGGCCTCTATGACGGAAGCCAGATCTTTGTCACTTTCAAAGCGGCATTTGTCCCATACGGCGTTTTTAAGGTTTGTCCTATCATCCGTGGTCACATGATCCATATCGCATCCGGTAAAGCTGATGCCTCTAAAATCGGCGCCGGATAAATTAAGACCGTCTGCTGCACAGTTGATATAATTCTTTTCATCCATTTCCTGGACATCCAGTTTATGACAGGAAACCCCCTGATTCTGCAGCCACCTGAAAGAGGCTTTGTATTCCGTACTAATCAGGGCATCCTTCATAATGGGTCGAAAGGATTCATTGGTAATGTTTTTCGCTTCTTCTTTGATTTCCTGGGAGAGGGCATGCTCTCTTTCTTTACCGCTTCTTTCAAAAAGAGTGGAAATTTCTCTGGATACCAGAATTCCTTTTACGCCTTCCTCTTTGCTGTAGATTCGCCTGATGCATCTGCCAAGTTCCGGTACACGGCTCATGTCGGCCTTGATTTCATTCCAGATAACTGCAGGTTCTTTATTAAGCTTTTCACCAAGGGTATGTAAATTTACATAATCTTCCTGATTTCCGGAAGCGTAGGACGTACTCAAGGCATCATACAGGGCTTTTGTTGATTCGGTCATGGATCCCAATTCTGGAACCTTTTCCTGTTTCATTTTTTCTTCCCTTCCCATGGCCCGGATCATTTTGGCGTAAAGATATTCCATCTGCTCCCTGGGATTTTCTGGAATATGGAAGCCCACGCCTTCGTCTTTGATGATGACCTGTCCCCTTCTGCCATTTCTTTCATAATTTATAAAAAGGTCCTTGCCCTTGACCACTCTTTTGATTTCCGTTTCTTTCAGGATATCTTCGATTTTAGACGCTTTCTTGGCAAGAGCTTTTGAATTTTCTGCATTGGTTTCATTCAGTTCCGGATATACTTTTCTGGTGAAGGCAATCAGGCTGCTTTCCGCATGAACTTCCGGTGCTTTTGTTTGGGATTCCCTTTTATTGGCCTTCTGTTCCTGTGGAATGATCTGATCTTCCAGAGCTTCTGCCATAAGCTGCAGGTCATTGATTTCATTTACATCACCCAGCTGATGGCCGGTGAATGTGAAATAGCGGCCACTATCATACAGTTCCTTGGCGCAGGTGCCTCTTTCTTCATTGCCGTCTACACGATGAGGAGCATCATCCCTCAGTTTTGCCTTACCGATGATGTGGATCCCGGTACCGGAAGGAGAGATTTCCGTATAAGAGCTACACATTTCATATAAACTTTTGGCATCTCTGGTAAGGAACTCCCCTTTTTCATTCAATACATGGTCAAGGTCTATACCCACATAGGGGTCTTCCTTAGTAAAAACGAATCCGATACCATCGTATCTGGAAGCGTTTTTTACGGCGGTATCAAAATCCGTCCATGTCGTTCTATCGGTGGATTTTGCTTTGTAACCGCTTACGGGATCATAGGGAACCTTTGTAGGTTTTGACCTTCCCGGTATTTGTTCATATTTCCAGCAGATCCATTGTTTCCTTTGCTGCAGTTCTCTTGGAATCATTGTCTGCCTCCTTTACCTGCTCATACCCTGGGAATTTGAATAATCCCGGTCATCGTTTTTCTCATCGTCTAAATCAGAGTTAGCTCTTACTGATTCTCTCTGTGCACTCCGAATACGATTTTCCATTTCCAGTTCTTCTCTAACAGCCTGGTTTTCCTTATAATCTTTAATGCCCTGCTGCTCTTCTGCTTCATGTTTTGCAAGCTGGTCGCAAAGTTCATTGTATTTGGTGTTGACATGGGCCTTGGTCCACACAAACTCTATATCCTGCTTTTTTCGCAGGACGTCGATATCCTTCAAAAGGTCCTGGTTCTTGACTAATTCTCCGGTTCTTTTACGAAGGGTTACTTCATCAAGCACCTGTGTGCTTTTTTTACGCCAGAAGTCCAGCCATCCCTGGTTAATGCTTTTTACAATATACTCGCTGTCGGATATAAGCTTCACATGATGTCTTGTGCCATCGTCAAGATAATTCAGGGCCTCTTTAACCGCCATGAGTTCCATGCGGTTATTGGTAGTTTCCTGACTGCCACCAGCGATACGCATTAATTCCCTGGTTCCGGTTTCATCAAGGAATACGGCGGCATAGCCGCCGGGTGCCGTGGTGATACCGTCTTTGTTCTTTAGATTTTGTTTGATGGCTTTGGCATTATAACAGGAACCATCGGTATAAATAATGACGTTTTCAGGGAGCTTTACAGGCCTGGATACAGGCCTGGTGTATTCCTGATATTCAATAGCCGGTACGCTTTTCCCTCCAAAGATGTCTTTAGAAATGCTTTCGGCTACAACCTTCTTGTTGCCGTAGCTGATTCCTTCCATGAATTTTTGAGCGTCTGCCAGAAGATCGAATCCCTTGAATACTGCCTTTGGAAAACCTTTAGTTTCAGCCTGACATTCGGCCCAGCTGGTGTAGATATTGGGATTTCTTCCAACCCGGACTGCATAGTATTTCTTTCCCATATGGATTAGCTCCTTCCTCCACGGCTGAGGCCTTTTCCTTCTGAATGAAAACGATGAATTCCTCTTTTTCCAAAGAGTTTCTTAGCCCTTTCCCTTTCGTCGGCTACCCGTTCCTGCATTTTTTTGATTTCTTCTTTATTTTCCTTGTCCGATTCTTTGGATTTTGGAGCAGCTTCTTTCATGGGTTCCTTCTTTTCTTCAGGAATAGAATGGGCCTTAATTTTCCCGGCCTTTTCCAGCTTTTCGATTTCGGCTTTGGCAAGTCGCATGAAGGTTTCCTTGTCCATTTTTTTCGGTTTCTTAAGCCGGTTGCGATTTTTGTTTTTGGACATCATTTCCTTCTCAACTTTATAAACCTCTTCATCAACGATACCGGCTTCCTTGAATTCCTTCCCGTAGATTCTGTCCACGTTGTTCCTGCCGTCGTATTCGTCAGCTTCGGCTCTAAGGGACTGCTCTGCATATAATCTGTCTACGATGTCTCCACCTATCATTTCGGGTTCCTCCTTTGTTAATATTCGGGATACTGCTCTCTTGTTCTTTCTCGGCCTCTTCCCCTGCTGCGTTTGGGATGAATGCCTCTTCTTTTCTCTTCGCTTTTCTGAATGTTCTTTTTTTCATCCTTTTCGGATGCTCGCTGGATCCTTACCTTCGGATTCCTTGCATGAAGGTTGATGAGTACTCTCTTGTTTTCCCACTGCTCGGTCAGAAGCCTTACGGTTTCGACATCTCCGTTCTGTTCAGCCATGGAAAGTGCGGAATCAATAGTTCGCATATCACTAGCCAGCCGTCTGATTTCATCTCGGCTTTTCTGGGAAATGTGGCCATCAATCTTCATGGTCTCATTGAGGGAGTTATCACTGTCCCCATCCAGGGAAATGTATTCGGAATATTCCTGTTCCTTTTCTGGAGTGAGAAGTATTTTCCCTTTATCATGGCAGCTTTCTTTTATGGTCTTCAGCTCTTTTTCAAGTTGGTTTTCCGGAAGATTCTTGTCTTCCACTTTTTCTAAAAAACCCTTGATCTTTTCAATAATCCCTGTATCCTTTTCAGGGCTTTCCGGTTCGTAATAAATGGCAAGATTGGGAATACGTTTTGTTCGGCAGCTTCCTAAACGTAAACGCATAAAAATTTTCTGTTTTTCTTCCATGTGACCTCCTTTTTTACTTTCGTGTACTACTTTTGTGGAATAAAATACAAAAAAACAACCGACCCATCACGAAAAAAGCTGACAGGATGCAGTTGTTTTACGGTATGTATTCAGTTTTTTGGGTGTTGTGGAGCTTTGTGTCGTTTTCATGGTGGTGTATCTCGTGGTGTTTCTTCATGTCAGTTGACGGTTATCGGTTCTATTTTGATTTGGACTTCAAGTCTTTCAAGTTCAGGATCCTGCTTAAGAATCATGATTGACCTGCCGCCGTCATCATAGAAAACGATTCGACCATCTTCATTGATTGTGCTGTGGTTGAATAGGATTTCTCTATCCTGGTCAGCCCCTTTGACACTTAGGCTGATATTTTCACATTTAAAATCCATTGTGACCCCCTTAGCCTTCAAGGGATGCCAGCCTTCTGGCACTTTCTTCTTCAATACCTCTGGACCAGTCTATTACGCTCATGTCCTCGTAATGAAGTGCGTCTGCAATGGCTCTCGCTTCACTGAAAGTGAATTCTGATGGTTCCTTTTCTTTTTCAAGATATGTGTTAAGCGTCATCCCTGCAGCTTTTGCCAGCGTTTCAGGTGGAATTTGCTCTTTTTTTCTTGCGTCTTTCAATTCAATCATTGGGATCGCCTCCTTTCTCTTTATTTTACTATACTTTTGTGCAATTACAATAATATATAATATGATAATTTTACTTTTGTGAATCTTGGGGCGTGAAAACACTCAAAAACTTACAGAAATACACGCATGCCATTGTAAAAAAAATCCATAACATATAAAATATTACCATAAATAGTAATAAAAGAGGTGAACACATTATGAACGAAGACTTTAAGCAAAGATTCTCAACACAGATGAAAATAATTCCTGAAGAAGATACTATCAATAAAATTGTTGCTGAAAATCTGAAAGACATTATGGATTCTTTCAGCATAAGCCCCTATGATTTAGCTGACCTTTGCCACGTTTCCGTTTCTGCTGTCTACAAATGGCTGAGAGGCGAAAATACACCCAAGATGGTCGTAATTTATCCACTCTGCAATTCTTTGAACGTACCACTCAATGCGTTTATGAATCCGCATGGAGTCATCAGGTACATCACAACCCATAAAGAAACTACCGGATTTGAAATAAATGACGAAGAGCGGAAACTTATTCGCATGTACCGTCATATGTCACCATCAAATAAGGAACTGTATTTCAATCTGGCTTCTGCATTGACCGACATGGAAGCTGTGAAAAAGGAAGAGATTGATAGCAGGGATTAATTTTCGGGATTTTCTCTTTCATACATCCAGTGATGGTTGAAATAGGCCTTGGGAAGCCTTCCACAAAACACCACATATCCTTCTTTACGAAGCTCCTCATTGGATTTTCGTATTTTAGGATACAGGGTATTGACAGGAATCCCACATTTCTCTGCCATTTCTGTGGCCGTAATAAAAAGCTTTTCTTCTTTCACGTTTTCTTCCATACTTCCGTAAATCCGGCTGTAGAAGAAAACACGCTGAATCCTACCGTTCTGCACCAGCTTGTGCATCCGGCCAAGGTCCATGTTGAGTCTTTTGATAATCTTGTAGGCAGATGTCTTAGATACGCCGCACTTTTCCGCAACTTCCGAAACACCCATGAATAATGTCTTTTGGTTGTTCATTTTCTTTCTCCTTTCTCATGTCTACATTTCAGGTTTCTATCTAAAATATAGCCATGATAGAAAAAATCTGCTGAATTTAGCAATTTTTGCTAAATTCTTTGATTCAAGTCAGATTATCTGCTATCTTTTGTGTATAAAACAGAATATGTGAGATAGAGCTTGAGTGTACATTTACCCTTGAGGTGATAATGTGGGGTTTAGAGAAAATTTGAAGAAGCAGCGGCTGGCGGCTGGATTTTCGTCTGCTCGTAAGTTTGCAAAGGCTGTGGGTATTCCCTATGCCAGATATATTAATTATGAAGGTCCTAAAGGGATTGAGCCTTCCTTTGCGGAGCTGAATCACATTGCCCGGTTTCTTCACGTCACGACGGATACTCTTCTGGATGATACAGATAATGAAAATTCCCTGGTGGATTATGCCAGGGCGGCTCTTTTTTCGACGCCATTTGAGATTGTGTCCGTGAATGACGCTAAAGTACGGATCGGCATCCGGCATACTGACACCGCCTTTGATTTCGATAAGGAATCTTTTCTGAAGAGCGTCAAAGACGAAGTGGACTATTCCCGGTCTGCCATGTCCCAGGTACTGGTAACCCGTATGGTTCTTTATCTGAAAATTTATTTTTATAATCACTCGGATCTGACGCTTCCCGAAGTCCGGGATGCCCTGATGGAAACCAACTTTTTTGACATATCCATGTCGGATTTGATTCTTCCTTCCCGGAAACATCGTTAATGACAAGCCTGTCTCATAGGAGACAGGCTTATTTTATTGGAAAGGAGGAGACGTATGCCTGCTTATAAAGATAAGGAGAGAAAGACCTGGTATGCTCAATTCCGTGTATCTGACGGAAACGGAAACTACACGACCATCAAAAAACGTGGGTTCAAAACCAAAAAAGAAGCTCTTGCTTATGAATCGGATTTTGGTGACCACTATTCACCTTCTTCATTTCTAAAGATTTCGGAAATGGTGGAAACCTATCTTGCGGACTGTGAAAACCATTTGCGGCCCAAAACCATGTACAACAAGAGAAGATATTTCAGGCTATATATCCTCCCCTACTTTGGAAATTTACGCATGAAGGATATGATTCCTATCCGAGTACTTAATTGGGAAAACGAGCTTTTGAATAAGAATGTTTCACCCACATTGGTGGAGCTTTCCTTTATCCAGCTTTCTTCCGTATTTAATTTTTATGTTAAATATCACGGGCTGAAATCCAACCCGGCAAAACTGGCCGGATGTATCGTTTCAGCGCCTCAGAGGAAATACAATTTTTGGACGCTGGATGAGTTTCATAAATTTCTTGCCTGGGATCCGGATCATGGCCTTTTGACGCTCTGCATCAAGATTCTCTATTACACCGGCATGCGTATCGGAGAACTGAAAGCCTTAAATCTTTCGGATATAGATTTTACGGAAGGTGCCATATCCATCAGCAAGACTTTTTCCGCTGTAGATGGCCAGGTTTATATCAATCCTCCCAAGACGGATTCAGGGAACCGTACCATTCTTATTCCACCATTTCTTTTGAAGGAAATAAAAAAATATGTGGATTCCGTTTATCTGATGTCAGACACGCTTCTTTTCCCGGTGTATGAATCAAGTATCCGAAGTCTTCTGAATAAGGCCAGCGATTCGCTTGGCCTTCCTCATATCCGTATTCACGACTTGCGTCATTCCAATGCTTCCCTTCTGGTGTATCTGGGATATTCCCCATTGATGATTAAGGAACGGCTGGGGCATAAAAATATAAAGGTCACGCTGGATACTTATGCCCAGATGTACCGGGCCGAAGAAGTGGAAGTGGTGAATGAGCTGGATATTCTGGAAGTCAACATGGAAAAAAACCTGGTCACTTATCCTTTCTATTACACCTTCAAGGATAATTGCGGTATGGTTTCCATTCCGGATTTTCCAGCTATTTCCCCTTTCAAAGCTTCCTCTTTAGAAGAAGCGTGTGAACTGGTATCAAGGCTTGTAAAAAAAGAGATGGAATTCTTATTTTCATCCGGTAAGGCTATTCCCGATTCGTCTACCATGTTTCCTGTCCATCCTCCAAAGGACACGGTTACCCTTTACGAAAGCTTTGTTCTTCCTTCTTGAAGAGGTGATACTATGCCTGTTTATAAAGACAGCAATAGAAAATCATGGTTTGTACAGCTTAATATTACGGATTTTACAGGCAGCCACAAATCCATAAAAAAAAGAGGCTTTGCTACGAAGTCGGAAGCGGATGCCTATGAGATGAAACTGAAGAAGCGGTATGGTTCCGTTTCTTCTTTGACCATTTCCGAGTTTTATCCTATCTTTATAGAAGATTTGTCTCACGGCCTTCGTTCCAGCAGCCTGCGTACACGGAAGTACTGCTTTGAAAAATTTATTCTCCCTTCTCTGGGGGCCTATTTTCTTCGTGAGATGACGCCGGATATTATTCATGAATGGCAGAAAAAACTTTCTTCTACCGGTCTTGCGGCTTCTACCCTTCAGCAAATCAATACATCCCTTTCTTCCCTGTTCCGACATGCTATGAGGTACTATGGTTTCTCTTTTAATCCGGTACAGGAAGCCGGGACACACATTAGAAGGCCCCGTCATCATTTCAATATCTGGTCTGTCTCAGATCTTGGCAAGGTTCTTTTAGCCCTTCGACAGGGGAATTTTGAGACGGAATCTCTATGTCTCAAGATCCTTTTTTTCTGTGGACTTCGTATCGGGGAATTAATGGCCCTTACGGCAGATAATATTCATCCTGACAGGAAGTCCATGGAAATCAGGGGAACGTTTTCCCTCGAAAACAGTCCCGTGATTACGGCTCCTAAAACTAAAAGCAGTGTTCGTGAAATATTGGTCCCTGGCCATTTATTTCAGGAATTACTGCGTTATATTTCCGCTCATCATATTTCAGGCTCTCAGCGTATTTTTGAGTGTACATCTCCTTATAAAATTCGTAATGCCATGAGGCTTGCGGCTGCTGCCTGGCATCTTCCTTTGATTCGCATCCATGATCTTCGTCATTCTAATGCGTCTACATTGATTCATCTGGGGTTTACACCGTTCGTGGTTAAAAACCGCCTGGGACATAAAAGTATCCAGGTTACCATGGATACGTATGCCCAGCTTTTTGACCATGAGGAAGGTTCTTTTACTTCCGAGCTTGAGCAGTTGGAAACGAAAGGGACTTCTCTTTCTATTCATTATCCAGTTATCTTTGACAGGAAAGGCTCCTGTTATTTTGTTTCAATTCCGGATTTTAAGCAAATACCGGTTTTTAAGGCTTTGTCTCTTGATGAAGGAATGAAAAAAGCGGTTTTTCTCATAAAGAAGCAGCTTGAAATTTACAACTCGCTTTTTCAAAAGGCCCCTTCGCCTTCTCCTCTTTCTCGTCTTTCTGCAGATACTCGTAGAACGATTATATTTGTGGAAATATAAAAGAAGCAGGCAGCTCTAGTGCTTCCTGCTTCTTTTATTACATTGAATGTGTCATTGATTTTGCTTTTTCTATTAATTACTTGGCTTTATTATCTTTTTCCTCTGCTATTTTTTCGGTTTCTTTTGAACTGCGTCAAAGAAATTTTACTTTCATGAAATACTTTTGTGCATTTCCCTTTGTTTATTGCTATAATAAAATCAGATTCGATTTTATTTTTATAGAAAGGAATGTCTTATATGAGTAATCCAGTGGATCTTTTAAAAAGCAAGGGATACAGCATTTTCAGCGATACTAAAAATGATGACTGTCAGATCACCATTAATGCTAACGGCATTAATTTTTCCATTAAAACCGTTGAAAACATGAAATGCCCTCCTTTCGTTCTTTGTGGAATCAATCGTGAAACAAAGATGTTCTCCGTAGCTTCCTGCCCGGACGAGTCCGTAGAAGGAGCACTTCCATTTGTTAAGAATGGCAAGCCCACTACAGCCCGTGTGGGTATCTCCTCCGTTATTTTGAAGTCCCTTATGCCTGAATGGGATTTTGATCATTTTTATTACAAAGTTTTGGGTGTCCTTTCCAATGATAACCAGCTGGCAGAATTTGATTTCAAAAAGGCTGTTCCTTTTGCCCGTCGTAAATCTAAATCTGTTGAATCGGAAGCTAAAGCTGTTTCTGAAACCTCTGCAGAAGAACCTACAGCTGAACCTGCATCCGAAGGTGTTGCAGACAAAGACGTACCTGCTGCCGATCTTGCTGAAAACCCTGCTGAATTTGCTTCTGAAGTTTCTGAATAGTTTAAATTTTAGTCCAATCACTCCGCAAATAATCCCTCATGGCCATTTAACCATGAGGGATTATTAATTACCGGATTTTTCGGCTCTTCAAATGTTCCTGGCACTGGCGGCATTTATAAAATTCAGGATAATCAACGTTCATGCACTTCCTGTAATATCTTCCGAATACCTTGCCGCATTTGGGACAGTAAATTTCATATTTATACTCACACTTGATTTTCCCGGCAAAGCCTCTTGTAACGATATTGATTTTCAGCTCGTTATTAATCAAACCCATACTTTTTTTAAATAGACTGCCATGATGTTCCGCAAATGGAAGAATGCCATGTAAAACCTCATGTGCCAGTACATCAAGAATGTATTTCCCGTTATCTTCAATGTAGACATTTTTACTGAGAGTGATTTCAGCATCAAGCCGGGTACGGTATTCAACACATTTCCCTACGGCGGTCTTTGCCTTATGAAAACCGACATATTCAAGATTCCGGTTCACCGTATCAAGATAATGCTTGTAAAGAATTTTGAGTTCCTTGTATTTCAGCGCCTGTACGATTTCATTGCAGGTCTTTTTAAATGTGTTTTCACTTTTTAATCGAATGGCGATATTTATATTATGAATCATCTCTTCTACTGTCATATCCATGATAGCCGGTTTCTGTACATTCATGGCCGGTGCCATGGCATTATAGTTTTCTTCAGCAAACAGATTCATTTCTTCATATTTCTTGGTACCCATCTCTATAACCTCCGCAAATCTTTTTTTGACGGCATAAAAATACCACGCCCTGGTTTTAGGGCGTGGTACAATGATACGTCAAAAAAATGGAGTCCAATTTTTAGTCCAGTTCCTCAAGGCCAGTTAGCCGGCCTTGAGGAACTTATGGTTTACCTCTTTTTTCTGTCCATTACATATAGGAGAAACATATCTACCTGCATTACCAGTTCATCCAAATCGTTATCAGTAAGCAGATCTTCATTTGTCGCTATCAGCCTGGCTATTTTTATGAGAGTATCCCTCTGTTTTGCTGTTGTCAGACTTGGAAACGCTTTGTCTACCAAACTCATATCCTCTGTCATAATTCCAGCCACCTGATAGATTTCATAAAGCGGTACCATTAATGCATTGGCAATAGCCTTCAAATGAGAGCAGGAAGGGCTCTTCCGTTGCCCCTCTTCTATCCTTTTGATTTCCGTGTGACTTATTCCTGCTTTTAGGGCCAGGGCATTCCGGGTAAGCCCGGCTTTTACCCTTTCGTTGTATACATATTTTCCCAGTTTATTTTTATCATCGTTCACATTGGCTTGTTCAAGTTTCTTTAACTCTTCATCGCTTAAGCCATAGTGATTAGCAATTTTGTGAGCCCAATCTTCCGGAATTCTTTCTTTTCCGTTTTCAACTGCGGAAAGGAAAGAGGGGGCAACTCCAAGTACCTTTGCCATATCTTGCATCACTTCCCTGCGCTGGGCTCTTATCTGCCTTAAAATTCTTCCATACCTTGTGCATCCCATAATTGTCCCCTGACACCTGACTGGCAATTTGTGTCGATTTATCACAAAATGTCACAAATTGTGATAAATTGTGACAAATCAGCACAAACAATTTTCATTAATCCCACTGCCAAATTTAACCGTAAGAATTTTTCGCATTTGAGTATTAATATAGTCAAATGGTTTTGAATATTGCAAATCATCGAATGAAGTACCCTTGTAATACCCCTGGCTTTCCGGTGTCCATTCTTGCTTTTCCTCTTCAGGATCGTAGTGTGCAGCTGTCTGACGGATATTCCGGGCGATTTCATCATATGAGCTTCCAATAATCATATAGTCTGCAAAGCCTGCTACTTTCAGCGTAAAACTGTTGTCATATTCCCAGTCATCTTCGTCGATAAGTTTTGCGTCAATACCATTTTGAGTAAAAATTCCTGTGATTTGAGCAGTGACGGCTTTTCTTTCTTTGGTATCCATGACTTATCCTTTCCTTATTTCAGTTTTTGACCGCATCTGGGGCACCATTCATAATAGGGATTTTCATAATATCCGTCTCCCAGGACTTCGCCGCCTAGATCTCCTAAGCATGTAGGGCATCTGTTGGGTTCCCAGTCTTCTCTTACCGGTTCTTTGGGTATGTTCTTTTCTAAAGCAATAATGGCTTCTTTCATGGCAGTTCTCTGTGAATCTTTTACCGGGATTGCTTTAAGGGTATTTATCAGATTCTTCCAGTATTTTACATCTTCATATTTATCATACTCTTTTTTCATTTTACGCAGCCTTTTTCATCCTTTTTGGTCAATAAACTTTCAGTGGCATAATCATACTTCTTCATGACTTATTTTCTACTTTTTAATACCAAATACTCCTTGTAATTCTGTTAACCGCCCGGTCAACATTCTGACGAATAATACTCTTTCTTTTTCCTTCCCAATAATGGTCATTATCCCGTCTCCTTTCGCTTCTACTCCAGATACGACGATATACCCTCCCTGCTACCGTATCGGGAACGACATTCTTCCAATCTTCATCCACAGGACTTTCAATATTAATGCCATTGGCAGAAGTCACCATATCCAATACCTTATACTTTCCTTCTACCGTGAAGGCTTCCAGTTTTTGAACGGTTTTATCTTTTTCTTCATGCTTTGTCCAAACCGTTTTGGTATGACCATCCACTTTCTGGACAGACTCCATATTCAGATATACAACGATACCATTTGGCTCCCTGCTGATTTCACGCCATTCCGATGCATTAACATTCATACTTCCAAAACCACAGAGAAAAATGAATGAGGCAGTAACAATCCATTTCTTATTCATTTAAGTTTGCCTCCTTTTCTTCATAAGGGTCATAACTCTCATTCTGAAGCCAATAAATAGCTTCATCCTTGGTTCGAAAGCTTTCTGCCCAGCAGTCATTGGTACGGTTATCTATCGCTGTCCATGGATATTCGTCATTCGTATTTCTGGCAATAAGGCAGGTGTGACTTGGTTCAATTTTCCCTTTGCCATACTTGAATTCTTCCCAGTCATCAATAAATTTTCCAATTTCTTCATCCGTTACTTCGTGATAATCTTCCCCTTCTTTAAAGTAGATGTTATATTTTCTTGACCGGGGCTTTTCTTCTTCGTAAATTTTGGAACCGGTGGTAGCTTCTTTAACTGCCCCTTCAAAGTCATCAAGGAAATACTTGGCACTTGACCACTTTTCACCCTCCGGCTTGTCCTCATCATAATCCTTGCATACGGCCCATTCAATATGGTCTGCTTTGTAGATTCTTACCAGCGTCTTTCCGGCTGGCTTGTTGGTATAAATGGCTTCGCTTTTCATGATTGTTCCTCTTTCTCTATTGCTTTTACTTTATATTTGTTCTGTTCCCTGGCAGGGATGATTCGATTCAATGCCTCTGATACAGCTTCCTGTGGGTTTGAGGCATAAAGGAATACGTCGATATCATCACCGTCTTGGTCAATAATGATAACTTTGTATTCCTTTTCCCCATACATCATGTCCATGATACCTAGCTCTCTGCCCTGCAAAGGGCAACCCTCGTATGCCATGTATTTACGTTGGTCTTTGTCATAATGTCATAGCCGTCAAAAGTGAAATAATACCCGTATCCTTTGACTTCCGCTTCCCGGCGGTTCTTGAACATCTCTTTGATTTTGAATTTGCCTCTTGGTGTTTTGAAGAATTTCATCTGAATCGTCCTCTCTTTCTCCCAAGCACTATCAATTCTTTTTTTGACGGCCTGTATATACCACGCCCGTGGTTTTGGGGCGTGGTACAATGGATCGTCAAAAAAGTGTAGTTCATTTTTTAGTCCATTTCCATCCAATCTTCCTGGTTATAATCCGCTCTTCTCACTTTTGTGATGTATTTTTATAAAAAGCAAAGCATGGTTCACACCTTTCTGCCCCCAAAATAACTATCAACTTCTGGAGCGATTAACTTTTAGCAATATTTCTGAATAACGTCAATACGGTATTCACTATGAATCCCAGTACCCTCACAATACCTTCTGCCACCAGGAAAGTAGGAAGCACGAATATAGCACCCCATAATAATATAAGGAACTTGAGTATGTCGCAGATAATCTTTTTCATTTTATAATTCCCCCCAGCACCACATGGAATGCAATACGGCTTTGTCACTTCCTTCCTTGTAATTCTTTTTAACTTCCTTATCACCTTTAAACAAGTAACTGCCTGTATCTTTTCCATAGCTTTCAGAAGCATATCTCCATTTGAACTTCAGATTTTTGAACTTGTGGGACAATGTTTTAAGCACTTTATAGCAAGTGCCGTTTACGGTGTCGAAATTATAAGTCATGGCATAGTAGCTTTTAGTTCCTTTTTTCTTTTCTTCTATATCATCACTAATTTCAATGAACTGGGCATTTTCTTCTACGCCCCAGTTATCCATTCTCCAGTCACTTTCAGCAAAGCCTCTGTATTTTTCACCATTATGCAGATACCTTGGGGAATACTTTTCAACATTATACATATCATCTTTTTCTTTAATCCCCTTCGGTACGGGCATAATGTTTTCAAAGTCAAAGGAACCATTTCGACCGTTTACGAATCTTTTCAGCTTGTCCAGCTCATCATAGGTATTCGCCTCAATCGTTAACAGGTTAATCACTCCAATAGCCATTGTAGCACCTCCGCAATTCTTTTTTTGACGCTATATTCATACCACGCCCGTGGTTTTGGGGCATGGTATAATGGTGCGTCAAAAAAGAGTAGTTCGTTTTTTAGTCCTTTTCTCAGATTGTACACATTCTTATACTTCTTGAGTGGTTCCTTTGATACTTTTCTTAATTGAATTTTTGACTCACGTTCAACTTAAAAATGTTTCCCTTTTTCTCTTGACAAAATTGAAAATAGGCAAATAATTTTGTTGCTTTTATTTCTGCAAGGAATATAATTGAAGTAAGAATATATTCCTATCGGAATAAATTATTAAAAGTAGGAGGAGTAAATTTGGAACCCAATCATGTGAATACGCCGAAGGGAAACCCTACGGATGTCCTTCCAAGACCCAAGAAGGCCTACGATCGTTTTGCCTCGGACTTACGGAACTTCGCTTTCGCCAGGGACACGGAGCGTAAGCGGAATAAAATCTATCTCGGTCTGGTTGCACTCTGCGTTGTGGCAACTGTTTTCACCGTAACTACCATGTCCTATAAGACTTATGTCGTAAGAGTGGATAATGCCACCGGCGCCGTCGAAACAGGTGGTGAGCTGAAAGCCACCAACTACACACCGCAGCAGGCTGAAATCAAGCACTTTCTCTCCCAGTTTCTTTTGGAGACCAGAGCGATTCCGCTGGATCCGGTTCAGTTCCAGAACAACTGGAAAGATGCTTCTCACTTCATGTCTAAGGAAGCGATGGCCAAATATACTTCCATGGTGAACAAAGAAAAGCCTGCTTCCAAGCTTGGTAAACTTACGATTCAGCCGGTTATCAAAACTATTCAGATTTTCCCAGGCTCTAAGAACACTTATCAGGTTCGCTGGTATGAAGAAGAATATTCTCTTTCTTCCGGTGCCACCGGTAAGCGGAAAAACTATGTTGGCCTGTTCCAGGTTGCTATTAAGCCTCCTACGAAGGAAGCCGAAATTCTTATTAATCCTTTGGGTATGCAGATTACAGACCTGAATTATTCGCTTGAGACCAATAATGGTTCCACTGAACCTGAACATTCGGAAACAGCAAGTGAAAGAAACGGAGAGTGATGGGTATGAATAAGAAACTGATAATTTCTTCTGCCATCCTTGCTACCGTTCTTTCTACAGGCCTTGCCTTTGCCGAAGATCAGGAGCTTTATAACACATGGGACGGCAGCAAGAATGCTTCCAAAATTACCTATGAATATAAACCGGATTCCCTTTTTGAAGTTCATACCAAAGTCGGCTATGTAACCGACCTGAAGCTCAAACCCGGCGAAAACATTACCTACATGGCTGCCGGTGACACCAGCCGCTGGCTCATTGATAAGTCCACAGTGGCCGGTGTAACCCATGTGTATATCAAGCCTATTGCCAAAGGAATTATGACGAACCTCATCATAAATACTTCTTCCCACAGCTACCGGTTATTGATTGATGAAGGCTCCGGATTCAGTGCCATTGTCGAATTTTCCTTCCCGAAGGAAGAAATGCAGAAACAGCTCCTAAAGCCCATGCCTCTTACCAAGGAAGAGAAAACGTTTAATGAAATCTTCACCACAAAAGATAAATACGGACGCCGTTCATTAAAGAAGATCAATCGTCATTATAAGGTTAAAAAACACGGAAGATTTGATGATGACATTCTTCCAGAAGAAATCTTTGATGATGGTACCCGTACCTATTTCAAGATGCCCCAGAGTAACAAATATGATCTTCCGACGCTTTATCTGGTGGACGATTCCGGTAAGCTTTCCCTGGTTAACTACAGGACCAGAAGTGATTATTTCGTAGCAGACCGTGTTTTCACTAAGGCTCGCTTAAAATATTCAAATAAAAAATGGATTGATGTCACTCCCGTCAAACCGGAAGAAACGTCTGACAATGATTCCGAAAGGACAAGCAACTGATGAAAATTTCTGAAAAGTTAAAAGAAAAACTTGCCAGGTTGAAGCATCGTAGCCCTGATCAATCCCTAGAGGACGAGAACGGATACAATGAACCAGGGCCCGAAAACGATGAAAATCCGGATACCCAAAATCCTGATGAAGAAACTTCCGAAGGCTTTGACGATTCTTCTGATACTTCCATGGAACAGCCTGACGAAATCGCTGATGCAGACAAGGCTTCTTCTGTAAAGAAAAAGCATATTATGGTTGGCGTTGGCTGTGTAGGTGTCTTCCTGGTGGCCATGATTGCAAGCAATGCCTTTTTCAAAGGCCCCAATAAGCAGGCCAAGGATCCTCCCCTTACTACCGCCATGGGAGATATGAAGAATAATCCCAACAACCCTGCTGCAGGCATGCCGGATAAGTACTCAGATATTACTAAGTACCAGAATAAAAGCGATCCGAAGAATGCCAAGAAGACGCCGCCACAGGCTAATAAGATTAATCCGACTTATTCCTCTACCACAAATGCTGCCAGAGATTCAGCTCCCAGAACTGCGACGACCAGAACAAGGATAAGTTCTTCCGGCCCGTCTGAGTCTTCCGGTGCTTCTGCACCGGCTCCTCGTTCTTCTAGTAACACGGCAGCATCCAGAGCTCAGCAGAAAGCGGATCAGGAAGCGGCTAAACGCCAGCAGATTGAAGAAAAAGCGATCGCTTCTGCTATTGCATTTTCCCAGGCAGTTTCCAACAGTGCTTCCGCTAATAACGGGACCGCTTCTGCTGCCAATTCATCTTCCAAAGCATCTGCTTCGGTATCCGGTCCTTCTGATTCCTCCAGTTTCTATGATGATATTGGAGGCGGCGAATATGCTTTGCAAGCAGGAAGTGTTGTACAGGCAACCCTGATTACGGGTATTACCTCCGACGTTCCTAATGGTGACGTTGTTGCTCAGGTCCGTCAGAACATCTACGATTCCGAAACCGGTGAGCATTTGCTGATTCCACAGGGCAGCCGCTTGATTGGTAAATCCGGAAGTGCAGGAAGCCGTGGCAATGCCAGAATTGGCGTCGTATTCAGCCGTATCATTCTTCCTAACGGACAGTCTATTACCCTTCCGGACCAGCAGGCTATTGACGGTGTGGGTTATCCAGGTCTTAAAGATCAGTACACCCAGCACTCCGGCAAGCTGTATTCTACCGCTTTCATGACAGCCCTCATTTCCGCAGCAGCTCAGTCTGCAACCGGTAACTCTTCCGGAAGCGATGACCGCTCTCCGGGACAGGAAGCTGTCTCCGGCGCCGTGGCTGATGTGCTTGATGCCATGAAGGATGTAATTAACCGTGACAGCTCCGTCAATCCGACGATTACAATCCGCCCAGGTTCCGAGTTCTCCGTATTTATTAACCAGGATCTTTATATCCCTGAATATACTGATGAATAGAGGCGTTTATGAGTCGTTTCCTTCTCTTCTTTATCTGCCTTCTTCCTGCATTGGCAGGAATGTGGGCCGGGACAGAAAAATTCGCCGCCTTGATTCATTTTGACCCGGTTTTCCTTGGAGAACCCATTGTGGGTACCTTATATGCTCCCTGGTCAATCTTCAAATGGTATGCCAGATATCGTATCTATGTCCCACGGCTTTTTTCTACGCCTATGGTCTTTACATTTCTTGGCTTTGTCCTTTCTTTCATTTTCTTCTATCTCTGCAAGCCTAAGCAGATCCTTACTTCTCATGGTTCCGCTCATTGGGCTTCTTACAGGGATCTTCTCAAGATGGACCTTATCTCAGCTCACGGCTGTGTTATTGGTCTTTACGATTCCCCTTTCAAACGGGCAATAACCTCTTTCGTAAGATCGGTTGAAAATGTTAAAAAAGAAAAAGTCAGCTTTGCTGAAATGCATTATGACCAGAAGCTTCAAAAGAAAATCACCAGGAAGGAAAATGAGCTCATGAAGCTGGAGAGCAGGCTGGAGATGGTTCCAAAAAATCAGGTAAAAAAGAGAAAAGCCCTCCGGAGGCAGATTGAAGGAGTTAAAAGATGGCTTGATTCTCCTCCAAGTTATGACCCCAAGAGAGATGACCCAAAATCCGTTTACCCTTATGTGTGGTTTTATAAAAAACTCCTGTCCTGGTATATTAAGATGCCTCATTTCTATCTTCGGGACAATTCCAACAAGCATCTTGCCGTTATTGCTCCTACTCGAAGCGGTAAAGGCGTAGGCCTTATCGTTCCTACTCTCCTCGGTGGATGGACAGAATCCTGCATCATCAACGATATCAAGTCTGAAAACTGGGGTATCACCGCAGGCTTCAGAAAAAAAATGGGCCAGAAGGTTATTAAGTTTGAACCAACTGCAGATGATGGCTCTACCGCCAGGTGGAATCCGCTGGATGAAATTCCTATCGGAGACCCCATGGAAGTATCCATGGCCCAAAATCTGGCAGCCGTTCTTGCCGACTATGAAGGCAAGGGCAAGCCGGATCACTGGACGGCTAATGCTGCTAACGTCATCATGGCCGTTATCCTTCATTTGAAATATGCCCACTTTGCTGATCCCAAGCAGTATCCTAATCCTCCCAATCTTTACTCTGTGGCTTCTTTTCTAAAATCCAATTCCATTAAAGATGAAGAGTCAGGCGAGGTCGATGTAAAAGGGTTTGTTGACAGTCTGGATGCTTTGCAGACATTTCATCATGTCCCCGATGAAGGCCTCAACATTACGACCTGGGATACAAAAACCGCCCAGTATGTGAAAAGGAAATTTACGACAGAGGACTTAAAAAAGCTTTACCCCGATGCATCTTCCCTTAATGTTCCTGAGTATAAGAACACACATCCTATTGTTTTCCAGGCATTTTCTGAAATCATAACCAAGCCTGATAACGAACTTGGCTCCATTGTTTCCACCGCCAACACCGCTTTAAAAGAATACCTTGATCCGGTGCTGGCTTCCAATACATCGGTATCGGATTTCTGTGTAGATGATCTTATGAACTACAAGAAACCGGTAAGTTTGTACCTGGTTACTCCTCCTTCTGATTTGCTTCGTCTGGCTCCTATTTTCAGGCTTTTCTTTGAAATGATGGTACGTCATCACGCAAGAAAAATCGGTACTTATGAGAATGGACAGGCCAAAACACTGTACAAGCATAAATGCCTGTTCCTAATGGATGAATTTTCATCCCTGGGAAACCTGCAGAGTTTTGCAGCCACGCTTTCCTACATCGCCGGATACGGTATGAAGGTATTTCTCATCAATCAGGGCCTCCCACAGATTAATGGTATCTATGGCAAGGATAACCAGATACTGATGAACTGTCATTTGCAGATCTTCTACGCACCAAACGACAACGACACCGGCAAATATGCCGAACAACTTCTTGGGAATAAGACCATCGTTACTGATTCTATCAGTGATTCTGGAGGCTTCTCATTCAGAAAGAACTACTCTCATTCCGAAACAGGAAGAGCCCTTATGACATCAGATGAATTAAAACGTCTGGGAGACCAGGAAATCATCATTGCCTCCGGCTCGCCTCCTGTGCTTACGGATAAAATCAAATACTACGAAAATGATTTCTTTTTAAAAAAGCTTTGTAACGCCCCTGCGGTTTCCGATGTTATCCGTGACCCGGACGTTTATCCTGAATATAACAATTATCCTGCTCGTAAAGCCCTCATTGAAAAGACACGCAAAGAACATAACAAGAAATTTGGTTTGGATAATCCTTTCAAGGCTTACGACTTTAATAAAACCAAAGAAGGTGAATCTAAGTGAGAAAAAAAAGTGCTAAAAACATGGAACTTGAAAATGCCGTTTCCCATGCGGTGACGGTAAAGAAGCTGGAGGCAAAGCTTGATCAGCTGATGAAAAAAGCGGAAACTTACCGACAGTTTCTCAAAACAAGTGACGTGGATTCACGGAATATTTCTTCCAAAATTGAAAGTGAACGGCTTACCTTCCTTTCCCAGATGATTAAGCAGACGGGATATCCTATCGAAGATGCTGCCGTAATCCTTGGAGCTTCCATCAAACTGACTCCTCTCTTTTCTTCTGATAAGCCGGAAGATTTGGCAGTTCTTGATGAGTACAGAAGCATCTTTCATGATTTTGCAGTAAAAAATCATCTTTCCCTTGAAAAGATGGGAATTTCAGAAGGAAAGCCAGACTTTGAAAATGAAGGTCCGGATAACATTTCTGCGGAAGATGATGATGCCTGATGGATACATCTCCCAATATTGCCTTTGATGATCAGCTGGGGCCGGGACTCATCAGCCTCATGCATCGTGAAGACATTACCGAAATCTACGTCAATGACGATGGATATGTCTGGTACGATTCCTACAATGAAGGCAAAGTTCATTCCGACCTTTACCTTACTCCTTCCAAGGCCAGGACCATCATTGAGATGGCTGCCGGTCAGAATGGAAAAATCGTAAGTGAAAAGATTCCTTCCGTATCCTGTGAAATTGCCGGTTACGGAGCCCGTTTTCAGGGCGAACTTCCTCCCATCGTAAGAAATCCCCAGTTCAATATCCGTAAAAAAGCCATCAAGATTTTTACGCTTCATGATTATGTGACAAACGGTACCTTGTCTCCAATCTATGAATCTTATCTTTATACGGCTATCAAAAAGCGAAAAAACATCTTAATTGTGGGTGGTACCGGCACCGGCAAGACTACATTTCTGAATGCTGTTTTGGATTCCATTGCCCGGCTTGCACCCATGCACCGCCTGATAAGCATTGAAGATACAGCGGAACTTCAGTGCAATGCAAAGGATTATTCCGCTATGTACACAATCAGCAACGTGGATTTAAAACCGGGAGAGCCTAAATATGACATGACTAGGCTTCTGGCAGATTGTATGAGGCGATCGCCTGATAGAATTATCGTGGGCGAAGTCAGAGACGGTGCTGCCTATGCCATGTTGAAGGCTTTTAACACCGGTCATGAGGGCGGTGCCGCTACGGTACATGCTAATTCGGCTGTACAGGGCCTCGACCGCATTGAATCCTTGTGTTATGAAAATCCAAGCTGTGCCGGTGATGTTAGAAGACTTATCGGCGAAGCAATAGACGTTGTTGTTTTCCTTTCCTATAAAGTGAACCCGGACGGAACCAGAAGCCGTGTGATTGAAGATGTAGTAGAGGTTGACTCCTATGACAGGAGCAAAAAAGATTACATTCTTCATCACGTCAAGTGTTGATTTCGCTCCTTATTTCACTTTTGTAGATTACTTTAATCGACTAATTTCGTTATTGGAGGTTATCCCCATGAAAAAAGTAAAGCAAGTATATCAACGTGCATCCAAAACTGTTTTTTACAAGAGCTGCACCCTTTCCGCATTCATCGCTTCCGTTCCTTTTTTCCAATCTTTCGCACTGGCTGGTCTTTCCGATCCTGCCGGAGATGTTTCTACTGCCAAGGTTGATGTCACTGACTGGCCCTGGACTCGTTTCCTCAATGCCCTGGCTGACCAGCTGACCGGTCCTCTTCCCATGATTCTGGGTGTTCTTGGTCTGGCTGTTGCTGCTATCGGCATGTTCATGGGCAACCACGGCGCAGGCATGCAGAAAGCTCTTGTTTTGATTTTCGCTGTTTCCATCTGCCTTTTCGCTCCGTCCTTTATCACCTATATCGGTCAGGGCGTCGGCACCAGCGGCCTTACCATTTTTGGCTGATAAGAAGGTGTATGTATGAAAAAAGAGGATTACCCGGAAGGATATTTCATTCCTTTCCATCGTTCTTTGACACAGCCTCTTTATTGGATGGGAGTACCCAGAAATTTTCTTCTCTGTGAAATTTTCGGCACGATTCTTGGTGGTGTCTTCCTGAAGACATTCATGGTCCTTGTTGTGGCTGTTGTCTGCCATTTCATTGTACGTTACCTTGGGCAGAAAGACCCGGACTTCTACAAGATTTTCTGGGCCTCCAGAAACTACAAGCCTTTCTATCGGGTTTGACGGAGGTGTTATCTTTTGATTAATTTATCCGCACTTTTCAAACGTTTTTCATCCCCTGCATCTCCGAGATCCCATGTCCATAAGGAAGACTACTCAACGGAATATTCCGCTTTCCATGAAAGACCACGCATGGAGTACATGGTCAATTACGCCTTTATTGACGAAGATCATGAAAACGTGGTGTGGTGTGGCGATCACGGGATTTTCAAAGTCTGGGAATTCCGTGGTCCCGACATGGATTCCGCAACTCCCCTGGAAATGATGCAGTATACCGCACTTCTTAACAATGCGCTTAAGATGCTTGGCGATGGGTACATCATTTATCTGGATGCCCAGCGTCATGTGGCTTCTGATTATCAAAAATCCAAGATGCCTACCCCTCTTATCCAGCAGTTTGAAAATGAAAGAGCTGAGTATTACGAAAGCGCTTCCCATTTTGAAACCAACTACTACATTGTTATTTACAAAATGCCTCCAATTGAATTGAAGGAGAAGATTCTCGACTTCTTCATTAAGGACTCCAAGAAAGAACAGGATCAGCCAAAAGAAGATGTGTACGAGAAGATTCTGGAAGACTTTCTGAAACAGACCCACACTTTTACCGAAATCTTGGGTACTCATTGTTTCAAGGAACTGAAACCGCTTGATGCGACCGGCACGATTTCTTACCTTCACAATATCGTTTCTGACCATCGCATGACGGTTCGCCCGGATCCTTATCGATATATCAACAGCTATATCTGTGATACTCCACTCATTACCGGTCGTACTCCGGTTCTCGGCAAAAAACATATGAGGGCCATTACGATTCTTTCCTTCCCGTCTGCTTCTTCTCCCGGCATGTTCAATATTCTGAACAAGTTCAATTTTGAATATCGCTGGGTATCCCGATGGATTGCATTTTCCAAGGTGCAGGCCGATGAAGAGCTGAAGAATTGTCAGAAACTTTGGGGGCAGCAGCAGATTCCACTTACCAGCATGATCAAAAATGCCATTACCCAGACACGTTCAGATAATGAAATTGATGAACATGCCATTGAAAACTCTGATGACGCTGCAGCCGCCAGGTCTGAACTCAACGCAGACTATGTTTCCTTCGGTTTCTACACCATGGTCATGCTCGTTTTCGATACTACAAAAAAAGGTGCTGATGATAAGGCGTCTGAAGTGGTATCCACATTGAACAGTCTTGGCTTTACCGCTTCTATTGAAACAGAAAACGCCGTAGAAGCCTACCGTGGAACCCTTCCCTCCTGCTATCGGTGCAATGTTCGCCGTCCGAAAGTATCTTCCTTAAATTTTTGTCACTTAGCCCCGACCACGGCAACGTGGTCCGGTGATAAACGGAATGATGCTTTGAAGGGGCCAGTCCTGCTTTATGTCGATTCATCCGGTTATACGCCTTTCCGATTTTCATTCCATGTGGGTGATGTCGGTCACACCATGATTGTCGGGCCTTCCGGCGCCGGTAAATCCGTACTTCTGAACACCATGGAAGCTCATTTCCTCAAATATCCGGATTCCAACGTCTTCATCTTTGATAAAGGTGCTTCTTCTCGGTGCCTTACCTACGGTGTAGGAGGAAACTTCTACAATCTGGCAGCGGAAGGTTCCAAAGACCTTTCCTTCCAGCCCCTTGCAAAGATTGATGACCCGGATGAAATGAAGTGGGCCAAAGAATGGATTCTTTCCTATCTGGAATCTAAAGGCGTTAAACCTACTCCTGAAGTAGATAACGCCGTATGGAACGGGCTTTTATCCACCAGAAACAGCCGGGTAAGCCTCCGTACCATTTCCCAGTTCTGTGTTCTCACTCAGAATATGGAAGTTCGTGAAGCTCTTCGTCCTCTTACAAAAGAAGGCAGTTATGGAAAGCTTTTCGATAATGACCACGACTTTGCAGGATCCGGACGCTGGCAGGTATTCGAGATGGAAGCTCTTATGAATACGCCTGCTATTGTGCCGCCGACGCTTGACTATCTTTTCCATCGTATCGAAACCCAGATCAAGCATGCTACCGGTCCCTCAATCATCGTCCTTGACGAGTGTTGGCTTTTCTTCGATAATCCGGCATTCCGCAGAAAGCTTCGTGAGTATTTCAAAGACATGCGTAAGAAAAATACTTCCATTATCTTTGCTACCCAGAACCTTTCGGATATTGCTACGAAATCCGACCTATTTTCCGTGGTGGTGGACAACTGCCCATCCCGTATTTTTCTTCCTAATGTGAATGCCGTTTCGGAAGCTAATACCGAACTGTATCATCAGTTTGGATGCAACGAGACGCAGATTAGAATTATTTCTCAGATGGTGCCGAAATCGGACTACTACTATTTCTCTGAAAGAGGCAACCGTATTTTCCGTCTGGCCCTGCAGCCTATTGAAATTCCATTCGTGACAGCCACTTCCAAAGCGGATCAGCTTGCTATCAACAAGATTCGTGAAAACGGCAAGCCCGGCGAATTTGTTCACGACTGGCTGATTCATAAGGGTGCAGTTCATGAATGGAATAAGCTTGTAAAAAGTATGCAGGCTTAGTTTTTAGGAGGTTTTTAGGAGGTTTGTATGAATAAAATTTATAAAGTCATTTGGTCCCGTGCCAAGCACTGCTACATTGTAGCTTCGGAAATTGCCAAAAGCTCCGGCAAATCTTCCAGTTCCAATAAGGCAAAGAAAACCGCCATGATTGCAGCTGCCGTTTTAAGCCTAGGTATGACCTATTCCGCATCTGCTGCTGATCCCGTAACCTATGATGATTCTTCCAAAGATACCATTACTCTGAATCAAAACCAATCGGATGGTGTTACTCTTGCCAACGTTAAAGGCGGCAATGTTTTTGCAGGAAGCCATTACGCCGTTAACGGCGATGACCTGCAAAATGTAAAGAATCTGGTCAAAGACTATGATGAAACTATTGCCAACCTGAATACTTCCATTGCTACCAATAATACTACCGTTTCCGATATCCAGACAACTTTGGGAAAGACTACCACGACTGCAAATACAGCTCTCAACAAAGTAAACCGTGGGTACCATCTGATGCTGAACGGTATTCGTGCCGCATCCTATGACCCCACCAATAACGATATTGCCGTCCGTGATGGTACCAACTCCACCGTGGTTTATGATTCTACTACCAGCGCTCTCAAGGTCAATGTGGAAGGAAAAGGTAAAGTAGCTTCCGGCGACACCGGCCTTGTATCCGGCGATACCGCTTATAAAGCCATCAAAGCGGAAACCGATGCCAGAACTGCAGCGGACAAGGCACTGACTGATAAGATTGGTACCATTGCAAAAGACGGCTCATACATCAAGGCTGCCGCCCCGATTTCCACCAACCTCTCTACCCTTGATACCCAGGTAAAAGCCAATGCAGATGCCGTTGCCAAGGAAGCCAAGGATCGTGCAGCTGCCGATACGGAAATCAAGAACAGTATTTCCAGCCTGTCCGACAATGCCGTACAGTACACTGATTCCACCAAGGCAAAGGTGGAACTGGGCGGTGGTGCTACCGGCACAACCATTTCCAATGTGAAAGCCGGTGCCCTCGCTACGAACTCCACCGAAGCAGTGAACGGTGCTCAGCTCTTCAAGACCAACACCGACCTGGCTAATGAAGTAACCGCCCGTACCAAGGCAGTAAGTGATGAAGAAACCGCCCGTAAAACAGCGGACAAAGCACTGACTGATAAGATTGGCACTATTGCAAAAGACGGCTCATACATCAAGGCTGCCGCCCCGATTTCCACCAACCTCTCCACTCTTGATACCCAGGTAAAGGCCAATGCGGATGCCGTTGCCAAGGAAACGACTGACCGTAAAGCTGCGGTAACTGCAGAACAGACAGCCCGTGAAAATGCAGATAAAGCTATCAACAATAAGATTGGCACCATTGCAAAAGATGGCTCATACATCAAGGCTGCCGCTCCGATTTCCACCAATCTCTCCACTCTTGATACCCAGGTAAAGGCCAATGCGGATGCCGTTGCCAAGGAAACGACTGACCGTAAAGCTGCAGTAACTGCAGAACAGACAGCCCGTGAAAATGCAGATAAAGCTATTAACGATAAGATTGGCACCATTGCAAAAGACGGCTCATACATCAAGGCTGCCGCCCCGATTTCCACCAACCTCTCTACCCTTGATACCCAGGTAAAAGCCAATGCGGATGCAGTTGCCAAGGAAGCCCAGAATCGTGCAGCTGCCGATACGGAAATCAAGAACAGTATTTCCAGCCTGTCTGACAATGCCGTACAGTATACTGACTCCACCAAGGCAAAGGTGGAACTGGGCGGTGGTGCTACCGGCACAACCATTTCCAATGTGAAAGCCGGTGCCCTCGCTACGAACTCCACCGAAGCAGTGAACGGTGCCCAGCTCTTCAAGACCAACACCGACCTGACCAATGAAGTAACCGCCCGTACCAAGGCAGTAAGTGATGAAGAAACCGCCCGTAAGACAGCTGACCAGGCACTGACCGATAAGATTGGTTCCATTGATGCCAACGGCAACTACATCACCAAAGACGGCAGTGTATTCTCCAATCTCTCTACCCTTGATACCAAGGTAAAAGCCAATGCGGATGCCGTTGCCAAAGAAGTAACTGACCGCACCGCTGCGGTAACTGCTGAAAAAACAGCCCGTGAAAATGCAGATAAAGCTATCAACGATAAGATTGGCACCATTGCAAAAGACGGTTCCTACATCAAGGCTGCCGACCCGATTTCCACTAACCTCTCCACTTTGGACACTCATGTAAAGGCTAATGAAGATGCCATTGCCAAGGAAGCCAAGGATCGTGCCGCTGCCGATACGGAAATCAAGAACAGTATTTCCAGCCTGTCCGACAATGCCGTACAGTACACCGACTCCACCAAAGCAAAGGTAGAACTGGGCGGTGGTGCTACCGGCACAACCATTTCCAATGTGAAAGCCGGTACCCTTGCTGCTGACTCCACCGAAGCAGTGAACGGTGCTCAGCTCTTCAAGACCAACACCGACCTGACCAATGAAGTAACCGCCCGTACCAAGGCAGTAAGTGATGAAGAAACCGCCCGTAAGACAGCTGACCAGGCACTGACCGATAAGATTGGTTCCATTGATGCCAACGGCAACTACATCACCAAAGACGGCAGTGTATTCTCCAATCTCTCTACCCTTGATACCAAGGTAAAAGCCAATGCGGATGCCGTTGCCAAAGAAGTAACTGACCGCACCGCTGCGGTAACTGCTGAAAAAACAGCCCGTGAAAATGCAGATAAAGCTATCAACGATAAGATTGGCACCATTGCAAAAGACGGTTCCTACATCAAGGCTGCCGACCCGATTTCCACTAACCTCTCCACTTTGGACACTCATGTAAAGGCTAATGAAGATGCCATTGCCAAGGAAGCCAAGGATCGTGCCGCTGCCGATACGGAAATCAAGAACAGTATTTCCAGCCTGTCTGACAATGCCGTACAGTACAGTGACTCTACAAAGGCACTGGTGAACCTGGGAGGTTCTTCTGGCACTGCCATTAAAAATCTGATGGATGGCACCATCTCTGAAACCTCAATGGATGCTGTGAATGGAAGGCAGTTATATGCTACCAACAATAACGTAACGAAAAATGCCAATAATATCACCGCTCTGAATGGTAAGTTCAGTACCATGCAGTCTGATATTGATAAGGTAAAATCTTCCATCCGTACTGTAAATAGCATGGTTACTTCTGTAAATAGTTCTGTCTCTACAGCTATCAGCAATATGAACACCGCACAGGCCACCCTTGCTGATAATGCCCTCTCCAATCTTTCCGAAGATGGCAGGGTAGTTATCAATGACATTGCAAAGAACGCTGTAGATTCTTATCTCAAAGCCAATGGATTCACTAAAGTCGAAAACGGCGGTACCACTTCCGGTTCTACTACCGGCTCTGATTCCTCTGCAACGACCAATACAGTATCCGTTGCTTCTCTCAAAGCTTCTGCTATGAGAATGCCTGCTAAATTTGCAGCTGTTTCCCTTTTAGCTGCCAATGCAGATACCGATACCGGCGAATCTCTCGGCGATCCCACAGTAAAAGGCGGGGATCCGGTTAAATATGATGCTGCTGATACCGACTCCGTAACACTGGCTGGTACTTCCGGCACGGTAATCCGCAATGTCAAAGAAGGAGCTCTTACCCCCTCCTCCACCGAAGCAGTAAATGGAGCTCAGCTCTATGCGGTTAAAGAAGCAGTCAGCGACCAGGATATCACAATTGCTAATCTGAATACCGCCATTGCTACCAATAACGAAACTGTTTCCGGAATCCAGACTACTTTGGGAAAGACTACCACGACTGCAAATACAGCTCTCAACAAAGTAAACCGTGGGTATCATCTCATGCTGAACGGTGTTCGGATTGCTTCTTACGATCCTACTAACAACGATATTGCAGTTCGTGATGGCACCAATACCAAAATGGTATTTGATACCAAGACCAATGCTGTAAAGCTTAATGTAGAAGGCAATGGAACCATTGCAGATGGTGATACAGGCCTTGTTACCGGTGGCACCGCTTACACTGCTTTGGAAGGTAAAGCCAATACTGATCTGGACAATCTCTCTGATGCCGGTAAGAAGGTAATCAAAGACACCATGGCTTCCGATCTCTCCGGTAAAGCTTCTACTGATGCTTCCAACATTGATGCTGGCAAGTATTCTGAAAAACTTGGCATCGGCAAGGTTACCAAAGATGATAAGAATCTGGTGTCCGGCGATACAGTCTACAATGCCATTCAGGAATTGACCAATGTTTCCGGTGATAACCTCTTGAAGAAGGCCAATATCGACCTGGATAACCTTTCCAATACCGGTAAAGCCGAAATCAAGAACCTTTCCAAGGAAGCAGTCAAGCTTTCCAGTGGCACAAATGCTAAGATTACTCCAAATACTGACTCGAACGGAAACACAACATACACCATTGATGTAGAAGCCAACGGCAAAATTGAAGACGGCAACACCGGTCTCATCTCCGGCGATACCGCTAAGAAGGCTCTCGATCAGAAAGCTGATGTAGACCTCTCCAATCTTTCCGAAAATGGCAAGAAAGCCATCCAGGATGCAATGGCCGTTGACCTTGCAGGCAAAGCCAATGCTGACGGTTCCAATGTGGCTGCCCATGCAGAAGAATGGGGAAAGGCCCTCGGCGTAGGCAAAGCGGAGAAAGGCAATAATGGCCTTGTAACCGGCAACACCCTTTACGAAGCTGTATCCACCAAAGCCGACAAATCCTACGTTGACGAAGGCCTTGCCAAGAAAGCTGATATTGACTCCGTTTACACCAAAGATGTTATGGACCAGAAGCTTGCTGACAAGGTTGATAAATCTGAGTTCAATAAGGTTTCTGACCAGGTAAACACTAATACATCTGCTATCAACGACCTGAAGAATACCAAAGCTGACAAATCTTATGTTGACGAAGGCCTTGCCAAGAAAGCAGACTCTGATTCCGTTTACACCAAACAGGAAACCGATAACAAACTCAGTGGAATTAAAAATTCCCTGTCCGGCGATCTTGCTAACAAGGCAGACAAGAATGCATCCAATCTGTCTGAAGCTGATGTATCCGCTTGGCAGAAAGCCCTTTCTAACGGTGCTGTTGAGAAAGGCAACACTGGTCTTATCTCCGGTGGCGCTGTCTACGATGCCGTGCAGGAAATCAAGGACAGCGGCGTAGGTCTTGTCAAAGTCGAAGGTGATACTGTCAAAGTAGCAGGCGAAAGCTCCGCTTCCACTGTAGATATCTCCGGCAAGGACTCTGACGGAAATACTATTGGCCGTACTCTTACCGGTGTCATTACCGATTCCAACGATCCATACAGCGCAGCTAATGTGGGTTATGTAAGCGATGTGGCTGATGGCATCTACAAAGATATGAACGACATGAACCATCGCCTCTCCGATGATATCAAGGAGGCTGGTGCCGTTGCTTCCGCTTTGGCCGGTCTCCATCATATCGACTATGATCCTGACAACAAGCTCGACTTTGCCGTAGCTACCGCAGGTTACCGTGGCAAGTCCGCAGCAGCACTCGGTGCTTTCTACCAGCCTAATGAGAACATCATGCTCAGCCTTGGCGGCACCATTGGTTCCAAGCACAACGGCTGGAATATGGGCGTTTCTTTCAAAGTCGGTAAAGGTGGCGAAGGCGTTCTGTCCCGTCGTGTACTCGGCAATCAGGTAAAGGCTCTCGCAGCTCAGAACCAGGCACTGGCTGATCAGAACGTCAAGATGGCTGAAGCTATGCAGGATATGCAGGAAAAGATCCAGCTTCTCCTTGCAAATGCCAAACTTTCTGATACCGTTCAGAAAACAATTGTTGAAAAATAATTTCTAGTATTTTTCAGCAGAAGGACCTTATGGTCCTTCCGGAAGACCGGAACCTTCCGATCTTCCGGAAGGGTTATAATTTCAGATTTTCTATATTGCCATGAAAGGAGAAAAAATTATGATCTCTTCAACCGCACTCACCGTTCTCACTCAAACCATTGCCGACAACAAAAAGAAAACTATCGTCGCTCTGGTAGCAGGGCTTCTTACCGGTACCATGTTCATTTCAGACGGTGCCTACCTCGTTAAGGATATTCAGAACATTGCGGAAACCGTGAAGGTTTACACTGAGACCACAAAAGTTGTAACTAACACTCTAAAACAACTTGGGCTTTCAGAAATTGATCTTAACAACATCAACAACTATCTCAAAAAATTCAATGATTCTTTTGAAACCCACAGAAAAAATATTGACGAATTGATGATAGCAAACGGTGGTTTTATGGGAACCGGTATTAATGGGTCTGTTTCTTCCGATAATGGTAAATATTCCACTGCCGATAAATATCTGGCTGCTATTATTCCAGCCATGACTGACGATAACGGAAAGATTTCCTGGAATGCAAAGAATGTAGCTAAAATGGCTTACCAGGGCGCCATCATGACAAATAACAAGGATGTTCTTGAGGCTTATAAAAAGATTTCCACCGAACTTGAAGATGCCAATAAGGAACTTCAGGACCTTATGGAGGAAAACGCCAAGTTAGGTACCGACTCCAAAACCGGCACATTAGCTGCCCAGCAACTTAATAATCAGATTAAAGCAGTTCAGGCCCGTATCCAGACATACGAAACCATGATGAAATCTCTTCAGGGACAGAATGATATTATTCGTTCCCAGGCAGAAGCGCAGGAAAAAACCAATGAAATTCTTGTAAATCGGGCCCAGGTTAACGCTGAAAAAGCCTATATGAAAGACGTTGAAAACCGTCTTAATGCTTCTGATGATTCTACTCCTAATGTTAATGTATTTACCGCTTATTAACCCACATGCAGAGGTTATACTATGGATTTTACTAATCAAGGAATTTTTGAAGGCATCCTCGGCTTTTATCTCAAGGTTGCACATAACGGCGTCATGTCCTGCATTCCGTATGCTGAATATCTCGTAGCAATCTTCGGTATTATTGATCTGGCAACTTCCTGGTGGCTGTATGACGGGGAAATGAAATTCAACATTCTGATTCAGAAGGCCCTCAAAATTTCATTTTTCTATTTCCTTGTCATTAACTGGTATTACCTGATGAAGCTTATTTCCAGCTCTTTTGGTATTATCGGCTACATTGCAGGAGGACATGATATGGCCACTGCAAAACAGCTTATCAACGGCGCTACAGGCGTAGATAAGTTTCTAAACCCGTCCACCCTGATTGATATGGGGGATTCTCAGTGCCAGGCAGTTACCAACTTAATCTTTCATGGCAGTCTTTCCATTGGCGGTATCTTTTTGGCACTTATCTGCTGGATTCTTATTAAGCTTGGATTTCTTTTTATCGCCCTGCAGGTAGTACTTACCAATATTGAATTTGCGGTATTTACTGTTATTGCCGTAATCCTTATGCCATTTGGATGCCTTAAATACACAAACTTTCTTTCTCAAAGATCTATTTCCGGCGTTTTCTCTTTTGGCATTAAACTTATGGTGGTTTACTTCCTGGTAGGTCTTATCGGAAGCCTTGCTGACAGTTTGCAGAGTGCAACTGCCGTCGTTAAGGACGCTAAGGATTTTTCCACTTCTATTTCGCAGATTGCCAAAGTAGCCATGGCCTACTTCTCTGTGGGTTATCTCACTTGGAAGCTTCCCAATATGGTGCAGTCTATGCTCAATGGCACTCCTTCTCTTGGCAATGATATTACTCCTAAGACTGCGGCTTCTTATGCTTTAGGTGCAGCTTCTGCCCCCTATAAAGGAGCATCTAAAGTTGCAAAGGGCTATTCTTCTATGAGAGCCTTCTGGCAGCAGACTTCCCAGAAAGCTCTGGAAGGCGCCACTCTTGGTGGTGCTGTCACTGCCCTTCAGAAGGAAAATGCTTCTAACGATTATTCCAACTTTAGCAAGCGGACCGATGATGAAAAGAAGGAAGCCAAGCAGCAGGAAATTGCTTTGGAAGCATCTCCGAACAGCAATGTCCTTCCCGGTCTTTCTCCTTCCAGAGAGTCCGCTCCTCATGGAGAAAGTTCTTCTGCTTCTTCCGGTACAGAAAATGGCCAGACCTCTGGTGCTTCCGTTCCTGTTTATACATCTGCTTCTCAGTCCGCATCTCAGTCTGGGGCTTCCAGTAAGAAGGGAGGAGAAAAGCATAATCCGTATGTTCCGGATAACTATGCTGCAGTCGGAGATTATGCTGCAGCTGTTTCCCAGCGTCATTCCACTCTTCGTCATTTTGGCCGTTTCTCTCGCCGTCTTGCAGCTGCGGCTCTGTCGGATACGCACTTTATTCAGTCCTATATGGAAGGCGCCCGGAATGCCAATATTGCTAAAGCGGATATTGACCGTGTAGAACATACATGGACACATTCCGATTACACCGGTACCAAGGGTGTTGGCAACAAGTACAGGGCTAACCGCCATTTCGATGAAAGTTCACATAACGATCTTTTCTGACTTTTGGAATCTGGCGTGTTCCTGAAAGCACCACGCCAAAAGCGTGGTGCTTTTCATATATTTACTGAAAGGTTTTACGATGAGAAAAATTTCTTTACTTCTGGGAATCCTCTTTCTCGTCATCGCATCATGCTTTGCTCCTGTGTATGCTGCCGATGATGACGGCAGTAATACTGCCGGTGATGAATCAGCTGTTTCGGCTGATGCCCCTGTCCCACCTTTTGCAGGAGGCCCGGTTACCTCTCCCGTTGGCTGGCGTCAATCTCCTACTTCCGGTGAGTGGAGAATCCATTCCGGTTATGATATTGGCATTGATGATGCCTATATTTATGCTCCTGTGGATGGCTACGTCTCTCATGGAAGCGGTAATGGATTTGGTGATGGCTGGTGTTATTTTGAAAGTGATGATGATGCATATCCTGTCAAAATTCGTCTCTTCTTTGGTGATTTAAACTCAGAAACTCTTTCCATGGCTGACGGTCATGTTGCTAAAGGAACACCTATCGGTTATGTTTCCGGTTATGATCCCGATGTTTCCAGCGGTCCTCATATTCATGTTGAATCTCATTATCTGCCTCCTCCATCCTGGGAAACTCCTTTTCGTTATTACCCCGATGATGGTGCTGAAGATCCTTATGATATTTTGACCATGCTCGGCGTAGACCTTTCCGGTGTAGATTACAGTGGCACTGGCGGTTCTCATCATTTTGGATCTGACGATACCTCTGCAGAACATTTCTGGACAGTGGAAACCATGACCAAGATTGGTGAATTTTTTCATGATCTCATCAATTTCTGGTCTGACAAGGCTATTGCGGCAATGAAGGCCGTAACTCCTTATGCTCTCGGGCTTCTGGCGGTTCTCTGCGTCATTGACCTGACGCTTCCAATCCTTTTAGCCGGTTTTTCGGTAAACTTTAATGACCTGTTTATCAAGATCCTTCGTTATTCAGGCATCATGGCCCTGGTTTATCTCTGGCCAAAATTTATTAACAATATTCTTCTCTCCTTTGTTACGTCCTTTGCCGGAATTATTGGCGGTAAAACCTATGAACTGACTACGGATCTCACCCAGCCCCAGCTGATGTTCCAGAAAGCGGTTTCCATCATTGCTCCGGCCATGCAGAAGATTGGTTCTTTCGGCATGCTGGATTATCTGACCAACATGGGCTCTGTTATTATGATTTATGTCTTTACTGCCCTTGTCATTATTGCTTTCCTGGCTGCTACCCTCGTAGTAACCATTACTTACATTGAATTTTACTTTGCAGCTGGGCTTTCCATCGTGACCGTTCCCTTTGCTTCCTGGAATCTTTCCAAGTTCATTCCGGAAGGGACGTTAGGACACCTGATTTCTACCGCCCTGAAGCTTCTTCTAGTCTCAATTCTTGTAGGTATGTGTACGATTTGTATCAGAGATGCCCATACGGCAGATATGTTTAAAACTCCCATAACCTCTGCCTCAACTTCAAAGGGATCCTATGACGGTACCTCTCCTACCGCCATTACGGATAATCCCTATGTTCCGATGATTATGCAGGCAGCCCAGGAAGAAGGAATTGACCCCTATGTGGCTCTTGCCATAGCTGCCCGAGAATCGGGTGGTGATGATATCAACGGTATCCAAATGATTGATAACTTTGATGATCCTTCCAATCCTTCTTATGGTATTTTCCAGATTACAGAAGGGCAGTCCGTTTATGACCCGGAAACTACATCTACCATTTACATTGATGATGCCTATCCCAACTACCGCACGGATCCCATGGATAACATTCACGCTGGCATTGCCATGCTGAAGGATAAAATCAATAGTCAGAACGGCGATATCTGGGAAGGTGTCAGGGCTTATAACGGTGCCGGTCCCATGGCCGAAAAATATAAGGAAATGGTTCAGGCCAACTACGCAAAGATTTCAGGTCTCCCAATTTCCATGATCGGCCATACGCCTATTTCTGAAGACTCTGTATTGAAATACGGACGCCTCTGCATTGCAGTTATTTTCCTGGCCTTGATGATTCTCTTTATTCCGGGCCGTATCATGTCTACCCTTGGTGGTAATCTCGAACTCAATTACGGGAGGAAATAATGAAGTTCTTTACCATTTTTAATTCTGTTTCATCCCCTTTCTATTTCCATTGGGAAGGAAAGGTTTCCTTCAAAAAAGCCCGGAAATGCAAGTTATTTATGATTATTATATTTGTACTTCTTCTTCTATTTTTTCTTTCCTTTCATGTGTTTCATATCTTTTATTATAACAATACTTCCTCCGCTCCCAGGGGATTCTACATGGTTTCTCCTGTATCTACTCTGGCAACCGGGGACTATGTAATTGTGAAGTGTCCGAAAGATTATCCTCCTATTGCCAATAAAGGTCGGCTCCTTCTGAAGAAAGTAGAAGGATTTCCCGGAGATACCTTTGAAGTAACTTCTGACTTCCTTATTATCCATGACAGGCACTATCCTATTTACCATTTTCCCTCCTACCTTCCGCAGCTTCCACAAGGGACTTTTACTGTTCCTGCCAATATGTATCTGTTTTTGAATCCCATGCCCTATTCCTTCGATTCCAGGTACATGGGACCTATAGCACAAGATATGTTGGTGCGTAAGGTTTTTCTTGTTTTCGACACTGACTATGCATTACATAAACTGGTTGAATTCAGAAAGGAGTTTCTACAATGATGAAGCATTCCAAACTCTTGATTTGCCTGCTGACCGCTGCTCTCGTAATTCCCGGAGGCCTGAGTTATGCGAAATTTCACTTCCGTGGCGGCGATGTTTATGATCCGTGGCGTCATGCCAAGGTCATTACCGATTATGAGCAGAAACTGCAGACGGTCATTAATACAGCCAGGCAGTACGCCAATGCATGGAAACAGTTGACAGCCATGGCCTCCGGCGATAAAGCCAAAGCGAAGGAAGCTCTTTCTTCATCCGCTTTCCCGAAAAATTGGGAGGATTTCGATCCGGAAAAGTACATTTTAGAAAATCACGAAGTCTTCGTCAGAACGGACGGAGATGGCTCTGCTATTCTGACGCCTATCTTCAAATACAATGCCAATCATTTGGAAGCCTATAAATACAACCTGGATGATGCCGACCAGTATTTGAAAGCAATGAAGGAAATCAATGATATTGAAGCACAAGGTAACCTGACGGAATGGCAGAAAGCCAATTACGACGATGCTTTGACAATTATCAGAACATCCAGGGAAATTGACCAGATCGCCAGGGCTTTCAAAGGAAATGTCCTTAAGGATTACCAGAAGATGTATGAAAACGCCCGTGAAGAATCCCAGAACAGGGCTCTCTATGGAATCAACTACTACGATCCCTACAACGAAAAAAAAGAGGACGGTACCACAGTTCCTGTGTCTACCGCCTCTCCGGATTTAGGCCTTAAAAAGTTCTAACGGTCTCCGTACTTCTGCACAAACAGACTGAAAGCCATTCGCCCGGCTGCAGCCGGGGATATGCCGTTATTCCTACAGATTTCATCTACAAGGGCCGCCATATCTTCTGTTAAGTATGTTGTGACTCTTTTATCATAAGTTTCTTTACGTGGCCTTTTAATAGCCGTATGAGCTGTTTTGGGTAAAGTTTCTTCTTTCCCGGCTTTCTCATCATCAAAGAATGGATCTGCCTGCAGGTCCAAGTGTTCAAGTTGCTCTTCCATTCTTTTCTTTTCTTCATCATTTACCGTTGGCATAGTTCCGTACTTCATGTTTTTGTACCTCACAATCCCAGTTCGTCCAGAATTTCAGAAGCCAGCATTTTTAATTCGGCAGAGCTTCCTTTGGGCTTGAATTCTGTTACCGTCTTTCCCATAGAATAGGCATCAATAAATGCCATGTTACGGCTTATAGTGGATCTGCACACAATGAAATGTGGGTTCTGATTCAAATAATCCCGAAGTTCTTGTGTACGTTTCTTACTTCTGTTGTCATTATTGTTGATGACAATATGAGCCTGAATGCGCCGGGGTGGATTATTCAGTTTTTCTGCCTTACTGATTACATTTCTTTCAAACACGTCAAGTCCGTAAACTTCTACGAGGCTTGGACCCACAGGAGTTAAGATGTAATCGGCAAGCCAGATAGCTGTAATCATGGCATTGGATTCAAACCCTGGGCAGTCTACAATGATGTGTTTTTCATTATTTCCTTTATATTCACGGAGCAGGAGTTTCCAGATATCCTTGATGCTTACCGGCGTCTGATATGGAACCTTGCAGTTCTGCTCCTTAATCGTATATACCCGGATTCCCGGCTTTTCATTTTCAATTCTTAAAGCATTCCATGCGGTACTGGAGAACTGTTTATCCATATCCAAGAGATCCGTTTTGAGATATCCGCAAAGATTTGTAACTAATGTGCTTTTACCTACTCCACCCTTCTGGTGTGCCACTGTAATAATCATAATTCGTTCCCCTTTCTTCTTACTTTTGTAATATACTTTTATGTAAAGGCTGGCGAAGAAAATGCAGACATTTCATCTGCATTTGCACAGACTTACTTTGTAGAAATTTTGTCTGCTTTCTCCATCTGTCTTATCATATCGCTGATAATCTTCAGCTGGTTCGGCTTCAGGCTCTTAATCCTCTTGATAAGCCGGTTATACTTTTCTTCCTTTTCCTGTTCTGCAGGGAGAGGGTTTTGAATAGTCAGGCCTGACTTTTCTCCCAATATCAGCCAGTTCCCGGACCATCCAAGCTTGATCAGTTTACCTATAACTTCGGTAGGAACCGGAATTTTGTTGTTTTCATACTTGGATAAGGCTGCTTGCTTTATTCCAAGTAATTCAGCAAATTCCTGCTGGTTTAATCCCGTCACCTTGCGACAGACTTTCAGCCGCTCCCCCATATTCTGATGTTCAAGTGGATTTGCCATGGTTTCCTCCTTTCGTTTTATTATGTAGAAGTTTTCCTACCAGGAATATTCTACTACTATTATATTCCTATCAGGAATAAAAAGGAAGTGTAAATTTACAAAAATGAAAACTTTGTACATTGCAGAAAAGCCAAGCCTGGCAGCAGTCGTTGCCCATCATTTGTTTGGCGATAAGGTAAAAAAGGGAAAGGTATGTTACGACGGCGGTGACACTATAGTCACCTGGGCTTATGGCCATATTCTTGGCCTGGCTAACCCTGAAGCCTATAATGAAAAATTTAAATACTGGAATAACTATCCGATTTTCCCTGAGAAATGGATACTTCTGTGTGATCCCACAAAACATGACCAGTTTAAGGCCATCGGCAAGATGCTGAAGGAATGCGACACCGTTGTCAATGTGGGTGATCCTGACCGTGAAGGCCAGCTTCTGATTGATGAAATACTTATTTTTCTTAAATACAGAGGAAACGTAAAAAGACTTCTTCTTCCCGGCCTGGATGACACGAACGTCAACCGTGCCTTTAAGCACATGATAGACAACCGTGAAATGCATAACCTTTATCTTGCCGGGCTATGCCGTGAACAGGCTGACTGGCTGGTAGGAATGAATCTGACCCGTGCCTATACGGTTTCAGCCCGTGCCTATGGCCATACAGACACCATGGTTACAGGCCGGGTAAAGATCCCCACATTGGCACTTGTTGTCAGACGAGAACGAGAAATTGCCAATTTCAAGCCTCATGATTTTTATGAACTGACCGGGACTTTTGCCAAGGATCATGTTCATTTTAAAGCCAAGCTTGTTCCTGATGATTCATACCCTCTGGATTCTGAACGTCGTATCATTGATAAGAATTTTATCCAATCTCTTCTTCCTAAATTGTCAGGCGCTGTGCCTCAAATCATTTCGGCTGAAAAAAAACGGGAGAAAAAAAATCCCCCCCTTCCCCATTCCCTGGACACTCTGCAGATTCAGGCCAATAAGAAATACGGCTACACTCCTTCTCAGGTCCTGGATATGGTGCAGAAGATGTATGAAAGAAAGTTTGTTACTTACCCAAGATCGGACTGCAACTATATCCCGGAGGCTCAGTTTGAAGATGCTCCGTCCATCATGAACACCCTAAAGTCCTATGGTTTTAAAGAAGCGGAAAATGCCGATACTTCATTAAAAAGTGCATGCTGGAACGATAAGAAAGTCACGGCTCATAATGCCATCATTCCAACTACGGTGAAGCCTTCCGGGCTCACTGTGGATGAAGAAAAAATCTATCGCATGATTGCCTTGAACTACGTTCTTCAGTTCTATCCTCCCTGCCTTTCTGATAACATCACTTTTAAAATTAAAGTGGGAAGCTGTACCTTCAAGGGAAGCGGTCATAAAGTTGTTTCTCCAGGCTTTACATCCATCCTTCATACAGATAAACCTGCTGACAAAACCAATGAAGGAGAAAATGTCGTTCTTCCGTCCCTTGCAAGCGGAGATATTCTTGAAGTATCTGATAATGCTTATGAAATCCTTACTAAACACACCACGCCTCCAAAGAGATTTACGGAAGGCACCCTGCTTAAGGCCATGGCCACCATCTGGCTCTTTATTGATCCAAAGAACCCGAATAGGGAAAAACTGAAAGAGGTCAAAGGCATTGGTACACCGGCCACACGGGATACCATCATTGCCGAACTGCAGGGCTTTAGGCGCAAGAAAAAGACCGGCCCTGTTTTCATGGAAAAGAAAGGTAAATTCCTTGTTCCAACAGAACTTGGTTGTTATGTTATTGATAATATTGACCAGTCCCTTACTTATCCCGATACTACTGCTGAAATGGAATTCGCTCTTTCCGAAATTGCAGCCGGTAAATACAGTCCCAAGCAATATATGGACGATGTTAAAAAGATGATTGAAAAGAACATTGACTTTGCACATCATCACAAGTTCCCTGCTCCCAGCGATGCTATTCCATGTCCGGTATGTCATGACGGGCATCTGGTACGAATCTATGTGAAGTCAACAAAACAGTATATGTTCGTATGTTCTAACCAATCTTGTGTCCACCCTAAAACAGGTAAAAGGATTTTCTATGGTGCTTCTAAAAATCACAGCAAGCCTTTGGTATTTACCTGCTCAAAATGCGGAAAGGCACCGCTTTCCTTCCACAGTGGTAAATACGGTGAATTCTTTATCTGCGACTACTGTGGCCAGAAATACCAGTACCACAATGGAAAGCCCGAAATTGCTCATTCTTCTTCAGGTGGTAATGCGACGGATGTCATTTGTCCCATCTGCAAGAAAGGCCATTTGTTAAAGTATACCCAGGATAAAGATGTCTACTATAGATGTGAAAACAAGTGTACCGATCCGGAAAGGCCTGGTGGTAAAGTCATGTATTACCGAGATTATAATGGCAAGCCTCTTATCCAGACTTGTCCGAAATGTCATAGTCTTCTGTCTGCTTATTTCAATCCTAAAGGCCTTTACTTCAAATGCTATCATTGCAATGAATTTCTTGGTGAGAAAAACGGTACGCCGGTACTCAGGAATAATTCATCCGGCAGCTCCGGTTATAAGAAAGGCAGGTAAACATGGATTATGAAGATTATGGCGATGACGCTTTCGCCGATACAATAATTTACAGACAGCCGGAGTCCGTTCCTCAGTATGAAGAAGGTTCTGATGCTTTTAATATTGATTCAACGGAAAATCTCGTTGTTTCGACATCCGGCGAATCCGATTCAGATGGAAGAGTGCTTAATACCGCCGAACCGCTTAACAGGCAGAAACCGGCTGATATGGAAGAATCTGATGAATCTGGTAAAAAAGACACCGATGCATCCGATGAGAAAACATCTGATGAAGAACCTTCCGGTTCCGAAGACGGTTCCGGCTCCTCTGATGCAAACGTCGGCAATGAAGAAAACAAATCCTCAGAAAATCATACGGAAGCTTCTCAAACTTCAGTTGTTGATTCCAATCCAGAAACCACGGATCCTGCTGAAGAAAAGCCCCCTGAAGAAGAAAATATCGTTTGCCCCTTCTGTGGGAGAAAATTAATTCATACCACTCTGATGGATACCCCCTGGCTGGTTCACGAACATGCGTCCACTATTGAATGTAAACATATCTTTGCCGATATTACCCAGGTTAAAGAAGCCTCCAAACTTCTGGCCAAGATGAATGATGCACAGAAGGATATTGACACCATTCAGAAATCCAACACGGATAAGTATGAATCTGACATGAAAAAGCAGGAAGCTTTAGAAAAAACTCAGCAAAATCAAAATCAACCTTCCCCTGCAGCTGTTCCACAAATGCTTACGCTTTCTCCGGAACTCTTGGCAAGTTTCAAGGATGATAAAGGTGTTTCTTCTGTCCTTCTTCTTATGCTTTCTGAAAACATGAAAACCATTAATGCACAGATTTCAAAAATTAATGAGGATATTCTGTTCCTGAAGAAAGAATCCTTAGCCAACCCGGAAGTTTTAAAATCCACGATTCAAAATTACCTGAAAGAAGATATGACGCTGGATTCCATCAAAAAAGCATCCGATGATACGTCTACCATGCTGAAGCAATCCAATGAGTCTATGAAACAGAATATCGAAACCCTATCCAAAACGGCAGATACTATTATGAAGCAGTACTCGATTGCTGCCATGGTATACGAACAGTATATTCATTCCGTCCGTGTTATTGATAAATCCAGGATTCGTTACGCCACCCTGCTTCCAGATATCAAAGATTACCTAAAAACAATAGATACAAGATATCAGTCCATGCTGAAGGATTATGATAAGGAAGTCAAAGACGTGGGGCAGAATTTTACAAAGCAGATTAATCAGTTCATGCAGGATGCCAAGAAGAAAAATCTTCTTTCACCCAGTGGAAAAAATTCCTCGCCGGATGTAATGTCATACATCATTCCCACCATCATTGCTTTTGTACTTATGTTTATTATTTCTTTTGTATCTAGGTGACTATTATGGAAACTGAAAATAAATTACCTGAAATCTCTTTAGCTCAAAAGCAGCTGCAATCATGTCGTATGAATCTCAGCATCGTGTGGGACAAGATCGTGCAATCGGACCTCTGTCCGTCAGATTTTATGCTTCATAATACCTGTGCCATTGATGGCGAATTTGATGACCCCGTGGCATCAGAACAGCATGATCATCTTGAAGTCTGCAAAAAGTGTTGGGAGAACGCCATCAACACCTTTTCTGATAATACCATTAAAATTGCCGCCGGGCTCTTCTTCTGTGCCAGCTGCAATGTTCCTTTACTCTTTGATAAAGTAACAGGTGAAAAACAACTCATTCAGCATTGGCACTGCCCCAAATGTGAAAAAAAGTTTATCTTGTCCAACAGCGATGGCCGATATATCTTCTGTGAGGAAAAAGAGAAAAAGAAAGAAGAGAAAAAAACGGCTGAAGAGAAACATAATGATTTTGCAGACGATGAACCTCATGGAGAAGAGCCGAACGATGAAGGCTGACATGGATTGGGGCTCACTGTTTATATTGTAAATAAAACTAGTAGCAATCTGAAAGAAGGACTGCATTGCAGTCCTTCTATTTTTGGATAAAATCCACGTTTTTATTGATTTTAGCAATTTTCTGCCTTTATATTTACTCATTTTGATTCCAGCAGCTCCTTAAAAAGGATTTTGATGCATTTCTGTGCTATTTTATGAAGCACAGTGCGCCAAACCTTCTCTAAAGCTCTTCATGAAGCAAATAAAGAATTTTATTCAGGAATATATAGATATATTTAACGGAACTACCATTCCGAAAATATTTATTTTGAAAATATGTCATATAAAAACCATATAGTCAAAATAACGAAAGCGTACCCGGATACCGCCCCCACGAGCCCCAGAAACCACCACATTATCATCACCTTACTTTGCTTAGAATAAACCAGATACATAAGTAACCATTGTAATGAACGCATCCGTCAGGCAGTCAATAGAGATAAAGATATAACCCAAGAAAGCAATTACCTTCAGCACTACAAAAATCACCACCGCCATACCAAATACCCACATCAACAGGTTTGTCAGAAACGCCCCAACAAAGAATCCAAGAATCATGTCCAGCATCTCCATCACCTCTTGTCTCTATAATCTCGCTGGATTTCTTTCAAAAGTTTGAATTACATGGATGTGGTAAAAGGCAAGGAACATACGCCGTTTTACGGGCAGTCCTTGCCTTTTACCACATCCATGTTAAACTTTCGGGAAAGAAATCCAGTATTTTTAGTTCGTTTTTAGTCCTTATCACATGCAGGTACGCTTGCATACTTATTATTATTTTTATCTTCGATCTCTAATACATAAACGCCTCTTGCATTTCGGATCAATGATATATGCAGCAGACTCTTTTCATCAAAATTAGCCAGGGCCTTCTGCAGATTATCTTTTGTACTGGTGATATATACCGGTCCTTCTAGTTCGGGATATTGAGGGAAAGCTTTAAGCATCAGCTTGTAGATTTTTTCCCTGTTTTCTTTATTAACCATCTTTTCAAAAACCGATGCCAGTGTCCTTTCTATATTATTGACCGGCGTAATTTCGCCAATAGCTTTATCATAAACGTAGTATTGGCATCTTTGCGTGAAAGGTTTATCTGACGGTTTCTGGCGAATCACGCAATCCAGTTCAGTAGGTGTGAAATCTTTAAATTCCTCATCAAATTCCTTGATTGGCCGGGGAATCATCTTATCCCAGCCTCCGATTTCTCCCAAGTTATCTGCCAGGTATTTTAAAAAATGAATTTTCTGGTGTATGCTTAGATTCAGCCATACTTTTCTTGCCATCGTGATAAATTTGCGTCTTTCAATCTCATCCATAATATCTCTCCGTCCTATATAAAAAGCTCTGCAGTATATGCAGAGCTGAAATTGAGTGAATTGGCAGGCCCGACTGGATTTGAACCAATATTTGCGAAGTCAAAGTCCGCTGCTCTACCCTTGAGCTACGAGCCTGAAACGGCGCCTTCTATGCTGTTTTTGGGTTTAAACACATAAAATAAAGAAATAAGATTCACCGTAATGGCGGCGTTATTTCTGACGCCATTTATTTGAACCGGTTCATGTAGATCAGGCTTTCTTTACATTGCCGCTGTATCGCTTACCTGGTGACTGTGAATCGGAACAAACCGTTTTTAGGGAATGGTCGGATTTGGACCGGCATATTAATGTTTTTCTTAAACTACATTCCCATGGGCCCGGTCACTGCTTATTATTATTGTGGGAGTTTTTGTCAGTGCCGGGCTGAAAAGGTAAATCGCTTCTGTACAATCTCATTAGTATCGTCGGGGAAACGAATCATGAAACTTTTAAAAAGCAGCCATTTGAAAAGAGATATGTACCGAAGCTCTGGTACGGGGAAGCTATGTGTTGCTCTGGGAGAGCTCTTCTGCTTCCTCTTTCATTATACTACTTATTTCATTTTTGTAAAATACTTTTATGCAAAAGTACTTGACAAATTCGTTTTGGGACAAATAAAAAACGACCGGAATACTTCCAGTCGTTGATTTCTTCCCAGCCCCAACATCAGGGGCATTGAGAGCTGGGAAAGTCCGGAGTATCTAATGCTGGAATTGTTATGGACTTTGATATGTAAGATTGGAGAAAAACCAGCACTAGCAACCTATGGAAATAAGAGGCATGCCCCTGTATTTCCATAACTTATTATAGTATTTTACTTTATTTTTGTAAATTACTTTTATGCACGAAATTTATATTTTTAAAACTATTTCATGTAAATAAAATCATGCGGTGTCAAATAAACAAACCCCTGCGGAGCTCTCTTTAACCCGTACTCCTTAAGTTCCCTTGCCTTTGTATATTTCCTGGCTTCCACTATTTCATATGCAACACTTTTTGACTTCCCTTTGTAGTAATGATCAAAGTTTTGCTTTGTTATGCCACCATATTTATTAGTTTTATTCCATATGGTTTCCGGATTCTCGTTTAAAACGCTGCCTATCCTTATTTCCCCGGTAATTCTGCATACCGGTTGGGTTTCGTATAACCCAGATTCCCGTATTACCAAACTATGTCGGCACTATGAAATAGCTGAAAAGCCGCACCAAATCTGGAAATAATGCACATTTTGCTTTCTTCTCCTATCATAGTATGGTATAATAATGCCATACTATGATAGGAGGGATTTTTATGACAACCGAAGTCAAAAGTCTCGACAAACGAAGTGGAATCACGTATATTTACCAATCTACATCCTACTGGGATAAGGTGAAGAAAGCACCACGCTGCAAGCGTGTTCTGATCGCGAAACTTGATCCGGTTACCGGAGAACGGGTGCCCACTGATGGACGCGGTAAAAGGCGGCGGCAGAAGGAGCAGTCTTCCACGATTGCGAAACCGGGGCCGGTTCCTTCTATTCGCACAGAGCGGCTGTTTTACGGTGCTACATACCTGTTGGACCAGATTGGCGACAAGTTAGGGATTGTGGCAGATCTTAAGGCCTGTTTTCCTAAAGACTATAAGAAAATCCTGTCTCTGGCATACTTCCTCATATTGGAAGATACCAGCGCCGTCTCTCGCTTCGGCCGATTCGCAAAAACGCATCGACATCCTTATGGCAGAGATATCCCTTCCCAGCGAAGCAGTGAATTGTTTCAGGCAATTTCCGAAGAAGCCAAGATGAACTTCTTCCGCCTGCAGGGACGTCGACGGCTTGAATCAGAGTATTGGGCCTATGACAGCACCTCTATTTCCAGCTATTCAGATACGCTCAAGCAGGTCCGGTATGGCAAGAATAAGGATGGCGAGGCCTTGCCACAAATCAATCTGGCCCTGTTATTCGGTGAAAAGTCCGGATTGCCATTTTACTATCGAAAGCTGGCGGGGAACATTTCGGATGTCAAGACGATTACGGAACTGGTCCGGGAACTGGATGTGTTAGGTTACAGGAAGATTAAGCTCGTCATGGACCGTGGCTACTACAGTGCAGATAATATCAACGGGCTTTACCGGCAGCATTACAAATTTCTGGTAGGCGTCAGCACTTCGCTGTCTTATGTGCAGGCCTATATCAAGGAACTCGGCGAAGACATGCAGACCTATGAGCACTACACCGACCAGTACAAGGTCTACTGCGCCAGCAGGACTATTGCCTGGAATTACGAGCAGGAACGTCCCTACAAGGGAGATATCTTAAAGGGCGAGCGCCGCATGTACCTGCACCTGTACTATAATCCGGAAAAAGCCGTAGAGGATGAGCAGAAACGCACTGCGTACTATGTGAAGCTGGAATCGGAGCTACAATCCGGAAAACATAAGCCGGAGCATGAAAAAGACTATGCCAAATACTTCATAGTGCATGAAATGCCCGTGAGAGGCAGAAGGATTACTCCAAACAATGAGGCCATGAAGAAAGCCCGCCGGCTGTATGGCTATTTTGCCCTGCTCAGTAATGATGTCAAGGATCCGGTGGAAGCTCTGCAGCTGTATCGGACCCGCGACGTAGTGGAAAAGGCATTCGGCAATCTGAAAGAGCGGCTGAACTGCCGACGTACGCTGGTTTCATCAGATTCCGGTCTGGAAGGGAAATTGTTTGTAACCTTCGTTTCCTTGATTTATCTGTCATATATCAAGAGCCAAATGCAGAAAAACAACCTATTTGCAAAATACACTCTGCAGGGGTTGTTAGATGAATTGGACGTGATTGAATGCTTCTGCGAGCCTGGCAAGGCGCTCATGCCTGGAGAAGTGCTGAAAAAGCAGGAGGCACTGTATGAAGCTATGGATGTCACGCCGTTATATGCAAAACCTAGTTTGGAGTAAACGGGAATCTAGGGTATAAGACAATTTTCCCTGGATAGCCACTTCTTATCGTTGTTTTTCTGTACTCATATTTCTTAATTCCATGATATATCTTTTCTGCATACTCTGGTTTAATTGCCAGCAGAATCGTTGCCCTTTCGGTCATAGTGACTTACCTCCTAGTTTTTATCACGGTCTCTGCCTTATTATGACACTGAGTATGATGTTTAAGGCAGAAGGTTTGATCTTCTTTTATCCACTCTCCCCATCGGGGAGAGACATTCTTTCTACATCGACATTTCTTGTTCTTTATTCATTTGTTTTTTCGGCTCATGCTTATCCTCTGGCTCTTTTACGGATTCATTGTCCTTTTCTTTAGATAATTCTGACTTTTCCAACTTTCCCTCTTCTTGGTTTTCTTTTTTCTTTTCAACCGGTTCAGGATCCTGATAAGTCCTTGCCCCAATGGCTCGTTCAGGTTCTTTTTTCTTCAGCTGATCGGCATAAATTGTAAAAATCGACTGGGAAATATCCGTGGCTGTGACCTCGAAAGTGATTCTTGGCACTTCATCCTGGTCGATCCAGTTCTTATACTGGCAGTACCCTCTTACCCTGACCTTCATCCCCTTTTTCAAGAACTGAGATGCCACGGCAAGTTCTTTCCAGCATGTAATATGATAAAAATCCACTTCATCATGCTGGATTCCTTTATCATCCGTGTACTTTCGGTTACTTGCTACACTAAACGATGTAATATCCTTTCCGTTGGGTGTTTTTTCTAATTTTACATCTTTTACAATCCGTCCAGTGATATCAATTGTTGCCATAAACTTTCCTCCTTTTCCTACTTGATTAATGAGTGTATGTATGGTACCTTCAGCACTATGCATCCTATGGTAAACAGCAGATCAAAGATATATTCATTCGGAGATCCAGGATAAAAAAATATATGAATTTTTCTTTCGTCCGTCGGGCTCAAGATTGGTACATATCCTGTAAGAAGATCCTCAGCTATATGACACAGGCATCCTACCAGAAACCAGAAGGTATAATTCAAAAATGCCACCAGCAAAAACCACACGCCGTCAAGCAGTTGATAAGCTTCCTTGACATCGCTGATTGACATCCACATGCCCTGATTCCGGTAAAGAAGATAATATATAGCCAAAGCCGGAATGAGGTATATAGGAAACCAGTGAGTGATTGTCCTGTGTTTCAATAAGCCCATAAAGGGAAGTTCTGAATAATCGGGGAATACAGCACCGGATGTGGCAAAAAAGGCTGCCATTGGGTTTTCCGTCACGGCGAACACGCCCATAAAGGTAATTAGCCTGTGGGATTTCCATATCATTTAGAATATTCTCCTTCTCGTTTCAGAATCTCTCCAACAAGATCCCTTATTTTTTGGTTTATTACTTTATCCTTTGCAAAATAGTTATTAATACTCTTATGTTTCTCTTCTTTTTGAGCATCTACTACATAGGTGCCGTTGCTGTTTATAATAATTTCAATCTTAACCATGATTCCCTCTTTAGTAAATCAGCTTTACACAAATCAGCAGATATAAATCTGCTACAAGAAGTACGGCTAAGTATTCTTGCATATTATGGTTGCTCCTTACTTTACTTTTTAGAAAAACTACATTTTCTCTTTTTTGCCGATACCTTCTATATTTAATAATTTTTTTCTTTTCGTCTTTCCTTCATTATACTATTATAGCTTACTTTTGTAATCAGAAAACCGACATATTTTATTTACTATTTTGCTTATAAGTAATATAATTTAAATATGAAGTTGTCCATTTTTTACTTGGGATTTATAATAGTGAGGTGCCTTATGAAAGCAAAAAAATTGATTATTTCTTCCCTTTTCGCTTTATCTTTTGCAGCATCCGCTTTAACGGCCGACGCTGCTACCGGTATCGTGAATATTGGTTATCTGTTGAATCAGGATCCTGAATTCATCTCTGTTACCAAAGAGCTAGCTGCGGATCACAACAAAGCTCAGGCAGAATTTAATCAGAAAGCTGCCAAAATGTCTATGTCTGAGAGGAAGACACTTGCACAGACCTATGAAAAAGACCTTGAAGCTAAAAGCGATAAGCTCCTTGCTCCTTTTCATCAGGAAATTTATGATGCTGTTGCCAAAGTAGCTAAAGCTCATAATCTGGATACCGTTGTTGTCCCCGGCGCAGTTGTTTATGGCAATCCTTCCATTGATATTACTCAAGAAGTTCAAAAGGTCATGAAAAAATAATTTCTTTTCCGAAAGGTTGTCGATTTTATGATGCCCGACTTCAAACCTTTATTTGAATTCTACTGGAATCACCGCACAATTTACTGTGGTCTTATCAACATTAATGGTTCTTTCTACTTCTGCGTTGAATATTTTATTTCGCTTGATACCGGTGAAGATAAATGGATTAAGAAATCCTTCAACACATGGAATGAGTGTAAGAACTTTCTCCTGGCTGAAGGATTTATAAACCTGAACCAATTTTCATCTACATCTGAACGTTTTCATTATCTGCAGAAAATAGATGAAATCATGTTGTACGCTATGTAAGCTGATATACTTTCCTAGCGAGCTATGTGTGTATATGTTTAATCATTCCTGTGATATAATTAAATACAGAGGGATAAAGCCTCTATTGGGGCACAAGAAAAAGGACGGTACTACAATACCGCCCTTTTTCTTGTGTTTAGGTCAACTGGTTATTATCAGAAATTACAATGGTCTCAAACCAAAGATTGAGATTTAAAGCTCTGTTCGCTGGGTTGGTTACTATCAGAAATTACAATGGTCTCAAACTCTCTTAGTTGTTTCAGAACCCATGGCATTGGTTTGTTACTATCAGAAATTACAATGATCTCAAACCGGATTCCTCACACTCAAAAGCAAATACTCGGTTGGTTACTATCAGTGAAATTACAATAGTCTCAAACTATGGAGCAGCCATGCAGAATGACTTTGACGGTTGGTTACTATACGAAATTACAATGGTCTCAAACCGAGCTGGAAACGGCAATGGAAGCCATTCGGGTTGGTTACTATACGAAATTACAATGGTCTCAAACTTGCTTTTCAAATTTCTCACAAAATAAAGCGGTTGGTTACTATACGAAATTACAATGGTCTCAAACACGCTTCTTTAGATAAAGGCTTAAAGGGGTGGTTGGTTACTATACGAAATTACAATGGTCTCAAACGCAGAAAGGAAAAACAACATGAGGAAATCTGGTTGGTTACTATACGAAATTACAATGGTCTCAAACGAAGGTAGTAAAATAGGGTTAGAAAATATAGGTTGGTTACTATACGAAATTACAATGGTCTCAAATCCCAATTTTCTGCCATTTTGACAATATGGGATTGATTACTATTTGAAATTACAACATATCATTTTCATCAACTCCCTTCAAAACCATGCTGTATTTCACTTTAGCTCGGTTTGTTAAGACTACTGTTCGCCAGCTCATTTTCCCTCGTATGGATTTAACAGGATTCTCTTTTCATAAAATCCCGTTATAGATTGTTCTATCAAATATACATGATCTTTTTCACTAATGTTTTTACCTATCGTTAATAAGCCTGTTCTATCTGCACAACCCAAAGCTGTTAAATTAGCCGAACTGGAATTGCATTGGAACAGCTGAAGCACTTCTTTTAATACTTTACATTTATCCTTTAGTTTCAAACTACTGAACTTACTTCTTTTGCTGCTTAACTTTTTAGCAATGCCATCAAACTTCTTCGAGTAAATCGTATTCTGCAGCTTATCTATAAAGAAATCATAAAGATACAAAACTTCCTCATCAGATATTTCTCCTTGTTCCAATAAATTATATTTTAAAGCTTTTTTGAGTACTGCTACAAAAGAATTATCAGCACATAGTTCTTGAGCATTCTTCACGCTATAACCATTACCATTCTTTCCGGAAATATGCATTTTGAACCCGTTTACTTCTATTAAGGACTGTAAAGGAATAATCGGGATTAAAATTTCCAGGTCTTCATAATCTTTGTTTTCTTCTTTCCAAACCTTTTTAAAATAGGCCACATAGTCCTCTTTTGTTTTCAGAGTCTTTGCACAATAAACCGGGACGGATTCAAACATGTAAACTGTCTTTTTCCCTTTTTTTGCCCTTACTAATGAAATATGTGCCAGCGATACGCCGGTATATCCTCCATATTTAGACATATCTGACAACGGTAATTTCCCTTTAAGAGGCAGTTTTCCCTCTCCTTTTTTCATAATCGTCTGATTAAAAAGACCACCTTTGCCTTCAAATGTCATTCTGGTAATGAGAATATTATTCTTACTCATCCATTTCCTTACCGTACTCATTGTCCCTTCATGTCCCGGAATGATGTTTCCCTCTTTATCCTTTTGAGGTGGAATCCAAGCATCCACACCTCCACGGCTTATTTTACGACTATATAAAGACCTTGTGTTCAAGGTATATACCGAATTCTTTTCTTTTAGAAAATTAAGTGGAGAAGACGTAAATTTAGTATAGAATACATTCCCTACTACAATATTCAAATAAGCTTCTTTAGCATAGTGAAAATCATTCATAGTACTCACCTTAATAAAATCACCATATTGACGGAAGCGTGAAACGTTAGATGCTTTTGAATATACAATTTTCGTATTTGGATAAGCTCTGCTCAAAAGTTCAGCACAAGTTTTCGTGCTTTGACTTGTTTCAACGAGCTGCCTCCCAATAAAGGCTGCCTTTTCTTCATTAGTTAAAGGTGTTGTCCGAATTAATCTCTTGTACTTTTCCTTAGAAATAAACCCCTTGTCACAAAGCATTTCCCAAAAAGGTTTCATTTCCTTCTGCACATCTTCAATATGAATATTCTGCCAGGGAATATGGCACCCATTTAATGCATCGCCTAAAGGATAAACAGCATCTTTCTTACTATTTACCGCTTTTTCCACAAGTACACGATTATCCAAACTGTCATCACCGGTAAAAGACTGTGGGTAAATGTGGTCAATGTCATACATATTTTTATTGAACAACTCATTGATATCAATAGGCTTTCCCGTATACATGGAACGTCCCATCTGAGTATAGTAAAGATAGAGCTTGTCGCTACGGAAATCTTCATTTTCCTGAGTCCCCAGCTCTTTTACCCAATCTCTGGTATCATCCTTACACTTTTTATATAACTCCAATAACTTATCCTTTCTTGATACAGTAGCCTTTCCATTTACACCATCGCCCCTGGTCATTTCAATGAAAATTCTAGTCGGTTCTCTTCCCATGATTTTCACTATTTCTCTAATGATCTTCATTGCCTGCCAGAGTGGTCTTCTTACAGCCGGGGAAACATGCAGAGCTTCCACATCTTCATAGGTTATTTCGCCTTCACCCCATCTCCCCTTATTTTTCTCTTCAATCGCTTTAGTATAACCATAACGATCACTTAAAAGCTCCATAAAATTGAGTGGATATTTTTCCATGGCCGAAATAATATTTAATGCTTTTCCAGTTGCCTTATCTACCAGCATTTCATGTTTTTCTCCTGGCTCAGCTATTACATTAAGCAGCAGCTCTTTGGAGAGTTTTCCCCACCCTTGGTAGGAGAGGCTGGAAAGATTTTCCACCTGCTTGGAGCTTAAGGACGGATACATTCTATGGATACGACTTTTTAACATATTTTTGTCATTACCAAAGATAGTAATATCTCTGATAATTTGTTCGCCGTCTTTGTAATTAAAACTTTCTCCCATAATTTTCTTTAAATCAATCCAGGGTCCCAGATTACTGTTAAACCCATTTTCAATTCCATTAACCGGTTCAATTTCATCCCGGTTATATCCTTCGGTTAATAAATATGTCACAAACTCTCTTTTAGTCACATGTTTATAGACCATGAAGAGGTTCTTTAATACTTTTGCTTTCAGTTCTTCATCCAGCTTCTGCAAATTCCGACCGATCTTTACACTATTTAATTCATTCAGAACTGTGAATTTTGTATAAAGCAGGGAATTCTTAGGAAGGACATCTTCGCCAACCAAATAGGTACATTTATTTGTCAGACTGCGAATAAACTTTTCCGCTGTATTTTCAGTATCTATCTTTTCATTAAAATTCCATGGTAAAACTCTGCCATTCTTATCTTTTTTCACAATCCAGCAATGATTAGCATGTTCATTCATTGGACCCACATAATAAGGAATACGATATGTGAAAAGACTAATGATTTTATCGGATATGGTGCCATATTCATCTTTTTCTTTTAAAAACGGCAGGTATCTCTCTGCTTTGGTGAGGATATTCTTCAGTTCCTGCAAATGCAGCTGATAAGGAATAATACTGTTTTCCTTATTTACAGCCTTACGCAGAAATTCTCCATTTTTTATTCTCTGCTTGATGTATTCTTTGTCTTCACTGCTTGGGAACTGTTCCAACCGTTTTTTTAACTCCGTGATAAATTCTTCATAACTGCATTTTGTAATAGGTGTTTTGCTCCTCTTTACTTTGCATAAACCTACATATGCGCTATAATTGGCTTTCTCTTTTTTCCCACCCGGTTCTTTAAACATATGAGCATAAGCTTCAGGATTCTGTTTAAATACTCTTTTTAAAACCGCTAAATCACTTTTATGATTATCGTAATTTTCGATTTTTGCTTCTGAAATAAACTTATGGCCTTTCATAATCTGGGCCATCAGGGACCAGTTATAAAGATCATGTAAAGCAGCAATCAAATCAAACCGCTCCCCCAGTTTATCCATGATTTCCGGTTCTTTTGATTCATAGTCTTCCTTTGCAAAGCATACGCTGGTAGTGCTGCTCTCTTTCTCTTTCAAATTTTCATCATTAAATACAGTACTTAATTGTGCTGTTCCCCCTACTGCCAAGGTCACCATTGCTTTGTATCTTTTGTCTCCGACTTTATCGAGACACTCTAAAAGTGCTTTTTCTTTTTTAGCTTTCGACAGATCCTTATTTTTGAAAAGGTCTTTAATATTTTCCACTTTATCTGTTTTTAAGGAATCGCCAAAAATGCGTTCTACGACATTACAATAAGCATTGAAGCTTTCTTCAAATAAAGCGATCCCTTTTTCATCTGTTTTCAAATTAGCAAACAAAAAGTGACCACGATGTTTCATGATATGATGAATAGCAAGATAAACCAGGCGTACATCAAAAGCTTTATCTTCTGTCATCAAGGCATAACGCAGATGATAAATCGTAGGATATGCACTATGATAGGCCTTATCGTTGAAATTAATATCATTAAAGAGACTATTTGGCTGATGAATTGTCTTATCTTCCTTGTGGAATCCACTTTCTTTCATTCTTACATAGAATCCAGGGTCCTTTTTACAAATTTCCTGTGCAAATAGTTCCTGCAGAAGTTTAATACGCCAGGATCTGCGTTCAAGCCTTCTTCGTGCTGCTCTCAAAGTTTTTCTTTCTTTGGCTGTCTTAGCTTCATCAAAAAGCCTAGTACCCCAAAGGGACTTTCCATTTCTTTTTATAATATTATAATTTTCATCTGTTACAGCCCATCCATTTGAATGGGTACTAATATCAAGACCAATATAATAATCATTTTTGTTTTTCATAATTGACACAACCTTTCTTTTGTTGTATGCTTATGTCGTCAGGTGGCTGGTTACCATCTGAATTTACAATGGAAGTTCAAATAAAGATTTATCCAAATCGTCACCATGTGACACCACAGTGTGTGGATAGGAAAGACTCCTTCGGGAGTCTTTTTTATTTGCTCTTTCTGCGTGCCTTCACCAGTTCATTATTTTATTCCTACCAGTATTTTATAGCTTTTACTGTACTTTTGTAAATTACTTTTATAAAAATATTATCTAAAAATTATTATCCTTATTAAAGCCCCTTTCTTTACTTCTAAAAGTTTTATAGAAAATACTCACAATTCTGTTTTTTAATTCCTATTCCGCTTTCTGCGCTTTATTTTGATTTCCAAAGAATAAATAAAGCAGGATGAATAACAATTAATTTGTTATCTTCATCCTGCTTTTATGCTATTTTACTGGTAAATATTACAATTTGTCACGGTTTGTAACTTTTAACACGAAGTTAACGTAAATTGGCACAAATTATGATTATTATTTTACTGCCAATCTTCTTACCATTTCTTCCAGCTCCTGAATTTTCTCGTTCTGAGCGTTCATGGCCTCCTTCATTTCCTTATTTTCTACTGCCTGGCTTTCTACTTTTCGATTGAGTTTATCATAGTCATCTTTATTTACCATGACTTTCTCGACGTTCTTTCCCATGCCGATTTTGAAGGAAACACCGGCAGAAATCTGTGGATCTCCATTTCCAACGGTAGAAGCCAGGGATACGGTGGTTCCTGCATTGGGCCGATAGAAGGCACCAACAGCAGAAGCGTTGGCGTTCTTGTAATGGCCATAGCCAACAGCAAAGTCCCATTTATCATCAGGATTGAAGTCCTGGGGATGAAGAGCTGCCAGAGCTGCGGATCCTGCCCCTACCCTGTTGATATCCTTGGTAAGCCGGTTACCCATGTCCTGGATTTCATTATGAAGCCCCTGGGCGGTGCCTTTGATTTCGCTGTCCAATGCCATTCCCATGGTATTGACGTATCCTACGTCGGCTTTGGCCTGCAGGGAATCATAGACGGTACCACCGGATACAAGGCCGGTATTGCCTTTTTCCACCTTACCTGTGTTGAGCTTGGTAGTGAATGAACCCACATTGATGTTGGAACCGTCTGCATCGGCCTTGCCTGTCTTTAAAGCGGAGATATCCGAAGTGTTGGTTTCCACCTGCTGTTTAACAGGAGTAAAATCAGAAACATTCACCTTCTGGGAGAGTCCCTGGTCAACATAAGAGATATCCGCTTTCTTGGCAAGGCCTTCGTCAACGTAGGACTTATCTGCCGTGTCTTTGATTGCATTATAGACAGTGCCACCGGTGACCAGGCCTGTGTCCCCGGAAGCGACAGTACCGTCCGCATCAACAGAGATGGTATTGCCGGAAATGGTTACATGATCTCCTGCAGAAAGGCTGGCCGGGGCTCTCATAGGAGCAGCCATGAAGCTTGCCTTCAAGAGATTAGCCTTTGCAGAAGCAGTAGTGGATGCAGTAGAAGCGGTATTAGCTGCCAGTACGTCCCTTACTACCTGCTTGATTACGTCTTTTCCGTCAGTGGAAATATTGGAAAGAGAAGTATCCACAAAATTAGCCTGATTGTTCTTCATGTTGCTGATAGCGCTGGTCACTGAAGAAGAGATGGATGTGATGGTCTTACCATAAGAGGAGACCTTGTCAGAGATCTTCGCCACTTCCTGGGAGGTGGTCTTGATCTGGGTATTCAGAGCATTGGTCGTTGAATAAACAGTGCCACCGGTAACAATGCCCGTGTTCCCGGAAGCGATGAGTCCGGCCTTCTTGACGGAAATAGCGTTGGCCGAAGAAATATCAATGTCGGACCCAGCCGTATAGGTTTTTCCTCCCTGGCCAATCTTGGTAGTCAATGTATTTACAGCAGAATCCAACTGGCCTTTATTGACAGCATCTGTAGAAGCAGTACCAGCAGTAACTCCTTTCACCTGCCCGGCCACGGTGAGTGTACCTTGGATATTTGTAGAAGAGCCAATAACAGAAGTTTCCGTTCCTGTAGCTGCAGCTCTTAATACCTTTGCTTTAAGGATTCCTCCTTTAGCAATATTTACGGCGCCACTGCCCACGGTAAGTGTTCCATTGGAGACATCTACCTTTGAGGTACCTGTAGTCTTAAGTCCCCCAGAAGCAATAGAGGCATTACCATTAACATTAAGATTAGATGATTGAATAGAAACAATTGGAGTAGTAAAATTACCACCCACATTTAATTTACTAGTTTCAGACAATGTAGTAGATACTTTGGTTTCCAAAGATACATTTGAATTTGTATTAAGAGTACTACTATTTTTTAAGGTAATAGACGATGGCTCATAAGTTATATTACTTGTTTTTGTACTATCAGATAAACTCCAATTGCCTTCCCAGGTTACATCTCCACCGGCACCCATACCACGCCCATGGTCGTCATAAACTATGACTTGATTATTTTTAGCATCCCAAGCAAACGGATCTCTACTACTAATATTATTATATTCGTTTTCTTTTAACCATTCATTTGCTTGAGCAACACCAGTTTGAGTACTAGCAAAAGTTTCCGTTCCGGATTCCTCATCAGCACCGCCCTTAGTACCGTATTCTTCTTTTTCGTTCACCGATTCCCAATCAATAGAAAAAGAACTCCCTATGATTCTTTTATCCCCAGTTATTACCTTATTTGGAGATAATGTTGTGTTACCTGTATATGAAACAGTAGAATTATTTAATACCAAATCTGTACTATCCTGTTTTATGGAAGATTCAGAAGTATTTTGATTATTGTATGTATATGCTTGCACATTTGAAGAAGATATTATTCCTCCAAATAAAATAACCGCTGAAACAGCGGCTGTAAGAAATAACTTATTATTTTTTTGCATGACAAATACCTCCTAAACAGGAAAATATGTGTTTAAACCCATAGAGACATCTATCATGCTATCTAGAGGTATAGTACTACCCCCCCCGAATTTGTCAACTTATTTTTATAATCTTTTTTGAAAATTTGAGCATTGGCTTTTTTCTCTTTTTATCCAATTCTTTAGTTGTTGAAAGTTACTAATTGAGCTGGCCGATACCTGATATAGTTCATTATTTGAATTTGAATAAATCGCTTTTGCCACTGTATACTTTGCTCCGTTTTCATTTTTTACAACCAGGTATTCTACTTGATCTCCAGTTAGATTGACAGCATCATACCTTCCCAAAGTGGCCTCTTCGTTCCAAGCACATCCCAGGCATCCTAGAATGCCAACGATGACAATCCAACTTGCTAGTCTTGCTGATGTCATTCATCATCATCTCCCAGTAAAGTTTTTGCATCTTTAGCTCTACACATTTTGTTATATCTTTTCAATGTGGCTACAGAAACGCTTGTCATTTCTGACACTTGTTTGTAAGTATGATTTTGTTGTAATAGCTCCATGGCGTGGTTGATTTTCGCCTTGGAGATTCTGGGCCTTCCTTCATGGTAGCCTGCTTTTGTCCTGGCTATGGCCCGGCCTGCAGCAGTTCGCTCCAGAATCATGTTTCGCTCGAATTCCGCAAACGCCAGCATGATTGTAAGAATCAGCTTACCTGTAGCTTTATTATCGATACGGCCTAGATTAAGGATATCGACGGTCACTCCCCTTTCAACCAGTTCACGAACGGTGCGTAGGCCGTCTTCTGCATTTCTGGCAAAGCGATCCAGCTTACAGCAGATAAGTTCATCACCAGGCTGAAGCTTGATCAAAAGTTCTTTGAAAAGGGGCCGGTTTGTGGTCTTGCCGGAGTATTGTTCTTCTATAATGTTCTCAGGCAGTACCCCGGCCTGCAGAAGCTCCTGACGCTGCTCTTCCAGAGAGTTACCCTTCAGCTGGACCAGAGATGATACTCTTGCGTATCCGTATTTCATAGCAATCATCCTTATACTTTTGACACCGACTTTTGATACCATTCCTTTTCTTGATTTTACTGCCTTCTATAGTGAATGTCAAAACTCAGCAGTTTTGATACTTTTATACACATAAAAAAGAGAGCGGTGATGGGTGGGCGATTCGCTCTCTTTTCTTATAGTTACTATACGAAATTACAATGGTCTCAAACATGCTTGTCAGTCCGAACCTGGGCCGCTAAGGTTGGTTACTATCAGAAATTACAATGGTCTCAAACCATTTTTATTCTACCACCCATTTTGCATATAAACAACAAAGAGCCCACCTTTTGGTGAGCTCTTATATTTATTATTTTCTCTCCGGCACGCCGGACATCCATCGCCACTCCCCTACGGGGACGAGCTGGCCATCCGCTTCGACCAATACAGACCTACTGTGGGTATAATCCACCAGGTACGTCTGCCGTGATTCTGTGCCGTCATGCAGCCGGACTTTTACCCGGACTAGTTTCCACTCCGGATTCAAGGTAAAGTCCTTCACTTCCCTATCCACCCACAATGTGACTCCATTGTCCGAATCAGTCTTCACCAAATCAGCCGCATTTGCGGTAAAATCAGCAAAAATGGAAGGTATAAGTACTAGGCCCAGGGCCAGGGAAGCCCGTATAAGCCATCCTCGTGTGTCTATCATAGGGATCACCTCTCACTTTCTGGCATCTCGCTTGATAGCGTCTACTTTTTCCTGCTTTGAGCGGAAATAATTTTCTTCAGCAGCTTTCCGGGCGGCAATGGCATCGGCCAGCTTATCATGCAGGCCCAGGGAAATCTGCTTCCTGTCTACCATGATGTAGGCATAATATTTATGCTCCCTCTCACGCCAGGTAACTCCGGTATGTCCGGTTGTACTGTTTCTGTTGATTTTCTTATTGATGTACCGGGGCGCAAGACCTTCCCGGTGAATCTGCTTCATAAGCACCTGCCCTTTGTCCTGGCCCTCAAGCTGCCCTTGGCTCATTTTTTCTAATCTTCGGCATCCGCAGGACTTGCTGTGTCCGCTTACAAGGCTTTCAACGAGTACATATTTGATTGTGCCACAAATACACCGGCAAAGGGCAACCCGGCCACCAGTTTTGCTTCTTATGGTCTTATCGTTCAGCACTTTCCAATAGCCAAACTGCTGTCCTTTGTGGATCCAGAGTTTACGGGGATAGACGGGTGTTGGAGTGCTCAAATATTCACGAATGGCCTCATCTGTCACTTCCCATCCGGCAGAAGTCCGGGTGCCTTTTATCCGTCCTTTCCTAAGCAGGTAGCAGACGTTGCTTTCTGTACAGCCCAGGATTTTTGCGATTTCGTCTATACGGCTCATTTTTATTCCTTAAAACACCATGCTTACTGCTCCTTTGTGAAATCAATCTGTGGCAGCTGATGGATCAGCTCCATGGTCTTGACGGACACGGTAATGACGCTCAAAAGCAGGTCAAGGATGTACCTTGGGTTTCCATGTTCCTGGCACCAGTCATTGGGGTCGTTCCGGATGCCGGTCTTCTTGTCCGTAGTCACCTGGTACCGGTCCATAATCCAGCCCATGGGGGTCCGGCCATTGACTTCATACTGCTGGGCTTCCTTCGGGATGCCGCTGATGCGGATGCTCTCATTATAGATGATGGTGGATTTGTCCTCTACCATACCTTTCTTGGCATACCGGATCTTCGTCACTTTGAAATTACCGGTCTCCGCTCCGGTTACGGTAACGCCCGGAAGGGGGTCCTGATCCTCATAGTGCAGATGAAGGTCCGCCAATTTCCTGCCGACTTTGGAAATCAGACGGAAGTCCTTTGGCTCTTCCACCAACGGAATCCGGGGCAGGGACTTCTTCAGGTCGGCGGCGAACTCCTTACGGTATGTTTCCATGTGGAGAAGGCCGTAGACATAATAGAAGATATCCTCTTTGGTAACTTTTGGGCCATAGTTCTCCCGGCAGCGTTTCAGAATAAAATCCGTGATGCCGTCATGCCGAATGTACTCTTTTACTTTTCCTTCATCAAACATATTCATTTCATCAGGAATATGCTCTTCATACCAGTACAAAGGGAAGCATTGTGTTCCAGAATCCTGAAAATGTAAATCAGTAATTTTGTCTGCCATTAATGGCATAAATTCTTTTTTATTTCCAGAACTTGGAATGCAAATCAATCGATTTTTAGAACCAACAGTTGGAAAAAGATTATCCATTTGGCCTCTTCTATGAATAACATAAGGACCTGTATATGCATTGACTTTGCAGAAAGGACGATACATAACCTGCGTCATTGCTTTAGGGTTCAGCTTTATTATGATACTTCTATTTGCATATGACAAAAGGCTACTGCTCCAACTGATTTTTGTATTATCTTTGGAAACAAATTCATATATATCTTCATCTTTAGATTTGTTAAATTTCTCTATTTCAGAATTATAGAAGTCAATCATTCGTCCAATGTTTTCCAATTCTTTATCTTGGGAAAAGTTGTAAATCCAGGCATCTCTATTTGTACCCAACCCCAGGCTATACGTATCGCAAAAAAATTTCTCATTAAGTTTCTTATTCTTTTTATCACCCATAATAGTAAAGCTGCTGAATGCATCGCTTCTCTTATTTATCCAGTCACCATAGACATTCGGCTTCAAAACAACAGGAGCAAACTTTGTACTGAAGCAGGAGCCAATACGATTGATTTCATCAAACTTCTGCTCACGGTTTAGATAATCACCAATATCGTGATAGTAGATTTCAGCTTTATCGTTTTTATTCTTTGGATTTTTTATCAATATAATGATAGCCACACCAGTCATAATATCAAAAACATTTTGTCCCTCTTTTTTTGCAGCTTCTCTAGCTTTTCCCCTAATTGAACCACGTAAGTTAAAAATATAAATGCTGGAAAATTCTTTTTCAAGACATTTTCTAAACCCATCAAAAGCATTAGCATCAAGCCAGCCCCCGTTTGTTATAAATCCAATCACGCCGCCATTTTCAGGGTCAATGCGATCAGACGCCCAGCGGAAAGCCTCTACATAACTGTCATATAATCCATTTTTATTCGATGAAGCAGTTCTGGCAGCATAAGTCTCAGCGATTCTTTTTTCCAGCTGTGGATAGGAATTATGCTGAGTATTGTCATTTGTGCTTTTTTGAGCCTTCTGATAGGGGGGATTCGATATGATTACCCGTATAGGGGTATTTTTCTGCTTCACCACTCTTTCAGAGTTCTTGGGGAACACCTCAGAGAAGATTCTGCTCTCATTCTCCGCATTCTCGTTAATCTGGAAGGTGTCCGTCAGGCAGATACCGTCAAAGGGAGTATAGCCATCGGTCTCCCCCACCAGGTCATGATAGGCGTTTTCGATGTTGACGGTGGCGATGTAATAGGCAAGCAGGACGATTTCATTGGCGTGGAGCTCCTGCTCATATTTTCTCTTCAGGTCTTCTTTCCTGATGTATCCGCTTTCAAGGAGACGCACGATAAAGGTTCCTGTCCCGGTAAAGGGATCCAGGATATGGACGTTTTCGTCGGAAAGGGTTCTGCCAAACTCCTTCTTCAGGGCGTCATTCACCGAGTGGATGATAAAATCAACCACCGGCACAGGGGTGTAGACAATGCCCAGCTTCTGCACGGTTTTGGGCAGGGCAGTCTTGAAGAAGGTATCGTACAATTCCAGAATCATCTTCTGCTTTGCTTCAGCGGAATTGAGGTTCTGGCAGGACACCTGAACCTGGCGGTAGAAGCCATCCAGTACCTGCCGGTCGTGTTCCATGCTTCCGTCATTATCCAGCAGGTCAAGGATCTTGCTCATGGCCACGGACACGGAGTTATTATCGGCAAAGGCAAAGTCCTTGAATACAGCCTGGAAAATGGGCTGGGTAATGAGGTGCTGGGCCAGCATTTCAATGGCTTCTTCATCGGTAATGTAGGGATTGATGTTCTTGTGGAGGCCGTCCATATATTCCTGGAAGTCCTTCTTGTGCTTCTCATCGGTGCTGATCAGCTGCATGATCCGCTTCTTATGGCGTTCGGCGATGATGGAAATGTCCTCTGCCCACTGTTCCCAGTACCGCTTATTGCCGACTTTATCCACCATCTTGGCGTAAATGGCGTTCTGCAGTTCGCTGAAGAACAGGGTGGTCTGCACGTATTCACGCTTGCCGGAACCGGTCAGCGGATTATCCACAGGATTGCCGTCAGCATCATAGCCGGGGCCGTCATAGCCGGTGGCAATAATCTGGCTGTCTCCCTTGCCTTCAGAACCTTTCTTCAGGGCAAAGCGGATATTCTCCACCTTGGGGTCAAAGCGGTCATCGTGGGCTCTGAGGCCGTTCAGAACCTTCCATACAGTGCCGAATATACGGCTGTCATTCAATGCATCTTCCGGTTTCATGTTGGCAGGAATCACGACTGGAATGATGATATATCCGTATTTCTTTCCCTCGGAACGGCGCATGACACGGCCTACGGACTGGACAATATCTACTTCGGAGCTTCGTCCGGCCATGAAGATAACGGCATCCAGGGATGGCACGTCAACGCCTTCAGAAAGGCAGCGTGCATTGGTCAGGATACGGCATTCATTACCGTCCTTGGGGGTGGCACGGAGCCAGTCCAGCTTTTCCGCTCTCTGGGCGGCGCCCATGGTGCCGTCAACGTGTTCCGCATTGACGTTAACCAGGGCTTCTCTCTGCTTGCGGGTTAGGGAATCATAGTAGGCTTCCTTGCAGTCGTTAAACAGCCGGGCAATCTTTTTGGAGCTTCTGATGTTCTGGCAGAAAGCCACTGCCGTATGCATCAGCTGTGGGTCAACTTCAGCCAGGTTAGCGGAATCAGCTACCATACGCTTTGAAAGGGCATTGATGCAGCCGATGAGCTTCGACGCATCGTCGGTGTTGATTTCAGAATCCCTGGAAATGGCATTCTGAAGGAGCGGAGGGATCTGCTCATCACTGACGGTCAGAATCATGACCTTGTAATCAGAAAGCAGGTGTTCATCCACCGCCCTGCCGAAGCCCAGACGGTAGAATTCATCACCGTACAGTTCCGGGTCATCCATGGAACACAAAAGGGCAGATTTTTCCTTGGCCCTGGCCTTATCTGATTCACGGTACAGACGGGGCGTAGCGGTCATATAGAGCCGTTTATTGGCATGAATAAAGGAATCATCATGAACACGAACGAAAGCGGATTCCTCCTCAGATTCAAGGGTTACGCCGGTAGTCCTGTGTGCTTCATCACAGATAATGAAATCAAAAGTGAAAGCTGCCGGGTCCATCTTGTCGGCAAAGAGGGCGTTTTTCTGCTGATTTGCCAGCTTTTCCTGCACCTGGTGAATCACATCAATGGACTGATATGTGGAAAAAACCACGGTCAGGCCATGTTTATCACGGTTAGCATAGGCATCCAAAAGGGCAGCAGCTACCTTGTCCGGATTGGTGGTAGCAGGCATGGCAAGGTCAACAGACAGGTCTTCTGCCGTATCATCATATTTGCTGTTTTTCCGGCTTGCAGTGTGGTCGGAGCATACGCAGATAGGATACAGCTTTTCCCGGCTCTGGGCAGACCATTCATTGAGCGTCTGGTTCAGGAGCGCAATGGACGGTACCAGGTACAGAATAAGGCCCTTGTTGGCGGTTTCCTGCTCTACCAGACGCAGGGAAGTAAAGGTCTTGCCTGTCCCACAGGCCATAATCATCTTGCCCCTGTTGTGGGTTTTGTAGTACTCATGAGCAGCGTTCATGGCATCCTGCTGATGCGGACGTGGGTCAAATTTACGCAAGACAGCTTCTTTACCGGATTTCCCTTCATCCAGGGCAATCCAGTCAATCTGGGCGTTTCGCAGGTCGCTCAGATTCAGCCGGGCCACGGGAGGTGTCTGGTTCAAAATCTGCTCTTCCGCAGTGGAGTTCCATTTGTCAGTAGTAGAAATCCAAAGACGCTGGGCAAAATGGACCGTTTCCCCTGTATCCTCACGAATGAAGGAACGGGAAGAAGTCCCCAGGAAGCTGTCTACAGAAGCCTTGTCGATGGTGGCATCTTCAGCCCAGCACTTGCACTGGATAGCCCAGTAATCGCCGTTTACCGTTTTTGCAACTAAATCAATTCCTGTATCTTTGCCGGAGATATCGTTCCGGCAGGGAAATTCATTCCACATCCAGACATCGGAAAACATTCCTTCATATGTCTGATAAGTCTGCAGGAACCGTTTCATCAACCTTTCAAACCGGTCCCCTTTATCTCGTTCGGAAAAAGCCTTTTTCCGATATTTTATAAGCACTTGATCCAATCCTGGCATATTATCTACTCCTATTGTCTGATACTAACTTTTTATTTAAAAACCAGCTTTATGTACCTTATTTATCAAATCTTCTTTAGAAGCAATATATTCATCTACTGCTTCACAAACTAGACTATTTATACTCTTTTGTTCTTTTTCAGTTAATCTGTATGCAAGTTGAATTTCCTGCAAAGAATTGTACTGAATCGGAGTTACCACAACACTTATTCGCTTGGTTCGCTTGGCTCGAAAGTTTTCTTGATTTCTTAATTCTTGACTAGCTAATTTATTTTCTTTAGACATAATAGCCTCCAACTTTGGTTGTTAAATCTTTTGTTTTTATATTTCTATTATAGCGCTCAAGTAATTAAGTTATCAAGTTAATAACATATGCATTAAATTCTTTTTTTGACAGCTAAAAATAACCACGCCCGTGGTTTTCGGGCGTGGTATAATAGCTGGTCAAAAAAATATAGTTTTTTATTTAGTCCAATCTTTTTGTGCTAATTTGTGATAAACTATCACAAATTGTGATAAATTGTTACAAATTGGCACAAATATCCGGAATCATTTAGCCTGCATTTTCATAATAGCCTGCTTCAGCTCTTCGATTTCCGCTTTCATTTCCTGGTTTTCCTTTTGCTGGGCATCATACTTGTTCTTGGTAATGACTACCTTTTCAACATTCTTGCCCATGCCGATTTTGAAGGAAACACCGGCAGAAATCTGTGGGTCACCGTTTCCAACGGTAGCTGCCAGGGATACGGTGGTTCCTGCATTTGGCCGGTAGAAGGCACCAACAGCAGAGGCGTTGGCGTTCTTGTAATGGCCATAGCCAACGGCAAAGTCCCATTTATCATCTGGATTGAAGTCCTGGGGATGAAGGGCTGCCAGGGCTGCGGATCCTGCTCCTACCCTGTTGATATCCTTGGTAAGCCGGTTACCCATGTCCTGGATTTCATTATGAAGCCCCTGGGCGGTGCCTTTGA
>Ga0256406_1000187_pt1 | contig 120271 bp, 91 predicted proteins | sample RumenRJG_03DNA_FD_185986 | JGI IMG/M metagenome (GOLD analysis project Ga0256406, IMG submission 185986) | Bovine rumen microbial communities from Lethbridge, Alberta, Canada - RJG_03 | ecosystem: Host-associated > Mammals > Digestive system > Stomach > Rumen | place: Canada: Alberta...
TTCTATGGTAAGGGGGCCCGTCAGTTTCGGGGTAATGGATGCCAGGGCCATGGCTATGCGGTGATCGTTCCAGGAGGATACGGTGCCGCCGGAAAGGAAGGGTTTCCCCCGGATGACCAGACCTTCCGGCTTTTCTTCCACCGCTGCCCCCAGTTTGGTGAGTTCCACCGCCATGGCATGGAGGCGGTCGCATTCTTTGAGCCTCACCCTGCCGGCGTGGATGATTTCTGTCACTCCTTCGCTCACCGCAGCCAGGGCGGCGAAGGCGGGGACCAGGTCGGGCACGTTTTCCGCGTCCATGGTGATGCCGTGGAGGCTGCTTTTTTCTGCCAGAAGGCGGCCTTTTTTCTTTTCTATATGGCCGCCCATGTCCTTCAGAAGGGTGACAATGGCCCGGTCTCCCTGAAGGGAGGTGTCCGACAGGCCGGTAAGGGCCAGGGTGCCGCCGGCCAGGGCGGCGGTGAGCCAGAATGCGGCCTGGGAGTAGTCACCTTCTACGGCGAAGGTGCCGGTTTTGTAGTGCTGCCGTCCCGGGATTTCATACAGGCCCGCTTCCTTTTCATGGATGGTGATGCCGTGGCGAGCAAGGGTATCCAGGGTCATATCCACGTAGCTCTTGGACTCCAGAGGCGTGGTGCTTCGAAGGGTGGAGTCTTCATCTGTCAGAGGCAGGGCGAAGAGAAGGCCTGTAAAGAACTGGGAGCTCACATTTCCGGGGAGTTCATAGGCGCCGCCCGGAAGGGTGCCCTCGACTTCCAGGGGCAGGCCGCCTTCGGTATGGTAGGAAATCTGTTTCCTGTCAAACATATCATAGTAGGGCGTCAGGGGCCGCTCCGACAGCCGTCCGCGGCCGGTGTAGACCACATGATTTCCCGAGGAAAGACCCAGGGGAATGAGGAAGCGGAGGGTGGAGCCCGATTCGCCGGCATCGGCATGAAGGAGGCCTTCCTGTTTTGCAAGCCCTCCCCGAATGGAAAGGGTAATGCCTTCCTTTCCCTCTTTTTTCTCAATGGCTGCGCCAAAGAGGGAGAGGATGCGCACCGTAGCTTCGATATCTTCGGACCAGGTCACGCCGGTGACCTCCGTCTCCCCCTTAGCCAGGGCAGCGGCAATGATTTCCCGATGGGTCATGCTTTTGGAGGAAGGCACCCGTACGGTGCCGGCAAGGGGCGCAGGGCGGATGGTGATGTTCATGGAAACCTCCTTACTCTGTCACTATATACCGGGACAGTTCATCGGTGGAAATAGTGAGAAGCTCGGCTTCCCCGATTTTCTTCAGCACCACCAGGGTGATTTTCTTTCCCCTTCTCTTCTTGTCATGCATAATCTGGGGAATGAGATCCTCTGCCGGCACACCGATGGAAGTGGGCAGGGACAGCTTATGGAGTACCCGGATGAGACGGCTGGCAGTACCTTTTTCCGTAAGGCCCATCTTTTCCGTCTGTTCCGTCAAAAGGCTCATGCCTATGGCCACCCCTTCGCCGTGGGTGAAGGTGGAATAGTGGAAATACCGTTCCACGGCGTGGCCGATGGTATGGCCGAAATTGAGGACCTGCCTTTTGCCGGTGTCAAATTCATCTTCTTCCACCACCCTCGTTTTCTGCAGCACGCTGTGGAGAATGATTTCCTCTATATGCTTTTCCAGATCCTCTTCCGTTTCCAGGGCTTCAAAGATTTCAAAAAGTTCCCGGTCCCCGATGCATCCGTACTTCACCGCTTCCGCCAGACCGTCGTGCACGTAGCGGGTGGGCAGGGTTTTCAAAAGGTCCGGATCAATGAAAACGCCCTTCGGCTGGTAGAAAGCGCCGGCCAGATTCTTCCCGCTGGGCAGGTCCACGGCCACCTTGCCGCCTACGGAGCTGTCGATCTGGGCCAGGATGGTAGTAGGGATCTGGAAGAAAGAAATACCCCGCATGTAGGTAGCTGCCGCAAAGCCGCCCAGGTCCCCCGGCACACCGCCGGACAGGGTGACCAGCGCATCACTGCGGGACATATTGAACTCCGACAGCGCGTCATACACATCAGAAAGGACCTTCATGTTCTTGCTGGCCTCGCCGGCAGGAATGGCAATGACCCGCACATCGAAGCCCGCCTCGGTCAGCACCTTCCGGATCCGTTCCCCATAGAGAGGTTCCACATGGTCATCGGTAATGACGGCGATTTTCTCCGCCTTCGTGAGAGATCGGATTTTTTCGCCCACCCTGTCCAGAAGACCGCGCTCGATTTCAATTTCATAGGAATCTTTTCCCAAATTCACTTTAACTGTTGCCACGATGCATCATTTCCCTTCTTCTTCTGCCCGCCTCTTCCAGAAAGGCAGTAATTTCCTCTTCATTCTCCGCTGCAATGGCCTCCCTCAGCGTCTGGAGGGAAGCGCTGAACCGGTCGATTTCCTCCAGCAGTTTATCTTTGTTGGCCAGGAAAAGAGAGGTCCACAGCTTTCCATTAATATCGGCCACCCTGGTCTCATCCCGAAAGGAGCCGCCAATGAAATACTTCGTTTTCTCCGAATAGGAGCTGCTGTTCATGAGCGCCGTGGCCACCACGTGGGTGAGATCGCTGGTGTAAGCAATGGCCCGGTCATGGTCCTCTGCCGTCACCACCGGCACATGGGCACAGCCCAGCTCCCTGGCCATGTCCTTCACCAGCTCCAGATGCTCCTTCCTGTTCCAGGGCTCCGGAATGAGCACATAATTGGCACCGTCGAAAATGGCGCCGTCCGACTGGGCCAGCCCGGCGCCCTCCTTCCCGCACATGGGATGGCCGGAAACGAAATCCATGCCTTCCGGCAGAAGGGCGGCTACCTCTTGGGCAAAGCCATTCTTCACGCCCGCAATATCCGTGAGTACCGCCTTTTCATGAAGAAGGGACAAATGCTCTTTGATAAAAGAAAGAGTTCCCCTCTCCGGCGTACAGAAAATGACGATTTCCGCCTTCTTCAAATCCTTCGGATCAATGGAATCAACGATTCCCATAGTCAGCGCCTCTTCCGCCACCTTTTTCGTGCGGTTCAGGCCAATCACCGGATGGCCCAGCTCTTTCAGCCTTCTGGCAAAGGAGCCTCCCATGAGGCCCAGGCCGATGACGGCAATGGGAATCTTTCTAAAGTCACTGTTCATAATGGTTTCCTTTATTTATGTATATAGCAGGGCCTCACGGCCCGGGTTTCTGAGAGTTCATATTGGACACGCCTGCGGCGCGGTCGGGATCGGGACCGGGGCGGTGCTTTCCAGTATTCCCGAAGGTTGACACGCCCTTACGGGCGTGAGGGTTGAGCCAGCCGCCGGGCCTTTCGGCCCTGGGCTGCCAGGGTTCTGCCTGTGATCGGCTTCGCCTTACAGGCGGGTTGAGGGCTCTCGCCCTCGGGAGTTATATAGTATCGCTGCGCTGGCGAGGTACGGCGCCTTCGGCGCCATTTTTTATACCGCCCTTGGCGGCGAAAACCATACAACCGCCCTGACGGGCGAGGAAATGCCCCCCCTTGGTGGCTGGCGCCACCACCTTGCCCGGTGGGAAGCATGTCACTGGATTCGCGGGTCGCCTACAGCTCCCCTATGAATCCAGTTCCTTTGCCACCCCCGCAAGCGGGGCACTATCAAGCTCCGTTATGCTGTGAGCTGCTTATGAAGGGAGGCCTCGCGGTGTTTTATTCTGCCCCCTGAATAGGGGTGGCAAGGGAACACGAGTCACACCAGCGAACATATTTTGAAGGAACGCAGTGACGCGCAAAATATTGTGAGTCGGTGATAGCCGTGCTGTAAGGAAGCGAAGCGACCTGAGAATCGTGTGACACGCTTTCCCGTGGATGCACAGCGAACATGATTTGAAGGAGCGCCAGCGACGCACAAATCATAGTGAGTCGTTTCACCTTTAGGTGGAAGTCCGGCGAAGCCGGATAGGGGGAGGCGAGCGTAGCGAGCCAATCCGCAGAATACTTATCATACCATATGGTACTGAAAGTAAATCCCGTAACGCTGACTTCATACTCATCGCCCGAGAGGGCGATACCACCACCCTTTGAACCTTTTGAACCCGAGCGCCGAAAGGCGCTTGAACCCTCAAGCCCCAAAGGGGCTTGTCCATAGGGCGTCAACCTTCGGGAATACTGGAAAGCACCGCCAATGCCACAATCGCCCCCAAACGCTGCAAAAGGCAGAGCTCCCATGAGCCCTGCCTTTTTCTCCACTCCGAAAGAACATGCAGGGCTTCTGATTACAATTCCCTTCCCACAATAGGAGCCAGCTGTTTCAGCCGCCCCATGAGGTCATCAAAAGTCTCTGGCGTAATGGACTCCGCTCCATCACACCATGCATGTTCCGGATCATTATGAACTTCACACATAATCCCATCAGCCCCGGCAGCAATGGCCGCCATGGCCATGGCCGGTACCATCTCCCGATGGCCCGTAGCATGGCTGGGGTCTACGATAATAGGCAGATGGCTTCTTTCCTTCACCACTTCCACCGCCGACAGATCCAGCGTATTTCTGGTAGCCTTCTCAAAGGTGCGGATGCCCCGTTCGCAGAGAATCACATTGTGATTTCCTTCGGACATAATGTATTCCGCGCTCATGAGCCATTCCTCAATGGTGGCAGACATACCCCGTTTCAGAAGCACCGGCACATTCAGACGGCCTACCGCCTTCAAAAGGTCAAAATTCTGCATATTTCTGGCGCCGATCTGGATGATATCCACACCCTTTTCCAGGAACATACCGATTTTATCGGCACTCATCAGCTCCGTCACCACCGGCATATTTTCCTTATGGGCAGCGGAAATGAGAAGATCCAGACCCTTCTCCCCCAATCCCTGGAAAGAGTAAGGCGAAGTCCTTGGCTTGAAAGCGCCGCCGCGAAGGATAGCTGCTCCCGACGCCTTCACCGCTTTGGCAATGCCGCCGATCTGCTCAGGCGTTTCAATAGAGCAGGGACCGGCCATGACCACCAGCTTCTTCCCGCCGATTTTGATGCCCTTCACATCCACCACCGTATCGGCCGGATGGAAAGCCCGGCTGGCCCGTTTGTAAGGCTCCTGCACCCGCATGACCTTATCCACCCAGGGATTGCTGAGGAAATCCCTTTCATCCAGGGCAGACGTATCCCCCACCAGACCCAGCACCACCTTGCTGGAACCCTTACTGCGGTCCACCTGGAAACCCCGGTCCCTCATTTCCTGTTCCAGCTGCTCAATCACTGTAAGCGGTGCGTTCTGTTTCATTACAATAATCATGATGTTCCTCCTCTGCCTTCTCCAAGGCACCTTCAATTCTCCGGGACCCATGTCCCCTCTCTTCTAACTCCTATCCTTCCATCCTCCATAAAAGAAAAGGACAGGCTCTGATGAGTCTGTCCTTTCATTTTGGAAATATCTTATCTGGAAAGGGAACGGGACTCATCACGGGCGCAGCAAAAGTAACCGAAGCCATAATAATAGCTCCAGCCAAAGACATCATATGCCATTCCTGCGTTCACGGAAGCCAGTCTCATCATTCCCTCTCCTTTCGTTAGAAGTTAGCTTAGTATAGGCTCACCAAGCCCCTTTTGTCAAGAGGCAATGGGGCCTTGGGATGCAGAAGAAAGGAGGCAGAAGCCGCCAAAGGTTCTGCCCCTCGCTTCCCGCGAGGGAAGCGACATTTCAATACCATGGGATACCCGGGGACCGATCAATTTCAATCCACGCTTCCCGCGAGGGAAGCGACAACATTTCCGGCGGAGTCCTTGGCTACGGATCCGTATTTCAATCCACGCTTCCCGCGGGGGAAGCGACAGCGCTGCAGGAAGAACTGAAAAAACTGGATGCTATTTCAATCCACGCTTCCCGCGAGGGAAGCGACGCGATAAGAAAGAAGCATACCTTGACGCATACAAATTTCAATCCACGCCTCCCGCGGGGGAAGCGACCTGTCCGAACCGGTACAGGCCGCCATTGCCTTGAAATTTCAATCCACGCTTCCCGCGGGGGAAGCGACCCGTGCCCGGTTTGGCACTCTGGGCCGGGGCGATATTTCAATCCACGCTTCCCGCGGGGGAAGCGACGCATCTGCAGGAGGAAGAGTCAATGCCTTTGCAAATTTCAATCCACGCTTCCCGCGGGGGAAGCGACTGCGGGTCTCATCATCTGTTTCCGGGTCTCCGTAATTTCAATCCACGCTTCCCGCGGGGGAAGCGACCTATGGCTCTACAGCTTGACGCCGTTGAAGCATGGATTTCAATCCACGCTTCCCGCGGGGGAAGCGACGGCAAAGTCATCAACAGCCTGGTTCATGGCATCATATTTCAATCCACGCTTCCCGCGGGGGAAGCGACCCTGCAAAGGGCAAAATGCCACCATCTGCTTTAAAATTTCAATCCACGCTTCCCGCGGGGGAAGCGACACCATCGAACGGTAGATGGGCAGCGCACAGCGGAATTTCAATCCACGCTTCCCGCGGGGGAAGCGACCTGGATGCACTGGCTGACATCGCGAGCACCAATATTTCAATCCACGCTTCCCGCGGGGGAAGCGACTTTTTAGCCGCCAAATAGGATAGCATTCACCGGTTATTTCAATCCACGCTTCCCGCGGGGGAAGCGACTACAACAATCCAGGCTCCGCTGTGCAGGACATTATTTCAATCCACGCTTCCCGCGGGGGAAGCGACAACCGCCGTAATGCTTGTGGAGTTTTGAGCAATGATTTCAATCCACGCTTCCCGCGGGGGAAGCGACGGCTTCCCTCTTTTTCAAGCACAAGGCAGGGAGTATTTCAATCCACGCTTCCCGCGGGGGAAGCGACGTATCGTTCCTGGGATTCGTTGGGACAGATACTATTTCAATCCACGCTTCCCGCGGGGGAAGCGACCGGTTGTCCATGAGTACAAGAAGTGTACATACCTATTTCAATCCACGCTTCCCGCGGGGGAAGCGACGAAGTAATGACAAAACTTTATAAAGGCGATTGTCTATTTCAATCCACGCTTCCCGCGGGGGAAGCGACCTGACGTGTACGAGACGACAGAGCCTAAAACAAATTTCAATCCACGCTTCCCGCGGGGGAAGCGACAGAAGTGCTCTCTGGGCCTGCCTGTCCCTAAAGCATTTCAATCCACGCTTCCCGCGGGGGAAGCGACCAGATTGGAGAAAGGACGATCCGGAAGCAGAAGATTTCAATCCACGCTTCCCGCGGGGGAAGCGACATCCCGGTGTAGTATGCAATCCGGATGGGAATATTTCAATCCACGCTTCCCGCGGGGGAAGCGACCCAGCAGGCTTTCATTAAAGAGCATTTCGGAATCATTTCAATCCACGCTTCCCGCGGGGGAAGCGACATGCAGAGGAAGGAACCAGGGCACATGCGCTGGCAATTTCAATCCACGCTTCCCGCGGGGGAAGCGACACCGGAGGAGCGTGCATCGATCATTCACTCAGCATTTCAATCCACGCTTCCCGCGGGGGAAGCGACAGTACGGTCAAGCTGTCCCCTGATGACCGCACGAAGCAGCATAGGTTCCGCGAACCGGGTTTTTCCGGTTTTTTATCAGCGGCTTCCATGCTCTTTTTCTTTTGGGCGCTGGGGGTTCGCGCTTACAGGATCATGGTGTCATTGGGGTCATATCCTTTCTTTGTTCCTATATGAATGATTTTGTTCTTATAGTGGTTTCCCAGGTTATAGAAGCGCAGGCTGTCTGCCTTTTCGTCAATCAGTTCTTTCAGCTGCGCTTTTATCCGGACTGCCTGGGCTTCATCCACGCTGCATTCGAAGACGGAGTTTTGGACCCGCTGTCCATGGGCGGTGCAGCATCTGGCCACCTGCCTGAGTCTTTTCCGCCCGGCAGCGGTGGTGGTATTCACGTCATAGGTTATGAGGAGGAGCATGGTATCACTTCCAGAGAAAAGGGGGATATCCGTCCAGGTCATGACGGATGTATCGAGCCAGAAGAAGCGCCTGTACATAGGGAATCAGTCCCCAGGCCATTTTTTCCTGCAGGAAGGGGTGGGTGATGATATCTCTTTTTCTTTCCTGCCATTGGGTGAGAATGATTTTCCGTCCTTCCCCGTTCAGCCAGACGGCGCCGTCTTCTTTCAGTTCGAAGTTTTTGGCAGAAATCATGCGGTTGTTCACCAGGGTGAGGGCCAGGCGATCGGCGCAGATGCTTCGGAGTTCTTCCATCAGGTCCAGCGCCAGGGAAAAGCGGCCTGGGCGGTCCCGGTGAAGGAAGCCGGCATAGGGATCCAGGCCGGCAACTTCCAGAGCGGAGGCACAGTCATGGGCCAGCAGGGTGTAGGCGAAGGAAAGGATGGCGTTCATACGGTCCAGGGGCGGTCTTTTATTTCTTCCCCGGAAGTAGAAGTGTTTCTTGTCCTGCAGGATCAGGCTGTCTAGAAGGGAGAAATAGCTCTGGGCTCCATTGCCTTCAATGCCCCGCAGTTCATCCAGTCCCGATGCCTGTGAGGCGCAGACTGCGGCATCCTGCAGTTCCCGGATATGTTCGTGAAACAGATCTTTGTCCACGCTTAAAGGATGGTCCCGAAGGGCCCGCATCAGCACGGCGCGGGCGTTCAGGATTTTTCCCGTAATCATGGCTCTGGCAATGGTCAGGCTTTTCTCTTCATCATCAGAAATCCGGTATTGTTCTTTGCGAAGAAATATATTTCCCTGTACCATGCCGCAGGCTCTTGCCAGGAATCGCCCATGGGGTGTGAGGAAGGAGAAGGCTATGCCTCGTTTCACGCATTCGCCGAGGAGGGCTGGACTGGCTCCTTTATGGGAAAAATCAAGAATGCTTTCCAGGTTGATCAGTGGTATCTGTGCTGCTTTTTCCTCTCCTTTCCAGGCTGCTATATTTCCATTTTCCAGAGAGAGATAGAGGTCGTCGGATGTGACAAAGAGGGTATTCAGCAGTTTTCTCATAGATTTTCCCCTTCCTTCAGCGCTTGTTTCAGGTAGGTTTGGGCGGAGAGGTTCCGGCAGAGTCTGGGAAGGCAAAGGTCTTTCACGGAACAGGACTGACATTTCTTCGAGGTTTTCACTTTAGGCGTGTATCCCCGCCGGAAATAGTCGTGCATTTCTTCTGCCGCCCTGGCTGCTTTGTCCCGGAGTGCAGGGGTGAATTCGATTTTCCTTCGACGCCGTATTTCATTATAAAAGATATAGCCAAAGGGAATGGCACATCCCATCATTTCTTCCAGGCACAGTGCTTCCAGGCAGAGCTGGCACATATCGGAGTCATCGCTCTTGTCCTTTCCCCGTTTGTACTCTACCGGTACCACCTCCCAGAGACCACGGTGTCCCTGTATGACGGCGCCGCTGTCAGAGGCATAGAATTCCACCACATCACACTGCCCGGTCATTCCCAGGCGGGAAGAGGATACCCGGAGGCCTCTGGTGACGAGGATGCCGGGTCGTTTTTCCACAAAGCTGTCCTTATGGGCATTCCGGTGCATCACTTCTCCTTCCGCGGTGAGCCGGTTTTCCGCCCATTGCTGTTCCACATGGATTAAGGCCCACTGGCGCCGGCAGAAGATGAAGTGCTGGATGCCGGAAATCATAAGGTATTCTTCTTCCCCATAGCTCATATCATGCGCTGGCAGGTAACACCCTGGGGAAGGTCATCGGTATCCACAGTGACTGTGTAGTCATTATAGGATCTTGGCACCTGGGTCGGATCTTTTTTCTCTACATGGATTCTTTCAAAGAGTTTATAGGAGGGCGCGTTTCCAAGCTCACTGTCATGTTTAAATACGATCAGTTCCCGCACTGCCATATTTCCTCTGGCTGCGGAGTGGTCGTTTTCAAACATGTTGATAATGGCTTTCCAGAGGAGTGCCAGGTCTTCTTCGGAAAAGCCGGTGGTCTTCCTGGCCAGGTTGGCCGATACGTAGCCCTCTGCCTGGTACAGGGCATAGGGAACGATGTATTTGCGCCCCATTTCTGTAGACTTGTTCTGAGCATCTTTGGTGGTCGTAATGGCTACACGAGTAATGGTCACTTCCTGCGGCGCAATGGGGTCCACGCTCCTGGCAAAGCCAAGCTGCACCGGTCCCCTTACCTGCCCGCAGTTCAGGGCCCCTTTTACGAAGGTAGTCATCACGGCGCCGAAGGTACGGATATCATAGAAATTGCTGCACATGAAATTCCTGATTTTCGCGTCGGCGTCAGGATCCTTCTTTTTCACATCCTTAATGTCGCTGATGCCAATGTAGTCCAAGGCTTCTTTATCGCTCTGTTCCAGCGGTATGTTTTCCTTGATGTAAATGCGATATCCCGGTTCTCCTTCCTTCGCTGCTTCTACGTAGTTGCGAATTTTTCTTTTCAGGCATACATCGGTAACAAGGCCCAGTCCTGTTTCAGGATCCACCCGGGGAAGGTTCCCTGCATCAGGATCCCCGTTAGGGTTCCCATTTACCACATCAAAGAGAATGACGAAATCATACCGGTTGTGAATTGGTTCTGCCATTTTATTTATCCTCCTTTTTACCTGCATATCTTGCCTGGGTTTCCTGATAGTAGCCAAGGACGAAAGCTCCCTGTTCGTCCAGGGTCAGCCGATGGGGAAGCGGCGTCCCTCTGTCCGGCATGGCGATCTTATCCATGAGCAGGCCCAGCTTTTTCTTGAAATAGACTGCCCTGGGCTGGTCCAGTTTTCCCAGATGGGCATTGGCCAGCTTCCAGAGCACCGGGAATACGGCTGCCGGTGTGGCGCAGGCTGAATTAAAGTACCGGTCTTTGATGGTACTGTTGATACCGGGATTGGCGCTCTGCTGGATATTTTCCAGCACAGAGAAAAGCCGTCCCAGTACGTAGGAAATGTCATTGCAATTTTCATTCACTGCCATTTGGATTTTTCCCTCCCACTTCATTCCACAATTTTTCAAAAGATAGGCTTTAATCATAGCCGCTTTTACATAGCTCACTTTGAACACCGCCGGCTTACCGCCGCCTGCCGGTTCATCATGGTCTGAAAAAATGCGGCGCAGTATATTTTGGAATAGAGCTTCCGGGTATCTTCCGTCAAGGAAGACCGCCTTCAGCAGGCTGCCTGCCAGAAGAGGAGATGATGAAGAATCTTTGGAATGAGGATTGACCGTAGCCTTCAATACACGCCACAGGGGAATCCAATCCTTTTCCCAAGATGGGTGAACAATTTTCATCCGTTCTTCATGGGCTGCCATATTTTTCATAAAAGTGCCAAAAGTATTTCGCAGGAAGAAACGGACAGAGATACGAGCCGCATTAGGTGCCAGTCCCAGAATGTAGAAAGGTTCGTCAGGGCTTACCATAACGCCGCTGATATCTGCGGACTGGCCGTTTTTCATACGAATCAGGATGTCGTCCAGTTCCTTATCCGTCAGGCCGCTGTCATCGCCTATCATGCCCAGAAAGCAGTCCTGGCAGACTGTCTTTGCATGTTCTGACCAGTACACCACCGTGGTGTCGCCCATCACTTTGGCATGGGTTCTGTCAGCCAGAAGGAAATTTAAGGCCGTCCCATAAGCATTGGCGGCTTCCTTACTGACCGGCGCATTTTTGCCCTGTTCGCCATCATAGCCGTAGGAACAGAAGGCGGGAGCATTGAAGGATACCAGATTAGCCCCGCTGCTCTGTGCGCCAAGGATGCCTTTGATTTTGGGATGGAGAACCGCTATGGGTTCATTCTTTTTTCCTGTAATAAGACACTGTCCTCTTTCTTCATTTCCTTCTTCCCCGGCAGACTTGAAATATTCATCCCAGGCCTTTCGGATTTCCGGAATTTCTGTGGCATCCCGATTTCCTACCTGGATGAGGAAATTCGCTCCATCCAGGATATCCTCCAGATTTTCCTGAATCAGAGGAAATTCCCTGGCTGTATCCACATGCCACCGGTCAAAATAGGAAAGAATCGCCCTGGCCTCCGCCCCATGGCAGCCGTCAAGGATCTGATGATGAAGGGCTCTGGCCGCTTCAAAACATTCCTTCGTTCTCTCTGGCTTTCCCTTCTTGTCTACCCCCAGAAGATAACTTGAATTGTCGCAGAGGAAATTGGCTTTCACTCCGGAAGAGCGGGTAAATGGAAGGGGAACCATCATGTCCGATGGGATTTCCTTCTCCTTTTTTCCACGGAGTACCTTCTTCCTCGCTGACACGATGCCTATGAGATTCCCTGCCTCATCAAGCACCAGGCGATGGCTGACCTTGGCGGTTCCCCACCCTTCTCTGGCCACTTTCCCCTGCCGGCTTAACTCATCATATAGACGAACCAGCGATTGAAGTATCATCGATGCACCTCACAGTTCCGGAGATCCATAACCCCCTTCTCCAGTCTTGCATGGAAGAATTCGGGAATGATATGCTCCCTGTCAGAGAAATCCATATCATAGAGCATGTAGCCCAGGTCCCTTGTTTCCGGATAAGGCACTACCGGCTCATTATCCTCCACCAGACGGAATCCTGCCGGAAATTCCCGGCATCCCAGATAGGGCTGATGGTAGCACTGGCCTTTTCTGGCCCGGCGGCACAGCATTTCCCTGAATTTGCCCGGATTGTCACCGGCATTGGCTTTGTCCGTCATTTCAAAATGGACATGGATACAGTATCTTACATCTTTCAGGACTTCTGCCGCCCGCTGCTGTATGTCTGCTTTTGTATAGAGATATATTTCCCTGCCGCTTCGGGCACTGCTTGAAACAGAAGACGACAGCACCTTCGACTTCACCTCGTTCCTCCGGATATTCGTGTACCGGATAGGACTCAAAAGATCGATTTCATCGATGATGTATCGTAATCCAGGATGCCAGAAGATAGCTTCCACCAGCCCCCGGGCCGCCGACGGAGTCATCATGTCATAAGAGACACGCTCTACCTTCATTTCCGGCCTGGTGAAGCAGGCGTAAGGCCCCCAGCATTCAATCTTTACACCATAAGCCATAGTATCCTCCTTTCAAAGAAAACATCTTGTTATTATTATATCCTTTAAATGAATATATATCTTCCGTTGCAGATAACAGGAAATCTATAACTCTTACAAGAAAATTTCTAGAAGTGCCGACCGGAAGATACGGATAACCGCCTCCCACCTTCCTTGAAAACGACTCTATCAGGGATTAACCATGACAATGTTCTTTATCTCTTATTATACTCATCAGCATGACATCACTTGTCACTCTATGCGGAAAATCTAAATTCTTATAAAAATTTAATCTGAATAGCAGGACAAATATTCTGTATCCCCAAGGGAAGAAACAAAAAACAAATTTCATCTTCCTCCGTTTCGTGCAGAACGCCCCCGAACGCACAAAAACTTCCTGAAATCTTCGGATGTCCCAGGTAGGCACCGAAGGATACCTGGTTTTCCGAAGTTTCAGGAAGTTTTTCGATTGAGTTCTTATATTTTTCAGCCGGCTGAGTAGAGAAGCGGACATTCCGATACCCGGTCATCCCGCTTTCCATGGTTGCGCGCTGGCGGGATCTGGCGGCCGGGGATGGGCTCCCCTCGCCTCTCTGTCCATATAGTCCAAAGGGATACGGTTTCCTCTCATGACCTGTTCCACAGGCCGGCCGCTTTCATCTGGAGGCGCACTTTGTCTTCGGGTATGGAGAAATCGCTGCCGAAGAGTTCGTGGGTCACGTATCGGGGTTCTACACAGTCCATGATGTCCCTGGCGGCGCTGGTGATGAAGGGGCGGTGCTGGTCTATGGAGATAATGTGGCGGCTGATGATATCCGGTGTCACCGAGGCCGGGATGGTGCCGGGGAGGCTTCTCTGATAGGCGCCGGAGAGGGAGCAGCTGAGGTGGATGCCCAGGATGAGGGATTTCATGGAGCCCAGGCGGTTCACCACGCCTTTCACATAGCGGGCTCCATCTTCTTCTGTGGCAAGACGGGGGTTCGTATTCATCAGGTGTCCCGTATCCAGCATGATGCCGGTGTTTTTTCCGGGAAGAAGGGAGAAGAAATAGTCCACTTCTTCCGGCTCCAGGGTGTAAAGGCCGGGCCAGAAAATATTTTCAAAAAGTACTGTCACCGACGGTGGCACTTCTTCCGCCACAGCACCATACACTTCGGCCGCCGCTTTCAGCACGTCCCGGCTGCTGTAGCGGAAGCGGCGGGTCCAGATTTCGTTCAGGGAGCAGTGGGCCACGTGCCATACCAGGTATTCCGGTTTTTCCGCCAGGGCGGCGCGGATATTCCTGCGGATTTTATCTATCCAGTCTTCCACCGTAGTGCCGCCGAAGGTGTCTATCAGGGACTGCTTCGTGGGGAAATCCTTTTCGTAGAACTCCTTTTTCCCCAGGTAGAAATCCATCCAGTCCGGCCAATAGGCCAGATGGCATCCCAGGGTGATTCTGTCCGCCGGATGGAGTGCGGACTCCGTGCCGTATATGAGATTTTCTATGCCATCCAGATGGAGCTTCCTCAGGGTCTTTTCTATGTCTTCTTCCCTGTCATGGGGCATCATGTAATGGCTCACTGACTGTTTCATGCTCTGCCTCCTGATGATCCGATTTCTTTTATTACTATAACACTTGGGATTTATGGGATGTAAGAGGCGCTGTCAACAAAGGGGCTGTGAAAAAAATGAAGGAATGACACAGATACTACCCCGCTTCACTATCATTTCGACGGTCGGAGGGAGGTGGAGAAATCTCATTCCAACATAGTATAAGCATCGGGGCGGGAGATTTCTCGACTTTGCTCGAAATGACGTAGAGGCGGGCAGCAGACTGTCATTTGGTTGGTTTTTGTGAAAATTAATGTATACAAAAGGGGCTGCGAAAAAATGGTAATCATTTTTTCACAACCCTTTTAGCTTCCTGTCTGCCACTACCACATAATCCCCAGACCTTCTGTCTCTTCTGTCTTCAAGCCTGTCTTATCATCATAGGCTTTAGGGTCTGTCAGATAAGCCAGTTCTGAATCTCCAGGGAACCAGGCGATGGCGCCCCGGTTCATGAGCCGGGCAAAAGGAGACGGGGTGTGACTGTTTTCATAATCCGCCACATTCACTATAAACTGGCCCGCTTCTCTCATGAGGTCTCTGGTACGGATGCCCTGCCGGAGCTTTTCCAGTATTTCTTCCGCCCGGCCATTGAGAGGGATAAATACGGAGCGGGTGCTGTCCTGGATAAGTTTGAATTTTTGTCCGATTTCCCTGAAAGCCGTCTTCTCTATATCTTCCATAATATGCTTCCGGTCCATATTACCTTCATTATTCTTGTACCATTCTTCATAGTAAGAGCTGATGGATGCCGGTTCTGACAGATGCTCTGTTCCGCTGAGGTGCAGGATAAGTTGGGTGACCTGTTTTTCTTTTTTCATGAAAGGGCTTTTCATTTCTTTTTCCGTATGGAATATGTGGACCAAACTTTCAGCAGGACTTTTCCTGCCTTCCCGATTACAGCGGCCGGCACCCTGGATAAGGCTGTCAAGGCCGGTGTATTCCAAATAGGCCACGGGAAAATCCACGTCCACGCCAACGGAGATGATGCTGGTGGAAACCACGCGGCAGGGACTTCCTTCTTTCAGTCTCCGCCTGATTTCGTCAATGACCTTCATTCTGTGGACAGGGCAGAGGTTGGTGGAAAGGTAGAAGCTGTCTTCATCTGCCAGGCGGCTGTAGATTTCCATGGCTTCCTTCTTAGTCGAGGCAATGCAGAGGGCCTGCTGGTGAGTTTTGATTTCCGCCACCAGGTCATCGTAGGTCCGTTCTCCGTCAAACTGCCAGGTCACTCGGTTGAAAAACTGATAGAGGTCCGGAATATTTTCCATGATTTCCCGGGGTTTCAGGGTGAGGTAGCGGGAAAGCGCCGGCTGGGTGGCACTGCAGAGAACGGCACTCACGCCATACTGGGTCACCAGCTCTTCCAGTGCCTTCAGGCAGGGGGTGAGGAAATCCAGGGGCATCATCTGGGCTTCATCAAAGATGATCACGCTGTCTGCCAGGTTGTGAAGTTTGCGGCATTTGGATGTCCGGCTTCCGTAGAGGGATTCCCAGAACTGCTCATTAGTGGTAATCACGATGGGAGCATCCCAGTTTTCCGATGCCAGTTTCATCCGGTCCGCCAGGTCTTCTTCAGTGCCATCGTAGTTTACACTGCTGTGGCTTTCCAGTACATTCTCCTCTCCTAAAAGGTCTTTGAAATTTTTAGCGGTCTGGTCAATGATGGAAAGATAGGGTATCACATAAATAATGCGCTGCTTGTGGTATTTCACAGCCTGTTTCATGGCAAAGGCCATGGATGAAATGGTTTTCCCGCCGCCGGTGGGAACGGTGAGGGTGTAAAGTCCCGGTTCTCCTTCCCCTGTTTCCATGCAGCGGGAAAGGATTTCATACCGTTTTTTATTGATGCGGTTTGCAGGAGTCAGATAGCCCCGGGTTTTCAGCTGAAAAAAGAATCGCTCTGCCAGCTCCGGAATGGAAAGGAAATGGCCCCTTATCTTTGTACCGGCAGACATGAATTTTTCCGTATCCAGAAAGTCTGCGTCCACCAGGCAGGAAAAAAGCATCCGTATCAGCATCATGCTGTCAGCCGGGTTTTTGGAAAAAGGTTTGAACCGTTCCGCCGGAACGGCCGGTGTCAGGAAACCACGGGCGGCAATTTCATCATATTCGGGGATGTCATTCTTCATGCGGCCCCAAAGAGTCTTTTCACCGGGCTGATTGGTTTTTGTCCCGGCATCGGGAAGACCTGCATGGTGACCGGCGATACAGAAGGCTCCTGCCAGGGCCTGCGGTCCAAGAGTCTTTCTGTGTTCCCAAAGAAAACGGGCGCCCGCAGTGGAATGGTCGCCGCCCCGTTTCTTCTTTCCCCGGATATAGGCCTGAAAGGAGGAACTGTACTTTCCTAAATCATGATTTTTCCCCAGAAGCACCCCCGCCTCTTCCATACCAAAGGGCCTGGCAAACTGTCCTGCCAGTGTCGCCGTACCCTCCAGATGTTCCTCCAGCGTCTGTATCCGCCCGTCATCCAGATGTCCTATAAATTTGTCCATTCTGTTCTCATCCTCCTGTCATAAATCCGTCAACTTTTAAGTCATGGTATAATCGTCCTTCTGATTCTTATTATACTCTTTGATCATGACAGATCCTGTCTGAGCCCCTTTTATTTTTAATATTTTCCTGTGTCCACCTTTCCCGACAGTTGGTAACTTTCGCCCCCTATCGTCTCCTCTCTCCCATGATGTATAATATAGGTAAGTTAAGAGTATTTGAAAGAGGTGCTTCGGATATGGATAAAATTCATATTAACCTTGGTAAGGATTCTTACGACATCCTCATTGATACAGGGCTGGTGCGCAAGGCGGGGCCTGCTATCCGGGATCTGACGGGCGCGGAGAAGGCGGCCATTATTACGGAGGACGGCATTGATAAGCTTTACGGCATGAGTCTGGTGAAGTCTCTGGAGGAGGCGGGGGTCCGCACCCAGATGATCGTAGTGCCTTCCAGTGAAAAGTCCCGGACGCTGCAGGTGGTGCGCCGGGTGTACGGGGCTCTGGTGGATTTCGGCCTGGGCTCCAGCGATACTTTAATCGCCCTGGGCGGACGCGTGGTGGGCGATATCACCGGCTTTACGGCGGCCACCTACCACCGGGGGATTTCCTATGTTCAGTTCCCCACGTCCGTGCTGTCCCAGATCGGCAGTTCCATCGGCGGCAAGGTGACTCTGGATCTGGATATCCCGGCAGGGAAGAATGTGGTGGGTACTTTCTACCAGCCCAAGGCGGTATTCGTTGACCCGGGCATGGCGAAAACCCTGCCCCGCCGTTATTTCCACAACGGCCTGGGGGAAGCGGTGAAGCTGGGCTGCGTGGCAGACAAGGCGCTGTTTGAGCTTTTTGAACAGGTGTCGTCGGACATGGATATTTACCGGGTGCTTCCGGAAATCATCCGCCGCTGCTGCGCCATCAAGGCTCATTATGTGGAAATCGATCCTTTCTCCAAGGGAGAGCGGCGCATCCTCGATTTCGGCCACACCATCGGCGGTGCCATCGAACGGTGCCTTCGGTATAATGATGCGGAAATCACCCACGGCGAGGCTACAGCCATCGGTATGTACCTCATTACCCGCCGTTCGGAGCTGGAGGGCCTCACAAAACGGGGCACCACGTCCCGGCTGGAGTATGTGCTGAAGTCCCTGTCCCTGCCTGTCAGCACCACGGTGCCCTATGATATCCTCTATGAGGCTGTAAAGCATGACAAGAAAATCAAGGGCGATGTGATCCAGATCACCCTGATTAAGGAAATCGGGAAAGGGTTCCTCTATACCCTTCCGGTAAAGGAAATCGGACAGTTTCTGAAGAGCTGACGGGCGCGAGGGTTGACGGGGCTGCGCCCCTGGACACACCTTCGGTGTGAAGGTTCTTAAGATGGATGGGCCTTCGGCCCAAGGGTTCTTAAGTTTGACGGGGCCTTTGGCCCCGAGGGTGGCGGATTGCCGCTGCGCGGCTCCCCCTTATCCGGCTACGCCGGACTTTCCCCCATCCGGGGGACAGAATAAATCACTCTATGCTTTCCTGTAGAGACATGGCTCCATTGCTAAGCACCCATAGTGCCCCCGCTTGCGGGGGTGGCAAAGGAACTGGATTCATAGGGGAGCCCCGCGAGCCGCGAATCCAGTGACATGCTTCCCACCGGGCAAGGTGGTGGCGCCAGCCACCAAAGGGGGATTGCATTTCCCTCGCCCGTCAGGGCGGTTGTATGGTTTTCCTGCCGCCGCAGGCGGTATATCAAACTCCCCTCTGAACCAGCCCGCTCTGTGGGCCGAACCCATGGTTCGATGCGTAGCACACGAACCATAGAACCCGGGCGCCGAGAGGCGCCTGAACCCTCAAGCCCTATAGGGGCTTGTCCATAAGGCGTGTCAACCTTCGGGAATACAGCTTCCCGCCGATTCTTCACATTTATGCATATAAAAAAACCGGCACATTTCGTGTCGGTTTTTTTGATTGTCCTTATTTCAGAACGGAGGGCAGCCAGGTGGCAATGCCGGGGACGAAGCAGAGGAGGGCGATTTCCAGGACCATAATCACTGCAAATGGCGCGGCCCCTACGATGATGTCCTGAATGGAGCTGTCTTCGCTGATGCCTTTGATGACGAAGAGGTTCATGCCTACCGGCGGTGTGATGAGGGCCAGTTCCATGTTGATCAGGAGCACTACGTTGAACCAGATGGGGTCAAAGCCCAGGGCTTTGATAATGGGGTAGAGCATAGGCAGGGTGATGAGGATGATGGAAACGGTTTCCAGCACGCAGCCCAGAATCAAAAGGACGATGTTGATGCCGATGAGGACGATCCATTTGTTTAAGTGTCCGTCGGTAACCAGGGACATCAAGGCCTGGGGTACCTGGAGCACGGTCAGGATGTAGCCGAAGAGCATGGCGCCTACCATGATGGCAAAAATCATGCAGGATGTTTTGATGGTAGCGCGGAGGATGGCCGGCATGTCTTCGATGGTTATGCTGTGGTAAATGAAGAAGGTAATGATAAGGGCGTACACTGTACCTACGGCAGCGGCTTCGGTGGGGGTGAAGATGCCGGTGTAGATGCCGCCGATAATGATGACCGGAAGGAGGAGGCCCCAGATGTTTTCCCGAAGGGATTTCATCTTGGCTTCATGGGAAGCCCTTTCTTCCCGGGGTTTGTTCCAGGAAGCAAAGACGATGTAGGCCACGAAGGCCAGGGTGAGAAGGGCGCCGGGCACTACGCCGGACATGAAGAGTTTGCCCACCGATTCATCGGTAATGGTGCCGTAGAGAATCATGGGGATGGACGGCGGAATGAGGATTCCCAGGGTGCCGCCGGCAGCTACGGAGCCTACCACCAGTCTGCGGTCATAGCCCCGTTTGAGCATTTCCGGAATGGCCATGGCGCCGATGGTGACGGCGGTAGCCACAGAGGAGCCGGAAATGGCGGCGAAAATGGCGCAGGCAAAGATGGTGGCAATGCCCAGGCCGCCGGGAAGGTGGCCCATCCATTTGCTGCCCAGGTCGAAGAGCCCGCTGCCCACCCGGCCGGTGAGCATGATCTGGCTCATGAGGATGTAAAGGGGCACTGATGTTAGTACGTAGGAGTTCAGTGTCTTAAAGGCAATCACCGGTACCTGGGAAAGGGTGGACATGTCCACGAACTGGATGATACCCAGAATGCCTGCCAGGGACAGGGTAAAGGCCACCGGCATGCCGATGATGAGGAGGGCAATGATAAACAGTGCGAAACCTGCCAGAACCATTTATTTTCCCTCCTTTTCTTCTTTAAAGAAATCACCCAGAAGATGGTTGATGATTTCCAGAAACAGCAGTACGAAGCCTATGACCATAAAGGTCTGGGGAATCCACATAGGTACCCGGAGCAGGGAGGGAGAAACCACTCCCATGGCCTGGCTCATGAGCATGTAGTTGGTGGATTCAGTCATGCATACGTACACAGCGAAAAGGGAAAGAATGGATGTGACAATGTCCAGTCCCCGCTGCAGGGGTCTGGGAAAACGACTGTAGAGAAAATCAACGGTAATATGCCCGTTCTTCCTCATGGTGTAGGCCATGCCGAAGAAGCCGGCCAGCACCAGAAGGTAGGTGGAAATTTCCATGACCCATACGGTGGGACTGTGGAAAATACTGCGGGCAATGATTTCATAGCAGATCATGAAGGCTGTCAATAAAATGGCAAGCCCTGCAATGGCTGCAGCAAAATTGGTGATATAACCGAGAATGCGGTCATATATATGGTAAATAGAACGCACAGGACAGCCCTCCTTTGTGAAATAATTTATTAGTGAGCTAGTGAGCTAGTGGGCTAGTGAAATAGTGGGACATAAAAGGTTCTTAAGATGGATGGGCCCAGGGGGCCGCTCCGCGGCCCGGGTTCAAAGGGTTCAGAGAGTTCGGCCTGCCTTTGGCAGGCTGGTTCAAAGGGTGGTGGTATCGCCCTTATGGTGCACAGCGAACACATTTTGAAGGAGCGCTAGCGACGCGCAAAATGTAGTGAGTCGTTTCCCCTTTAGGGGGCGATGAGTATAAAGTCAGCGTTACGGATTCACCTTTCTGCATCATATGGCAAAATAACCATTCTGCTGAATTATCTGCCTTCGGCAGATACACCCCCTATCCGGCTGCGCCGGACTTCCCCCGCAAGCGGGGGCAGAATAAAACACCGCGAAACACTCTCTTCATAAATGGCTCTACAGTAAGCACGGGTTATAGTGCCACCGCTTGCGGGGGAAAGGTGGTGGCGCCAGCCACCAAAAAGGGGGGGATGCATTTCCAACGCCCGCAGGGCGGTTGTATGGTTTTCGCCGCCAAAGGCGGTATAAGAAATGGCGCCAAAGGCGCCGTACCTCGCCAGCGCAGCGATACTATATACCTCCCGAGGGCGGAGCCCTCAACCCGCCTGTAAGGCGAAGCCGATCACAGGCAGAACCCTTGGCGCCCAGGGCCAAAGGCCCGGCGGCGCCATCAACCCTCACGCCCGTAAGGGCGTGTCAACCTTCGGGAATACGGGAAAGCACCGCCCAGATCCCGGTCCCGATCCCGACCGCGCCACAGGCGCCTGAACCCTCACGCCCTTACGGGCGTGTCCCTCAGTCCTTCGCTGCAGCGCTGGCTTTCAGGCAGTCATCTACCAGTTTCTTGCCGAAGTCGCCCTGTTCCTGTTCGAACTTGGCCACTACCGGAGCTGTAGCTTCCTGCCAGAGGTGGATTTCATCCTTCGGAATCACGTAAACGTCCATGCCTTTGGCTGCAAGTTCCTTCAGGCACCGTTCGTCTTCGGCCTTGGTTTCCTTGCGGATTTCATCCTGGATTTCCTTAGCGGTGTCGGTGATGATCTTCTGCTGTTCCGGTGTCAGTTTCTTCCAGGAGTTGTCGTTCATGGATACCAGGAATTCTACGTAGGAGTTGTTGGTCACAGTGAGGTACTTGGCCACTTCGTAGATCTTACGGGACAGGATAGCGGTCTGGCCGGAGGACTGGCCGTCGATGGTGCCGTTCTTGATGGCCATGTATACTTCAGAGGAGCTCATGGTCGTGGGGGATGCGCCGAGAGCCTGGATGATGTCGGCGGAGGTTTCAGAGTAGGAACGGATCTTCATGCCCTGGAAATCTTCCGGTTTTTCGATTTTCTTCACGTTGTTGCAGAACTGTACGTAGCCGTAGTCTGCCCAGATCAGCGGATGAACGCCTTTCTTTTCCATTTCCTGGTTCAGTGCCTTGCCCAGGTCTCCGTCCAGTGCATTATCTACAGCGGAATAGGAGGTGAGGACGAATGGCATATCCAGTACTTTCAGTGCCGGCACTACCATGGACCAGCGGGCGGTGGAGTTCATGCCGATATCCAGGCCGCCGCTCATGAGGGCGTCGTTCATGTTCTGGTCGTTATACAGCTGGCCTGCCGGATAGACCTTGATGTCGATCTGGCCCTTGGATCTTTCGTTTACTTCTTTCGCAAATTTTTCAACGCTCTTGGACAAATGATGTTCTGCAGGGAGCTGGTAAGCCAGCTTCAATTCCACTTTCTGCCCATTACCGGAGGCAGCGGCCTGTTTCTGATCGCCGCCGGACATACCGCATCCTGTCATCACGCCTGCAATGGCAAGGGCTGCTAAACCTGCTAAAACTACTTTGTGACTTCTCTTAAACATACCCATAGTGAAATCCTCCTTTAATAAAAATCATTTGTGTTCCCCATTTCAAATCAAGCTGTACCAGCCTGCCATACTACAAAAAACGCCCTGATTGATTAAAATCAACCAGGGCGTCACATCTACGCGGTACCACCTCGCACTATACTCATGCGGCTTTGTAACGGTGCCAAACGCCATATCTTACTCTGTTCAGATACAGGACTTGCGGACGACTCTGTGAGGACCTCCTGCTGCCTTCCACCCTGCGGCAGCTCTCTGTAAGAAAGCCGGTTCACTCGCTTCCGTTCCTTGTCTTTCATGCACAAGTGTGCTGTGAAGCTTTATTCAAAATTGAAGTTGGAAATAGTATACATGGACTCTATCGGTTTGTAAAGGGGAAATTGAAGAAATTTCGCCTCTTTTTTCGCTATCTGAAACCACCCGCTAATCAGTGATTTAATTTCTCCAGGTCCATCATGGCCTTGTACACCATATCAAAAGTAATGTCATAGGGCTTCACCCGCATATCCTTGGTGTGGAGGCAGTTCTGCACCAGTTCGTCCGGATGGGCCGGATCGATGCCGATATCTGCCAGGCAGTGGGGAAGGTCGATGGACTTGGCGAAATTGTAAATCTTATCCCTTTCCTCCAGCTGTCCGTCCATGGTGAGCATCACCTGAAGGCCGTAATTCACCACGGCGCCATGGAGGTGATTTCCCTTATGGGGCGTCCTGGTGTGGCTGTTGTAAATGGCATGGGCCAGGGAAGAATCCAGGTCATCCTCAATGCACACAGAGGCCATGCCCGGTGCCACAATGATAGAAAGAATGGCCGGTTCCAGGGCGTCATTCACTTCCTGCCGGTCCACTGCCGCCAGCGCTTCCTTGCCGTATTTCAAAATCCCCGGTGCCACATTCTGGGCATTCCGCACCCCTGTCTGCTGCACCCAGGTCAGATCCATGCCCCGGGCAGAGAAGGGAACTTCATACTGCTTAGCCAGGGCATCGCCCAGTCCGGCCCAGAAATATTCCCGGGGAGAGTGGGCAATGATTTCCGTATTGATAAATGTATGGTATGCATTGCGGTCCCGGTAAATGGAACCCCGGAAGCTGTGATCCGGATTGTACATAATGCACACCGCCGTCACGGAAGCGCAGTTCGATGCCAGCGTGGGGAACGTGAAGAGAGGCTTCTTCAGAAGATGGGACGCCCACTTGGACGTATCCACCGCCCGTCCGCCGCCTACCGCAAAAATCATATCAGCCTTCTGGATTTCCGGAATCTTCGTCAGGGCCTCGGCATTTTCAAAGGTGGCGTCATCGCCGTAAAGAAAAGAACCCGTGATTTCGATGGTCCCCTCACAGGCCTTCCGGATCAGCGGTTCCGCTGCAGCCCTGGACTTATTGCCTCCCACAATCACCGCCGTCTTCCCGTACTCACGGCAGATACCGGGAATGGCGTCATAGGCATCGGTGCCGATAGTGAAATGGGGGAAAAATGTACTTTTCATAAGAAACTCCTTTGTAACGCTGTCAGACTATGGATAGATACTTTCATTATACTCTTCTTCGGGAGAAATGTCAGAGGGTGGTAGTGGCGGCTTCGCCGCGGGTTGTGTAAAAGGGTTGTGGAAAAAGGTTCTTAAGATGGACCGGCCCTATGGGCCGGAGGGTTCGTAAGTTTGACGGGGCCTTTGGCCCCGAGGGTTGCGGTATTGCCGCTCTGCGGCAATGCTTATAAAGTCAGCGTTACGGGATTGGCTCTTTGTGTCATATGGCATGAAAAACAATTCTGCTGATTGGCTCGCTGCGCTCGCCTCCCCCTATCCGGCTTCGCCGGACTTCCCCCGCAAGCGGGGGCAGAATAAAGCTCTGAAAAGCAATCCCTTCATAAGCAGCTCACAGCATAACGGAGCTTTATAGTGCCCTCACGAAGTGGGGGTGGCAAAGGAACTGGATTCATAGGGGAGCCCCGCGACCCGCGAATCCAGTGACATGCTTCCCACCGGGCAAGGTGATGGCGCCAGCCACCAAAAGGGGGGGATGCATTTCCACGCCCGCCAGGGCGGTTGTATGGTTTTTATCATATAATTTGGCGCCTTTTATAATTTAGAGGCGCCCACCACAACCCTCGCGCCGGAGGCGCGTCAAACCTAAGAACCTTCGGGGCGATAGCCCCGTCAAACTTTAGAACCTTCACGCCCCATAGGGGCGTGTCCCCGAAAGGCGCCTGAACCCTCAAGCCCAGGCAGTCAGCCGTCTCGCCTATCTTACATTAACATATTTAAATTTTTAGTTGTATTTTTCTTTCCCATACTGTATAATGACATTCGTAACGTTTCTTACTCTGGGAAGCAGAACTTCCCGTTTGATAGGAAAAGGATTTTTCTTTTCCGCGAAAGGATATGAGCACATGGCAGGTTTATTTTTTGACGATTATGATACCCCCGTTTTCCGTCCGCCCAGTGAAGCGGACAGCTTCATTCTCCGGGTTACCAGAGGCTGCGCCCACAACAGCTGCACCTACTGCAATATGTACCGGGGCGTGAAATTTGAAAAGCTCTCCGACGAGCAGATCATGCGGCAGATTGCCATCGCCTACTCGGTGGACCGGGACGGCATACGCCGGGTGTTCCTGGCTGACGGCGACGCCCTGGTGCTTCCTACGGAAAGGCTTCTCAAGATTCTGAACACCCTGAAGAAATATTTCCCCAACCTGGAGCGCGTTTCCTCCTATGCGGCGCCGGGAGACATTCTCAGAAAGTCCCTGGACGAACTGAAACAGCTTCGGGAAGCGGGCCTCCAGCTTCTGTACTACGGTATGGAAAGCGGTGACTCTCAGACCCTGAAGGACATTCGCAAAGGCGTGAATGGTGAGCAGTCCATCGAAGTAGGCAAGCGGGTCCGCGCAGCAGGCATGGATCTCTCCATTATGATCATCCTCGGCATTGCCGGCGTACCGGGCAGCGAAAGACACGCCCTGGCCACCGCCCATGCCATCAATGAAATCAAGCCGACCCACCTTTCCGCCCTCTCCCTCATGCTCTATCGGGGCAGCGAGCTGAAGGACCAGTTCGAGCGGGGCGAATTCACTCCCCTTCCCCCCTATGGCCTCATGGAAGAACTGAAGGTCATTGTGGAACACCTGGACCTGCCGGAAACGGAACACATGATTTTCAGAAGCAACCATGTATCCAACTACATCCGCCTGGCAGCCACCCTCCCCAGAGATAAGGAAAAGCTCCTCGCCGACATCGACGAAAGCATCCGCTATCTGAAATCCAAGAAAAACTACGACGTCTACAACCACGACTGGACAAAATAAAGAAATACCAACCATCCCGGAGCCAACAGGTTCCGGGATTTTTTTGCTGCAGAGCCGCTGTGCGCTGTGCCTCCCATTTCCCTCTTCTCTATAATGGAGTATCATAGAAAGAGACAAAGAAAGCACCGATTCATCGCCGCCTCTCCCTTCACGGGCCCTGCCCCGTCACGGAATGGCACGAAAAGAGGAGCTCCCGTCACCATGATGAAATCGGCTTTCCCGGACATGACAGAAAGGAGACAGTTTTATGAAAAAGAAAATCCTCTGCCTGGCGGCAGCCGCCGCCCTGCTCTCTGGCTCCCTGGCCCCCGCCCCGGCAGCAGAAGCCTTCAGCATCGGAGATATTATCGGCATTGCCCAGGGCGCTGCCCAGTACGCCATGCTGGACAAACAATTCAAGTATTACAACGATACCGAAGAAGGCCGGCAGAAACTCTTCCAATCCTACCAGCAGGAACTGGGTGTCCTTCACGATGAAGAAAAGGAAGACGAACTGGCAGGCATTATGAACCGCCTCACAGAAAGCATCGGCGCCGAAGACCCGGACATTTACAAAAAGCCTTACCTCTATTTCATCTGCCCCGACGAATCCTTCAACGCCGCCTGCTCCATGGGCCATGTGATGATAGTGAATGACGGCATTTTCAAGTACCTCACCAACACCGATGAAATAGCCGTGGTGCTGGGCCATGAAATGGGACACGGCCAGAAAAACCATGTGGGAAACGCCATGTACAAGAAAGCCAAAACCAATCTGGGCGCCGCCGTCATTTCCGGTGCCCTGGGAGACAACGCCCTGAGCCAGGAAGTGCTGAGCCTTGCAGTCAACCAGATAGAAACGGTACAGATCAGCAGAAATGATGAAAAAGAAGCAGATAAACTGTCCTTCGACTACATCTACCGTGCCGGCTACAACCCCGGCGCCACCGCCGCCGTGTGGCAGCGGGTCATAGAAAAAAACGGTGACAACGACCCCACCTTCGCCCAGGAAGTTTTCTCCCCCTCCGACCACCCCTCCAACAGCGAGCGGAGAGACACCTATGAAAAGCGGCTCACCGCACTTTCCAAAAAACATGTCACCCTGAAAGAAAATACAAATACCCTGGAAGTCAACGGCAAAGAATTCGTCACTCCCGCTCCGGCAGGAGACATGAGCAGCGCCGAAAGGAAATACTTCGTCATGGGCAACCTGGCCGCCGCCTATGACCATGGAGAAAATAAAAAGCCTGCAGAAGACAGAGACGGCACCGTCTACCTGGGCAGCCAGGCCATCATAACCCCCGTAAACGGCGATCCCTCCGCCCAGACCCTGGCAGAGCGGCTGAATCAGATTAAGTAAGGACACGCCTTCGGAGTGAGGGTTGACGGGCCTTTGGCCCGAGGATTGTGGCCGCCTGATGGCGGCAGGTTGTGTTCGCTTCCGCTCAGGGGGCATGGAGAAAGGTTCTTAGGTTTGACCGGCCTAATGGCCGGAGGGTTCTTAAGTTTGACGGCCCTTCGGGCCGAAGGTTGTGGATTGCCGCTCTGCGGCAATGCTTATAAAATCAGCGTTACGAGATTTGCTTTCAGTGTCATATGACATGGTAAGCATTCTGCGGATTGGCTCGCTGCGCTCGCCTCCCCCTATCCGGCTGCGCCGGACTTCCCCCTATGCAGGGGGCAGAATAAAACACCGCGAAACACTCTCTTCATAAATGGCTCTACAGTAAGCATGGGTTATTGTGCCACCGAACTGCGAGGGTGGAACAGGCGGTATAAAAAATGGCGCCGAAGGCGCCGTACCTCGCCAGCGGGCACGGTCAGCCAACCAATAGGTAAGCCCTTTAATGGGCAGGCTAAAGGCCTACTTTGGCTGACTTGGAGGTCCTATGCAGGACCTCCACAATACTATATAACTCCCGAGGGCGAAAGCCCGGAGCCCGTCCGGGAGGCGTCAGCCGGTCCCGGACAGAACCCTGGCAGCCCAGGGCCAAAAGGCCCGGCGGCTGGCTCAACCCTCACGCCCGTAAGGGCGTGTCAACCTTCGGGAATACGGGAAAGCACCGCCCCGGTCCCGATCCCGATCCCGATCGCGCCAGAGGCGCGTCAAACTTAAGCCCCTTAAGAACCTTCGGCCCATCGGGCCGTCAACCCTCACACCCCAAAGGCGTAAAATTGCAAAGTAAATTCCAGTCAAACTGGAATTAGCATTTAGCCTGAGAAAATGGCGAAGTTTTACTCTGAAAAGATTGTCAATTAATGACAATTCATGCCTGTCTAGGAGACAATATTCCGGATTATTTGCACACTAAAGAGTACTTTGAATTGTTATCTTCAAAGTAAGTTCCAGTTTCCATGAAATTAGGGTGAGAATTATTTTCTGGGTTTAGAACTTAACTTAGGGATAGCGAAAAAAGGGCAAAAAGAGTCATTAATCCATCGCTGGTGACAATTATGGTACTGTTAGAATCCTTCAACACCCAGGATGTGCAGCAGACGTGGCGTCTGAATGACATCCTTAGCTGGGATCTGCTGAATGCCAAGCATGTTGGCTACTTTTTCGCTGTACATGAAGGAAAACATTTCATAAGGTGTTCTTCCATTAAAACAACGACGGGCTGTTGAGTTCATGTGCGAAAAGATGATATTAAGCTTTTTCTGGTCGAGCATGTCAAAGCTGCAGCCTTTGGGGCAGATGTCGCGGAGGAGTGTGTGGTTCTTCTCTACGCTGGGTTTCTGGCAGGAACGCATTGGCTCGCAAAAGAACAACCGCGTTTCGACGTTCCCTTTGCTATCACGTTCAATAGCATCGATATCTGCAAATTCCCCGCCATTGTCGGTTAAAATTAACGGGAAATATGTCCTGAAAGAAAGGCCGGCTTCTGAAAACAGACTTCTCAGGAAGTGGAACTGCTTTGCGGTTTCCGAAGCACTCTTAGAGTCCATCAAGCGGCCAAACATGAAATTACAGGAGTTGAAGATAAAAGTCAGGATGACCTTACCCCCAATGCGTCCAATGACTGTATCCATTTCCACCCAATCAGTGATGCCATACACATCGGTATAGTGCTTGAAGTCTTCGTAGGTGCGGCCCTTTTTACTTCCATAGGGTACATACTTGGGCACAGGATGCTTACGAGGCTTGAATTTGACGGCCCGAGGGAGGTCCATGACAGTGGCACTGCAATAGCCTTTCTTTACATACCTGTAAGCGGTGGAGAGAGAGACGTCAAGATTATTTGCCTTTAGGACCTGGTACAGATGCTGCCCCCTTTTTAAGCCCTCGGAGATGACTTTTTCAACTTCGTAGAACTCAGCTTTGTTAAGCGGAATGCCTTCACGGGAATTGGAGAGGAGCTTCTCATATTCCCTCTGGGCATGGTCAGCAAGATACAGGAACCGTTTGCGTCTACAGTAATTCTTTTTGGAGCAGCCATTGCAAACATAGGGTGGTTTTCTTAACAACGGACACTCTTCATTGAGTACATGTCCTGCCTCGTCGTAGGCTGTAAAGCCGTTAGTAACGAGATGAATATGCTTGCGCACTTCTTTTGAGATAGTCGAAGGGTCCTTTCCAAGAACGTAGCCAATTTCCCGGAAAGTATGTCCTTCATCAAGCATATTCTGGATTGTTAAGCGGTCTTCCAAAGTGAGATGTTTATTTTTGGTACTATGGTTAACAAAATAATCCATGATGAGCCCTTTCTACCAGAAATATTCTCATAGTTAATTCTAGGCCCAAAAGCTTTTCGTGGTAAGTTCCGGTTGACCTTACTGGGTGGAATTTACTTTGGAAGTTTTCTCACACCCCAAAGGGGCGTGTCCCCCCTCTTTTATAACTTGTATTCCTCTCTTTTATCCTGTATAATTGTTCTTTGACAGTATCTTATTATATAGGCAATGAGGGAGTGCAAGGTATGACCATTCAGAACGAGCTGGATATTGATATACGAAATCTTCTGGGAAATCCCTGGAGCGTGAAAGAGGGAGACCTGAAGGACATGGAAGACCGTATTCACCAGGCAGGACGGTCACTGACAGAACTCCGTAAAAGCGGAAAAGGCCCCGACGGCAGCCTGGTCCTTTTTCCACGTCTGCCCTATATTCTGGAAGAAGAACGGCTCATGTCCAAAGAAGAGAGGGAGCACCTTTCCCATGTCCATGAACTGTCCAAAGCATCGGATATCCTGATTTCCATCGGCATCGGTGGTTCCTATCTGGGAAACCAGATGCTTTTCGACGTGTTCTGCGGTCCCTACTGGAACATGATGAACCGGGAAGAGCGCCAGGGATTTCCCCAGGTCTTTTTCGCAGGGCAGAACATGGATCCCCATGGCCTTTTGCAGCTGGCAGAGGAAGTAGAGCGCCAGAGCCGGCGCCTTGGAAGAAAATGCCGGGTCCTTCTCCTGGTGATTTCCAAATCCGGCACCACCATCGAACCCTCCAGCGCCCTGAAGGCCCTGCGGACCATCCTTGCTCCCTTTGCGGACCTGTCCCTCCTTGCCATTACGGATAAGGAAAAAGGAACCCTTAGGCACTATGCCAATGAGCACCACCTGCCCTGCTTCACCGTGCCCGACGGCATCGGCGGCCGATTCAGCGAACTTTCCCAGGTGGGCCTCGTCTTTGCCCGCCTCATCGGCGTGGACATCGAAGCCCTCCTCTCCGGCGCCCGCATGGTGGAAGAAGCCTGCCAAAGCGAAAGGGCAGAGGAAAACCCAGCCCTTCTGCTGGCATCCCTGAAATACGCAGCCAGCAGGAAATACGGCACTGCCGCAGAAATCATCATGCCCTACGGCGACACCCTCCGTTCCTTCGGCTGGTGGTACGCCCAGCTCCTGGGAGAATCACTTGGAAAGAAATATGACATCCGGGGTAGAGAAATCCACTACGGCCGCATTCCCGTAGCTGCCGTAGGCACCACGGACATGCATTCCCTCACCCAGGAACATCAGCAGGGAGCCAAAAACAAGCTGGTGCAGTTCATTTCCGTCAAAGAAAGCCGCAGTACCCTTTCTGTCCCCTGTGAAGAGGGTGGCGAAAAGGGCATGGTCCCCATGGACTACATGCTGGAATCCGCCCGCAAGGCCAACGAAAAAGCCCTGGCCTGCGAAGGGCGCATGAGCTGCAGCATCCGCATCCGGAAAATCACCCCCTTCCACATGGGAGCCCTCATGTATTTCTTCTTCCTCACCATCGCCTACGAAGGCGCCCTGGCAGGCATCAATGCCTACGACCAGCCCGGCGTGGAAGACTATAAGAAAATCCTCCACCAGGATATTTTGGATTACATTGTGAGAAATAAATAAACTGCGGACACACCTTCGGTGTGAGGGTTCAAAAGGTTCAGAAGGTTCAAAGGGTTCAGAGGGTGGTGGTGGCGGCTGACACCGCAGATTATAAAAAGAGGGCGCGGCTTTCGCCGCAGGTTGTGTAGAAGGGTTGTGTAAAAAGGTTCTTAAGATGGATGGGCCTTCGGCCCAAGGGTTCTTAAGTTTGACAACCCCTACGGGGCTGAGGGTTGTGGTGGCGCCCTTCGGGCGCAGATTTGAAAAAAATATTTTCCAAACCCCTTGCAATTTTAGAATCTATCTGTTATGATAATACAGTCGCAAGAAACATGCGTCTAGGGGCATAGCGCAATTGATAGAGCAACGGTCTCCAAAACCGTAGGTTGGGGGTTTGAGTCCCTCTGCCCCTGCCAATTTGGCCCAATAGCTCAGCTGGATAGAGCACTTGACTACGAATCAAGGTGTCGGGGGTTCGAATCCCTCTTGGGTCACCATGAAATCCGCTAAACAGCAGTTTAGCGGATTTTTTATTGTGCGTAAAGGAACGTGGGACACGCCTACGGCGTGAGGGTTCAAAGGGTTCAGAAGGTTCATAGGGTTCAGAGGGTGGCGGATTGCCGCTCTGCGGCAATGCTTATAAAATCAGCGTTACGGATTAACCTATCTGCATCATACGTCATGCAAAGCATTCTGCTGATTGGCTCACTGCGTTCGCCTCCCCCTATCCGGCTTCGCCGGACTTCCCCCTATGCAGGGGGCAGAATAAAGCTCTGAAAAGCAGTCCTTTCATAAGCAGCTCACAGCATAACGGAGCTTTATAGTGCCCCCGCTTGCGGGGGTGGCAAAGGAACTGGATTCATAGGGGAGCCCCGCGACCCGCGAATCCAGTGACATGCTTCCCTCCGGGCAAGGTGGTGGCGCCAGCCACCAAAGGGGGAATGTCGGAGTGGTACATGAAGTATATGACTCTCTGTTTTTCTCCTCAAATTTCTTGTTTCCCCTTGAGGGGAATTCCCGCGCAGCGGAAAAGGGTGTACGAAGTAAAGCACCGATTTGATACTCTATCGTTTTCCTGACCGCCAATCGGCGGCCCCTTGAGCGAAGCGATGCACAGCGAACATGATTTGCAGGAGCGCCAGCGACGCACAAATCATAGTGAGTCGTTTCCCCTGTGGGGTGCAACCTTTCTACACAACCCTTGGCACCAAGGGCCGGAGGCCCGATGGATTCCATATGCCCCTCTGCGCCACAGGCGGCATAGACATATATGATGGCGCCGAAGGCGCCGTACCTCGCCAGCGCAGCGATACTATATACCTCCCGAGGGCGGGAGCCCTCAACCCGCCTGTAAGGCGAAGCCGATCACAGGCAGAACCCTGGCAGCCCAGGGCCGAAAGGCCCGGCGGCTGACTCAATCCTCGCCCGCGAAAGCGGGCGTCAACCTTCGGGAATACTGGAAAGCACCGCCCAGGTCCCGATCCCGGTCCCGACCGCGCCGAGAGGCGCTTGAACCCTCAAGCCCCATAGGGGCTTGTCCCTAAACCTTGTACTATTCTTCAAAAAACGATATAATAAAATAATTGTAAAAGTGTAATTCAATAATGAAAGGTGTCTCATTGTGAATAGAAAACAGCACACAATCAGAAAACCGGTTTCCTACAAAGGCAATGGTCTTCACTCCGGCATGCCGGTGACCATGACCATGCATCCCGCCAAACCGGGGACGGGCATCCTCTTCCGTAGAAGCGACCTTCCCGGTATGCCGGAAGTGCCTGCCGACAGCCGGTACATTACAAGCACCATGCGTGCCACTACCCTGGAGAAAGGGCCGGCCAAGGTGTTTACCGTGGAGCATCTGCTCTCCGCTCTCTACGCTTTGAATATCGACAACTGCATCATTGAAATGGATTCGCCGGAACCGCCGGTAGGCGACGGCAGTGCGAAGACCTTTGTGGACATGGTGGAGGAAGCAGGCATTGAAGAACAGGACGAAGAGATTCCTGTCCTCACCCTGGACAGAAGCGTAGCCATTTACGAAGGGAAAAAATTCATCACCGCCCTTCCTTATGACGGCCTGCGCATTACCTTCACTTCCATCAATCCCCATCCCCTTTTGGGCACCCAGATGGTGGATATCGTCATTGACCACGATTCCTACATGAAGGAAATCGCTTCCGCCCGCACCATCGGTTTCACCTGGGAGCTGGAAGCCATGAGGAAAATGGGCCTTGGCAAGGGAGGCACCCTGGAAAATGCAGTGGTCTACTCTGAAACGGAATGCCTCTCAGTGCCCCGTTTCAAAGATGAACTGGTACGCCACAAGATCCTGGACATCCTGGGCGACATCTCTCTCGTAGGGCCCCTTCACGCCCACATCATCGCCGTCCTGGGCAGCCACAAGCTGAACGCGGAACTTTCTGAAAAACTGCAGGCCCTGAAGAAATAATACCTGCCTCTCATACATGAAATAGGACAAGGAGGAACTGTTATGGAATTAAATGTTGAAGAAATTATGGAGATTCTGCCTCACCGCTACCCCATGCTCCTGGTAGACAAGATTATTGAAATGGTACCTATGGACTATGCCATCGGCGTGAAATGCGTCACCATGAACGAACCCTTCTTTCAGGGCCACTTCCCCGGCCATCCCGTCATGCCCGGCGCCCTCATCTGCGAGGCTATGGCCCAGGTCGGCGGCGTAGCCCTTCAGTATCCGGAAGAAAACAGGGGCCTCATCCCCATGTTCACCGGCATGGACCACGTCCGTTTCCGTTCCCCTGTCCTCCCCGGAGACCAGCTGGTCACCAAGGCAGTGATTAAGAAAATCATCGGCCGTATGGGCAAAGTACACTGCGAATGCCAGGCAGGCGGCGTGCACAAGGCAGAAGCCGATTTCCTCTTCTACCTCATGGATCCCAACGACTCCCCGGAAAAGAAGGAAAAGGAACAGGAAGCCCAGAAAAAATAAATTTCCTTAAACTAATCAAAAACAGTTAATAAATAGAGGAAATGAAAGAAATTCAAAGGAAATAAAGGATTCCCCTTATAAACACTCCAAAACCGCTGTTTCAAAACGATCATGAATCAGGGATTTATGTATAAAGAGAATCACAAATTAAAAAAATCGGCTGTCAGTCAAAACAGCCGCCACCATAAAGGGGAATGAGACTATGGAATTAAAAGTCATTCAATCGGCAGAACCGAAAATTCATCCAACCGCCGTCATCGATCCGACGGCCATCCTTCATAAAAATGTTGTCATCGGGCCCTATGCGGTGATCGGTGAAAACTGTGAAATCGGCGAAGGCTCCATCATCGGCGCCCACGCCGTCATCGCCAAAAACGTGCGCATGGGTAAAGAAAACCACATTTACCCCCATGCCGTCATCGGTGAAGATCCCCAGGACCTCAAATTTCATGACGAATACAGCACCGTAGTCATCGGCGACCACAACCTGATCCGCGAATACGTCACCATCCACCGGGCCACCGGCGAAAACTGCGAAACCCGGGTAGGTTCCTACAACATGCTGCAGGCCTACACCCATGTAGCCCACAACTGCAACTTCGGCGACCACATCGTCATGTCCAGCTTCTCCGGCGTGGCAGGCCACGTCACCGTAGAAGACCATGCAGTCATCGGCGGCATGAGCGGTATCCACCAGTTCGTTAAAATCGGCGCCTGCGCCATGGTAGGCGGCATGTCCAAGATCGTGCAGGACGTATGCCCCTTCGTCATCGTAGACGGCAACCCCTCCCGGGTGGTAGGTCTGAACAGCGTAGGCCTTGCCCGCAACAACATTACGCCGGAAGTGAAGAGCTACCTGAAAAAGGCATACCGCCTCATTTTCCGCTCCGGCCTGAAACTGAACGATGCCATCCTGGAAATGGAACAGGAACTTCCTTCCACTCCGGAAATCGAACACCTCCTCCGTTTCCTCCGCAACTGCGACCGCGGCCTCTGCCGTACCAGAGACAGATAACTATCCTCCCCTTTATGGATTGACTCCCCGAAAGGGGAGTTTTTTTTGTGGAAGAGGCGCCCCTGGGCGCCGCCGGATTCTGTGGTGGCGGATTGCCCTTCGGGCGTGAAGGTTCTTAAGATGGACCGGCCCTATGGGCCGGAGGGTTCTTAAGTTTGACGGCCTTTTGGGCCGAGGGTTGTGGTGGCGGCTTCGCCATTGGACACACCTTCGGTGTGAGGGTTCAGAAGGTTCAAAAGGTTCAGAGGGTTCAGAGGGTGGTGGTATCGCCCTCTCGGGCGATGCTTATGAAGTCAGCGTTACGGATTAATCTATCTGCATCATACGTCATGAAAAGCATTCTGGTGATTAGCCGCTGCGCGGCTCCCCCTTATCCGGCTGCGCCGGACTTTCCCCCATCCGGGGGACAGAATAAATCGCTCTATGTTTTCCTGTAGAAACATGGCCCCATTGCTAAACATCCATAGTGCCCCCGCTTGCGGGGGAAAGGTGGCGGCGCCAGCCACCAAAGGGGGATTGCATTTCCCTCGCCCGCCAGGGCGGTTGTGAAGGTTTTATCATAAGAGGGCGCCTTCTATAAATTTAGAGGCGCCCTCCACAACCCTCAGCGGCATAGCCGCTGTCAAACTTAAGAACCCTCGGGGCGATAGCCCCGTCAAACTTTAGAACCTTCACGCCCATAAGGGCTTGTCCCCAAAAGCCTCTTGACTTACTAATTTCCTCATGCTAGAATTAACTTAACTTATATCATGACAATGACCGGAATCAGGCCCGGGAATCTTCCCAGAGAGGCAGCGGATGGTGCGAGCTGCTGAAGCGAACGAGCCGCGTCACCCGGGAGTCCTTCTCTGAGTCTATCCATGACCAGGAGCAAGCGGCGGCACCGTTACAGCCCAATTGAGTACGCAAGACAAGGTGGTACCTCACGCATTTGTGCCCTGTCGGATTGTTTCCGGCAGGGCTTTTTGATGTCCTGCCTCTGCATTCTATTGTCAAAGGAGTGTATGTCATGAAGAAATCAGCCAATTCCCTCATTCCCATCGGGCTCATGCTCTTCGCCCTCTTCTTCGGCGCCGGCAACCTGATATTCCCCGTATTCATGGGTCAAAATTCCGGCGTCAATACCATTCCCGCCACCATCGGCTTTCTGATCACTGGTGTGGGCCTTCCTATCCTGGGGGTAGCGGCCATCGGTTATTCCGGCAATGACCTGCAGGCCCTGGCTTCCCGCATCCACCCCAAGTATGCCATTTTCTTCACCGTGGCCCTGTACCTTACCATCGGGCCGGCCTTTGCCATTCCCCGTACGGCCACCACATCCTTTGAAATCGCTATTTCCCCCTTCTTCGGAAGCGCCATGAAATCCAGCGCTCTCTATATTTTCTGCTTCCTTTTCTTCGTCGTTTCCTGGTGGCTTTCCATCAGCCCCAATAAGCTGGTCAGCCGTATCGGCAAAGTCATTACGCCGGTACTCCTCCTTTTCCTGGCCCTTCTTTTCATTGTTTCCACCATCCATCCCATGGGCCCCTGGCAGCCGGCTGCCGACAGCTATCGGGACACCATGAAAGCCCTCACCCAGGGCTTCCTGGATGGCTACGGCACCATGGATGCCCTGGCTGCCTTCGTATTCGGCATTATCGTAGTCAACTCCGTCCGTCAGTACGGCGCCGACACCAATGAAGAAGTGGCTCTTTCTACCCTGAAAAGCGGCCTCATTGCCGGTGCCTGCCTGGGCATTATTTACATCTTCCTCTGCTTCCTTGGCGCCAGCTCTGTGACGGAACTGGGCATGCAGGAAAACGGTGCCGGCGTGCTGGTGGGTGCCGCCCATTACTACTTCGGCTCCTATGGCCGCATCATCATGGGTGTCATCGTGCTCCTGGCCTGCCTCACCACCAGTGTGGGACTCATTACCGCCTGCGCTGAATATTTCTCCCGTCTCATTCCTGCCCTTTCCTACACCCTGTGGGTATCTGCCTTCTCTATCATTTCCTTCTTTGTAGCCCTCTTCGGCCTCACCACCATTATCAAGGCAGCCATTCCGGTGCTCATGTTCCTCTATCCCCTCACCATTTCCCTGGTGATCCTCACGTTCACCCACTCCCTCTACGGCGGCTACCGCAGCGTATACCGCACCGCCACCCTCTTCACCTTCTTCCCCTCCCTCTATGACGGTCTCCACACCGCAGGCCTTTCCCTGGGCGGCCTGGACACCTTCATGGCCTCCCTGCCCCTTGCAGGCTACGGCCTCTCCTGGGTCTCCTTCTGCCTGGCAGGCCTTATCCTGGGCATCATCCTCTCCCACTTCCAGCCTGCCAAAGCCGTGCAGGAATAGGGTGAAATCGAATGCAAAAAGCTCCCCTCGGGGAGCTTTTTTGATATGAAAGTTTGGAGGGTTCAGAGGGAAAGGTTCTTAAGATGGATGGGCCTTCGGCCCAAGGGTTCGTAAGTTTGACGGGGCCTTTGGCCCCGAGGGTTGCGGTATTGCCTTACGGGCAATGAGTATTATAATGCCGCCTTTCGGCGGTCACGTCCACATCAAGTATCATAATCAGGATTACCACCGTCCACCCCTTCGCCACTTCGTGGCCCTCTTCCCCTAAAGGGGACGCAAGAACGTTACGGGATTGGCTGTCTGTGTCATATGTAACACAATATCCAGTGCCACCTTTTTTCTCGTTTCCCCTTGAGGGGAAATGCCACGTAGTGGCAAAAGGGTGTACGGGGCAGAGCAACGATGTGATACTCTATCGCTATCCTGACCACCAATCGGCGGCCTCCCTCGCCAGCGCAGCGATACTATATAACTCCCGAGGGCGAGAGCCCTCAACCCGTCCGGGAGGCGTCAGCCGGTCCCGGACAGAACCTTTGGCGCCCAAGGCCAAAGGCCCGGCGGCGCCATCAACCCTCGCCCGCGAAAGCGGGCGTCAACCTTCGGGAATACGGGAAAGCACCACCCTTTGAGCCTTCTGAACCCTCAAGCCCCATAGGGGCTTGTCCATAGGTCGCTCCATTGACTTTACATAGAAAAAATGCTATATTTAATCTATCTCTTCATAGATAATTATAGATATAAAGGAGCCAATCATGAATAACGAATCCATTACGATCCCCACCAAAGATACACCCAAGCCCCATAATGATAAGAAGGTCCTTCTGGAAGCCATGAAGTACCGCTATGCCACGAAGAAATTTGATCCGGATAAAATCATTTCCGATGAGGACTTTGAAGCCCTGCTGGAAGTGGCCCGTCTGTCTCCCACCTCCTTTGGCATGGAACCCTGGAAAATCCTGGTCATCCAGAACAGGAAAATCCGGGAGGAAATGATGCCCTACGGCTGGGGCGCCAGAGCCGGCCTCACCGGCGCCAGCCATTTCGTAGTCTTCCTGGCCAACAAGAGAGAAGACATTACCTTCGGTTCCCCCTATGCAGACCACATGCTGAAGGACATCCACCAGGTGCCGCCGGAAGTATACGATTTCTACAGCCAGGTATACACCCGCTTCGGGAAAGAGGAAATGAAAATCCTTGACTCCGAACGCACCGCCTTGGACTGGACCTCCAAGCAGGCCTACATCGTCATGGCCAACATGATGACCATGGCTGCCTACATGGGCATCGACTCCTGCCCCCTGGAAGGATTCAATCCTGCTGACATGACCCGCCTTCTGGGAGAAGAACATCACCTCTTCGACACCAGGCACTACGGCATCGCCGTCATGGCCGCCTTCGGCTATCGGGCCGAAACACCGCACCGGGACAAGAGCAGAAAGCCCCTCTCCGAATCGGTGGAATGGGTGAGATAAGGGTTTCCTGCAGGGCGTCATACTATGGACACCCATGGCCGCAGGAAACTTTTCAGGAAGGAGATTTCTCCACTCCCCTCTGCTGCGGTAGAAATGAGGGGCGTGCAAAGCAGCGCTTCTTTCATTGATCCCCCGTTGAAATAACTCTATGCTGCCCGCCGCCATCGTCATCTCGAGCGGAGCTGCATGCCGGTATGGGCTGTAAAGACTTCGGGGTTTATTGAAACTCTGAGTCGAGAGATCTCCCGCTTCCATGCATCCAGCACTATGGAGAAAAACCAGAATTTTACCGACCGTCGAAAGGACGGGAGTGGAAAGCAGCGCTTCTGGCACAAGAAAATACACAAAAAAAACTTCAGCCCTCAAAGCTGAAGTTTTTTTGTGTTATTACTGTTTATTTTCGTTTTCCCAGGCTCTCTTGCCCAGTTCGATGGCACCGATGAGGCCGGCATGGTCTTTCAGCATCGGCGGAACGATGTAATTCTCCAGATTTCCTTCCACCATATCCGAATGAATGTAACCGTTCAGATTTTTCTTGACTTCATCTCTCACCATCTGGAACAGGTTGTCCTGATGCATGACGCCGCCGCCGATAATGATTTTGTCCGGAGAATAGAGGAGCACCAGATTGGAAACGCCCTGTCCCAGGTAATAGGCTTCCATTTCCCATACTTCCTTCCGGTTGTGCAGCGTCTCTCCCGGCGCGCCCCAGCGCTGCTGGATAGCCGGTCCGCAGGCGTATCCCTCCAGGCAGCCGCCGGGAAGGAAGGAATCCTTGTGGAAAGGACAGCTTCCTTCATAGGTATCCTTCGGATGGCGCTGGATCAGCATGTGTCCTGCTTCCGGATGCACCAGACCATGGAGGAGCTTTCCTTCCGTGTAAAGGCCTACGCCGATGCCGGTGCCTACGGTCATATAGGCCACCACCTGGCATCCCCTGCCGGCGCCATAGACCGATTCCCCCAGAGCCGCCCCATTCACATCCGTATCAAACTCGATGGGAATCGCAAAGGCCCGGGCAAAGGGTCCCACAAAATCCACATCCTGCCAGCCCTTCTTCGGTGTCGCTTTGATGTATCCGTAAGTATGGGAGTCCTTCTTCAGGTCCAGAGGCCCGAAGCTGGCTATTCCCAGGGATTCGATGGAATACTGCTTAAACCAGGCAATGATTTCCGGCAGCACCCGGGATGCAGTGGTGGTAGGAAACCGCATTTCCGAAAGAATGCGAATGGTGCCATCCTTCACTTCTCCCACGCCGCAAATTATTTTAGTACCGCCTGCTTCTATACCGCCGATTAAAATTTTGAAACGCCTCCCTGCTCTTACGCTTTTGGAAATATCACTCGTATCAGTTTATAATATATTGACTCTTCTTGCAATGGGAAATTAAGGGCAGTGGGGGCCACTCTGTGGCCCGGGTTCAGAGGACACACCTGCGGTGTGAGGGTTCTTAAGATTGACCGGCCCTTGGCCGGAAGGTTCGTAAGTTTGACGGCCCTTCGGGCCGAGGGTTGTGGTATCGCCCGCAGGGCGATAAGTATGAAGTCAGCGTTACGGATTTATCTTTCTGTGTCATATAGCAAAATAAGCATTACGGTGATCAGCCACCTCCGGTGGCTTTTCCCCCCTTTTGGTGCCTTACGGCACCACCTTCCCCCCGCTGAGCGGTGGGACAATAAAGAGCCGCAAAGCAATCCCTTCATAAGCAGCTCACAGCATAACGGAGCTTTATAGTGCCCCCGCTTGCGGGGGAAAGGTGGTGGCGCCAGCCACCAAAGGGGGAATGCATTTCCGACGCCCACAGGGCGGTTGTATGGTTTTCGCCGCCAAAGGCGGCATAAAAAATGGCGCCGAAGGCGCCGTACCTCCCCAGTGGAACGGTACTTCATACCTCCCGAGGGCGGAGCCCTCAACCCGTCCGGGAGGCGTCAGCCGGTCCCGGACAGAACCCTTGGCGCCCAGGGCCGAAAGGCCCGGCGGCGCCATCAACCCTCGCCCGCGAAAACGGGCGTCAACCTTCGGGAATACTGGAAAGCACCGCCCAGGTCCCGATCCCGATCGCACCACAGGCGCCTGAACCCTCACGCCCGTCAGGGCTTGTCCCTAAAAGCCGTCAACCCCTTTGGCCCCGGGCCGCTGAGCAGCTCCTTTTCATCCACCACCGGCACTCCTGCCCTGACCAGGGCTTCTGCCAGCACGCCCCTTCCTTTGATTTTCTTTCCGCTGAAGGTGCCGTCGTAGATATCGTGGACGCCGCAGGTGGGACTGCCGGATTTCAGTATGGCCAGGTCCACCTTTCCCATGCGGGAGAGCACCCGGGCTGCGCCCAGGCGGTAGATTTCATCCATGTCCCTGCCATCTTTACGGACCACCCGGCCCTTTCGGATCTCCACAGGCGGCCTTGGCACCGGAAGGCCTGCTTCCACTTCCGGGCACACAGGAATGACTTCCTTGTCTTTAAGGAAAGAAATGACCCTTTCGTTTCTGTTATTCCCGCCGCTGTACTTGCAGTTCCTGCCCAAAAGGCAGGCGCTCACCAGAACTCTCATGATGTCCCCCTTTGCGTGAAGGCAATGAATTACTCACTGCCCTCTTTGAAATGAATGCGGGAAAGTACCTTCTCCGCTGCTTCCGGAGGCAGGTGGGTGGCGGCGTAGAGCCAGGTCTTTTTTCCCACGGGATACATGTAGTAGTTTACCATGCCGTCGGGACCGGCCATGCTGTAGGAAATATAGTTTTCCTCTTCCCTGTGGATTTCAAAGGGCATGGTAATGATAGAGGCCCGCTGGGCCTGTTCCTGCTCCCTGCTGATGAAGGCACAGCGCATCATGACCTTCTTCTTCTGGTACACCAGAAGGACACCGGACGATGCTTCCATGGAAAAATCATCGCCCCTGTCCAGGGTGACCTGGATGCTCTCTCCTGTCTCCGGCTTCATGGTGATTTTCTCATCGGTCAGTCCGCAGCCTGCCAGTAGGACAGCAGAAAACAGAAGAGATGCCGCTTTCAATTTCAAATGGTTCAAAGAAACCTCTCCTTTCCCTTTCATCAAGCGTATTTTACCACAAAAAGGGCCTCCGGTGACAATCCACCCCCTTCATGACTATAGAAACAGGAAATGGATTTCATGAAAGGAGGTTTCCTATGAATCAATCATTTTACCCCGGGGAGGACCTGGCCTCCCACTTTCCGTTGAAGGCGGCCCTGTCTATTTTCTTTCTTGCCCTGGTGCACCACGCCTTCATGTTCCTCTGCTTTTCCCTGCTGGTGCTGGCAGACCTGCTGTCCCGCTGGATTGCCATCAGCGCCGCTCTGCTCAGGGCCGAAGGGAAATCGGAGGCCACCCTGCTTTCCATGATTCGCGCCATTCCCCGGGCCCGCCGTCTGGGTCTCATCTGCAGCAGCGTCATGAAAGAACAGGGCCTGTCCAAACTCATCCTTTATAATCTGTGCGTCCTGGTTTCCGCCTGCGCCGACTATCTTCTCTCCGAAAGCGGCTTCCCTTCGGGCATGGTATCCCTGGCCGTGGGATACCTGACTGCTGCCGAAGCCCTTTCTGTCATGGAAAATCTGTCGGAAGCAGGCTTTTCTTCTGTCACCTTCATGCTGAAGCACATGAAAGGAGGCAGAAAATGAAATGGGGCATTGATGTATCGGAACACAACCAGCCCCTCTCCTGGCAGTCCCTGAAAAAGCAGGGCGCTTCCTTCGTCATCGTCCGTCTGGGCTGGGGAAAAGGCCACCTGGACAGCCGTTTCTATGAACAGGTAAACGGCGTCCTCGCCGCCGGACTGGAACTGGGCATCTACTACTACAGCTATGCCCTCACCGAAGAAGAAGCGGCGGAAGAAGCCCGCTTCACCGCCGCCGTGCTGAAAGACTGCGGCCTGTCCAAAGACCGCCTCCCGGCGGGCTGCTGGCTGGACATGGAAGACGCCGACGGCTATAAAGAACGTCAGGGCATCACCGGCAGAGAAGAAATCACCACCCTCTGCCATGCCTTCCTGACGGAAATGGAAAAAGAAGGATATCCTTCCGGCCTCTACAGCAGCTGCTCCTGGCTGGAAGAAAAAATCCACCTCCCCTCCCTGCCTGAAGGCACCCCTCTCTGGTGCGCCCAGTGGGGCAGCACCTGCAGCCAGCCCGGCGCCCGGCTCTGGCAGTTCACCAGCACCCTTCCCCTGGACGGCCAGCTGGTGGATGGGGATATTATGTGGTAGGACTTTGGACACACCTGCGGTGTAAGGGTTGACGGGGCTGCGCCCACGGACACGCCTGCGGCGTGAGGGTTCAAAGGGTTCAAAAGGTTCAGAGGGTTCAAAGGGTGGTGGTATCGCCCTTCGGGCGATGAGTATAAAGTCAGCGTTACGGGATTGGCTTTCTATGTCATATGGTATGATAAGCATTCTGCGGATTGGCTCGCTGCGCTCGCCTCCCCCCTTTGGTGGTGGCGCCAGCCACCAAAGGGGGGAGAATGCATTTCCTCGCCCGCAGGGCGGTTGTAAAGGTTTTATCATAAGAGGGCGCCTTCTATAAATCTAAAAGCGCCCACTACAACCCTCACGGCCGTAGGCCGTGTCAAACTTAAGAGCCCTCAGGGCGATAGCCCCGTCAAACTTTAGAACCTTCAAGCCCCATAAGGGCTTGTCCCTAAGGCGCCCACATCCTGCCGAAAGCCGAAAGCCGAAAGCCGAAAGCCGAAAGCCGAAAGCCGAAAGCAAAAAACTGCGAGAAAACTCGCAGTTTTTTGCTACCCTGTTCAAGCTTTAAAGTTCTTTTCTTCTCGAATCAGCGTTTCCAGATCTTTTTCATCCACTTTGAAGGAGATGAGGTCTCCCTCGCCATTGACGTAGCGTACTTCGTAGGGTACGTCCAGGATTTCTTTTCTGGTGAAGCCGAAGTAGCGGACGAAGTGGCTGTGGGGCATAAGTTCATCGACCACGGGGTCCATGGTATACCGGGGAAAAATCATTTTCCCTTCTTTTACCAGGGCCAGGTGTTCTGCTCTTCCGCTGCCCTTGGTTTCGGTGGACCAGGAGATGAGGTGGTGCACCGGCACGTAGGCGGGGGCGATGAAGAGGATGTCCTGGTTTTGGAGGAGCCGGTCCCTGAAGTCATGGGGCATGTCCAGAAGGCGCAGGGTTTCGGTGGAGGAAATATAGAGTCCTGCGGTGTAGGGTGTCACCAGTACCACCTGGTTGGAGCCGATGGTGCCGTGGCGCATTTCTACGCCGTAGTGCATGGGATTTTCCAGGGAGCCATGTTTTTTGATGGTTTTCCCCTGCTGCCACATGGTATCGAAGGATGCTTCGTCCAGATGGATGAAATCGGCAGCTCCTGCAGTGAAGGGCAGGGCGAAGGCCAGGGCGGCGGCGAGGGTAAGAATTTCTTTTTTCATGGCTGTCCCTTATTTGTTCAAGAACGGCACAATGGCACTGCCATGGGGGATGATATTGATGGAGTAGTCTGTCTTTCCTTCTTCTGCCAGCTGTTTTTTCGCTAGTTCCCAGGCTTCTTCCACAGTGGCCACGGGGATCTGATGGGTCTTTTCCCGGAGGATGTCGAAGTTTTCCGGCCGGGTCACGATGTAAACGGTATGGGTCATGGCGGTGATGAGGTTTTCAAAGGCTACGAAGAAGGGGATGGTGAAGCAGCCGCGGAGGCCTTTTTCCATGTCTTCCAGGTTTTTATACTTGAAGCTGTCCAGGTAGGCCGGTGGTTCCATGACGTCTTCTGCTTCAATCATGGTGATGATGATGCCGCCTTTTTTCGTGGCGATTTCAGCGGTGGTGTAGCACTTGGTGCCCTGGTAGAGGTTGGTGTCCTTGGGGTAGCCGCCGGCGGATACGATGGTCACGTCGGCCTGCTGTTTCATGGGCACTTTCTGCATACGGTAGGTTTCTTTCGTTCCTTCCAGCCATGCTTTGTAGGGATCTCCGCCCACCATGGAGGAGATTTCCCCTTCTTCATTAATAATGGAATGAACCAGGAAGCAGGGGCCCACCATGTCGCAGGCTTCCTGCATGTCATCGGATACGGGGTTTCCTTCGATTTTCAAAAGTTTGGCATCCGGGTTGAGGCCGCTGCCCAGGGTGGGTCCCAGGGCATGGCAGTGGTTCTGCTGCACTGTTTCAAATCCTGCCACGCCGGGAAGGATGAGCTTTCTACCGCCGCCGAAGCCGGCCATGTCATGGGTGGAAACGGCATTGATGAGGATGACCTTGTCTGCTTCTGCCACCCGGGTATCGATCCACACGTCGGTGCCCAGCTTGGTGACGCCCATGTGGGTAAGCATGGATTTGTCCGTGGAAATATGCTGGTACATTTTAATGCGGCGGGCCACTTCTTCCCCTACGCAGGTCACGTTTTCCTCGTCCGTGTGGGGACGGTGGGTGCCCTGGGCAAAGACGATGTAAATGTCCTCATCCTGCACGCCGGCCAGATTCAGCTCGTTCACCACATGAATGGTGAATTCCGATGCCCTGTTCCAGGCGCGGGTAATGTCGGCCACCACCAAACATACCTTATCACCCTTCTTCACCAGTTCCTGCAGGGGCTTCGTGCCGATGGGATGACGCATGCACTCAATGGTGGCTTTCTTCACATCGCAGGCAGGCGTAGGCACCCCTTCCAGCACATCGGAAATATGCTCCTCCGGGAGCATGACAGACTGTGTTCCATGGCCATAGGCCAGTTTGTATTCTCTGAGACCCATAGGTATCCTCCCTCTGTACACCTTCCGCCAAAACGGCGGATTTTCTTTTTATTATACAGCCTCATGGCAGCAGTGTCACTATGGGGCCGCAAAGCGGCCCGGGTTCAGAAGGTTCAGAGGGTTCAGAGGGTTCAAAGGGTTCAAAGGGTGGTGGTGGCGGCTGACGCCGCAGATTATTAAAGTCAGCGTTACGGGATTGGCTATCTGTGTCATATGGCATGAAAAGCATTCTGGTGATTAGCCGCTACGCGGCTCCCCCTTATCCGGCTGCGCCGGACTTTCTCCACGTGAAAGCGTGTCACACGATTCGCAAGGAGCCGTAGGCGACTGAGAATCAAGTGACACGCTTCCCAACGGGGCGGGAAGGTGGTGGCGTTAGCCACCAAAGGGGGGATTGCATTTCCTTCGCCCGCAGGGCGATTGTATGGTTTTCGCCGCCAAAGGCGGTATAAAAAATGGCGCCGAAGGCGCCGTACCTCGCCAGCGCAGCGATACTATATACCTCCCGAGGGCGGAGTCCTCAACCCGTCCGGGAGGCGTCAGCCGGTCCCGGACAGAACCCTGGCAGCCCAGGGCCGAAAGGCCCGGCGGCTGGCTCAACCCTCACGCCCGTAAGGGCGTGTCAACCTTCGGGAATACTGGGAAGCACCGCCCCGATCCCGATGCCGACCCCGACCGCGCTCACCTCCAGCCTACTAATATACTTATATATTATTCACTTTTTTCATGCAAAACATTAGAATTTATGATAAAATATCATTATGTTGTTTCGACGTATTTAAATAAAGAAATGGGAATTGTATGAAAAAAACTTCGAATGAATACATTGCTATCGGGCTCATGCTGTTTGCCCTCTTTTTTGGTGCGGGAAATCTGATATTTCCTGCTTTTATGGGACAAAATTCCGGCTGGAATACCTGGTATGCCACGGCAGGATTTCTGATCACCGGCGTGGGGCTGCCTTTTGCTTCGGTGCTGGCCATCTGTTTTTCCGGGAAAAATCTGAGGGAGCTGGCCGGACGGGTGAGCCCGCTGTACGGCATTCTTTTCAGCTGCGCCCTGTACCTGACCATCGGACCTTTCTTTGCCATCCCCCGGACTGCCACAGTGTCCTATGAAATCGCCATTTCCCATTTCCTTCCTGCTGACATAAGAAGCATGGGGCTTTACGGATTTGTATTTCTTTTCTTTCTTCTTTCCTGGTATCTGTCCATCAGCCCTTCCAAGCTGGTGCCCCGTATCGGCAAGTGCATTACGCCCATGCTTCTCTCTTTCCTTTCCATCCTCATCGCCGCTTCTCTTTTCCTGCCCATGGGAAGCTGGCAGTCGCCGTCTCCTGCTTATGACACGCCGGTGAAAGCCTTTTCTTCGGCTCTGCTGGAGGGCTACAATACCATGGACTGCCTGGCGGGCCTGGTGTTCGGCGTCATCGTGGTGGAATCCATCCGCCTCTACGGTTTGTCGTCCAATCGTGAAATCGCAGCGGCTGCGCTGAAGTCCGGTCTTATTTCCACGTTCTTCATGTTCCTCATCTACGCCGCCCTCTGCACCCTGGGCGCTTCTTCCGTCGCCGTGCTGGGCCACGTGGAAAACGGCGCTCCCGTGCTGGTGGGGGCTGCGTCCTTCTATTTCGGAAATATGGGGAGTCTCCTTCTGGGTATCATCGTCATCCTGGCCTGCCTCACCACTTCCATCGGCCTCATTGCTTCCTGCGCCGCCTATTTCCACACCCTTCTTCCCCGCTTCTCCCATAAGGTCTGGGCCACCTTCTTCACCGTCCTTTCCTTCGGTATCGCCCTCTTCGGCCTCTCCGCCATTATCAAAGGCGCCATTCCGGTGCTTCTTTTCCTCTATCCTCTGTCCATTTCCCTCATCCTCCTCACCTTCCTGAACGACTTCTTCGGCGGCAGCCGGAAGGTGTACATCCTTTCCACCGCCTTCACCTTCTTCCCCTCCCTCTATGACGCCCTGAAAGCGGCGGGGCTCTCCATACCCCGGCTGGAAGGCTTCATGGAATCCCTCCCCCTTTCTTCCTCCAACATGTCCTGGCTCCTCTTCTTCGCCGCCGGTCTCCTTCTGGGGCTCCTGTGGGAAAAGGCAGCGGAAATCGTGGAAAACGGGAAAGCGGAGGAATAAGAGCTGAGCCTGTGAGTGCGATTGGTGCAAAAAGGTTCTCAGGTTTGATGCGCCCTCACGGTCAGCCGACAATAGGAAGGCCCTTTAATGTGCAGGTTAAGGGCCAACTTCGGCTGACTTGCGCATCCTCTGCAGGATGCGCACAGGCTGAGGGTTCTTAAATTTGACAGCGCCTACGGCGCTGAGGGTTGTGGTGGCGGCTGCGCCGCAGTTTTTTTATAGTCAGCGTTACGTGCTTAATGTAGAGTCCGCAGTTGGCTTCTGGCAGCTGGCAGTTGACTGCCGTACGACTTGTAACGCTTTAGTCATAGGTATGAACAGCATGTCTCCCAATGGCCGGCTTTCGCCGGTCAGATCCACGATAGTGTCATTCCGACTTGCCGCCTCGTACACCCTAGCGCCACTTCGTGGCCCTCTTCCCCTCAAGGGTACGCAAGACGTTATGTAAGAAAACGTGGAGAGCCATTTGCTAATTTGAAGTAGAGCTTCGAGGCACTACCCTTCTTGTCCCCTTGAGGGGAACGCCGCGAAGCGGCAAAGGGTGTACGAGGTGAAGCATGACAATGATACTCCATTGCTGTCCTGACCGGCGAAAGCCGGCCCCTATCTCGGTCCCGATCCCAGTCTCAATCCCAACCACGCCCCCGCCGCGTCAGCGGCTACAACCCTTGGACCGTGCGCTGGCGCACAGGTCCATACGCCCCTCTTCACCCGAAGGGCGAAGGCCCCTTCATGAATAGGGGAATACAGGAAAACACCGACAATGACGGCATCAAAAAAAGCAGCCCCAAAGGCTGCTTTTTTGTGTGGCTGATTATTTAATGTATGCCGTGGCTTTCAGCATGAACATGTTGTCCATTTTCCGTCCGCCCATGTCTTTGGCATTGAAGCCGTATTCCGCATCAATAATGAGGCCTCTCATGGGAACGAAGGAGGCTTTGGCCAGGAAGAATTTAGCGCCGCCGTAGTTGCTGTTATCATTGGATGGGTCGCTATCAAGCATGGCATCAATCTTATCAGCAAAATAAGCTGGCACATTACGACGACCTCTCCAGTTCTTGTATACATGGCCCATGTACTGGTCCACGATATCATCGGAGGAGCCGCCGAAGTAGGTGCCTGCCTGACTGTATACGTAGTCCAGTCCCACTTCGAAGGAACGGGCCTGGAGGATGTCGGCGGTGCCATAGTGGAGGCCGTAGTTGAAGCTGTAAGGTCTTTCGTTGTTCAGGGGGAGTTTCCGCATGTTCTTGACGAATTCACCCTGTACATGCCACATGGGGGTGACATAGTAGGCACCGGCAAAGCCATAAGCCTTGCAGATCTTACCGACAGGACCATTGGCCTTCATGGCATAGGCATGGAACTCCCACTGCTTCGGCTTCTTGAAAATGTAGGATGCATAGGTAACCGGTACATCTTCATCATCGCCCCAGCCCATTTCTACGCCATCACCTTTCATCGGATAATAGGTGAATGCAGTATTCTTATCTGCTGTAACGACCAAATTACTTGCCAGTGCGCTTAAATCCCCTGCCTGGCCTTTTACCTGATTAAGAATTTTGCCTGCAGTAGCTGCTCTTTCCTGTGCATTATCACTAGTCAAGCCGGCATATGTCTGTTTATAATAAGTATTTTTCACTCCAGTAGCATATGTATTTGCAGCAGCGGCGGCAGCAGTTTCAGACTTTCCATCCTTTAATGCTTGTGCATAAGCTCCCTGATAAGCAGTTCCATAAGCTACTTTACTTACTAAGTCTGCAACTTCAGAACTCTTCACTCCTACACCTCTCATCATAGGACCTGTGTAGTTATAGTTGATATCCGTAGCGCGGCCGTGGGCAATGGTGAAGCGGCCGCCCTGGCGGTAGTCGCCGAAGGAGATGAAGGCACCTTTGAACTGGCCGTCGTAGGTGTAGCCGGTAACGCCCATTTTAACAGGGAACTGGCCGATGCCGATGAGGTTCTTGGACGGTCCGAAGGGGAGCTTGGAGGTATCCTGTTTCGGTCCGAAGTGGTAGGTAGCCCAGAGGCGGTTCATGTGGAAGTCACCGTCGCCGTATCCGTTTCTTGTTTTGTCGGAGTCCGAGCTTTCACGGCTGGACCAGTCCTGGCGGTTGGGGTTGAAGGGGGTGGAGCCGTTCATGCCCATGGTGGTTTCCAGCTGGCTGTACACGGTGCTTCTGTCGTTTACATTGGCCATGGTATTGATACGCACCCGGAGGCTCAGTTCATCGTGGCTGGATTTATTGTCTTTGTATACATTGTCATAGCGGGGAATGTCCTGCACCCTAAGTTCCGTAATGGTGGACAGATTTCCTGTCTTCTTTTCCAGTTCCGTCACACGGACGCCAAGGCTCTGGAGTTCGCCGGCATATTCGGCGGACAGCTTCCGGACAGCAGCCTTCTGGCTGTCATTCAGGCTTCCTTCCTTGGCCATGAGGCGGGCGATGATCTGGGCCAGTTCGTAGCGGCTTACGTTCTTATCCCCTTTGAATGTGCCGTCAGGATAGCCGTCCACCACGCCCTGGTCAGACAGCTGGGATACAGCCTGGTAGGCCCAGGAGGATGTATCTACATCAGCAAAGGGATTGGCAGCGGAAACGTTGAAGGCGGTGGCTGCAAAGAGGGCAGCCAGTGTGGTTTTCAGAAGGCAGTGGTTCATTTTCTCTCCCCGGAGCTTTCGGTAAGCTCTCTAAATTCTCAAATGGATTTTTATTTTTAAAACGTTAGCATGAAATTGAATGATTTTCAGCTCATGAAACTAAAACATTATACACTGGAATGAAATAGTTTGTCAATAGAAATTAGCACCTGATGCTAAAACAGCAAGGATACCCTATTTTTCGCACTAAAAATCATATAGCTCCCATAAAAAAAGAGACCTGCGCCAGGTCTCTTTTGAGAATATTTCTCTGTTTTTCCCTTTGAAAAGGCATTTCATTTCATAAAGAAGCTGTATTTTATTTCGTTTTGATGAATTCCGTTTGAATTAATCGGGCACTTTTCAAAACCACATAGGCAATGACGCAGCCGGCGCCGCAGGAAATAGAAAAGAGGGATACATAGAAGAGAGCCCCTTTGGAAGAGCCCATAAAGAGGGCCGCAATGGGATAGGACAGAAGGCCACCGATGAGGGAGGTACCTACAAATTCGCCCAGCACCGCCGCCCACAGGGTATGGAGCCGGCTGTAGAGGAACCCAGACAGGAAGGCGCCTACCATGGATCCGGGGAAAGCCAGAAGGCTTCCGGTGCCCAGAAGATTTCGAATCACCGACGTGCAGAACGCCGCCGACGTGCTGTACCGGCTGCCGCAGAGCACGGCCAGGAAAATATTAATCATGTGCTGCAGCGGAAAAGCCCGGGTCACCCCCAGGGGAAAGGAAAACAAAGGCGAAAGGAGCACCCCCGCCGCCGTCAAAAGAGCTGCCAGTATCCATTTCCGATATGATTTGTCCTCTGTGTAGTTCATTGCTGCCTCCTGTGTGGAATGATTTATGTATAGCATAGCACTTGGACATGTGGGTGAAAAGGGGGCGGCTTCGCCTTTGGACACACCTGCGGTGTGAGGGTTCATGGGACACGCCCTTTCGGGCGTGAGGGTTCAAAGGGTTCGGCCTGCCTTTGGCAGGCTGGTTCAGAGGGTGGCGGATTGCCGCTCTGCGGCAATGCTTATAAAATCAGCGTTACGGATTCACCTTTTTGTGTCATATGGCATAATAAGCATTACGATGATCAGCCACCTCCGGTGGCTTTCCCCCCTTTGGTGCCTTACGGCACCACCTTCCCGCCCCGCTGGGAAGCGTGTCACTTGATTCTCAGTCGTCTACGACTCCCTGTGAATCAAGTTCCCTTGCCACCGCTGAGCGGTGGGACAATAAAGATCCGCAAAGCAATCCTTTCATAAGTCGCACTACCATAAGCACGGGTTATTCTGCCACTGTGGAGGTCCTGCATAGGACCTCCAAGTGGGGCGAAGTAAGGCGCCTAGCCTGCCCATTAAGGCGCTTTCCTTTTGCCGCCCCACCGAACTGCGGGATGGCAAGCGAACGAAATTTGCAGGGGGCCGCAAGGCAACCGAAAATTTCGTGAGACGCTTTCCCGTGGAGAAGTCCCGCGAAGCGGGCAAGGGGGAAGCCATTACTCGAGCGGAGCGAGGTTGGCCTGTTTTCCATCGCCCGCCAGGGCGGTTGTCAAGGTTTTAATATATGATGGCGCCGAAGGCGCCGTACCTCGCCAGCGCAGCGATACTATATAACTCCCGAGGGCGAGAGCCCTCAACCCGCCTGTAAGGCGAAGCCGATCACAGGCAGAACCCTTGGCGCCCAGGGCCAAAGGCCCGGCGGCGCCATCAACCCTCACGCCCGTAAGGGCGTGTCAACCTTCGGGAATACGGGAAAGCACCGCCCCGATCCCGATCCCGACCGCGCCGAAAGGCGCTTGAACCCTCAAGCCCCATAGGGGCTTGTCATATCGCCAGTGTCTCTACGTAAAAAACCGGGCTGGCGCCCGGTTTTTCTTATTTCTTTCCTATCCTTCTTGCTTTGTAGGCTTTCAGTTTCGCGTCTCTGATGGCCAGGTGATTGAAGTATTTCTTCGTTTCCGCCGTAATGACGCCGGAGAGGCCCAGGAGGGCGATGAGGTTTGGAATGGCCATGAGGCCGTTCACGATATCAGCCAGGGACCAAATGGCTTCGAGCTTGAGGAATACGGCAGAGGCCAGGATGGCGATGTAGCCGATACGGTAGAGTTTGATGGTCCTGGTGCCGAAGAGGTATTCCCAGCACCGCTCGCCATAGTAGTTCCAGCCGATAATGGTGGTGAAGGCGAAGAGGGTGAGGGAAATGGTGAGGATGAAGGGGGCGAGACTCCCGTAGGTGGTGGCGAAGGCGGACTGGGTCATTTCGGCGCCGTTGGTGGTGCCGGTCCATACGCCGGATACGATGATGGTGAGGCCGGTGAGGGTGCAGATGATGATGGTATCGATGAAGGTACCGGTCATGGAAATGAGGCCCTGTTCTGCAGGCCACTTGGTTTTGGCGGCTGCTGCCACGATGGGGGCGGAGCCTAAGCCGGATTCGTTGGAGTAGAGGCCTCTGGCGATACCGCTTCGGATGGTAAGCATGAGGCCGGCTCCGGCGAAGCCGCCGGCGGCAGCGGTGCCGTTGAAGGCGCCGGTGATGACCTGGCTCACTGCATGGGGTACTTCAGAGGCATTCATGATGAGGAAAATGACGGTGATAATGAAGTAAATCACAGCCATGGCCGGTACGATTTTGGAGGCAGTCTTGGAAATGGACTGGAGGCCGCCGAAGGTGATGATGGCTACCAGGATGGTGACGATGGCGCAGGTAATGTAGGTGGAAACGCCGAATCCTGCGTTCACTGAGGAAACGATGGCGTTCATCTGGGTGGTGGTGCCGCTGCCCAGCATGGCGGTCATAATACCGAAGAGGGCAAATGCTATGGCCAGGGGTTTCCATTTCTTTCCCAGGCCCATTTCAATGTAGTACATAGGACCGCCGGCAATATTTCCCTGATCATCCACCTGCCGGAATTTCACGGCCAGGCAGCCTTCGGAAAATTTGGTGGCCATGCCGAAGAAGGCGGCCAGCCACATCCAGAAGAGGGCGCCGGGGCCGCCCAGTTTGATGGCGGTGGCCACGCCTACGATGTTGCCGGTGCCTACGGTGGCTGCCAGGGCGGTGCAGAGGGCTTTGAAGGAATCAATGTCCCCGTCTCCCTTGTTCCGGGCGAAGAAAATGAGCTTCAGCGCCCCGGGCAGTTTCATGACCTGCAGGAAACCCAGCCGGCAGGACAGGAATACACCAGTGCCTACCAGAAGAATGAGGAGCCAGGGCCCCCACACAATACTGTCAATTTGGTTCAATACATCTACCAGCATAAAACAACCTCCCCGAATCTGTCAGATTCACTACCCTATGAACGATGGATGATCCTTCCATTCTACCTCTCCACAATAAAACCGCCGGCTCCGTAAAACAAAACAGAGCCGGCGGTCATCATGCAGAATCACCACCCGGCTCTGTCCTTTTGCCTGAGAGATTACAGCCGGAAACCCGGCCTGTGCACCTTCGGCGCCCGGGAATGCCCGGGGCTCTCCAGAGTTTTGTCCGCATGCAGTTTCGTGTTCCATGAACGCCTGATAGTGTTACTCCTTCGGCAGACCTTACGGTCTTTTTCCACATGCATCATCCACTTGTGAAGTTGTCACTATTATAAATTATCATGAAGAAATAAACAATATGATTCTATGACTTGGATTTCAAAAGTTTATTCTTTTTCCGTAGCATTCACGGTCACTGCCACAGCGGCATCGCCAGTAATGTTCAGGCAGGTACGGAACATATCCAGCACACGGTCAATGCCTGCTACCAGCGCCAGCCCTTCCATGGGAAGACCTACGGACTGAAGCACCATGGCCAGCATAATGAGTCCCGCACCGGGAACGCCGGCGGTACCGATGGAAGCCAGGGTACCGGTGAGGACGATCATCATCATCTGGTCCACGGTCAGGGGAATGCCGAATACGTTAGCAATGAAAAGGGAGCAGATGCCCATGTACAGCGCCGTGCCGTCCATGTTGATGGTGGCACCCAGAGGCAGGACGAAAGATGCGATATCCCGCTTCACGCCCAGTTTCGTCTGCACATTCTGCATATTCACCGGAAGGGTGCCGGCAGAAGAGCAGGTGGTAAAGGCAATGGCCATGGCTTCCGACATGCCCCGGAAGAAGGTAAGAGGGCTCATGTGAGCCGACACAGCCGTGAGGGTAGAATACACGCATAACGCATGGATAACGCTGCCTACTGCCATGCAGATAATGACAGACAGAAGCGGCAGGAGCACCTTGGGACCATTCTGTACCACCACCGGAAGGAGGAGGCAGAACACGCCTACCGGCGCAGTTTTCATAATCATGCCGATAATCTTGTAGCATACTTCCGCCGATGCGTCGAAGAAGGAAATCAGGGTTTCCGCCCGTTTTCCGCCGACGGAGACAATGCCGGCGCCTACGAAGAGGGCGAAGATAATGACCGGAAGGATATCGGCCTTAGCCATGGACGCAATGGGGTTGGCAGGAATCATATTGACAAATACCTGCATAATGGAAGGCGCTTCCTTCACCTTCGGTGCCGCTGCATCGGTAGGCAGGGCCATGCCCACGCCAGGCTCGATGACACCGGCCACTGCAAAGCCGATGACAATGGCAATGGCCGTGGTCACCATGTAGATGCACAGGGTCTTCACGCCGATACGGCCCAGCTTTTTCATATCCCCCATGGAAGTCATGCCCACTACCAGAGAGCAGAAAACCACAGGAACAATCATCATCTTGATGAGGTTGATAAACATGGTGCCGATAGGCGCAATCCATGTCTTCACCGGAGCCGCCGCTCCGTCCCCCAACACCAGTCCTACCACCACGGATAGAACCAGGGAAATAAAAATTTGTACAGATAAGTTCATTTCGTGTCCTCCCTCATACACTTGTACCTGATATTTACCCTATTATAGCAAATATATATCACTTAACCAATATATTTGTAAAATCTTTCATACATTTCTATATATATTGAAATTGAATAGTCAATAAAATATGGAAATAATAACATTTGAATTATAATTCATGGAATTGCATCATTTTGCCTATCAATTAAGGGGGCCGCTCCGCGGCCCGGGTTCATAGGGTTCAGAAGGTTCAAAGGGTTCAAAGGGTGGTGGTGGCGCCCTTCAGGCGCAGATTTTAAAAAAAGGGGGCGCGGCTGACGCCGCGGGTTGTGTAGAAGGGTTGTGAAGGAAAAGGTTCTTAGGATTGACCGGCCTGCCGGCCGGAGGGTTCTTAAGTTTGACGGGGCCTTCGGCCCCGAGGGTTGTGGTATCGCCCTCTCGGGCGATGAGCATGAAGTCAGCGTTACGGATTCAACTTTCTGTGTCATATGGCATAATAAGCATTACGATGATCAGCCACCTCCGGTGGCTTTTCCCCCCTTTGGTGGCTGGCGCCACCACCTTTCCCCCGCAAACGGGGGCACTATAAAGCTCCGTTATGCTGTGAGCTGCTTATGAAAGGACTGCTTTGCGGAGCTTTATTGTCCCACCGCCCCGCGGGGGGAAGGTGGTGCCGTAAGGCACCAAAGGGGGATTGCATTTCCTCGCCCGTTAGGGCGGTTGTATGGTTTTCACCGTCAAAGGCGGTATAAAAAATGGCGCCGAAGGCGCCGTACCTCGCCAGCGCAGCGATACTATATAACTCCCGAGGGCGGAAGCCCGGAGCCCGTCCGGGAGGCGTCAGCCGGTCCCGGACAGAACCCTTGGCGCCCAGGGCCAAAGGCCCGGCGGCGCCATCAACCCTCGCCCGCGAAAGACCACGGTCGGCTGACTAAATGGAAGGCCCTTTTATGGGCAGGCTAAGGGCCAACTTCGGCCAACTTGCACATCCTATGCAGGATGTGCACATCAACCTTCGGGAATACTGGAAAGCACCGCCCAGGGCCCTCATCCATGAAGCGGCATATCAACTCCCGGCGAAATCAAAAGCCCCCGGCTTTTCAAAGCCGGGGGCTGCAGCGCAGGGGGTATCAGATTTTTACAGATTCATTGGCTGTTTCATGGGCCAATGCTTTTTTAGCTGCTTTTTCCTGACGGATCACTTCCTGGAAGGAGAAGACTTCTTCCTTGATGACCGGAGAGAGAACCAGGATGGAAATGAGGTTCGGGATAGCCATGAGGGCGTTGGCGATATCGGAGAGGTTCCATACCAGATCCAGGGTCTGGGTGGCGCCTACGAATACCACAAGGGAGAAGGCTACGCGATAAATGATGTTGTATTTATGGGTGCCGAAGAGGTATTCCCAGGCTTTTTCGCCATTGTATTCCCAGCCGAGGATGGTGGAGAAGGCGAAGAGGATAATGCCGATGGAGACGATGTAGCTACCTACCACTCCCAGGTGGGTGGAGAAAGCGGCCATGGTGAGACCTACGCCGGTTAAAGGCTTGCCGTCAGCGCCCATGGTGCCCAGGACGCCGGAGGAGGCAATGGTGAGGCCGGTGATGGAGCATACTACGATGGTATCGATGAAGGTACCGGTCATGGAAATATAACCCTGTCTGGCAGGACGGTCGGTGGTGGAAGCAGCAGCAGAAATAGCAGCTGAGCCCAGGCCGGCTTCATTGGAGAAGCAGCCTCTGGCCACGCCGAAGCGGACCGCATTCATGACGGAAACGGTGATGGTACCTACCACGCCGCCTTCTACGGCAGAGGGGTCAAAGGCCATCATGAGAATCAGATATAAGCCGTGAGGAATATTTTCATAATTAATGACAATGCAGAGCAGGCCGGCCAGGATATAGAAGGCAGCCATGCCGGGAACGACAACGGAAGAAACTTTGGAAATGGAAGTAATGCCGCCTACGATGACTGCCAGGGTAAGGACGGTCAGCACGGCGCCCACGATGGTGGTGGAAATGCCGAAGGTAGTCTGCACAGCGGTGCTGATAGAGTTTGCCTGGGTCATATTGCCGATACCGAAAGAAGCAATGACGGCAAAGAAAGCAAAGAGGGTGCCCATGACAAGGCCCGCTTTTCTGTTCTTGAACCCATTCTTCATGGTGAACATGGGGCCGCCCTTCATTTCGCCCTTGGCATTCACTTCACGGTATTTGAAGCCCAGCATACATTCGGAAAACTTGGTGGACAGTCCGAAGCAGGCAGACAGCCACATCCATACCAGGGCGCCGGGGCCGCCGGCAAACATGGCCGTAGCCACGCCGACGATATTGCCGGTGCCGATGGTGGCAGCCAAAGCCGTCATGAGGGCGGAAAAAGGCGATACATCGCCGCTGCCGCGGCTGGTGGTGCGGGCATCATGGCCGAATACGCTCTTCAGCGCATAAGGCAGGTTCCGCCAGGTCAGAAAACGGAGGCTCACGGTCATATAAATGCCCGTGCCTACCAGCAGAATCAGCATGACCGGTCCCCATACGAACCCGTCAATGGTACCTACAAGTTGATTAATCTGTGCCATGTCCATAATCATGTCCCCCTTGTTTCCCGTAATTGTTGTGATAAACAAAAAATCGCCGCACTCAGGCTTCTGAAAAGACTGATGCTGGCGTAACAGAAAACACGGGAGTTACCCATGTGCCAGCCCTGTCCTTTTGCCTGAGAGATTCGGAATTTCTACGGGTGAAATTCCTTTACACCTTCGGCTCCCAATTGAATGGGACTCTCCAGAGATGTGTCCGTACACAGTTTCGTGTTCTTTTGAACGCCTGATAGTATTACTCCTTCGGCAGAGAGATAAGGTCCCTCATTTTTCAGTGTACATCATCCACCAGTATGGTACGGTTTCCCGTACATTTCTCCATCACCCCTGCATTGTCTGAATTCCCGCAGAAAAGTGATTTATCCAAATTATACACTAGAATTTTGAAATTGCAATATGTCAATATATATTTGTTTTTCATCGATTTCCATGATTTTCATTCCTTTTAGAGATACATGCTCTCTGATTCTCCTGCAAAGAAGGAAATCCATTTCCTTCCCTTGATTTCAAACATCAGTTCTATTCTAATCTATAAAGAACTAACGTTCTTATTGAGGAGCGATGCCGAAGGCCTCCAGCCGCCTTCTCCCCAATACAAACAGGAACAGTATGGAAAAGCAGGAGGAATATATGGAACCATCAAAGATTACAGCACTGATTCCCATCATGAACGGCCCTGCCAAAGGCTGCATGGTGGTTTACGAAGACGGCCGCCGCTGCCGCCGTTTCTGCACCGTAGAGCGGTACATGAACACCCTGGCCGCCTTCATGGGAAATGACAACCGGGCCTGCCGGAAACTGTTCGACAGAAAAAGGGGCACCGGCATCCTCTTAAACGACGGCAGCATCTTCGTACAGATCCGCATGACCGACAGAGTGCCCACCCTGGGCTACGTCCGCCTGGACGCCATCCGCGGCTTCTACACCGGAGACAGCGGGAAATGCGTCCTCCGCCTGGCCGGGGAAGAAGAACTGGAAACCCGCTGGAAACTGGAAACCGTGGATAAGCATATCCGCATGGTACAGAAAATGCTGGAAGGGAGGGAACTGCCGGAGCTGTGAAGACTGCGCTCTTGGGCGCAGAGGGTTCAGAGGGGAAGGGTTCTTAGGATTGACCGGCCCTTGGCCGGAGGGTTCTTAGGTTTGACGGGGCCTTTGGCCCCGAGGGTTGTGGTATCGCCCTTACGGGCGATAAGTATTATAATGCCGCCTTTCGGCGGTCACGTCCACATCGAGTATCATAATCATTCTTACCCTCGTACATCCCTTCGCCACTTCGTGGTCCTCTTCCCCTAAAGGGGACGCAAGAACGTTACGGGATTGGCTTTCAGTGTCATATGGCATGAAAACAATTCTGCAGATTGGCTCGCTGCGCTCGCCTACCCCTATCCGGCTTTGCCAGACTTCCCCCGCAAGCGGGGGCAGAATAAAGCTCTGAAAAGCAGTCCTTTCATAAACAGCTCACAGCATAACGGAGCTTTATTGTCCCACCGCACCGCGGGGGGAAGGTGGTGCCGTAAGGCACCAAAGGGGAATTGCATTTTCTCGCCCGTCAGGGCGGCTGTATGGTTTTCGCGCACCAAAGGCGGTATAAAAAATGGCGCCGAAGGCGCCGTACCTCGCCAGCGCAGCGATACTATATAACTCCCGAGGGCGAGAGCCCTCAACCCGCCTGTAAGGCGAAGCCGATCACAGGCAGAACCCTTGGCGCCCAGGGCCAAAGGCCCGGCGGCGCCATCAACCCTCGCCCGCGAAAGCGGGCGTCAACCTTCGGGAATACTGGAAAGCACCGCACCGCCCCGGTCACGACCGCGCCGAAAAGCACCGTTAATAACATAAAAAGAGCAGCCAAAGGAGCTGCTCTTTTTTCTATGCTGCTGATTTCAATTATCCCGGAGGGCCCGTTTCAGAATCTTTCCTGTAGCGTTCTTCGGCAGAGCGTCCATGGGGATGAAACGGCGGGGAATCTTGTAGCTGGCAATGTTTTTGGACATGTGCTTTCTGATTTTATTTTCATCAAAATCATAGCCCTCTTTCATGACCACATAGGCCCACACTGCCTGGCCGCGGAGGGGATCCGGATGGCCTACGACGGCGCATTCCGCTATGCCTTCCACTTCGTAAATGCAGTCTTCCACTTCGCCGGGATAGATATTTTCCCCGTTTACAATAATCAGGTCCTTGATGCGGTCCACAATGTAAATATACTTATCGGCATCCATGTAGGCCAGGTCGCCGGTATGGAGCCAGCCGTCTTCGGAGAGGACTTTCTTTGTTTCCTCCGGCTTGTTCCAGTATCCCTTCATAATATTGGAGCCCCGCACCATGAGTTCGCCCACGGTACCAGCCACGTAGGGGCCACCGCTTTCGGTGCGGATATAGGCTTCCACGCCGGGAAGCACAGGGCCGCTGGTCAGGTATTTCGGTTTGGCGCTGGGCAGGACGCATACCACCGGTGATGCTTCGGTGAGGCCATAGCCTTCCTGTACGGGATGGCGGAAACGGAAATAGAAGGCCTGGGCCACAGGCTGGGGAATGGAGGCTCCGCCGGAAATGAAGGTATGCACCGTTTTCATGACTGAAGGATCGCCCCGCCTTGCCAGCAGGTTGTACATAGGCGGCACCATAATGGCAATGGTAACGGAATGTTCCACAATGGTATTGATGATTTCCGTCGGACTCTTGGACCGGAGAATGACAATGGTGGAATGGGCATAGAGGCCGGCATTCACCACAGTGGTCAGGCCGTAGCAGTGAAACATGGGCAGTACGCAGAGCACCTTGTCTTCCGGCTTGAAGACGATGCGGGAAATAAACTGCTCCACATTGCCCACCAGATTCCGATGGGTGAGCATAGCCCCCTTCGGGCTGCCGGTAGTACCGGAGGTGTACACCAGGGCACATACGTCATCCTCGGTGATATCTTCCGGAAACTGAGGTGCTTCGGGGCAGGTATCCCTGGAAGCCTGGAAATCCAGGTCATGGATATCAATAGACGGACAGGATACTTCCAGAGCCGTATCGGTGACCAGAAGTTTGGCGCCCGCATCTCTGATAATGTAGTCCACTTCCCGGTCCACCAGGGAATTATTCACCGGAATAATGATGGCTCCCAGACTCACCACAGCCAGATACACATACACAAACTCCGGCCGGTTTGAAGAATAAAGGGCCACCCGGTCTCCCCTGCCTACGCCCATATGGTACAGACAGTTCCGGTACTGGCGAAGGTCCTGTTCCAGTTCTCCGTAAGTTACCCTGGATTCTCCTTCAAACACCGCATGGGCAGGATCTGCCCCTTTTATAATTTCATGTAAAAACATTTCGCACCTCTCTAACTGATAACAGTACCATTCTAGCAAAAAAATAGAATTCTTTCAAATAATAAAGAGGGGAGGGACACGCCTGCGGCGTGAGGGTTCATGGGACACACCTTCGGTGTGAGGGTTCAGAGGGTTCAAAGGGTTCAGAGGGGAAGGTTGACGGCCCTTCGGGCCGAGGGTTGTGGCCGCCTGCCGGCGGCAGGTTGTGTTCGCTTCGCTCAGGGGGCAACAGCGCCTGCGGCGCTGAGGGTGGCGGATTGCCCTTCGGGCAATGCTTATAAAATCAGCGTTACGGGATTTACTTCCAGTGTCATATAGCATGATAAGCATTCTGGTGATTAGCCGCTACGCGGCTCCCCCTTATCCGGCTGCGCCGGACTTTCCACCTAAAGGTGAAACGACTCACTATGATTTGTGCGTCGCTGGCGCTCCTTCAAATCATGTTCGCTGTGCATCCACAGGAAAGCGTGTCATACGATTCTCAGGTCGCTTTGCTCCCTTACGAATCGTGTTCCCTTGCCACCCCATCCGGGGGACAGAATAAATCGCTCTATGCTTTCCTGTAGAGACATGGCCCCATGGCTAAGCATCCATAGTGCCCCCGCTTGCGGGGGTGGCAAAGGAACTGGATTCATAGGGGAGCTGTAGGCGACCCGCGAATCCAGTGACATGCTTCCCACCGGGCAAGGTGGTGGCGCCAGCCACCAAAGGGGGATTGCATTTCCTCGCCCGCAGGGCGGTTGTATGGTTTTCCGACGGGCGAAAGCCCGGTTGTGAAGGTTTTATACAAAACTGGCGCCTTCTATAATTTAAAGGCGCCGTACCTCGCCAGCGGGCACGGTCAGCCAACCAATAGGTAAGCCCTTTAATGAGCAGGCTAAGGGCCTACTTTGGCTGACTTGGAGGTCCTATGCAGGACCTCCACAATACTATATAACTCCCGAGGGCGAGAGCCCGGAGCCCGCCTGTAAGGCGAAGCCGATCACAGGCAGAACCCTGGCAGCCCAGGGCCGAAAGGCCCGGCGGCTGGCTCAACCCTCACGCCCGTAAGGGCGTGTCAACCTTCGGGAATACTGGAAAGCACCGCCCAGGTCCCGGCCCCGACCTCGCCACAGGCGCTTGTCCATACTCTGCCATTTTTCTTATATTGTAAACTAAATAATAATTCTTACTTGACAAATAAGAGTTAACAGTTTTACACTAAAAAATAACAGCCGAAGTGCGATAACTTCGGATTATTTTATACCCTTGTAGTTAACAATAAGACTATAATAAGTTGACAAAAAGGAGTGGTTTCGTTGCTGTATAGTGTAAAAATGCGTTCTAGTCTTGGCGGTTATCATGGAGAAGGGGGCCGTCATATTTCCGGGGCCGAGAGAATCGTGCCGGAGGATCAGGTAGAGGCTGATGTGATTGCCATGCTTCGCCGGGCCCGGACCCATGAACGGGGCGCCGCCGATTTCATTCAGGTGAAGGTGGAAGAGGTGAAACCCCAGACCATTACCTACTGCCCCATGATTCCCATTTACCAGATCCATACTTCCACCAAAGAAGAGGGACGGCAGGCAGCCAGGAAGGAGCTTGCCCGCATCGGCGTAAGCCAGGCTGCCATTGAGAGTGCTTTTCATGAGCTGGAGTCCCTCACCGACAGCATGCGGGGCGCCATCGTCATGGACGCGGTCACGGGGAAACGACTGGACGACCGTCATGAACGGGGCGTACGGTGCAGCAATATGGACTGTGAAGACACTGCCCTTTACGATGAAATCATGGGCAGGAAGGGCCTTGGCGGAGACCATCCCCGGGAAGCGCTGGTGCTGGCGTCCAAGGTGGCCTACGCTCCCGGTACGGTGGCAGAACTCTGCTGGTCCGATGACCCGGACTATGTCACCGGCTACGTGGGCTCCCGGAAATTCGGCTACGGCCGCATTACGGTGATGAAGGACATGGGGGACCCCGTGGGCGGCCGGGTGTTCTTCGTACAGCCGGGCACCGATATAGCCGCTTATGATGATTACATGCAGAACCAGACCGTTCTTGTGAGGCTGCCCCATGAAGATCAGTGACATTCCAAGGGAACTAGAGGAAATCAGAACGGAGGGCCGTTTCCGGAAAGTCCGTGACCTCCGCATGATCACCGCCTCCCGGGGCGTGGACCGGGAGGGGAAAGAATACATTGTCTTCAATTCCAACGACTACCTGGGCATGACCCACGAAAAAGAAGTGGAAGAAGCAGCAAAAAATGCCATAGCCTACGGCACCGGCTCCGGCGGTGCCCGGCTCACCAGCGGCGCAGTGTTTGAACTGTCGGATCTGGAAAAAGAAATCGCTGCTTTCAAGCATAAAGAAGATGCCCTCATTTTCAATACAGGCTACATGACCAACCTGGGCGTCCTCTATGCCCTGGCCGGCCCGGGGGACGTGATTTTCTCCGACGCCCTGAACCACGCCAGCATTGTAGACGGCTGCCGTATTTCCAAAGCCGCCGTAAAAGTCTACCCCCACTCTGATATGAAAGCCCTTGAAAAACTCCTGCATGAAACGGAGACAGAGGGCCAGCGCTTCATCGTCACCGACGGCGTATTCAGCATGGACGGCGACGTGGCAGACCTGCCGTCCCTTGTCAGGCTGAAGGACAAATACAAGGCCTGCCTCATCGTGGATGACGCCCACGCCACAGGGGTCATCGGTGAAACCGGAAGGGGCACGGCGGAATACTACCACATGGAGGGCATCGACATCCAGGTGGGCACCCTGTCCAAATCTCTGGGCTCCGAAGGGGGATTTGCAGCTGCCAGCCGTCAGATTACCGACTACCTCCGCAACCGCTCCCGCCCCTTCATCTTCTCCACTTCCATTTCCGCTGCCACCGGCGCCGCCGCCCTGGCAGCCCTGCGCCTGCTGGAAAGAAATCCGGAAACATACATGGGCGCCCTCCGCAGGAACACCGGGTATATGAAAGAAAAACTCACAGAAGCAAACATCCCCTTCCTTCCCGGTGATACCTCCATCATCCCCATCGTCATGGGGCGGGAAGAAGCGGCCATGGAATACGCCGCCCGCTGCCGGGAAAGGGGTATCCTCCTCTCCGCCATCCGCCCGCCTTCCGTGCCTGCCGGCACCAGCCGCATCCGCCTCACCGTCACCGCAGCCCATACCAGAGAAGAACTGGACCGGGCCGTGAAGGTGATGAAAGAGTGTTTTATAGAGGACTGCTGACGCAGTCCCGGGTGCAGAAGGTTCAGAGGGAAAGGTTCTTAAGATGGATGGGCCCTTGGGGGCCGCTCCGCGGCCCGGGTTCATAGGGTTCAGAAGGTTCAAAGGGTTCAAAGGGTGGTGGATTGCCGCTCTGCGGCAATGCTTATAAAATCAGCGTTATGAGGGAGGGTTCTTAAGATGGACCGGCCCTATGGGCCGGAGGGTTCGTAAGTTTGACGGCCCTTCGGGCCGAGGGTTGTGGATTGCCCATGGACACGCCTGCGGCGTGAGGGTTCAGAGGGTTCAGAAGGTTCAAAGGGTTCAGAGGATGGCGGATTGCCGCTCTGCGGCAATGCTTATAAAGTCAGCGTTATGAGGGAGGGTTCTTAAGTTTGACGGCCCTTCGGGCCGAGGGTTGTGGTATCGCCCTTACGGGCGATGCGTATGAAGTCAGCGTTACGGGATTAGCTTTCTATGTCATCTGGTATGATAATCATTCTGCTGATTGGCTCGCTGCGCTCGCCTCCCCCTATCAGGCTTCGCCGGACTTCTCCACGGGAAAGCGTGTCACACGATTCTCAGGTCGCTTCGCTTCCTTACGAATCGTGTTCCCTTGCCACCCCTGTTCAGGGGGCAGAATAAAACACCGCGAAACATTCTCTTCATAAGCATCTCTATAGTAAGATAGCGTCACGAAGCTTTATTGTCCCCCCTGCCGCAGGCGGTATAGGCATATATATGATGGCGCCGAAGGCGCCGTACCTCGCCAGCGGGCACGGTCAGCCAACCAATAGGTAAGCCCTTTAATGGGCAGGCTAAGGGCCTACTTTGGCTGACTTGGAGGTCCTATGCAGGACCTCCACAGTACTATATAACTCCCGAGGGCGGAAGCCCGGAGCCCGCCTGTAAGGCGTCAGCCGATCACAGGCAGAACCCTTGGCGCCCAGGGCCAAAGGCCCGGCGGCGCCATCAACCCTCACGCCCGTAAGGGCGTGTCAACCTTCGGGAATACGGGAAAGCACCGCCCTGGTCCCGATCCCGATCCCGATCCCGATCGCGCCAGCCCCCTGCTATCCGCTCAAATCTCAAAGTTTCAAAGGAGAACATCATGGAAAAGACCTTATCCATTAATAAAGAACGAACCATGGTTACAGACTGCTGCGAAACAGCCCTTCTGGCCGTGCTCATTGCCGTGAGCGGCACCTTCCGCATTCCCGGCATTGTGCCGGGCACGGAGTTCCAGCTGTCGGCGCCCATTGCTGTGGCCATCTGCGGTGTCTTCGGATTTAAGAAATACATCATCGCCGGCATTCTGGCTTCCCTTATGGGCCTTTCCCTCGGCACCTGCACCATTCTGAATGTGGCCATCCAGATGTCCTTCCGTCTGGGGGTGGGTGCCTTCTGGCTCCTTTCAGGGTCTAACAAACTTTTCTACATCTTTTCCGGTCCCTTTGGCACTGCTCTGGCCCGGGTGGTGATGTACTTCCTTCTTGGCAAGGGCCTCACCCTCATGCTCATAGCTGCCGCACCCGGCATGGCCTTCACCGCCGCCACAGCCTGGGCCTTCGGAAAAATCTTCACCCGCTGCCGAAAAGCGGTAAGGACTATATAAAGCTGTTTCTATCATAGATTTCCCAAAATCTGCCTTTTCCCCGGGGGATGTCCTGTAGTGACATTCCCCCTTTTTTCATGTTACAATGATTTTATCCATTGAAAATCATCTATAAAATATAAGGAGGCCCCTATGGCAGACACCAAAATCATTTATCTCACCAAAAGCGTCCATGATCTGGTGAAGGAATATCCGGAACTGATTCCCCTTATGAAGGAGCTGGGATTTACCCGCATTACCGAAAAAACGGCTCTCAACACCCTGGGCCGTTTCATGACCATTCCCAAAGGAGCCATGATGATGCACATTGACATGGGGAAAGTGATTTCCACCCTCCTGGCCCACGGTTTTACCCTGGGCGGTTCCTTCGCCCAGGCGCCGGAGGAGAAGGCGGCTCCTTCCGAGAAAACTGCACCGGATGAAAGAACCGCCAGAATCACCGAATATATCCGCCGCCTTTCCGCCGGAGAGGATCTGGAAAAGGTACGGGCAGACTTTGTAAAGCACTTCAAAGACGTGGACCCCGGCGAAATCGCCCTGGCAGAACAGTCCCTTCTGAAAGGCGGCGTCCCCCTCCGGGATGTGCAGCGGCTCTGCGACGTCCACTCCGCCCTCTTCCACGGCACCACCAGAGCGGAAAAAATTGCTGCTGCCGAAGCCAAAGTGCAGGAATCCCTGGGCCGCCGCTCCCCTGCCGCCCTGGAACGAAAAGACGGCGCCGACGGCCTTTACGAAGCCCTCCGCTCCATTCCGGGACATCCCCTGTCCATCCTTTCCCTGGAAAACGAAGCCCTCGGCAGTCACTTGGAAAAAGTTCGGAAAGCGATGGAAACAGGAGACAATCTGATGGAAGAACTGGCAGCGCTCCGCCGGATTTCCTTCCATTACAACAAAAAGAACGTCCTTTACCCCATCCTGAAGATGAACTACGGCTTCTCCGGCCCCTCGGACGTCATGTGGAGCGTGGATGATGAAATCAGGGACACCCTGAAAAATCTGGAAAAGCGGGGCCTTGCCAGCCCCGCTGTCCGTGAAACGCCCCAGTGGCAGGAACGTCTCTCCTCTGTCCTCACCAGAGCTGAAGAAATGATTTACAAAGAAAAGAATATCCTCTTCCCCCTCTGCGCCAAGAATTTCAAGGAAGAAGAATGGAAAAGCATTGCCCGGGACTTCGCCCACATGGAACCCTGTCTCATTGTCCCCCAGCCCCGCTGGCAGGAAGCCTTCCCACAGGAAAAAGAAGAAAGCTCTCTCTCTGACGGAATCATCCATCTTCCCACAGGACGGCTCACGGTGAAGGAACTCACCGCCCTGCTGAACACCCTTCCCTTTGAAATCACCTTCGTAGATGCCCATGACATCAACCGCTACTGGAACGACGACGGCGCTCCCAAACTCTTCTCCCGCCCCGCCACCGCCCTGGGCCGGGAAGTCTATACCTGCCACCCGCCGAAGGTGGTGCCCATGGTGAAAAACCTGATTGACTCCTTCCGCACCGGAAAGCAGGACCTTTTCGATGTATGGATGGAGAAAAACGGAGAGCCGGTGCTGGTACGATACATGGCGGTGCGGGACGCCAAAGGCACCTTCCTGGGAACCCTGGAAATCGTACAGAAAATGGGATTTGCTAAAGAACATTTTGCTAAGTAAAAAGGGGCTTGGACACACCTTCGGTGTGAGGGTTCATTGGACACACCCTATCGGGTGTGAGGGTTCAAGCGCCTTCGGCGCTCGGGTTCAAAGGGTTCAGAGGGTTCAGAGGGGAAGGTTGACGGGGCTTCGCCCCGAGGGTTATGTAGAAGGGTTGTGTTCGCTTCCGCTCAGGGGGCAGGGAGAAGGGTTCTTAAGATGGACCGGCCTGCGGCCGGAGGGTTCTTAAGTTTGACGGCCTTTCAGGCCGAGGGTTGTGGATTGCCCTACGGTGCACAGCGAACACATTTTGAAGGAGCGCTAGCGACGCGCAAAATGTAGTGAGTCGTTTCCCCTTTAGGGGGCAATGCTTATAAAGTCAGCGTTACGGGATTGGCTTTCTATGTCATATGGTATGATAAGCATTCTGCGGATTGGCTCACTGCGTTCGCTTCCCCCTATGCAAGGGGGCAGAATAGGCCGCTCTATGCTTTCCTGCAGAGACATGGCTCCATGGCTAAGCACCCATAGTGCCCCCGCTTGCGGGGGTGGCAAAGGAACTGGATTCATAGGGGAGCTGTAGGCGACCCGCGAATCCAGTGACATGCTTCCCACCGGGTGGCAAGGGAACTTGATTCGCAAGGAGCCGTAGGCGACTGAGAATCAAGTGACACGCTTCCCACCGGGCAAGGTGGTGGCGCCAGCCACCAAAGGGGGGAAATGCATTTCCGACGCCCGCAGGGCGGTTGTATGGTTTTTGCCGCCAAAGGCGGTATAAAAAATGGCGCCGAAGGCGCCGTACCTCCTCAGCGGAGCGGTACTATATACCTCCCGAGGGCGGAGCCCTCAACCCGTCCGGGAGGCGTCAGCCGGTCCCGGACAGAACCCTTGGCGCCCAGGGCCAAAGGCCCGGCGGCGCCATCAACCCTCGCCCGCGAAAGCGGGCGTCAACCTTCGGGAATACTGGAAAGCACCGCCCAGATCCCGGTCCCGGTCCCGACCGCGCCGAAAGGCGCCTTGGCAGAACAGCCTTGATCATCCCTCCGACATGGAATGAAAACTACTTATACAATGCGTCATACAGGGCCTTCAGTTTCCGGTCCCTTTCCCTGGTAGCTTTGGCCGCTTTATCGCCGTCATACCGATAGAAGCCTTCTCCCGTTTTCACGCCCAGATGGCCTTCCTTTACCTTTTCCGACAGAAGGGAAGGCACCTCATGGCTGTCTTCCAGGTCCGGCATCAGGTATTCGCTGATATGGGCAAATACATCAAGCCCGCCGAAATCGGCCGTTTCCAGCGGTCCCAGGCAGGCCCAGCGGAACCCCAGTCCGTACTTCATCACCGCATCAATGCCCTCTTTGCTGATAATCCCCTTTTTCACCATGGAAAGGGCCTCCCGGATCACAGCCAGCTGGATGCGGTTGGCTGCAAAGCCGGGGGCATCTTTTTCCACAATGGCCGGTTTCTTACCGATGGAAACGGCCAGATCATAAATGGTTTTCGCCACTTCATCTCTGGTATGGTCATTCTTAATGATTTCAATGAGCGGAATCAGGGTCGGCGGATTGAACCAGTGCATGCCCAGGAACCGCTCGGGCCCCTTCACCGACTTTGCCAGGGTATTGATGGAAAGGCCGGAGGTATTGGTGGCAATGATGGTCTGTTCATCGGCCAGGGGAGAATAGGTCTGGTAGAAATCCGATTTCGCCGCCAGATCTTCCACAATATTTTCCACAATGAGATCCCGTCCCCGGAAGGCCGCCGGGTCGGTGGTGTAAGAAATATGATTCACCATATCCGGTGCGATTTTCGTCTTTGCCCGTTCCAGTGTAGCGCTCCGGTGGTTCCAGAGAATCACATCATAGCCCTTCCGTGCGAAAATTTCCGCCATGGAATACCCCATGGTACCGGCGCCGGCAATGGTAATTTTTCTGATTTCCATTTGTGTCAACCTCCTTCTGACAGTATGAGCCGTGAGGGCTCGTTTCCTGTATATATTGTATCACTTTGGGGCATGGCTCAGGTGTGAGGGTTCAGAGGGTTCAAAAGGTTCAGAAGGTTCAAAGGGTGGCGGATTGCCGCTCTGCGGCAATGCTTATAAAATCAGCGTTACGGGATTTACTTCCAGTATCATATAGCATGATAAGCATTCTGGTGATTAGCCGCTGCGCAACTCCCCCTTATCCGGCTGTGCCGGACTTTCTCCACAGGAAAGCGTGTCACACGATTCTCAGGTCGCTTTGCTCCCTTACGAATCGTGTTCCCTTGCCACCCCATCCGGGGGACAGAACAACCTGTGCTTAAAGTAGAGTCTCTTATCAAAAGATAGCGTCGCGGAGCTTTATTGTCTCCCTGCCGCAGGCGGTATAGGCATATATATGATGGCGCCGAAGGCGCCGTACCTCCCCAGTGGAACGGTACTTCATACCTCCCGAGGGCGGAGCCCTCAACCCGTCCGGGAGGCGTCAGCCGGTCCCGGACAGAACCCTTGGCGCCCAGGGCCAAAGGCCCGGCGGCGCCATCAACCCTCGCCCGCGAAAGCGGGCGTCAACCTTCGGGAATACTGGAAAGCACCGCCCCGGTCCCGATCCCGGTCCCGACCGCGCCGAAAGGCGCCTGAACCCTCAAGCCCCATAGGGCATCCATTGATTTCTTTTTCTGCCGCCCCTATAATGAAGAAAATATATTTTGTCCTAAAAAAGGAGGCCCCATGAAAGCCATTGTAATCGGTGCCACCGGCGCGGTAGGGCAGGATCTGGTGAAAACGCTTCTCTATGATGACCGTTATGAAACAGTGACCACCTTTACCCGTCGTCCTCTGGGTTTTACCCATCCCAAAATCCAATCATTTATCGTTGATTTCAACCTTCCCGACACCTGGCATCATCTGGTGCAGGGGGATGTCCTTTTCTCCGCCCTTGGCACGTCTTTGAAACAGGCGGGTTCTAAAGAAGCCCAGTACCGGGTAGACCACGACTACCAGCTTTCCTTTGCCCGGGCGGCCAGGGAAAACGGCGTGCCCCATATGGTGCTGGTTTCGTCGGTAGGAGCAGACAGTTCTTCCCGTTTTTTCTATTTGAAATTAAAAGGGCTCATCGAAAAGGATGTAGAAGCTCTCCAGTTCCCCAGCCTTACCATTCTCCGGCCCCCGTCCCTGATTCGGAAGCATGCCAAAAGGCCGGCTGAAACGGTGTCGGTGAAACTGCTTCAGCTGGCCAGCAGTCTGGGGCTTTGCAAAGCCATGGCCCCTGTGCCTACGGAATCGGTGGCCCGGAAAATGGCGGATGAAGGCGCTCATCCTTCGGAAGGCGTGGAAATTCTTTCCGCCCAGGAAACAAGGGGATAAATGGACACACCTTCGGTGTGAGGGTTCATTGGACACGCCTGCGGCGTGAGGGTTGACGGGACTTCGTCCCGAGGGTTCTAAAGGTTCTTAAGTTTGACGGCCCTTTGGGCCGAGGGTTGTGGTGGCGGCTTCGCCGCAAGTTTTATAAAAAAGGGGCGCGGCTGACGCCGCGGGTTGTGCAGAAGGGTTGTGGAAAAAGGTTCTTAAGATGGACCGGCCGTTGGCCGGAGGGTTCGGAGGTTTGACAGGCCCTTTCAGGGCTGAGGGCTGCAGTGGCGGCTCCGCCGCAGCAAAAAAGATTCAGCGCCCTGCGGGTGTAATCATAAATGCTATGGATATATCGTATGTACACTTATCCTGTTTTTGAAATATTTGCCAAATCTCTAAAAAACATGTTAATCTTTATATAAGACAGCTGGCAGGGCTTTCTCTTACTTCCTGTAAGAGGAGGTGATTCACTATGAGCCAAGATTTGTATCAGGCCTTTATGGTCATCATCAACTTCGCGGCCTTAGTGGTCGCCATTATTGCGCTTATTAAAAAGTAGCAATTGAAAAAAGCCATCCAATGGCTTGGAAGGCTCCTTTCAAATCTAAAAAATTATGAGAGAGCCGTTTCCTCCCCAGGATGCCAGCTGTCTCTTTCTATGTTCATTATACCACAGAAAATGGAAAAGACAAATTTGAGATGATTCCATTTTCTGTGTCTTTTATTTTCCTTAACGATAAATCTGCGGTATCTATACACACTGCTTCCCGCCACGTAAGCAGCGCCTTTTTTACGTTCAGGATGACAGTGAGACTCGAAGTCTGATGTCTGACAGTCTGAAGGTCTCCCTGTTTTCGGGAATACAGCCCTGACCCGGAGGACAGATGCCAAACTGTCACACTAGCTCACCAGCTCACTAGCTCACTAGTACACTAATACACCAGCTCACTTCTTCCTCGCCAGGGAGGGATTTCTTGTTTCTGCAATCCAGGCGGTAAAGTCTTCCGGCGACACATGGAGTACTCTTTCTGCCCAGGGTTTCCATTTTTCCGATTTCTTCCGGCTGTGAACGATGTCTTCTGTCTTCACTCCGGTGTGCTGCTCCAGAAGATAGGCCAGGCGGATCCAGTGGTTGGGATAGCCTTCTTCCAGAAGGGTGAGGGCCCTTTGGGCGGAAATGCCGTAGAACCGCTCCAGCCGCTCTGCCCGGTGGAGAAGATAGGCTTTTTCATAGACTGCTGCCGTAAGGCCCAGTTTCTTTTTTATCACGCCCCAGGGATCGTCCTTCCTCATGGCCAGAATGTCTTCCATAGAGGCGTCGGAGAGGCAGGAAAGAAGGGCCGCCTGGTCTACGTCGCCGAAGCGGAAGCCCCTGTCCAGGGCAGCCTGCACTCTGTCTTCGGGAATTTCATATTTGAAATGGATGCTCCGGACCTGGTCTTCGGGAGATAGGGATGCTCGTTTCATACAAATGTCCTTTCTTTTATGAAAATATATCATGAATTTTTCATACTTTATTAATATACTATATTTCCCACTTTTCTGTGATACCTGATAGGCATAGGAAAAAAGGTTCCTGTGGAGATGAAACGCAGTGGTGCTTCATGCCAAACAGGAAACTATTGGCGAAGGGTTTCCTATGGCTGTGGCACGCAGCGGCCCCATGCCGCTCCCGTCATTTCGAGCACAGCGAAGCGGAGTCGAGAAATCTCCTGCCTGAAGGGTTTCCTATGGCTGTGGCACGCAGCGGCCCCATGCCGCTCCCGTCATTTCGAGCGCAGCGAAGCGGAGTCGAGAAATCTCCTACTTGAAGGGTTTCCTATGGCAGTGACACGCAGTGGCCCCAAGCCGCCCCGTCATTTCGAGCGCAGCGAAGCGGAGTCGAGAAATCTCCTGTCTGAAAGGTTTCCTATGGTGATGGCACACATTGAGCCCATGCCGGACAGGAAACTTTATGAAAACAAAAATCCCCTCCTTCATGGAGAGGATTTTTTGATTTCATATCAGATTACAGGCCGAATCTGGCGAAGATTTCGTCCACGTGCTTCAGCATGGGTTTGTAGTCGAAGCAGGCTTTGATTTCTTCGGGGGTGAGGTACTTTCTGACGTCTTCGTCTTTGCAGAGGTTTTCGTAGAAGTCTTCTCCCTGGAGCCAGCGTTTCATGGCGTTTCTCTGTACCCAGCGGTAAGCGGTGTCTCTGTAAGCGCCTTTGGCAACCAGGGCCAAAAGGACTCTCGGGCTGTAGATCAGGCCGCCGGTGAGGTTCAGGTCAGCCATCATCTTTTCCGGATAAACCAGCAGTTTGTCGATGAGGCTGGTGGTCTGGTCAAGGATGTAGTCAAGGGCAATGGTAGCATCGGGGAGGATCACTCTTTCTACAGAGGAGTGGGAAATATCTCTTTCATGCCACAGGGGAATGTCTTCGAAGGCAGGGAGGCTGTAGCCCTGGATAAGGCGGGCCATGCCGCAGATTCTTTCGGATTTCACGGGGTTTCTCTTATGAGGCATAGCAGAGGAGCCTTTCTGCTTGGGGCTGAAGTATTCTTCTGCTTCTCTGACTTCCGTTCTCTGGAGGTGACGGACTTCCAGGGCCATCTGGGAGAGAACGCCGGCAATGACGCCCAGGGTGGCTACGTATTCTGCATGATGGTCGCGCTGTACTACCTGGGTGGCAACGATTTCCGGTTTCAGGCCCAGTTTTTTGCATACGTATTCTTCTACGAAGGGATCGATGTCTGCATAGGTGCCTACGGCGCCGGAGAGTTTGCCTACGGCCATTTCGTCAGCGGCCCGTTTCATGCGGTCGATGTTCCGGAGGGTTTCGGAATACCAGAGGAGGAGTTTCAGTCCAAAGGTGGTGGGTTCTGCATGAACGCCATGGGTTCTGCCGATGGTGGGGGTATGTTTGAATTCTACAGCTCTTCTCTTCAGTACTTCTGCCAGTTTTTCCAGGTCGTCGATGAGGACTTCGGAGGCCTGTTTGAGCTGTACGTTGAGGCCGGTGTCCTTCACGTCGGTGGAGGTGAGGCCCATGTGGATGTACTTGGCTTCGTCGCCTACGTGTTCACCTACGTTGGTGAGGAAGGCGATAATGTCGTGGTTGATTTCGCGGTCAATTTCATGGATGCGGTCTACGTCAAAGTCTGCTTTGGCTTTGATCACTTCCACTGCTTCCTTCGGAATGCGGCCCAGTTCAGCATTTGCTTCGCAGGCAGCGATTTCCACATTCAGCATGGTCTGCCATTCATTTCTTTCGTTCCAGATCTTTTCCATGACCGGACGTGTGTACCTTGGTATCATTTGTCAGATTTCTCCCTTCGGTTTCCCAATGCGGGCGCAGATTTCGCGACCCACCACTACACCGGCGGCGGAGGCCTGTGCCAGGCCCCTGGTGATGCCGGCTCCATCACCAATAGCGAAGAAGTTGGGGATCTTCGTTTCCAGCTGGTTTGAAAGCTCGATGCGGGAGGAGTAGAATTTCACTTCCACACCATAGAGAAGGGTGTGCCGTGAGTTGGCTCCCGGCGCCACTTTATCCAGCGCTTCGAACATCTCCATAATATCCTTTAAGAAGCGATATGGCAAGACCAAAGATAAATCTCCCGGTGTGGCAGAGGGCATGGTGGGGTGCACCAGGCCCCGGCGGATACGTTCTGCCGTGGACCGCCTTCCGTCCCGCAGGTCTCCCAGCCGCTGCACGATAGGACCGCCGCCCAGCATGTTGGCCAGGGAGGCAATGTACTTGCCGTATTCGATGGGTTCGTGGAAGGGCTGGGTAAACTGTTTGGAAACGAGAATGGCGAAATTCGTATTGCCGCTTTTCTTATGGGCATAGGAATGGCCATTCACCGTCATAAGGCCGTTGTTGTTTTCCGTCACCACAAAGCCGTAGGGGTTCATGCAGAAGGTGCGCACCCGGTCGTCAAAGGATTTGGAGAAATAAACCAGTTTGGATTCATAGCAGATGTCGGTGATGGGTTCATAGATTTCCGCCGGAGATTCCACCCGAACGCCGATATCCACAGCATTGGAGGCGGTATGGAGCCCCAGGCTCTCCGCTTCCTTCGTGAACCATTCGGCGCCGTCTCGGCCCGGTGCAGCCACCAGGTATTTGCAGAGATAGGTCTCGCCGCCGGCTATGACGCCTTCCACCTTGCCGTCCTTCACCAGGATATGGTCCACCGGACAGTTTGCCTTCACCGTCACATGGGAAGGGAAGCTGTCCCGCATGTGGGTAAGGATTTCACCATTCACGTCGGTACCCAGATGACGGATGCGGGCAGGAATGAAGGACAGATCCGCTGCGGCCGCCTTCCTTTTCAGCTCGTGAATCTTATCCCGGTGCTCGTCGCCGTAAACCTGGCGCCCCTCGCCGCCGAACCGGCAGTATACGGAATCCACATAGGAAATGAGCCGGGCCAGTTCGCCCTTATTCATATAATCATCCAGATTGCCGCCATAATCAGTGGTCAGCGTGAGCTTGCCATCGGAAAAGGCGCCGGCACCGCCCCAGCCGGACACGATATTGGCCCGACGGTCAGCGGCCGGTGCTGTCCTGTCCCTGTTTAAAGCAATGCGTTCCCGGATATCCAGGCCCTTCTCCAGAATCAGAATGGAAAGGCCCGTATCCGCCAGCTCCAGTGCGGTGAAAATACCGGCAGGACCGGCACCGATAATGACTACATCATAGGATTTTGCCATAAAAAACACCCCGTTTGCATAAAATCATCCTGCTTTATCACGCATATGCGCTTTCTGGGGGAAAGCAGGCAACAAAAAAGCCCCATCCGGGGCCGGATAACCTGAAAAGATTATCCCTTTTTTCATTTTACAGAAACGGAAAGGAAAAAGCAAGGGGAAAAGGGGCCGCTCCGCAGCCCGGGTTCAGTGGGTTCAGGAGGTTCAAAGGGTTCAGAGGGTGGTGCTTTCCAGTATTCCCGTAGGGGCCTGCGCCTGCGGCGCAGAGGGGCATATGGCATCCATCGGGCCTCTGGCCCTCGGTGCCAAGGATTGTGTAGAAAGGTTGCACCCCACAGGGGCGATGAGTATTATTATGTCCCTGTCCGACGTGAAACCATTGCCTGCCGCTTCAGCAGGAAACTTTTCGCGAATGGTTTCCTGTCCGGCTTGAAGCCGCTGTGTTTCAACTCGATAGGAAACTTTTGGGTACAGGAGATTTCTCGACTTCGCTCGAAATGACGGGAGCGGCATGGGGCCGCTTCGTGCCGCCTCAGCAGGAAACTTTTTACACTAAAAAATCCCGCCGGCCATGAAATTCATTCTTGTCCGGCGGGATATTTTTTATTTCTTATCGTCTACGAAAATCCGCTGGGCTGCTTTGTAGCTCAGGGAAATGTCTCCTTTGGGTGTTTCCAGAAGGATGGGGCCTTCGTAGGGTTCTTTTTCCTTGACTTTGACTTCCATGTCAATGTCGATGCCCCGGCTCTGGAGGTAGTCCATGAGGCTGTAGTCTTCCATGATACGGCGGATGTGGGTGGTATCTCCTACTTCCAGATCAGCCAGCCGCTCGCGGGTGATTCCCAGACGGCTGCCGTCTTTTCGGGGGATGGGATCTCCGTGGGGGCAGTGGGTGGGGTGGTTCAGGTAGGCTTCCAGTTTTTCAGAAAGAATATCATTGGTCTGGTGTTCCAGTCCTTCCGCCATTTCATGGGCCTGGCTCCAGGAGAAATGGAGGTAGTTTACCAGGAATACTTCCCACAGGGCATGGTAGCGGAGCAGGCGGCCTGCTTCTTTCCGGCCTTTTCTCGTCATCTTGCTTCCCTTATAGGCTGTATAATCCACATATCCCTGTTTCTGCAGTTTTGTGATCATCTCACTCACCGAAGGAGGGGAGACCTGGAGAGTCTGCGAGAGTTCCTTATTTGTGACAATATCATGGTTTTCGCTGAGCAGATATATTGCCTTTAAATAATCTTCCTTGCCCGATGTCATGATAGTACCTTCTTTCTCCTAAAGAAAAACAGAGTTGAAAATATGTGAAAAGTAGATTTGCCTCCTATTCATTTTTTATTATAGGCGCTATTCATAACAAGCACAAGAGAAAAAATAAATTTTTGCAGTATATGAGCATGGGGCCGCTTCGCGGCCCGGGTTCAGAGGGTTCAGAGGGTTCAGAGGGTTCAGAGGGTTCAGAGGGTTCAGAGGGTTCAGAGGGTTCAGAGGGGGTGGTGGCGGCTTCGCCGCAGATTTAAAAAAAGGGCCGCGGCTCCGCCGCGGGTTGTGTAGTAGGGTTGTGGAAAAAGGTTCTTAAGATGGACCGGCCCTTGGCCGGAGGGTTCTTAAGTTTGACGGCCCTTCGGGCCGAGGGTTGTGGATTGCCCTGCGGGCAATGCTTATAAAGTCAGCGTTACGGGATTTACTTTCAGTGCCATATGACATAATAAGCATTCTGGTGATTAGCCGCTGCGCGGCTCCCCCTTATCCGGCTGCGCCGGACTTTCCCCCATCCGGGGGACAGAATAACCTATGCTTAAAGTAGAGTCACTTATCAAAAGATAGCGTTACGAAGCTTTATTGTCCCCCCTGCCGCAGGCGGTATAGGTATATATATGATGGCGCCGAAGGCGCCGTACCTCGCCAGCGCAGCGATACTATATAACTCCCGAGGGCGAGAGCCCTCAACCCGCCTGTAAGGCGAAGCCGATCACAGGCAGAACCCTGGCAGCCCAAGGCCGAAAGGCCCGGCGGCTGGCTCAACCCTCACGCCCGTAAGGGCGTGTCAACCTTCGGGAATACTGTCCATCATGCCGATGTCAAAGGGCAGCGGACAGCCGCCAGCTATCTATGGTCTTTGGCTTCTTCTTTGGCCAGGCGGTCGCAGAGTTCGTTATACCTGGTACCCACATGGCCTTTGACCCACTGGAAGAGGATGTGGTGTTTTTCCATGAAGCCGTCGATGGCTGTCCACAGGTCCCGGTTCAGCACCGGTGTGCCCTGCACGGTTTTCCAGCCGTTTTTCTTCCATTTTTCCACCCAGCCTTTGGTGAAGGCCTGCTGGAGGTACTTGCTGTCGGTGTGGAAGGAAATGGTGTGGACTGTGCCGTCGTCTGCCAGTTTCAAGGCCTCATAGGCCGCCCGAAGTTCCATGCGATTATTGGTGGAGGAGGGCTCGCCGCCGGTTAATGTGAGCAGTTCTTTTCCTTCCCGGCTCAGGAAGACCGCCGCAAATCCTCCGGGACCGTCGGGGTTCACTAGGCAGGAGCCGTCGGTGTAGATGGTGAGCTCTTCGGGCAGGGAAAGGGCCATGGAAACGCCATTATAGGAAAGAATGCTGTCATCCAGGGGGTGGATGTGGGGCGGGTAAAGGACTTCCTGTTTCCTGATGTCGGGGATTTCTTTTTTGGGAGCCACGGCAGGAGCATGAGAGGCTTCCTTCACCGGTTTTCCGTACCAGGCTTCCGCTTCCTCCCGAGTCACAAATCCTTTGTACACAGCGCCAGGAAATCCCTGCACCTGTTTCTGGCAGTCCGGCCAGTTGTAGTAAACCCCCGGATTTTTACCTTTTTTGACAATATAATATTTCTTTTTGGCTGATGTTTTGAAATTTTTACGCTGCATATCTATTTCCTGTTTTGAAAAAAGAAGCGCGGATTCCTGAAAGAATCCGTGCTTGTTTACAATATGACAGTTCCGTCTTCCACCATTTTCCAGAAGCAGAAGAGGGTGGCCCTGGTATCTTCCAGGCTGTCATGCCAGCTGCTGCCTTCATAGCCGTAGTAGCCGGCGCAGGTGATGAGCTTCTGGTACCGGTAGTGGCCATACTGATTCAGGGGAAGATTCTTTTCTTTTCCGTAGCGGTCGGAAAAGGGGCCCATGAGGTCAATGGCCCGAAGCTGCCTGCGGCCGGGGACGAAGACGCCGTTCTGGCGGAGCATTTTCAGATCGAAGAAAATGTTGTATCCCACCACTATCCGGGCATGGCGGAGAAGATGGGAAATGGCTTCCTTCCGCTCCCCTATGGAGGGCTTGTCCGCCACCATGGCCGGCGTGATGTGGTTCACCGCCATGGCACCGGGCCAGCTTACCGTGTGGTCTGGTTTGAAATATTCATTCATGAGCACCTGGCCCTGGCCGTCCAGGATAGACACCTGCAGAAGCTCTGCGTCTCCCAGAAAGCCGGTGGTTTCCGTATCCAGTACAAGAATGTCGCTTTTATTCATTCTGGTCACTTCCTATTAAAAAAGCGCAGCCTTCCCTGCGCCCTGACTACTCTTCTTCCCAGGCTGTTTCCCTGCGGTAAGCAGCTCCATTGGGAAGGTCTTTATTTTTCATGGAATGGCGGAGTCTCCTGTTCAGCAGGGTCCGTATTTTCTTCTTCGTGCCGTTCCTGCTGGGCTGTATCTTTTCCATGTCTTCATCTTCCATGATTTTTTCCGTCTTTTCTTTGCCGTACATCTTTCGGGCATACTGATTGGGCCTGGTCTCCCGGGTCACTTTCTGCGGTCTTTTCATGGCGTGATTCCTTTCCAGGGAAGCCCTGTTTCCCAGTCCGGCATAATACAGGGCCTCCGTAATAATATCTCCTTTATGGTACCATGATTTGGACGCTTTGACTAGTGTAAAAGGGGCCGCTGCCCGGCCCCGGGTTCAAAAGGTTCAGAGGGTTCATAAGGTTCAAAGGGTGGTGGATTGCCCTTCGGGTAATTATTTTATAATGCAGCCTTTAGGGACAAGATTAACGGGCAGGAGTCCCGAAGGTTCTTAGGTTTGACAGCGCCTGTGGCGCTGAGGGTTGTGGTGGCGTCCTTCGGGCGCATTTTTTCAGCCCCTTTCCGGGGAAGGAGCCAGGGATTGTTTACCGGACACCTTCCCGCTGTCTGCTGAGTACCGGACTGTATTCCCGACAGAAAAGAAAGCGTCCCGAAGGGGAAAGCACCTCACTATTTAGGGAAATATTTGCCAGAACTTTAAAAAACATGATAATATTTACACAGGACAGCTGGCAGGGCTTTCTCTTACTTTCCGTAAGAGGAGGTGATTCACTATGAGCCAAGAATTGTATCAGGCCTTTATGGTCGTTATTAATTTTGCTGCTCTGGTGGTCGCCATCATTGCACTTTCTAAAAAGTAGCAATTGAAAAAAGCCATCCAATGGCTTGGAAGGCTCCTTTCAAATACAAAATATTCTGAGAGAGCCGTTTTCCACTCCACGGATGCCAGCTGTCTCTTTCTATGCCCATTATATCACAGAAAATGGAAAAGACAAATTTTTGATTGTTCCATTTTCTGTGTTTTTTTACTTGCTTTTCTACTTGGAAATGAATGAATCCATCAGCCTGTATCGCTTTCCATGTAACTCTGCCGCCTTTGAACCTTCTGCCTGCTGTCTATGATTTCTTCCCGCCGAATAGAGCTGGTACCTGTTATCTCATATACTGCATGTAACGAGATCCTTCGCTTACACCTAGGATGACGCTGCCCGGCGGGAAAGCTCTACAGGCAGCAGACAGCGGTTCGCAGTAAGCCGACAGCAGGCTCTTCTTCCCTGTGAATTCCTGTGAACAGTGATTTCTACTACCCCTAGTAGGTTCAAAAGGATTTTCTCCCATTATCTTGTGAATGTACAGAAGGGGAAAGAGATGGTAAAATTAAGTTATTCACAAGATTCTTCACTTATGAACAGCTTTATTCAAAAGCTGAACTTTCCGTATTTATCGGATTTTACAGAATTTTCCGCGAAAAACTTTTTCACAGAAATTCACAGGTATTCACATGTTATCCAAAGGAGATATTATGGATTTTTTTCTGCTTTGGGAACAGGTGCTGGACTACATTAATAAAAATGACAGCCAGTACTATCAGATGTTCTCATACAATGTATTTCCCACATCCATCACCGACACCACCCTGGTCATTACGCCCAATAAGCCTTACCTGGTGCGGTGGATCAACGGGGTGTACAGGGAAAAGCTGGAGCAGATTGTGAGCCGGATTGCGGGAAAACCGATGAAGGTGGAAGTGGCCCCGCCTCCTGATTCCACGGCTCCCTCACCGCAGATGCCGGTGCCTCCGGCACAAAAGGAAGAACCGGCTCCCTCTCCGGCGCCTGCCGTTCCTCTGCCGGAGGATGAAGAGCCTCTTCCGACACCGGTTCCGCAGCCCCTTCCGGAAACACCGGCACCGGACCCCTTCCCGAAGGAAGTGGCGCCGCCCGATTTCTCCAGCCTCAAACCGAAAACAGCGGACCAGGTGACTCTGCCGGATATCCGGAATTATGAAGGGCTCCACGAACCTTCCCTTTTCGATACGCTGGGGACTACGGTGGAGACGAAGAAAAATTTCCAGCCCAATCCGGTGAACGAGGAATACACCTTTGAAACCTTCGTCCACGGCAACTGCAACGAAATCGCCTACCAGGCCGCCTATGCGGTGGCCCAGACCGCCACCAATCCGAACCAGGCGGACCAGAAGATGAATCCTCTTTTCATCTACGGCCCATCGGGACTGGGGAAAACCCATCTGCTTCATGCCATCTGCAACTATATCCATACTTATAAGCCCAGTCTGTCGGTGCTCTTCGTTTCCAGTGAAACCTTTACCAACGAGCTCATCGATGCCATCCAGAACCACACCATGCCCAAGTTCCGGGCCAAGTACCGGAATCTGGATTTCCTCCTCATCGACGATGTGCAGTTCTTCGGCTCCAAGGATTCCACCAAGATGGAAATCTTCAATACCTTCAACGAGCTTTTCGATAAGAAGAAATACATCATCATGACCAGTGATCGCACGCCATCGGACATTGACAAGCTGGAGGACCGTCTGCAGAGCCGCTTTTCCAGCGGCCTGGTGGCTCCCATTTCACCGCCGGACTATGAAATCTGCTGCATCATCCTGCAGAAACGGGCGGAAAAGATGGGCATCACCCTGCCCAAGGATGTGGTGGACTACATTGCCAGCCACATCAATACCAATGTCCGTGAGCTGGAAGGGGCATTCAACAAGCTGGTCACCTTCTCTCATATTAAGAAGGAACCTATTACCCTGTCCTTTGCCCGGGAAGCGCTGAAGGACCAGATTCCCATTGAAAGCGGACAGGAGCTCACCGTAGATTTCATTATCGACACAGTATGCAAGTACTACGGCGTGAAGAAGGAAAAGCTTCTGGGAAACGGCCGCCCCAAGAGGATCGTCATTCCCCGGCAGATTGCCATGTACCTCTGCCGCAACGAGCTTCATGAATCCTATCCCACCCTCCGGGACTGCTTCAAGCGCAAGGATCATTCCACCGTCCTCTATGCCTGCGAAAGGGTAGAAAACGATATGGCCAAAGACCCCCAGACCCGGGCCGCCGTGGAAGCCATAAAGAAACTGCTTCGAAACAGGTGAGCCATAGTGCGGCCTGTATTATATAGGAAGCACTATCACCCCTAAGTACAGCAGGAAACGTTCCTCCTGCCCCTTCTCAAATGACTGTGAATAATGGGACCAGGGGCAGGGGATATTCCTGTTAACACACTGTGAATAAAGGGGATTTCCCAAAAAGCTGTGAATTCTGTGAATAGCGAAAAAAGTTATTCACTCCTTTCTGACAAACCGGGAAATTCGAGAAAATCTGGATTTTCACAAAGTTATTCACTTTTTCACAGCGTACTACTACGACTACTACTATCTTTTATATATCCCCGTCGTTTTTTAAAGGAGCTGCTATGAAAGTCATCTTCAACAAATCCGATCTCGTCAGTGCCCTGGATCGTGTCCAGCGGGCTGCTCAAACCAAAGTCACATCCAATACAAATAATGGATTTTTCATTTCTGCTGCCGGAGGGAACATTCTCATCCAAGCCAATGATTACACCATCGGTATCAAAACCTCCTGTCCTGCCAACATAGAAGAAGAAGGGGTTACCGTTATTGCAGCACCTCAGCTGCAGAGCACCATCCGCATGATGCCGGCAGGAGACATTACTATGGAAAAAGGAGACCATGAAAATCTGGTTTCCTTCCAGAGCGGATCCTATGTATCCAAATTTCCTACCCGGGATCAGGTAGAATTTCCGGATGTACAGGAAATGGACCATCGGAACCACTGCTTGGTGAAATGCAGGGATTTTGCAGACATGGTATCCCTCGTTTCCTTTGCTGCTGCCAATGACAAACAGAAACCCATTTTTTCCGGTATTCTTTTTGAAGTCACAAAGAACACCTTCACCATGGCTGCTACCAATACCCATCGCTTGGCAGCCAAGGAAATCACCCTGGATGAAGAGGCGGCAGCAGAAGGCCGTTTCATCGTCCCGGCAGGAATCCTTTCTGACGTGAGCCGTATCCTTCCACTGGATGACGACAAAGCTCAGGTAGAAATTTCCTGGTCCAAGAACCATGTGGCCTTCACCTTCGGAGACACCTACTTCATTGCCAGCCTGGTGAACGGGGAATATCCGGACTACCACCGCATTATCCCCACCCATTTCGATGCCCGGGCAGAAGTAAACCTGAAGGACTTTGAAGAAGCAGTCCGTTTCGTGAGCCCCATTTCCAGAGACATGAGCTACCAAACCATTAATTTCCATTTCGAAGGAGATACCCTGGAAATCTTCGAAGAAGATCCGGACATCGGCAAGGCGGACACCTCCATTCCCGTGAAACTGGAAGGAGACAATATCAGCCTCACCTTCAACTGCAACTACATTGAAGATATTCTGAAACATTCCAAAGGGGACGTAATCATTCTGAATCTGCAGAAAGCAGGCCCCATTGTGATTGAACAGGAAGAGGACAAGAGCTACAGCTACATGCTCACCCCTATGAGAGGAAGGAAATACTGATGAAAGATATCCCGATTTACGGAGACTACATCCAGCTGGACCAGTTTCTGAAAAAATTAGACTATATTTCCTCCGGCGGAGAAACCGGCGCCTTTCTGGAAGGACATACCATCACCCTGAATGGAAACAAAGTCCATGAAAAAAGAAAGAAAATCAGAAAGGATGATATCCTTTCCATTGACGGCGAAGAATTCCACATGACCGGGGCCTAGCCATGAAATGCAAATCCCTCCGCCTCATCCAGGTGAGAAGCTTTCAGGACTACAAGGTGGAGCCCTCCCCGGGGCTCACCCTTTTCACCGGTCCCAACGGCAGCGGCAAAACGAACCTCATCGAAGCCCTGTCCTATGCCTCCACCGGAAAATCCTTCCGCACCGGAAGCGATGGGGAAATCATCGGTCTGGGGGAAGAGGAGGGCACCATACTGGTGGACTTTGAAGCAGGAAAAACGTTGCAGACCATTAAAATCAAACTCACCAGAAGCCAGGGGAAGAAAATCTTCCTGAACGACACGTCCATCCGTAAAAAGGAACTGCTGGGCCTGTTCCGCACCGTCCTCTTCACCCCTGATGAACTGCAGCTCATCAAAGGCGCTCCCCAGCTGCGCCGCCGTTTCCTGGACATGGAAATTTCCCAGGTATCCCCCCGGTACTACGAAGAATTTCTCCGCTGCACCAGGGCGGTGCAGCAGCGGAACAGCGCACTGAAAAATGCCCAGCTCACCGGCCAGAAACCGGACCTGGACATATGGGACATGCAGATCGCTGCCTCCGCCTCCTACCTGGTCAGGAAAAGACTGGAAACCATAGACCAGATGAACCGCATGGTGCCGGCCATGGAAGAAAGACTGACAGGAAACAAAGAAAGCCTCTCTATCCGCTACATCCAGCAGGGCAGCGACAGCCCCCGCTATGACATGGAATGGTTCTTAGAGCAGCTCTCCCGGAGAAGAGAAGAAGACGCCCGCTTCTGCCACACCTCCCTGGGACCCCATCGGGACGACCTCCGGTTCCTCTTGAACGGACTGGACATATCCGCCTACGGCTCCCAGGGCCAGCAGCGCACCGCCATCCTGTCCATGAAACTGTCGGAAATGGAATTCATCAGAAAAGAAACAGGGGAATACCCGGTGCTCCTTCTGGACGACATAGGAAGCGAACTGGACAGAAGCCGGCGGGCCGCCCTCCTTTCCTTCCTTACAGAACAGGACATTCAGACCCTGGTTACAGGGACAGAGAAAATGTTTGAAGGAGAAGGAAAAGTGGTGGAATTGGGATAGCTGGCAGTGGTCGGGATCGGGACGGTGCTTTCCAGTATTCCCGAAGGTTGACACGCCTTATGGACAAGCCCCTTTGGGGCTTGAGGGTTCTAAAGTTTGACGGGGCTATCGCCCCGAGGGTTCTTAAGTTTGACAGCGGCTCTGCCGCTGAGGGTTGTGGAGGGCGCCTTATATTTATAGAAGGCGCCCTCTTATGAAAAAACCTTTACAACCGCCCTGCGGGCGTCGGAAAACAGGCCAACCGCCCTGGCGGGCGAGGGAGATTCCCCCTTTGGTGGCTGGCGCCACCACCTTTCCCGGTGGGAAGCGTGTCACTTGATTCTCAGTCGCCTACGGCTCCTTGCGAATCAAGTTCCCTTGCCACCCGGTGGGAAGCATGTCACTGGATTCGCGGGTCGCCTACAGCTCCCCTATGAATCCAGTTCCTTTGCCACCCCCGCAGTTCGGTGGGGCGGCAAAAGGAAAGCGCCTTAATGGGCAGGCTAGGCGCCTTACTTCGCCCCTGTGGAGGTCCTATGCAGGACCTCCACAGGGGCACTATGGGTGCTTAGCAATGGAGCCATGTCTCTACAGGAAAGCATAGAGCGATTTATTCTGTCCCCCGGATGGGGTAAAGTCCGGCGCAGCCGGATAAGGGGGAGCCGCGCAGCGGCTAATCACCAGAATGCTTACTATGTCATATGACACAGAAAGGTAAATCCGTAACGCTGACTTTATAAGCATTGCCCGCAGGGCAATCCACAACCCTCGGCCCGAAGGGCCGTCAAACTTAAGAACCCTTGGGCCGAAGGCCCATCCATCTTAAGAACCCTTATCCCCCCTTTTGAACCCTCTGAACCTTCTGAACCCGGGCCGCGGAGCGGCCCTTTTTAAACCATTGAGACATCCCTTTTCTCAAAAGGACTATGTACACAGAGAGAGCTGAGGGAGCTCCGAAGGGCCCTCCTTTTCCTTCCGGCAGGCGCCTATCCTTGAGGAACCGGCGGGAGGGGAGGAAACTTCTCATGACTCAGCCTCTCTTCGGTACCGACAACTGAAAAATTTCTGAAAAAAACTCCTGAGGAAAAACCTGTCAGACATCACGGTGGCAATATGGCTTCGGCCGATCTTCTCTGACGACACAGATATTCCGCTTCGGCGGCTGCTCCTGGCCGATTCACTGAAGACGGTGTTCCTGAGTCCTACCATGCATCGGCATGGGACGAATCAGGAGTTTTTTACTGTAAAAAAACAGGCCCGGCGCTTTTTGGCGCCGGGCCTGTTTCACGTGAAACAATTTTTTATTCCATCATAGGAAGTGACCTCCCCTTGGCAGCTTCGCAGATGGACCTTGATTCTGAACTTTCTGTATTCGCGCCGTGAGGCGCTTTAGTCCCATTTCTTCTGGGGCATGTGCTTTAGCATGTCTTCTGCTTCTTTTACCGTAATATCAGACAGAGGCCGGTGGAGGAGGAGGGAAAGAAGTTTTCTCTTTTCTTCATCTGCCGCCTCTTTGCGAAAAATTTTTTCTTTGGCCCGATGAATGAGGATATCCCTTGCTTCTTCATAGAGGCTGTATTCGCAGGGGAGGATGGCGCGGACCTGCTGATAGGTGTAGTGGGGATTTTCCTTTAGAATGAGGATGACCTTGTTTTTCTTTGTTCTGGCCAGTTTCCGTTGGCAGGCAGGGCAGATGGGGGAAGCAGGCGGGCAGAGGCTGCCGCAGATGGAGCAGGGGTGGTAGCCGTCTGCCAGTTCTCCTTTTCGGATTTTCAGCACTTCTTCCATCATTTCAGCAAAGGGAGCGCGGACGGCCTCTTTTTTCACGTGACTCCTGACCCAGTTCTGTATCCAGGCTTCCTCTCCTTCGGTGAGGCTTTGGCTGTACCGTTTCTGTTCCTTTTCAATGGCTGAATTTACAGAATCCAGGGTGGTGAAGGGCTTGTAGGGCTTTTGGGGAGAGCCGGCGAGGAATTTGATATCCGTGAAATAGCGGCCGATTTCATCTTTGGAAAGCTCTTTCAGAATGTCCGCCTTCATCATGAAAATCTGCTGGAGGAAGGCGGAGTTGGTGACCCGGACGAAGAGGAGGGGACCTTTGCAGCCGGAAATGTAGGATTCCTCCGCCATGAGGCTGCCTACGATTTTTTTCCACCTTTTCTGGAACAGGTAAAACTGGAAGCCCTTATTTCCGAAGAGCTTCTGCCTCACGTCGGATTCCGTAAAGACGCCGGCAATGCTTTCCATGGTACGGTACCTTTTTCCTTCCGGTTTCTTGTCTTCTTCCATGGCGCTCCTCCTTTCTGCTTTTATTATACTATGACTGATAAGGGTTAATAGAAATTCTTTTTATGCCGATAAAAGGACATATGTTTTATAATAAAAGGGAGAGTGTGATTCTGATAGACAGGAGGATGCTGTGATGGATGAAATCAAAGATGGCAAAGTGAATATTGACCGCTATCGTATCAAGGAAGGAACGAAAGTCAATCTGAAGAAATATTCCACGACCTGCGATGTGGTCATTGACAAGGCCAAGGTGAAATCTCTTTATTTCCCGGAGGTCATTGAAAAAGTGAAGGACCTGCAGGAAAAGCTGTATGCCCAGAATACCTACGGTCTCATCATCGTGCTCCAGGCCATGGATGCCGCCGGTAAGGACGGCACGGTAAACCATGTCTTTGCCAACCTGGATCCCGGCGGCGTGAAGGTAGTGTCCTTCAAGCAGCCCACCAGCGAGGAAAAGGACCATGACTACATGTGGCGTATCAACAAGGCTCTGCCGGAACGGGGAGACATCGGCATTTTCAACCGCTCCCAGTACGAGGACGTCATTGTCACCCGCATTCACGACCTCATTCATAAAGGCCAGCTGCCGCAGGACCTGATTCACAAGGACTTCTGGGAAGAGCGGTATGAGCAGATCAACAACTGGGAAAAGTATCTGCACCAGAACGGTTTCCAGATGGTGAAAATATTCCTTCATGTATCGAAGAAGGAACAGCAGCGCCGCCTTATGGACCGCATCATCAACCAGCAGAAGAACTGGAAATTTTCCATGTCCGATATTAATGAAAGGCAGTACTGGGACCGGTATCAGGAGCTCTATGAGGAAATGATTACCAAAACCTCCAAGGACATTTCTCCCTGGTACATTGTGCCGGCAGATAACAAGTGGTACACCCGCTATGTGGTGGCCCTCATTACCCTTGAGGCCCTGAAGAAAATCAATCCCCAGTTCCCGAAGCTGGCGCCGGAAGTACAGGAACAGCTGGAACAGTTCAAGAAACTGATTTCCGAAGTGGATATCAAATCCCTGGAGGAAATCAAGAATTCCATAGATAAGAAATAAAAGGAGCAGCTGGCAGGGCAGGATGCTGCATGGGATTCCCGAAGGCCAAAAGGGCGCCGCTGGCTTGGCAGGCTGCGTTTTCCCCGCTAAAGGGTAGAGAAAGGGCGGCCTGGGATATGCCATATCCCGAAGGAAAATCGCTTTTACTGACAAATCATTTCCGTATCATAGGATTACAAGGAGAGAAACCATTATGGAAAATCAGGGGAATCAGGAATCTGTGCCGGAAAAGAAATATGACGGCCCTGTAAAAATCGATATTGACCGCTATCGGGCCAAGGAAGGGGAGAAAATCAATCTGAAGAAATTTCCTACGGCCTGCGATGTGAATGTGGATAAGGAATCGGTCAAAATGAGTGCCTTTCCCAAAGCACTGGAGGAGCTGAACCTGCTGCAGGCCAAGCTCTATGCCCAGAGCACCTACGGCCTCGTCATCGTGCTCCAGGCCATGGATGCCGCCGGCAAGGACGGTACCATCCGCCATGTCTTTTCCCATCTGGACCCCAATGGTGTCCACGTGGTGTCCTTTAAGCAGCCCACCAGCGAGGAAAAGGACCACGACTACATGTGGCGTATCAATAAAGCCCTGCCCCGGCGGGGGGATATCGGTATTTTCAACCGCTCCCACTACGAAGATGTGGTGGTGACCAGGGTGCATGACCTCATCCACCAGGGAAAGCTGCCGAAGAACCTGATTACGAAAAATATCTGGGATATCCGCTACCGCCAGATCCGGGACTGGGAACGGTACCTGGGGGAAAACGGATTCCACATGATTAAGATTTTCCTTCATGTATCGAAAAACGAACAGCGGGACCGCCTGGCCCAGCGGATTCTGAACAAAAAGAAAAACTGGAAATTTTCCATGGCCGATATTAACGAAAGACGGTACTGGGACCGGTACCAGGAACTGTACAGCGAAATGATATCCGCCACCTCCACCGAAGAAGCGCCCTGGTACATTGTGCCGGCAGACAATAAATGGTACACCCGCTACGTGGTCTCCCAGATTGTCATCCGGGCACTGAAAGACATTGCGCCGAAATTTCCGGAAATGTCAAAGGAAATCAGGGAACAGCTGGAAGAATTCAGAAAGCTCATCGAAAGCGGCAATGTGGGCATGATCGAAGAAATGGAAGACGTGCTGCAGAAGGAATAGACGATTCGCAGAGAAACAGGATTCCCGAAGGTTTAAAGCCGCTTTTCGGGACCGGGACCTGAGCGGTGCTTTCCAGTATTCCCGAAGGTTGACACGCCTTATGGACAAGCCCTGACGGGCTTGAGGGTTGACGGCCCGCTGGGCCGAAGGTTCTTAAGGGGCTTAAGTTTGACGCGCCTCTGGCGCGAGGGGTGTTGTAGGGCGCCTCTAAATTATAGAAGGCGCCCTCTTATGAAAAAACCTTTACAACCGCCCTGCGGGCGTCGGAAAACAGGCCAACCGCCCTGGCGGGCGAGGGAGATTCCCCCTTTGGTGCCTTACGGCACCACCTTTCCCCCGCGGAGCGGTGGGACAATAAAGCTCTGAAAAGCAGTCCTTTCATAAGCAGCTCACAGCATAACGGAGCTTTATAGTGCCCCCGCTTGCGGGGGAAAGGTGGTGGCGCCAGCCACCAAAGGGGGGGGGAAAGCCACCGGAGGCGGCTGATTACCGTAGTGCTTTTCATGACGTATGATGCAGATAGGTAAATCCGTAACGCTGACTTCATAAGGATTGCCCGAAGGGCAATCCGCAACCCTCGGGGCCAAAGGCCCCGTCAAACTTGAGAACCCTCCGGCCAAGGGCCGGTCCATCTTAAGAACCTTTTTCCACAACCCTCAGCCCGTCAGGGCTGTCGCCCCCAGAGCGAAGCGAACATAACCCGCCGCCGACAGGCGGCCATAACCCTCGGGCCGGAGGCCCGTCAATCCTCACGCCGCAGGCGTGTCCCCATATGGTATAATATCCATAAGACTGAATCCATGAATGTGTCAATTCGTGAGGTGAATGATATGAAAAAGATACTTCTTATGCTGGCCCTGGCGGCCTCCATTTCCGGTGCGGCCTATGCCTCTCCCCAGACTTCCTTCCAGAAGGGAGAAACGGAAGTGAATGTGGGCATGTGGGATGCTTCCGCCCATTCCAATGGTTATAAATCAGATGGAGAATGGAATTTCCTTGGCGGCCTGACCTATGGCATCAATGACCGCTGGGCTGCCCAGTATCAGTACACCGGCCTTCATACGGACCATACCAATGGCAATATGAACGAAGTGAATGCCCTGTATTCTCTTCATCCCCAGGTGGCTGCCTTTGCCGGCTGGAACCGGATTTCCATGAAGGACTTCCCCAGCCGTGCTTTCGGTTCTTCCGAGACCACCAATAACATTGCCCAGCTGGGAATCATTGCCCGGCAGCCGGTGAATGATGTGGTGGATGTATACGCCAAAGGCGCCGTAGGTACCGAATCCACCTCCTTGTGGGAAGCGGGCGTGAACCTGGCAGTGGACAAGAATGTGGACCTCAACGCCGGCTATCGCTACCTCAATACCCGGGGCGATGATGACCACAATGTTTCCTACAAGGGCTTCCTGGCAGGCCTGTCCTACCGCTTCGGCGGCAGCAATGAAACCCTGCAGCCTGTGGAAGAAGAAAAAAACTACGATTTTGAAGAAGAAACGGAACCGTCCACGGTGACTGTGAAGCCTGCTGCAGGAAAGGCGGACACACAGGAAGTACCGGCTGATACGCCGGTGAAGGCTCCGGAAAATGATTACTACTTCAACAGCATTCATTTCAAGAGCGATTCTGCGGCCATTGACGATGCCCAGAAGGCAAACCTGGACGCTTTCGTGGAAAAGGCGAAAGAAACGGGCCATACCTTCAAACTGGTAGGCCGTGCTGATGCTACCGGCAGTGCCGACTATAACAGGGATCTCTCTGCCCGCCGCATTGACAGCGTGAAACAGTACGCCCTGGACCATGGTGTGGATGCTTCCAAACTGGTGGCCATGGTGAAAGGTTCGGAAGATGGAAGCGGAGCCGAAGGACGGCGCGTGGATATTTTCGAACATAAATAATGGATGAGAAATAAAAAATTCCTGTGAAATCAGATGGTTTCACAGGAATTTTTACGTGTCAAAAGAGGCGGGGGGAAAAGTTATTCCAAAAGCAAAAGGGTTCAAAAGGTGCAGAGGGTTCTGTCTGCCTTTGGCAGACAGGTTCAAAGGGTTGTGGTATCGCCCTTACGGGCGATGAGTTTATATGCCGCCGAAGGCGGCACTTATATTGGCGCCGCCAGGCGCCCACCACCACCTTTTGAACCTTTTGAACCCTTTGAACCTTTTGAACCCTTTAATAATCCCTTTATTTATCCCATCAAGAGAGGAATCAGTTCTCTGGGGGACGAGACGATCACCCTGGCTCCGTGGGAAAGGAGGAAGGGACGGGTGCGGAAGCCCCAGCTTACGGAAATACAGGGAAGGCCTGCGTTTTTTGCCGTTTCTATATCCACCTCCGAATCGCCGATGTAAACAGCCTCTGCCGGCGGGACATGGAAATCCTCCAGAATTTCCAGTACCATATCCGGCGCCGGCTTGCGCCGGATTTCTTTGTGATTTCCCATGGCTTTATCAAAAAGGCGGGGAAAGAGGCTCTCTGCCAGAACCTGCACGTCCCGGTCATCCTTATTGGACGCCACGGCCGTTAAAACGCCATGGCTCCGAAGGGCGGAAAGCACCTCCGGTATGCCTTTATAGGGCGCTGTCTTTTCGCGGCAGTGGGCGGCGTAGCGGGGGACGAAGAAACTTTTTAAAGTCTCTACGTCCTTTTCCGAAAAATGGTAACGGGAAAAGGGGATGGAACTTCCGATATACTCCAGCTCCTCCTCCGGGCATCCGCCCTCCAGAGCCAGTACCTTCTCCATATCCGCGTCAATGCCGCAGCCGAAGCAGAGCTTGATTTTTTCTTCCGTGAAATCGTGGCGCCGCCCCATTTGCTCCAGGGCATAATTGGAAGCGGCGGTGAGGTCGCTGATGGTATTTAAAATAGTACCGTCCATATCAAAAATGACTGCTTTGTACATGGGATGCTCCTTTGTGATTTAGTGATCTGGTGATCTAGTGATTTAGTGATCTAGTGATCTAGTGATCTAGTGAGCTAGTTGGCTGGTGAGATAGTGGGACAGTGAGATAGTGGGACAGGGGGCAGCTGTCGGCTGTCCGATTCCCGCCTGCCACTATCATCCTGAGCCGCAGGCGAAGGATCTCGGTAAGAATCGTAAGTAAGGGAATGATGCTGCATACCAGTCGGCGGGAAGCAGTGCCGGGATGTATTCCCGAAAACATGAAGGGCGACAGCCCAAGGGACAAAGAAAAGGCTAACCGCTGTCCGCTGACAGGCGGCATTTATACTCATTGCCCGAAGGGCAATCCACAACCCTCAGCCGCCAAAGTCAGCTGTCAAACCTGAGGACCTTAAGAACCCTCGCCCGCGGAGCGGGCGTCCCCTGTATTTCCATTATACCTTCTTCTCCTGCAAAAGAAAAAATGGTTATGAAAAGTCATTTTTTCCTGTTCATAGCTAACCTGTTCTGCTATAATGCTTTTAAAAAGTTTTTTGAAGATTCATGGAAAGAAGGATAGGATTATGAATCTTACAACCATGCATGCTGTGATTATCCTCTTCACGGTGGCCCTGGTCATCGGCATCGGAATTTACCATTCCCGGTCCATTTCATCGGCTGCAGGCTACAGTGTAGGCGGCAGGAGCGCAGGGGTTCCCCTGGTGGCAGGCAGCATTGCGGGCACCGTGGTAGGCGGCGGTGCCACCATCGGTACGGCGCAGCTGGCTTTTAATTTCGGCCTCTCTGCCTGGTGGTTTACGCTGGGAAGCGGGATTGCCTTTATTCTGATGGGTCTTTTCTATGCCCGCCGCATGAGGGGCACGGGGCTGGAAACTATTCCCCAGTTTCTGTCTCTCAATTATGGAAAGAAGGCGGAGGAGCTTTCTTCCGTGATTTCATCCATTGGCATTCTTTTTTCCGCCGTGGCCAGCTGTCTGCCGGGTATTGAAATCATTTCCAGTCTGTCGGGGCTGGATTCGTTGATTTCATCGGTGCTTCTCATTGTCATGGTCATTGGGTATACCTTTTTCGGCGGCATGAAGAGTGCGGCGGTAGGGGGCATATTGAAAATGGCCATTATCTGGGTGTCCCTTTTCGTGGCAGGCTTTGAAGCCATGGAATCCCTCTACGGCACTTCGGAATGGGCTTCTCTTCCAGCCGCGAACATGGACCTTTTCGGCCGGGGCTTCGAACTTTCCATGGCGAATCTGTTTTCCGTGATTGTAGGTGTTCTCTGCACCCAGACCTATATCCAGTGCATTTTTTCCGCCAGCACACCGGTGACGGCGGCCTTTGGATGCTTTGCGGCAGCCCTCATTGTCATTCCGGTAGGTCTTCCCAGCGTGGCCATCGGCATGTACATGCATGCCTTTGATCCAAACGTATCACCGATTCTGGTTCTCCCGTCCTACCTTATCAATCACAGCTCCACCCTCATCGGCGGTCTGGCCATGGGCGGCATCCTTCTTTCCCTCATTGGCAGCATCGGCGGCCTGTCCCTGGGCATTGGCACCATGATTTCCCATGATATCATCATGCCTATTACAAAAATCACCGATGATCTGAAGCTGCTGAAGGTGACGAAATTGACGGTACTGGCTGTCATGATTCTGGCCTGCCTCATTTCCATTGCCAACAGGGGCTCGGAAGTGCTTTTCTGGAATTATCTCTCCATGGCCCTTCGCGGCGGCGGCATTTTCATCCCCTTCACCCTGGCTGTTTTCCTTCCCGGTCATCTGACAAAGACCTGGGCGGTGATTTCCATGGCCGGAAGTACCTTGGCCGCTCTTCTGTCTGTCTTCATGGGTCTTCCGGTGGAGCCTCTCTTTGTAGGTCTCATAGCCAGTGTGATTTTCATTCTTCCGGGAATCCGGATAAAGAAGATACCGGGAACAAAGGATTACGGGCTGTAGAGTCATGGGCGGCGGGCAGCGGTGTTCCCGAAGGTTGATGTGCACATCCTGCATAGGATGTGCAAGTCGGTCGAAGCCCTCCCTTAGCCTGCCCATAAAAGGGCCTACCTATTGGTTGGCTGACCGTGCCCGCTAGGGAAGTACGGCGCCTCTGGGGGCACCATTTTATATGCCGCTTCGCGGCAATAGCTGCATGGAACTCAGTCACATCCGCCGACAGGCGGATTATACCGGCGCCGGTAGGCGCCCACCTCGCCAGCGCAGCGATACTATATAACTACCCTGGGCCGCCAGGCCCTCAAACAGTCCGGTAGGCGTCAGCCGGTCCCGGACAGAACCCTGGCAGCCCAGGGCCGAAAGGCCCGGCGGCTGCCTCAACCCTCGCCCGCGGAAGCGGGCGTCAACCTTCGGGAATACAGCCGCTCTGCACATATGCCTCTACCCCCATGACTCTATAGCATAAAAAAATCCCCGGATTACTCCGGGGACTTTTTTCATTGGTTTCAGGCTTCGATATCCACAGTATCCGGTCTGCCTGCATCATCAAGACCGAGATAAGCCACTTCTCTTACATGTCCGTCATAAGTGAGGGTTACATGATAATGGAAAGTCTGGCCATCGAAAATTTCATCGCCCAGCTGAATAGCTGTGGTATAGCTGTCCGGACGATATTCTCTGACTGTGTCGCCAACTACCGGGAACTGCAGGAAAATATATTCTGCACCCTGGTATGTTACGCTGCCGTAAACACGCTTCAGATCTGCTACAGCGTATTTATCAACGCCGCACACAACAATACTTTTTTCAGTTACTTCTGCCATGTTTATCACCTCTACGACCAATTTATAGCAACGAACCATTGCTATTTCCTTATATAGTTTACCACTTTTTCATGATAAACAGAAGATTTCCCGGGGAAATATTTCTTTTTTTCTGTAAAAAAGGGAAAATTCCTTTTACGGGAAGGAAATGGAAAGGTTTTTAAGTTCTGTCATTCTTTATGAAAGGATGGCATGAAGGTTTGAGAAAACCCTTCTTTACGGCTGTCCGGCGGCTTTTCTTTCATGGCTGCCATGGCCGTCGCAGACGCAGTGCAGCTTATTTTTGAAAATCTCGCCCATAATGGTGTGGAATTCCTTTAAGGCTTCGGGATTGAGGGAATAGAAAATATTCTTGCCGTCCCGGCGGTCGATGATGAGCCCTGACTCCACCAGCACCTTCATGTCATGGGACAGGGTGGGCTGGGTAATGGCAAAGGCTTTCTGCAGCTTGCAGGCGCACTGTTCCCGGCAGGAAAGCATATCCACGATTTTCAGCCTTTTAGGATCGGAAATGGCCTTCAGGATTTTGGCGGTATCAATGTAAATTTTTTCCATAAGATATCTGAACTCCTGTGATAAATAGAATTATTTCTATAGTGAGAGTATCAGAGATGAAAGAGTTTGTCAAATGGGAGAAGGGCCGCTATGAAATATAATGGAACCACATCACTCCCGTCATTTCGAGCGGAGCAAAGCGGAGCCCCGAAATCTCCCCGTTGAAAAGTTTCCTGCCGTCATGAAACACAGTGGAGTCACAGGGAGCAGGAAACTATGTGCGAAAAGTTTCCTGCCTCTATGAAACACCATGGAGCTGCAGCGAGCAGGAAACATCATATTTCTTTTAGAAATCATCGGCCCTTTTGGCCCTTTTATGTTATAATATAAAGGACTATCTATAGAAAGGAAAAGACCATGGGAACTATCATCAGCATCATCAACCAGAAGGGCGGGGTAGGGAAGACTACCACGGCGGTGAATCTGTCGGCGTACCTGGCAGACAAGGGGAAGAAGACTCTTCTTATCGACGAAGATTCGCAGGGAAATTCGACCAGCGGTCTCAGCAGGTCTGTGACCTTTGGCAAAAGCTTGTATGATGTACTGCTGAATGATACCTCTCCTGAGGAGGCGGTGGTGAAGACTGCCATCCGCAAGCTCCATCTGCTGCCGGCATCCATTGATCTGGCGGGGGCGGAAATCGAAATCGCGCCGCTGGCGGAGCGGGAGTCTCTTCTGAAGCGGAAAATCGAGCTGCTCCGGGAGCAGTATGATTACATCATCATCGACTGCCCTCCTTCTCTGGGGCTCATGACGCTGAATGCCCTGGTGGCTTCCGATTCCATTATCATTCCCATCCAGGCAGAGTTCTATGCCCTGGAAGGGCTGTCCCAGCTGGTGAAGACGGTGCAGGTGGTTTCCCGCAGGATGAATCCCCGTCTCCATATTCTTGGTATCCTTCTCACCATGTTTGACGGCCGGACGAACCTGTCCCTCCAGGTGGCGGAGGAAGTGAAGAAATATTTCGGTTCCAAGGTGTTCCGGACGGTGATTCCCCGGACGGTGAAGCTGTCGGAGGCGCCCAGTTTCGGGGAGCCGGTATTGACCTATGCCCCCAAGTCCAAGGGTGCGGAAGCCTATAAGAAGCTGAGTCGGGAGGTTTTAAAACGTGAATAAGAAAAAATTGGGACGGGGCCTCGGCGAGCTTCTGGGGGATGCCCTGGATGATACAGGCAGGGTGATGGAAATTGCTGTCCGTGACATTTCCCCCAATCCCTGGCAGCCCAGACGGGATTTCCCGAAGGAATCCCTCATGGCGCTGGCGGAGTCCATCAAGGAAAACGGTCTCATCCAGCCGGTAGTGGTGAGGCAGAAGAAAAACGGCACCTATGAGCTGGCAGCCGGCGAAAGGCGCTGGCGGGCGGCCAAACTGGCAGGCCTTGAGACCATTCCTGCCGTGACCCAGGACTATGATGACCGGTCCATGGCGGAAATGGCACTGGTGGAAAACCTGCAGCGGGAGGATTTAAATCCTGTGGATGAAGGCCTGGCATACCAGAAGCTCATGGACGACTACGGTCTCACTCAGGAAGACATTTCCCGGAAGGTGGGAAAGAGCCGGCCCTATGTGGCCAACATGGTGCGTCTTCTGGCCCTGCCGGAGGAAGTGAAGGATTTCCTTTCCAAGGGACAGCTCACTGCCGGCCAGGCAAGGCCTCTTCTGGGGCTTGGAAGCGACGCGGAAAAAGTGCAGCTGGCCCGCCGCATTGTGAAAGAAGGACTCTCGGCCCGCAGGGTGGAAGAAATCATCCGGCAGGGCAGGGAATCGAAGCCAAAAGACAATCCTCCGCCGGCTGAAACCTTTATGAAGGCGGTGGAAGAAAAACTGGGTCTTTCTGTAGGATCCAAAGTCCGTATACGAATAGGAAAAGGAAAAAATGCCCACAAAGGCACCATTTCCATTTCCTTCAACAATGATGAGGAATTTCAGCGCATTGCCGATATTCTGAATCAGAATCATAAGTCAAGATAGGTGGAGTTTCTGCGAATATGATCAATCCCAATGTATTCATGTATGCCGCTATCGGCGTAGTCATTGTAGTTTTCCTTTTTATTCTTCTGCAGTATGTGCTGCTTAGAAATAAACTGAACCGTCTGGCCAAGAAATATAAATATTTCATGAACGGCGAAGATGGCGGTTCCATTGAGCTGAAACTGTCCACCGAAGTCAGGGAGCTTCGGGAAATGGTGGCTTCCTCTGAAAATATGCTTCATCAGCAGGAACTGCTGGCCACCATGCAGCTCCAGTCCTTCCAGAAGGTGGGCCTGGTGCGCTATGATGCCTTCGATGATACGGGAGACAAGCTGTCCTTCTCCCTTACCGTGCTGGACGGGAAGAATAACGGCTTCATCCTGTCTTCCCTGGCCGGTCACGATACCTCCCGCATTTACGCCAAGAAAGTAGTGAACGGCCAGTGCCGGGAAGCCCTTTCTTCAGAAGAAGCGGAAAGTATCAATATCGCTCTGGATACCCTGATGCCCGATATGGCAGAAGAAGCAGGAAATCAGATGGCCCCTGCTTCTCCGGAATCCAAGCCTCAGCAGCATAAGATCGATACCGCTAAGGGACGGTAAAAGGCACTGCCTTTGACGGCTATGGGCTGTATGAATCCTATGAGCCTCATGTAATCGGGAATACCTTAAGGTACCCCAAGTCTACATTGTAACCTCCGGAATATGGGGATACTTCCGGCAGTTGATTTCAGATAAAAGGTAATCCATGAAAAAGACACTGAATAAAGACACAGGAGAAGTGACCTTCTCCTTTACAGACAAAGAAATCAAAAAACTGAAAATCCTATCCCTGGCAGGCGCGGCTGTTTTCGTCTTGAGCCTGGGCACAGCGGTGTATGCCGCTGTTTCCATGAACTCCCTGAAGAGCGAAAATGAGCTCTATAAGAACCAGCTGAAAATGGCGGAAGAAAAAATGAACGCCCTGTCCGATAAGACGAAAACCATTGAAAAACTGTCCTCCCAGCTGCAGGATATGATCAAAGCCAATAACAACGGCGCAGGACAGAATATTTCTGCTTCTGGTGAAGGCGGCCAGGGCGGTGCTTCTACGGTGCCCGATAAAGCAAGGGATGTAAAGGCTTCGGAACATGAAAATGGGGCAGAAGATGGAGACAGTGAAATTTCCACCCCCGGCCAGCTGCTGAGCAGCATGAGGAAGCTGGATAAACGGCTGGACAGCCAGATTAAAACCATGATCGTCCTTCGGGAAAAGCTGATTAATGAAACCTATGGCATGCAGGCTCCGCTCCTCCATACCTCCTCCACCACCCCTGATATGTGGCCGGTAAAAGGCACCATTTCCAGTACCTACGGCTTCCGGTCAAGTCCCGGCGGCATCGGCTCTACTTACCATGAAGGCATTGATATTGCTGTCGATTACGGCAGTCCCATCGAAGCCACCGCCTCCGGCGTGGTAACCCAGGCCGGTTGGGTGGGAGGCTATGGCAATCTGGTAGAAATCAAACACGATGGCGGCCTTGTGACCCGCTACGGCCATAACTCCGCCCTTCTTGTGTCTGTGGGACAGCAGGTGGAACAGGGCACCGTCATCGCCCTGGCCGGCAGCACAGGAAACAGCACCGGTTCCCACTGCCACTATGAAGTAAGGATTAACGGCGACGCCGTGGATCCTACTTACTTCCTGCCTGGAAACTATTGATAAAAACGCAGCGCGTCATAGAGACGGGCTGCGTTTTTTAGAAATGTTTCACGTGAAACAAATGGGGCCGCTCTGCGGCCCTTTGACAAGCCCTAAAGGGGCTTGAGGGTTCAAGCGCCTTTCGGCGCTCGGGTTCAAAAGGTTCATAGGGTTCAGAGGGTGATGGTATCGCCCTTTGGGCGATGAGTATAAAGTCAGCGTTACGGGATTTACTTTCTATGTCATATGGTATGATAAGCACTACGGTGATTAGCCGCTGCGCGGCTCCCCCTTATCCGGCTGCGCTGGACTTTCTCCACGGGAAAGCGTGTCACACGATTCTCAGATCGCTTTGCTCCCTTACGAATCGTGTTCCCTTGCCACCCTATCCGGGGGACAGAATAAATCACTCTATGCTTTCCTGCAGAGACAAGTCTCCATGGCTAAGCATCCATAGTGCCCCCGCTTGCGGGGGTGGCAAAGGAACTGGATTCATAGGGGAGCTGTAGGCGACCCGCGAATCCAGTGACATGCTTCCCACCAGGCAAGGTGGTGGCGCCAGCCACCAAAGGGGGAATGCCGGAGTGGTACATGAAGTATATGACTCTCTGTTTTTCTCCTCAAATTCCTTGTTTCCCCTTGAGGGGAAATGCCACGTAGTGGCAAAAGGGTGTACGGGGCAGAGCACAGAAGTGACACTCCATCATTATCCTGACCGCCAATCGGCGGCCCCCTGAGCGGAGCGACGCACAAAATGTAGTGAGTCGTTTCCCCTGTGGGGCACAACCTTTCTACACAACCCTTGGCACCAAGGGCCGGAGGCCCGATGGATGCCATATGCCCTTCTGCGCCGCAGGCGGCATAGACATATATGATGGCGCCCGAAAGGGCGCTATACCTTCCCAGCGGAGCGGTACTATATAGCTTCCGAGGGCGAGAGCCCTCAACCCGTCCGGGAGGCGTCAGCCGCTCCCGGACAGAACCCTGGCAGCCCAGGGCCGAAGGCCCGGCGGCTGGCTCAACCCTCACGCCCGTAAGGGCGTGTCAACCTTCGGGAATACAGGAAAGCACCGTCCCGATCCCGATCTTTGATCCCGACTGCGCCGAAGGGCCGTCAACCCTCACGCCCGACAGGGCGTGTCCATTTGAACCCTCAAGCCTCAAATACGATTTCTAAAGGAGACCTTTATGACTGATACCATCGAACAAGCACAGCAGTTTCTTCTGACAGGCGATTTCTCCGCCTCCCTGGCCATGTATACCCGTATCTACCACGATTCTGACAGTGAGGAAGACAGAGGCACCGCTGCGGCCATGTTGTCCCATATGTATGGATGCGGTATGACAGGGGAGGTAAACGACCGGCTGGCCGACGATTTCCTGGCCAAAGCCGTCAGGCTCGAAAGTCCTCTGGGCCTTTTTCTGGTAGAATCCAAAGACCCCGATATTTCATCAGCTGCCTTTGAAAGGCTGGTGAAAAAGCTGAAAAAGCTGGCAGATCAGGGAAATACCTTGGCCATGATAGAGATGGGACTCATGTTTGAATACGGCTATCACCGGAGGGTGAATCTGAAAAAAGCGCTGGCCTGGTACGAAAAGGCCGCATCTCTGGGCCATGCAGATGCCATGGTAAAGGCCGGATGGATTTGGGAGAGTCACAGTTTCAAGGACCATGATGACCATAAGGCTTTTCTCTGGTATTTAAAAAGTGCCGCCATGGCCTATGGAAACGGCGAATGCCAGCTGGGCTTCTGCTATCGTGATGGCATCGGTATCAGGAAGGATATGGACCGGGCCCTTATCTGCCTTGAAAAAGCAGCGTCCCATGGCTCTGCCGAAGCAGCCATGCTGCTCTATGAAATCTATTCCGGTGAAGGGGCAGCAGGGGAAGAAGAACTTGAGCTCCGCGATAAGGAAAAGAGCTTTTCCTATTTGAAGATGGCCGCCAGGCAGGGGGAAAGCGAAGCTCTCATGCGTCTGGGGCATATGTATTATCAGGGAGAAGGGACAGAGGCGGATACAGGAAAAGCGATTGAGTGCTATGAGAAAGCATGGAACGCTGGAAATCCCATGGCCGGTACCATGCTGGGTCTCATTTACATCTATGGCTTTGACGATGAGGAAAGTGCAAAAAAGGGGATTTCCTACTTTTATCAGGCAGGCCAGGAAGGGGACATTAGTGCATTTCGGGAAATAGCTCTCTGCATCCTTTATGGCCGGCGTATACCAAAGGATGAATCCCAGGGACTTGCCATACTGAAAAAGCTGGCAGAAGAAAATGAGCCCCTCAGCATAACTGCTCTGGGCAACTGGTATATGAATCAGAAAGAGCCGGACAAAGCCCTGCCATACTTCCGCAGAGCAGCCGATATGGGCGAACCGGATGCGGAATTTGCCCTGGGATGCTGCTACCTCTCCGGCACCGCCGTTCCCAGAAACCTGAGAAAAGCACAGGAACTCTTTCAGCGGGCTGCCCTGAAGGGACAGAAAGAAGCAGAAAAGGAACTGAAAATCCATTTTTCATAAAATACGGCGGCGTCATGCCGCCCTGTCATTTCGAGGGTCGGAAGCGGAGCCCCGAAATCCAGCGGCAAAAAGTTTCCTGTGGGTAAGAACCACAGCGGTGCCCCGCCGGGGAGTAAACTTTTTAGATTACCAAAAGGAGCCAAACCATGACAGAAGGAGAAAGCCTGTTTTTACAGGGAAAGATAGAGGAAGCCTATGAAGAACTGCAGAAGGAAAAGACCGGCCGGGCCTTCTACCTTTTAGGTCTTATAGAGCGGGAAGGCTACGGTCACAGGAAGGCGGACGAAAAGAAGAGCCGCCGTTTCTTTGAAGAAGGAAAGAAACTGGGAGACCCTCTCTGCGGCATTTCCCTTTTCCAGGGAGAAACGGGGAAAGCTATGTGGGACACGGTGAACCAGGATTTTTCCCGGGTCCTTCTCATGGCTAACCAGGGGGACGTGCTGGCCATGGACGAAGCAGGCCTCTCCTACATGGGAAACGGCATGATTCTGGACTACGAAGAAGGGGTGAAATGGCTGGCCAAGGGCGCCTTCTACGAATACTGGAAAGCCCTCTACGACCTGGGCATGTTCTACTATGGGCATAATATCAATGATGAAAGGGAAGCAAAAGCCATTGCCTGTTTCTCAAAGGCCGCAGAATTCCGTGACAGCGAAAGCGAATACATGCTGGGCCTCATTCTGGCCGTAAAGGCAAAGGGGGAAGAAGAACTGGAAGAACCGGTTTCCTGGATGGAAAAATCCTGGGAACATGGAAACGAAGACGCCGCCCTCTTTTTGGGAAAACTGTACGAAGGAACCATTGATACGGCCGGTGAAACAGACCCCATGCCGGAAAAGGCAAGAGCCTGGTTTGAAAAAGCGGCGGCCAAAGGAAATGGGGAAGCCCTGGCAGAACTGGCCTTCTTCTATGAAAAGGGCGTTACTGTACCTAAAGACAGCAAAAAGGCGGCAGACCTTCTGAAAGACGCCGTAGGCTATGGCTATGACGAAGCCCTTTTCTCCCTGGCCCTTCATTACCTGGACGAAGAAAAAGAGGACGAGGCCCTGCCATACATGGAAGCCGCCGCCGCCAAAGGAGAAGAACGGGCCCTCTACCTGGCAGGCATGATGTACCTCCAGGGAAGAGGTACGGAACCGGACCGCCGGAAAGCCATAGACTACCTGAAAGAAGCAGCAGACCACGGTTCCGAAGAAGCGGTGGAAGAATTGCAGAAACAGGGGAGATATTTTATTTAGTGTACTAGTGATCTAGTGATCTAGTGGGTTAGTGTATTAGTGAGTTGGTGGGGCGGATGTCCTCTATTGGCTCTCCGCTGCCTGCTGTTCTCCATGCCCTTGCACCCCTTGAGGCGGAGACCCTGCATAGGGGTCTCCGAGTCAGTCGAAGTTGGCCATCATCCTGCACATAAAAGGACTTTCCTATGAATCGCCCGACCCATGCCGCAGGCGCGGTTGTTTGGTTTTCGCTGCCTCTGGCAGCGCTGCCGCCGACAGGCAGCAATAAATCTCATCGCCCCAAAGCGGCGATACCACTACCTTCAACCGCCGAAGGCGGCTGTCGCTCCCTGAGCGAAGCGAACACAACCTTTTTACATAACCTGCGGCGAAGCCGCGCCCCTTTTTTACACACTCCAGAGTTCATCAAGTGCTATAATAAAAACAATTTCCACGAGAAACGAGGAATCACAATGACTGAATTGGAAAATGCTGAAAAACTATTTCTTGCCTACAGGGTCAGGGAGGCTTACCCCCTCTTCCAAAAGCTGGCGGAGGAAGGAAGCAGCCGGGCCCTTTATTTCCTGGCCCTCTATGAGCAGTACTACCTGGGGGTGGCTCCCTTTGCTCCCAAAGAAGCCATCCAAAAGGCTTTGAAGGGAGCCCGGGCAGGGGACGGGCTCTGCGGCGTTTTCTGCATGCTCCATTTTGACCTTTTGAGTCATGAAGAATTCCATGAAATCATGGACGCGAAGGAAAAGTGGATTTCCGCCGCCAAAGAGGAAAGCGATGCCTTTGCCCTGGAAGCTTTGGGCTGCCTCAGCGTGGTGCATGGGGAAGAAGAGGAAGAGGTGCATACAGGCCTCCATCTGCTGGAGGCCGCCGCCATGCAGGGGTACTGGAAGGCCTGGAATGACCTGGGCCAGTTCCATGACCGCCATGTGCAGGACAACAATCCTCTTCTCAAAAAGTACGTGGACGATAAAAAGTCCATTTCCTGCTACCGGAAATCCATGGAAGCCGGCTATCCTGACAGCATGAACCGCCTGGCCTATTTCTACTACTTGGGAGACGGCATGGCGAAGGATGAAAAGGAGGGCATCCGCCTTTTCAAGAAGGCTTTTTCGCAGGGGCACCTGAAGGCAGGCACTGCCATTGGCATGCTGTATCTCTTCGGCGCAAAGGACAAAGACAAGAAGGAAGGCTTCCGGTATACGAAGAAGGCCGCAGAGGGAGGAGAACCTACGGCCATGGGCAATCTGGCCAACTGCTACTATTATGGCAATGGCACGAAAAAAGATCGCCGTCTGGCCCGGGTATGGTATCAGAAAGCCTCCGACGCCGGCATGGATTCTTCCACCACCCAGCTGGCGGTGATGTACCATGAAGACGGTAATGAGGAAAAAGCCTTTTCCCTTTTCAAACAGGCTGCAGAACGGGGATACCCGGAAGCCATGGGCTGGCTGGCCGCCTGCTATCAGTACGGCTACGGTACGGAGGTAAACAGCCTCGCCGCCGTGCAGTGGCTGGAAAAAGCGGCCTCCCTGGGAAGCAGGGAAGCAGCACAGGCTCTGCAGTATCTCTATAAAGAAATTAAAGGAATGAAATCATGAAATCCCTGACTGGTAAAAATCCTGCGAAATTGATTATATCGGCTCTCCTGGCCCTGTCATTTTCCCTTCCTGTTTCGGCAGATGGGGTTATAGAAGATCAGCTCCTCCAGAGCGCCCTGGCTGCCGGCAGAGAAGAAGGGGCTCTTCCATCCCAGATGGAGGAAAAAGCGGGAGAGCAGGAAAAGCTCATCCTTCTCACCTGGCAGGAAGATCCGGAATCGGTGCGCTACGAAGTGGAAATTTTCCGGGGACTGCCGGAGAACCTGGACCGGAACAGCCCGGTGGAAAATCATTTGTACGATAACCAGCGCATTTATACGAACCAGGTCCTGGTGGACCTGTCCACCTTCCCGCCCGGAGAAGCACCCCTCTACTGGCGGGTGCGCCCCATTGACGCCAACTGGGAAGGCATGGGACCTTTCTCCTCGCCCATGGAAGTAAGAAGTACCATGAAGCCCATCACTAGGAACGCCCCCTATCCCCATGTGTACCGCCCGGGGAACGGCTCCACCCTTCTCTATCCCGTCTATTCCTATGCAGGAAATCCGGGCGCTGTGAAATATGAAGTGGAAGTGACGGACCAGTATCCGGAAAACCGGGACGGCACAGAACCCTCGAAATACAGGGTATTTTCCAAAGAAACCACCCTGTCCAACGTATATGATGACAATCCGCGCATTGGCACCTTCTACTGGCGGGTCAGAGGCATGGATGAAAATGGAAATCCCCTGGGCATCTGGAGCCTGCCGGAAAAGGTGAGAACCAATCCCGACGAACACTTCGAAGTGGGCATTTTCGGCGACAGCATTACCCAAGGCGGCGGCCACCTGTACCACAGTCCGGCCGATATGGCCTACAGCTATGTGACCTACCTGGACTTTCCGGCTGTCAATATGGGCAGAAGCGGCGACACCACGGAAATGATGGAAGACCGCTTTGACCGGGACGTACTGCCTTTCCATGTGAAATACCTTCTCATCATGGGCGGCATCAATGACCTTCGCATGGGTGCAGACCCCCAGAAAGTCATCGGTCATCTGGAAGCCATCCGGAAAAAATGCATAGAACACCATATTGTGCCCATTCTCCTCACCATCGTTCCCATCAACCCGGAAAACATACAGAAATACTACGGCGATGTGACCTACAGCGGCTGGAAGGAATCGGTGGACACCGTGAACAGCTGGATCCGCACAGAGCCCCATATAGATACGGCCGCTCCCTTTGCAGACTACCCCGTCATGCCCGGAGAACTGGCTATGGACGGCATCCACGGAGACTGGAACGCCAAGCAGATGATAGCCGGAGAAATCAACAGGCACATGGGAGAGTTTATGAAATAGTGAGCTGGCGGCTTATGGACAAGCCCCTATGGCGCGGTCGGGATCGGAACCTGAGCGGTGCTTTCCCGTATTCCCGAAGGTTGACACGCCCTTACGGGCGTGAGGGTTGAGCCAGCCGCCGGGCCTTTGGCCCTGGGCTGCCAGGGTTCTGCCTGTGATCGGCTTCGCCTTACAGGCGGGTTGAGGGCTCCCGCCCTCGGGAGGTATATAGTATCGCTGCGCTGGCGAGGTACGGCGCCTTCGGCGCCATTTTTTATGCCGCCTTTGGCGGCTAAAACCGTACAACCTCGCTCCGCTTGAGGAAATGCATTCCCCCTTTGGTGGCTGGCGCCACCACCTTGTCCGCTGGGAAACGTGTCACTGGATTCTTAGTCGCCTACGGCTCCCTGCGAATCCAGTTCCCTTGCCACCCGGTGGGAAGCATGTCACTGGATTCACGGGTCGCGGGGCTCCCCCTATGAATCCAGTTCCTTTGCCACCCCCGAAAGCGGGGGCACTATAAAGCTCCGTTATGCTACGAGCTGCTTATGAAGGAATTGCTTTGCGGCTCTTTATTGTCCCACCGCTCAGCGGGGGGAAGGTGGTGCCGTAAGGCACCAAAGGGGGGAAAAGCCACCGGAGGTGGCTGATTACCGTAGTGCTTATCATAACGTATGATACTGAAAGTAAATCCGTAACGCTGACTTTATAAGCATTGCCCGCAGGGCAATCCACAACCCTCGGGGCCAAAGGCCCCGTCAAACTTACGAACCCTTGGGCCGAAGGCCCATCCATCTTAAGAACCCTTTTTATACAACCCTTCTACACAACCTGCCTGCGCCAGCAGGCCACAACCCACGGCGAAGCCGTGCCCCTGTGCGCCCTAAGGGCGCACTTGTTTCACGTGAAACAATGGAGATAAACAATGAATCAAAAAATCATCATTTCTACTGTATTGGCAGCTCTTCTTGCTGCAGGCACCGTGTCTGCAGAGGGGCTGCTTCATTTGTCCTGGAGGCCCGACTATGATGCCGTGAAGTATGATGTCATCTTCAGCCGCAAGGATCACGGAAAAATGGCAGGCACCTGGAAAACCACTGCCTATATGAGCGATATGCTTCTCCCTGAAAGCGGGCAGTTCAAAGACCTGCAGGAGCTGTACTGGCAGGAAAAGCCCCTTGATTTTGACGGGTATCCCATAGGGATGGAAAGCAGGCCCCGTCCTTTGGAAAGCTCGGCGACTTCTGTTTCCAGAAACGCGCCCCTTCCACGGCTGGACAGAAGCGGAGAAAGGGGAGGGGCTCTTCTCTATCCCGTGTATTCCTACATAGGCAATCCCGGAGCTTCCTCCTATGAAATCGAAGTCCTTTCTGCCTATCCCGAAAATACGGAAGGCACGGCTCATTCCATGTACCACATAGGCGGCGGAGATTTCCTTTATACCGATTTCTACGATGACACTCCCCGATTCGGCACCTGGTACTGGCGGGTGCGGGGAAAGGATGAGGAAGGAAATCCGGTGGGCCAGTGGAGCCTTCCCCAGAAGCGGCAGTTTTCCACGGAAGGCTATACCATCGGCCTCTTTGGTGACAGCATTACCCATGGCGGCGGCCGCATGTCCTATGGCCCCAATGACCTGGAATACAGCTATGGACACTATCTGGACTTTGATACCATCAATCTGGGGGATTCAGGCAATACGAGCCATGACATGGTGGAGCGTTTTGACCGGGACGTTCTTCCCTTTCATCTGAAATACCTCCTCATTCTGGGCGGCAGCAACAGCCTCCGCGGCGGCGTGCCGGCGGAAGAGGTCATCCGTGATTTGCAGGAAATCCAGCAGAAGTGCAGAGACCATAACATTGTGCCCATCCTTCTCACCCTGCCGCCCATCAATCCGTCCAGCATAGATAAGGTCTTTCACGAACCTACAGCAGAGGGCTGGGAAGAAGCCTTCCGAAAGGTCAATGCATTCATCCGCACCCAGCCCCATATCGACACGGCAGCGGCCTTCCTCTACGATAACCTGATGCCGGAATACCTGGCTCTGGACGGCCTCCACGGCGACGTGGAAGCCAAAAAGAGGATGGCAGATATGATTAGCCGGCATATAGGGGAGTTTGTGAAATAGTGGACTGGATCGAGACCTGGGCGGTGCTTTCCAGTATTCCCGAAGGTTGACACGCCCTTACGGGCGTGAAGGTTGATGGCGCCGCAGGGCCTTTGGCCCTGGGCGCCAAGGGTTCTGTCCGGGACCGGCTAACGCCTCCCGGACGGGTTGAGGGCTCCGCCCTCGGGAGGTATATAGTATCGCTGCGCTGGCGAAGTACGGCGCCTTCGGCGCCATCATATATATGCCTATACCGCCTGCGGCAGGGGGGACAATAAAGCTCCGTGACGCTATCTTTTGATAAGTGACTCTACTTTAAGCACAGGTTGTTCTGCCCCCTGAACAGGGGGAAGTCCGGCGAAGCCGGATAGGGGGAGGCGAGCGCAGCGAGCCAGTCAGCAGAATGCCTATCATGCCATATGACACAGAAAGGTGAATCCGTAACGCTGACTTTATACTCATCGCCCGAAGGGTGATACCACAACCCTCGGCCCAAAGTGCCGTCAAACTTACGAACCCTCCGGCCCATAGGGCCGGTCCATCTTAAGAACCCTCCCTCATAACGTTGACTTCATACTCATCGCCCGAAGGGCGATACCACAACCCTCGGCCCGAAGGGCCGTCAAACCTAAGAACCTTAAGAACCTTCGGGACGAAGTCCCGTTAACCCTCATGTGCGCATTCTGCATAGAATGCGCAAGTCAGCCGAAGTTGGCCCTTAGCCTGCCCATAAAAGGGCCTTCCTATTGTCGGCTGACCGTTCGCAGGCGTGTCCAAAGCCGCGAAGCGGCCCTTTTAAGTTATCCACATTTTGTTCAAAACTCTGTGAATTCCTGTGGAAATTCACAGGAAAAAAGTTCTGAATTACCGATTTTATCGACAAAGTTAGTCACAGAGATTCACAACAGAGTTATTCACAATCTGTGAATATGTAGTGAATGGAAAGTTTTCTGTCGAAAAGTTTCCTGTGGGTAAGAAACGCCATGGGAGCCAAGCCGAATAGGAAACCATACGCGAAAAGTTTCCCGTCGGTAAGAAGTACCGTGTGAGCCACGACAAGTAAGGAAACTTTTAGCCCAGAGTTTCCTGTGTGAAAGAAGCGCCATGGGAGCCATGGCGAGTAGGAAACCATTCGCAAAAAGTTTCCTGTCGGCATAAAAGGCAGCGGAACTAAGCCGGACAGGAAACCTCAAAGAAACCATATTGACAAATACTCTCAGTTAGCCTATTGTTAGGATAAGTTAATTCAAAATTTTGTTTAAAGGAGAATATAATGAATATGGATATTTTCTGGGGACTCTTTATCCCCTTTCTGGGCACCTCTCTGGGGGCGGCCTGCGTGTTTTTTATGCGGGGAGAAATGCATCGCGGCGTACAGCGAGGGCTCACAGGTTTTGCTTCCGGCGTCATGGTGGCGGCTTCTATCTGGAGTCTTCTCATTCCGGCCATTGAGGAATCGTCGGACTGGGGGAAGCTGGCTTTTCTGCCTGCGGTGATTGGATTTGGCGGAGGCATTCTTTTTCTGCTTTTCCTGGATCACATCATTCCCCATCTTCATATGGGGGCGGAAAGGGCAGAAGGGCCCAGGAGTCATCTGGCCCGCACCACTATGCTGGTACTGGCAGTGACGCTCCATAATATTCCGGAAGGTATGGCCGTGGGGGTGGTGTTGGCCGGTTTCCTGTCAGGCCACGGGGATATTACCTATGCATCAGCCATGGCTCTTTCCATCGGCATTGCCATTCAGAATTTCCCGGAAGGGGCCATTATTTCCATGCCTCTTCGAGGTGCCGGTATGGGAAAGATGAAATCCTTCGCAGGCGGTGTGCTGTCGGGGGCGGTGGAACCGGTAGGCGGTATGCTCACCATTCTCCTCACGTCCCTGGTGGTGCCTCTTATGCCTTATCTTCTTTCCTTTGCGGCAGGCGCCATGATGTATGTGGTGGTGGAAGAGCTGATTCCTGAAATGTCGGAAGGAGAGCATTCCGATATAGGGGTCCTCACCTTCGCCCTGGGATTCATGGTGATGATGACATTGGATGTGGCCCTGGGGTAGGGGAGAGCAGGCCTGTGGCGCGGTCGGAATCGGGACCGGGACTGAGATCTGGGCGGTGCTTTCCGGTATTCCCGAAGGTTGACACGCCCTTACGGGCGTGAGGGTTGAGCCAGCCGCCGGGCCTTTCGGCCCTGGGCTGCCAGGGTTCTGTCCGGGACCGGCTGACGCCTCCCGGACGGGTTGAGGGCTCCGCCCTCGGGAGGTATAAAGTACTGTGGAGGTCCTGCATAGGACCTCCAAGTCAGCCAAAGTAGGCCCTTAGCCTGCCCATTAAAGGGCTTACCTATTGGTTGGCTGACCGTGCCCGCTGGCGAAGTACGGCGCCCTTTCGGGCGCCATTTTTTATGCCGCCTTTGGCGGCGAAAACCATACAACCGCCTTATGGACACGCCCTTATGGGCGTGAGAGTTCTAAAGTTTGACGGGGCTATCGCCCCGAGGGTTCTTAAGTTTGACAGCGGCTTTGCCGCTGAGGGTTGTAGTATGGCGCCTTTTAATTGATAGAAGGCGCCAGTTTGTATGAAATCTTTAAAATTTGCGGCGAAGCCGCCACCACAACCCTCGGCCCGAAGGGCCGTCAAACTTAATAACCTTAAGAACCTTCGGGGCGAAGCCCCGTCAACCCTCACACCGCAGGTGTGTCCCTGCAAATTAGAAAATAATTAAATGCGAAAAAACCTCTTGCAAAATTTTACAAGGGGACCTATAATGCAAACATCAAATTCATACAGGTGGATGAAACATATGGGAGAAAGCCATAAGGCTTACCGAAGGAGTGACACTCTCAGGTATCTGAAAAGATGAGTACCGTATGCGGACACACTCTGGAGAGTCTCGATTAAAGAGCGCCGAAGGTGTAAGGATGGTAGCATCCCAATCTCTCAGGCAAAAGGACAGAGAAAGCAGCGTCACACTATGTGTTCCGCTTTAAGGTAGACAATGCCGGCTTCCAGAGTTTTATTTTTCATGGAAGGCCGGCTTTTTTGTATCTATCTTATGATCTGGAGGGCGTTGTTAAAATGGATTTGAATTACATGAATGTGTTGAATTCGCTGGATAGTTTTATCTGGGGGCCGCCGTTGCTGGTTCTTCTTGTAGGAACCGGTATCCTGCTCACCATCAGACTGAAGCTGCTGCAGGTATTCAAATTACCGAAGGCACTGAAGCTGATTTTCAAAGCACAGAATGCAGGCAGCGGTGATATTGATTCTTTCAAGGCTCTCTGCACAGCCCTTTCTGCCACAGTAGGTACCGGCAACATTGTAGGCGTGGCAACAGCCATCGCAGCCGGCGGCCCGGGCGCCATTTTCTGGATGTGGCTTGCCGCATTCTTCGGAATGGCTACCAAGTATGCAGAAGGTCTTCTGGCCGTCAAGTACCGCGAAGTAGATGCCAAAGGTGAAATCGCCGGCGGCCCGATGTTCTACATTAAAAACGGTATGGGCGAGAAGTACAAGTGGCTGGGCACACTCTTCGCCATCTTCGGCGTTCTGGTAGCCTACTTCGGAATCGGTACTTTTGCCCAGGTGAATTCCATTGTGGATATCACCAGGATGACTATCGGATTGGATCCCATGTGGACAGCCGTGATTCTCACGGTTCTCGTCGCAGCCATTACTCTTGGCGGACTCCAGTCCATCGCCGCAGCCGCTTCCAAAATCGTTCCGGCTATGGCAGTGATTTACTTCATTTCAACCATTGGTGTATTGATTTTCTTCGCTGATAAGATTCCTGGCGCTGTGGAAACTATTATTTCCAACGCATTTACAGGCAGTGCAGCAGCTGGCGGTTTCCTTGGTTCTACCATGATCATGGCTATGAGAAATGGTATCGCCAGAGGCGTATTCTCCAATGAATCTGGCCTGGGCTCTGCTCCTATCGTAGCAGCCGCTGCTAAAACCAAATGGCCTGCCGAACAGGGACTTATTTCTATGACTGGTACCTTCATTGATACCATTATCATCTGCACACTGACCGGTCTTACCATCGTCGTTTCCGGTGAATGGCTGAACGGCCTGAACGGTGCAGCACTGACCAATGCCGCATTCAAAGATGCATTCCCCGCTTTTGGCGGCTACATGCTCATGATCGGCCTGGTACTCTTCGCTTTCACCACCATTCTTGGATGGAACTACTACGGCGAACGCTGCATGATTTACCTGGCTGGTACCAAAGGAGTTCTTCCCTACCGTATCATCTTTATCGCACTGGTTGCGAGCGGCGCATTTTTGAAACTTGAAGCCATCTGGGTTCTGGCAGATATTGTCAATGGACTCATGGCTATTCCTAACCTGATTGCCCTGCTGGCCCTGTCCGGCGTGGTGGTAAGAGAAACTGCCAAGTATTTCGACCACCTGAAGACAGGCAAGGACTACGAAGAATACGTAGACCAGGACCCCAGCAAGGAAGTAAAGGCCAAAATTTCCGCCAATGCGGAAGACTGAGCCTTTCAATCGGGCACTGATATTACATATTATTTCCAGACGGAAAGGTTTTCCCATTTTCCTTCCGCCGGGATTAATATGACACCCCATCCGGCAAAGGGCACCCTGGTGGATAAGCCCTCCTAAACTGATTCATCAGGGAGTGCCGGGCTTCGGGAAGTATCCCTGGAAATATTTCCCGAAGTGGAGGCCCTGCTTTTCTAAAAATGGTTCCATAAAATCAATATCCTTAATGTATGTATAGGATCAGGCAATGCCTGTGAATATATGCCGCAATGCACGGCAGGCTTCCGTAGGGGGAATTCAGATCTGGTCCCGAAAGAAGCCAAAAAGCAAAATATGGTGGATGATGTACACTGAAAAATGAGAGGCCCAAAGCCCCTCTGCCGAAGGAGTAATACTATCAGGCGTTCAGAAGAACACGAAACTGTGTACGGACACAACTCTGGAGAGTCCCATTCGATTGGGCGCCGAAGGTGTAAAGGGATTTCACCCGTAAATCCCGAATCTCTCAGGCAAAAGGACAGGGCTGGCAGCCGGGTAACTCCCGCTATGCATGGATGCATACATACATATCACCGCCAGCCTCAGACTTTTTTCACCAGCAGCCTGAGTGCGGCGGTTGTTTTTTTCTCAGAAAAACGGGTCAAATGTAAGGGGGATATTATTATGGACATGGCTGCAATCAACTCGCTCGTCAATACCATTGACGGCATAGTCTGGGGCCCGGTAATGCTGGTGCTCCTTGTCGGTACCGGCGTGTACCTCACCTGTTTATTGAAATTTCAGACCTGGCGGAATCTGCCCTATGCAATCCACAGCGTCCTTTCTAAAGAAGCCCGCACCACCAAACGAGGCAAAGGCGATGTTTCTCCATTCTCCGCATTAATGACTGCCCTGGCTGCCACCATCGGCACCGGCAATATCGTAGGCGTTGCCACCGCCATGTTCTCCGGCGGCCCCGGCGCCCTGGTATGGATGTGGATTTCCGCATGCTTCGGCCTCACCACCAAATTTTCCGAATGCATGCTGGCTATTAAATACCGTGAAGTGAATGCCAAAGGTGAAATGAAGGGCGGCCCCATGTTCACCATGAAAAACGGCTTCAAAAATAAAATGGCCGGCCGCACCCTCGGTTTCCTCTTCGCACTCTTCTCTGTCATCGCTTCTTTCGGTATCGGCAACATGACCCAGGCAAACTCCATTTCCGGAGCTGTGCAGACAGTCTTCGGCATTCCGCTGGAAGTCTGCGGCGTGGTTCTCACCATCCTGTCTCTCATCATCATCGTAGGCGGTATCAAGACAATTTCCAAAGTTTCCTCTGTCGTTGTTCCCGGTATGGCTGTGTTCTACATCATCGCAGGCGTTATCTGCATTCTTATTAATATCCAGAACGTACCTCACGGCCTCTATCTGATCTTCATGATGGCCTTCAATCCGCAGGCTATCGGCGGCGGCGTCCTCGGCACCATTACCGTCACCATTATGAACTCCATGCGTTACGGCGTTGCCAGAGGCTGCTTCTCCAATGAAGCCGGCCTGGGCTCTGCAGCTATTACCGCTGCTGCTGCCACCACCGATGATCCTGTTCGTCAGGGCTACATCAATATGACCGGCACCTTCTGGGATACCATCGTTGTCTGCACCATCACCGGTCTGACCATCGCTTCCTCCGGTGTCCTTGGCACCACCGATGCTGCCGGCACCCCGCTGAAAGGCATCGCCCTTACCATGGCTGCCTTCTCTTCCAACATCGGTGTCATTGGTACTTATATCGTAGCCATCGGTATCATCCTCTTCGCTTTCTCCACCATCCTCGGTTGGGAATATCACGGTGAAAAAGCATGGGAATACCTCTTCGGCACCCATAAGTACAATATGGTTTACAGAGTTGTATTCTCCCTGGTTGTTTATGTAGGCGCTACCCAGACCCTGGATCTGGTGTGGAACCTTTCCGATATTGCCAATGCACTCATGGCAATTCCAAACCTCGTTTCCCTGCTGGTGCTCTCTCCTGTCATCAAGGAAGAAGTCGTCCGTTTCCAGGGCGTCCTTGCTAAGGAAAAAGCTGAAAAGGCAGCTCTCGCTGCTAAAGAAGGCTGAAAAGGCAGCTCTCGCTGCTAAAGAAGAAGGAGTCAAAGCTCATATCTGAAAACCCCTTCCCGGCTGGGACATGATGAACCTTGAAGGTTCACCTCCATATCGTTGTCCCCCCTCACTTCTTCGGAAGTGAGAAACAACCCCTATCCTGCTCCTCTGAATTCCGGCAGGATAGGGGAATTTTTTGCTTTTTTATGAAATTTGCGGCGTCAGCCGCCACCGTCATCTCGATCAGAGGGGAGTTTTATATGCCGCCTTTGGCGTCAGGGAAACCATGGGTTTTGGTGAAGAATCGGCGGGAAGCTGTATTCCCGAAGGTTGACACGCCCTTACGGGCGTGAGGGTTGATGGCGCCGCCGGGCCTTTGGCCCTGGGCGCCAAGGGCTCTGTCCGGGACCGGCTGACGCCTCCCGGACGGGTTGAGGGCTCCGCCCTCGGGAGGTATATAGAATCGCTGCGCTGGCGAGGTGGGCGCCCCCAAGGGCGCCATTTTTATGCCGCCTTTGGCGGCGAAAACCATACAACCGCCCTGCGGGCGAGAAAATGCAATCCCCCTTTGGTGGCTGGCGCCACCACCTTTCCCCCGCAAGCGGGGGCACTATAACCCGTGCTTACTGTAGAGCCGCTGACGAAGCGAGGCCTCGAGGTGTTTTATTCTTCCCCCTGAACAGGGGGAAGTCCGGCGAAGCCCGGATAGGGGGTGGCGAGCGCAGCGAGCCAATCAGCAGAATGCCTATCATGTCATATGACGCTGAAAGTAAATCCCGTAACGCTGACTTTATGCTCATCGCCCGTAAGGGCGATAACCACAACCCTCGGCCCGAAGGGCCGTCAAACTTACGAACCCTCCGGCCCATAGGGCCGGTCCATCTTAAGAACCCTTTTTATGCAACCCTTCTACACAACCTGCCGCCATTAGGCGGCCATAACCTTCGGGGCGCAGCCCCGTCAACCCTCACACCGAAGGTGTGTCCAAAGCCGCTCCCATCACCCTCTCCCGCTGGCCTTGTCCAGATCCGCCGCATTTTTCAGGATTTCCCGATTTCCATCCCGCTTCATCAGCAGCTTCTGCAGCTTTTTCCGCTTGGATCTTTCAATGTACTGGTGGGCCAGCACGTCGGGCAGGGTGGCGCCCAGGGATATGCCCAGAAGGATGAGCATGGCTTCCACGCCGGTCCGGAAGGCCATCATGAGTTCCAGCAGGTTCATGTGGGAAATGTCGATAATGGCGAAGAGGAAGCGGTACAACAGCACGCCGGGAATGAGAGGAATAATGGCAGGAATGGTGACTACGAATACGGGAGCGTGGAAATATTTGGAAATACTGAAATAGAGCAGAGACAGCACGGCGGCGCCGAAGAAGGAGGCACTGGCCATGCCGGTGTGAAAGAGCACCATGCATACGTCCCGCACGTCCACGGTAATAATGGCTCCCAGACAGGCGGCGGGGATGTAGCGTCTGGGCACATTGAACATGATGGAAAAGCCCAGGGCCGCCATGGCAGCCGCCAGTGCCTGGGTCAGGTACAGGCTCTCCGGCGCAATGTTCACGTCGGTGAAGCTGGGTACGTCGGTGATTCCCACAGCGCCGGCAATGCCGAAGGTCATGGCCAGCATGATGAGAAGGGTATGGGTGATGCGGGTCATGCCGGAGGTGAGGTAATTGTTTAGAAAATCGTCTACCGCATTAATGAGGGGCACCCCCGGTATCAACGTGAGGGCGCAGGCCACAATGGGCAGGAAAGGGGAAATGGCACCGGGCAGGTACATAGTGAAATAGGCGGTTACTGTAGCAGCAAAAGCGGAGGCTGCAATGGTGACATACACATTGAATTCCACCCGGCTGCAGAGGTAGCGCACCAGGGCGCCGGCCATGGCTGCCAGCATGGTATAGAGCGCTTCCACAGCATGACCGCCGAAAATGAGGCAGAAGGCAGAAGAGGCTAGCCCTATGGCCAGAATCACCATCCATTCCGGATAAATGCGGCGGGTGCTGGACTCCTGGATATGGTTCAGATGGGTCACAAACCGGTCATAAGGCGCATTCTGGTAGAGGGCATTCCGGGAAGCCCGGCTGGCCTGGAGCACGGCAGTCATATTGATGCCGTGGCGGTAGCATTTTCGAAACATGGTATGCGTGGTTTTTCCGTCATCCACATTAATCATAATGGTGGAATAGGTCAGGTGAATCTGCACATCCTGCCAGTAAATACCAAGATAGGCAGCGGTTTCCAGCATATCCCTGACGATACGCTTGCTGCCGGAACCGTTCTCCATCAAAAGCTGCCCCGTGTCCAGGATCAGTTTCATCTTATCCCGGATGGTGAGGTTATTTCTATCTATATTTTCCAATATAAGCCTTCTTTCGTATATTCAGCTTTCATAGTTGTGCCTGCCGACCGGTACTGTTTAGTGAGCTGGTGTACTAGTGAGCGAGCTGGCTGGAGTCGTTTACGGCATACACCGGAAATGTTTCCCGCCGGCGGATATGAATTGACGATTGTGTCATAAATGCCAGCGCCTGGATTCTTCACTGCATTCAAAATAACCAGTGGAAGACGGGAAGGTAAGCACGGATTGCCGCCGAAAGGCGGCTTTATCATCATTGCCCCCTAAAGGGGAAACGACTCACTACATTTTGCGCGTCGCTAGCGCTCCTACAAAATGTGTTCGCTGTGCACCGCAGGGCGATACCACCACCCTCTGAACCCTTACAGCCTTGTATTCTGAATAAAATCGATATATTCCTTATACTGCTTTGCCAGCTCGTAATCGTGGAGCGGGAAGCATTCGCTGAGCCAGCGTATCAGGAGCCAGAGACAGCCGAAGAAGACCAGGAACTGGAGGATGCGATGGATACAGGAATAGGATTTCCTTCCCTGCTTCTTCCAGTGGGGAGACAGGTTATAGGCACTGTTGTAAATCCACTGCCAGTACAAAACCACAAAGGCCACCAGGCCTGCGCCCATGAGAAGGAGATTCCAGAGGCCCACATGAGGCAGCACAATGCGGTGGAACCAGCGCACCGGCTGGTACAGGGCAAAAAACATTTCCCGGGGAGACATCATAATATGCATAAAGGCATAATGCATGAGAAATATGAAGGCACTGAAAGTAAAGAAACAGACCGCCAGAAGACAGATAGTGGCAGCCAGCTTCCGTCCTACATAGACCCGGCAGATCACATTCATCATGAAGAAAATCAGAAGCAGCGTACCGATGGCAGTGAGGAAATAGGGACTCAGGTGGTTAAATGTCGGATCCTTCATGCCGTTCACCGCGTGAATCAGCACATAAGGAAATACCAGGACCCAGGAAAAGAAGGGAATGTACCCGATGCGCCAGAAAGGATGGAGCAGATTTTTTCCGGTCATGAGCTCCGTCAGGAAAATCAGAAGGAAACACTCTCCCATATTTCTTCCAAACCGGTACCACTGAAAAAGGCCGGTAATCCCCAGCGCATCATAATATAGGAATATTATAAGCAGCAGGCCAAGAGCGCTGACGAAATACAGCGCCAGTTCTTTCATGGAAATATCATGACACCAGGCCATGAACTTTTCTTTTTCCTGTTCTAAAAACAGCATCTGACTTCCCCCTGTTATCATACTTCCTTAAGTATAGAGAAGTGGAGCTCCGGCGGCAAGAGGCGAATTTTCGGGGATAAGAGGGAGAGCGCTTTTGGGAAAAGCTGTAGAAAAAATTCCTGCCCTCATCACAGGAAATGCCATGAGAACAGGAACCCTTTATTTTAGATAATCATATATTTTTCGTACCGATTCGATATCCTTCATCTGGAAAGGAGACAGCAGGTGCACCAGAGAGCCGATGATGCTGTGGTGCTTCAGAAACTGACGGGCATTTCCCACCGAAGGGACGCCGCCGTTTTCCTCATACCCCCGTATGACGGCAGCAACGCGGGACCTCTCCTCCCTGTAATTTTCCCGGCAGATGCCCTGAAGAAGCAGGAGGAAATCCAGGGCCTTCAGCGTTTCCAGGTCCCGGGCATACATTCTGTTTTCCCAGTCCAGAAACGTGAGCTTTCCGTCCAGATAGGTGATATCCCGGAGAGCAGGGCGGCCGTGGATGATGCAGTCATGATGAAGAGAAGCCAGGGCGGCGCCGGTATCTTCCAGAATACCTTCCTTCTCCTCTTCCTCCCGTTTGGAGCCCAGCACATTCTTCAGCGTAGGGCCTCCGTCCAAAGTGACCATGTAGTCCGGCGTAAGGCATACCATATGAGGCACCAGCTCCGGATGAAACCTTCCGGCAATGGTCATGCGGGCGATTTCATAATAAAATTCCTTCTCCACCGAATACTTGACCAGCTGGTTCCGCCCGTTTCCCAGCTTCCGCTTGATCCAGTACTTCTGCCCCTCCAGCGTGAAATCCAGGATCCGGCGCTTCGGATTCTCCCGGATCAGCTGCTCCGCCATGGTCTGTATCCTTCCTGCGTCCACAGGCATGCCTCCGTTCCCTTATATAAGTATAAGAATATGAATCATTTAGCTAGCTTATTGTAACAGAAATAAAAAGATTTTGTAAGGAATAACTTAGGGTAGAGTCGGGGTCGGGGCGGTGCTTTCCAGTATTCCCGAAGGTTGACACGCCCTTACGGGCGTGAGGGTTGAGCCAGCCGCCGGGCCTTTCGGCCCTGGGCTGCCAGGGTTCTGCCTGTGATCGGCTTCGCCTTACAGGCGGGTTGAGGGCTCCGCCCTCGGGAGGTATATAGTACCGCTCCGCTGGGAAGGTATGGCGCCCTTTCGGGCGCCATTTTTTATGCCGCCTTTGGCGGCGAAAACCATACAACCGCCCTGCGGGCGAGGAAATGCATCCCCTCTTTGGTGGCTGGCGCCACCACCTTGCCCGGTGGGAAGCATGTCACTGGATTCGCGGGTCGACTACAGCTCCCCTATGAATCCGGTTCCTTTGCCACCCCCACTTCGCGGGGGCACTATAAAGTTCCGTTATGCTGTGAGCTGCTTATGAAAGGACTGCTTTTCAGAGCTTTATTGTCCCACCGCTCCGCGGGGGGAAGGTGGTGCCGTAAGGCACCAAAGGGGGGAAAAGCCACCGGAGGTGGCTGATTACCGCAGAATGTTTATCATGCCATATGACACAGAAAGGTGAATCCGTAACGCTGAATTTATACTCATCGCCCGCAGGGCGATACCACCACCCTTTGAACCCTCAGAACCCTTTGAACCTTCTGAACCCTCACGCCCGAAAGGGCGTGTAAAGAAATTTCAAAAAAACAGTTGACACAAATCACCATCCGTGGTATCATCATACCTGTCGCCGCGAGAGCGGCGGCCCCGCGAAGTTCTTCTTCAAAAACATTTCAAAAAATGCTTGACAGAAGATACTGAGATGTGATATGATAAACAAGTCGCTTGAAGAGCGATGATTCTTTGAAAACTGAACAGTACAGCGAACGAATCAAGCCGATGTGCGAGGTAGCAATACCGAG
>Ga0256406_1000188_pt1 | contig 119615 bp, 104 predicted proteins | sample RumenRJG_03DNA_FD_185986 | JGI IMG/M metagenome (GOLD analysis project Ga0256406, IMG submission 185986) | Bovine rumen microbial communities from Lethbridge, Alberta, Canada - RJG_03 | ecosystem: Host-associated > Mammals > Digestive system > Stomach > Rumen | place: Canada: Alberta...
GAGGGCAGCGAGGGGCTTCAGGAACGTTGAGTATTTCAAGACGATGATATTCCTCAGGCTCGGCCGCCTGGACTTCTCGGCCCAGCTGGCCGTCTCATCTGCTACCCACTAGAAACGTCGAAGAGCCGAAAAAGGGGATGGGTGAAATCAGCCGAAGACGAGGCAGAGCGCACAGAGGATAGCAATCGATGCGAGGCAGCCAAGCACGGTCGCGCAGTCGGCTTCCAGGATCAGGCGCATGCCATAGCCCAAGCCTTCAAGGCTCGATTTCATTTCTTCGCTCATGGCAGCCTCCTCTTCGAGGGGAAGGAGATGGTCCAGATCCATCTCTTCACCTACATCATTTCCCGGCCGATATCCCCTCATCGGCTCCGAGGCGAGTCATTACGATTCCGTGCCGATGGTTTACGGCAGCTTTACGAAAGCTGGGTGGCAGGCCTGCCTGCTCGATGCGGCGGTACCTTCCGGACTTTTCTGTACCGTTTGCAATAGAAGAGATGCATAGCACGATATGTGCAATAGGCAATAGCAATTGCAGCGAAGCAGCCCCACACTGTTCATACGGCGTGATGGAGGCACTCCGTGCACACGGAACAAGGCAGCGCGCTCGGGGCGGACAATCCTAGCAGATCAACAATCAGAAACATCTGACAGAAAGAAGGATTCATGTACAGCAAGACCCTTGCCCTTTCGAACGGTATCGTCGTGCCCCAGCTCGCTTTGGGCACCTGGTTCATCGACGACGACAAAGCGGCAGAGGCAGTGCGCGAGGCGGTGAAGATCGGCTACCGTCACATCGATACCGCCCAGGCCTATGCAAACGAGCGCGGCGTCGGAGAGGGCGTCCGCACGGCAGGCATTCCGCGCGAGGAGCTCTTCGTGACGACGAAGGTCGCAGCTGAGCACAAGGACTACGAGTCCGCTGCAAGAAGCATCGACGAGTCGCTCGCAGCCATGGGCCTTGACTACCTCGACATGATGATCATCCACTCGCCGCAGCCGTGGGTAGAGGTCAACCAGTCCGATGACCGCTATTTCGAGGGCAACCTCGAGGTGTGGCGTGCGCTCACGGATGCCTACAAGGCAGGCAAGATTCGCGCCATCGGCGTCTCGAACTTCCAGAAGGAGGATATCGACAACATCTGGGACAACGCCGAGGTGAAGCCGATGGTGAACCAGGTGCTCTGCCATATCTCCAATACGCCGCTCGACCTCATCGACTACTGCCAATCAAAGGGCATAGTCATGGAGGCCTACAGCCCGGTCGCCCACGGCGAGGCCCTCAAGAACCCGAAGATCGCAGAGATGGCAGCAAGGTACGGCGTCACCATCCCGCAGCTCTGCATCCGCTACGATCTGCAGCTCGGCATGATTACGCTTCCGAAGACTGCCAATCCCGAGCACATGAAGTCCAATGCTGACGTCGACTTCGAGATCTCTTCTGAGGACATGGAGGCCTTGAAGCACGCCGAGAGGATCCATGACTACGGCGATGCGGGCATATTCCCGGTGTATGGCGGAAAGCTCTAGGGTACTCCGGAAAGCTTGGCACAAAGGAAGTCAAATCTGATGGGGGATGCAGGCTGCGTGTCCTGCATCCCCTTTCTTATGGACAGCTGCATATTCGGCTTTTTGGAGTTTTAATTGTCTAACTCCCTTACAGTAAGCAGAGGCTAACATAGATGCATTGCCGAAAGAGGGGAGTCATTCATGATGGACAAGAGGCTTCTGGCGCTTGTGCCAGAAGCGATGCGCCACGTCATTCTTGCTGTGGTGTGGAAATGGGCAGGGCTTCTGTCCAATATCTGCCTCGTCTGGGGCGTGGCCTCAGTGCTTGCAGCTGCGCTTGAAGGTACCGCAGTGCCTTATGGCATGGCAGCCATCCTTATCGCAGTTGCCTGCGTGGGCAAGGCCATTTCGGTCTGGGCGCAGGAGCGCGAGAGCCTTGCGGCATCCCAGGATGTGAAGCGGAAGCTCCGCCGCGCCATCCTCGAGAAGCTGCTCCGGCTCGGTCCTGCCTATGATCGGCAGGTATCGACGGCTGAAGTCGTGCAGCTCTCAGTCGAGGGATGCGAGCAGCTCGAGACCTACTTCGGGCAGTATCTGCCGCAGATCTTCTATTCGGTCCTGGCACCTGTCACGCTCTTTGTCGTGATTGCCCCGATGGATCTTGCTGCCGCTATCGTGCTGCTCGTCTTCGTGCCCCTGATCCCGTTCACGATCGTCGCCGTGCAGAAGATCGCGAAGCGCATCCTTTCTGCCTATTGGGACCAGTACACCGAGCTCGGCGATTCCTTCCTCGAGAATCTCGAAGGACTCACGACGCTCAAGATCTATGGGGCTGACGGGGCGCGCCACGAGGCGATGAACAAGGAGGCAGAGCACTTCCGCATCGTCACGATGAAGGTGCTCTCGATGCAGCTCAACTCCATCATCGTTATGGACATTGTCGCCTTGGGCGGCGCTGCGGCAGGTATCTGGGTCGCGCTTTCCGCTCTTGCCGCAGGCACGATCACCATCTTCCAGACGCTTGCAATCGTGCTGCTCTCGGCAGACTTCTTCCTGCCGATGCGCCAGCTCGGCTCCTTCTTCCATGTGGCAATGAATGGCATTACTGCCTCGGGCAAGATCTTCCGTCTCCTCGAGCTTCCCGAGCCTGAGAAGAAGGAAGGCATCCCTGCCAAGGACAGTGTGCCGGTGCTCGAGGATGTGAGCTTCTCCTATGACGGGGAACGCGAAGTGCTCCACGATATCAGCCTCACGGTCGCGCCCACGGGCATTACCGCTATCGTCGGCCTTTCCGGCTCCGGCAAGTCGACGGTCTCGGCACTTATGGGCGGGCGTCTCACGGGATACAAGGGCCACATCCGCTACGGTGCGCTCGAGCTTGCCGATGCAGATCCTGCGGCGCTTGCGGAGCATGTCACAACGGTCGGTGTCGGTGCCTATCTCTTTGCGGGTACCGTGCGCGAGAACCTGGCCATGGTGAAGGCGGATGCGACGGATGAGGAGCTCTGGGCGGCGCTTCAGGCGGCAAGCCTCGATGGCTTCCTCAGGACGCAGGAGGGCCTCGAGACGAAGCTCACGCAGGATGGGCAGAACCTCTCGGGCGGCCAGCGCCAGCGCCTCGCGTTCGCCCGTGCCTATCTCCATGGCTCCGACCTCTACATCTTCGATGAGGCGACAAGCAATATCGATGCAGAGAGCGAAAGCGTGCTCCTCTCTTCGATTTATGGGCTTGCCGAGATGCATCCTGTCGTAATGATTGCCCACCGTCTTGCGAACGTCGTGGACGCCGAAAAGATCTATGCGATGGACCAGGGACGTGTCGTCGAGTCCGGCACGCATGAAGAGCTCCTTGCGAAGGATGGCACCTACGCCCGCATGTGGGCAAGCCAGCAGGAGCTCGAAGCTTTCGGAAGAGGTGATAGCCGTGACTAGGCACAGCAATTTCCGTCTCATGGGACGCATGCTCGGCTTCGTGAAGCCGATGGTCGGCGTCATGTGCATCTCGGTCGTCTGCGGCATCCTGGGATTCGTCTGCGCGACGGCGCTGCCGGTGCTTGCAGCAGAGGCAGTGCTCTCTGTTGCCGGCAAGGGCTCTCTTGCCTGGAGCGTCGGCGCATTCGGAGGCATGCTTGTTGTTCTGGCTGTGGCGAGAGGCATCCTCCACTACATCGAGCAGCGCTGCAACCACTACATCGCCTTCAAGCTCCTGGCCCATATCAGGGACCTTGTCTTTGGAGCTCTGAGAAAGCTTGCCCCCGCCAAGCTCTCCGGCAGGAACAGGGGCGAGCTCATCTCGACGATCACGAGCGACATCGAGCTCCTCGAGGTCTTCTATGCCCATACGATTTCGCCGGTCTTGATTGCAGCAGGAATGACGATTGTGCTCATGGTGTTTCTTGCGAACCTCGCGCCGGTCTTTGCGCTTGTGGCACTTTGCGGCTACATCCTTGTCGGCGTGGTCTCGCCGATTGCCGTCTCGAAGGCATCGGGCGTAGGCGGCACCCAGGCACGTGCCGTGCAGGCAAGCCTTTCAGGCTATGTCCTCGACAACCTGCGCGGCCTGGCCCAGGTCATCCAGTACGGGGCAGGGGATGCGAGGCTCTCTGGCCTCGACGAGCGCAGCCGTGCTCTCGTGGATGTGCAGCGTGGCCTCAAGGCAAAAGGCGTTGCCGGCTCTGCGGTGGTCGGCGTGCTTGTCGTCCTCACGGCAGCAGCCCAGCTCTTTATCGGCGCTCCGCTCGTCGCAGCTGGTGCGGTCACGCCGGAAGCCTATGTGCTTGCGGTCGTGACGACGCTTTCCTCCTTCGGGCCCTATGTCGCGCTTGCAAACCTCGGCTCCACGCTCCAGCAGACTCTTGCCTCGGGCGAGCGCGTGCTTGCCATCCTCGATGAGAAGCCTCAGGTCGAGGAGGTTGAGGTCGGCAAGGAGCCAGCCTTCACCGGTGCCGCTGCAGAGAGCGTGAGCTTCTCCTATGCAGACGAGGAAGTGCTCCACGATGTATGCCTCGAGATTCCCAAAGGCAGGATTGTCGGCATCTCCGGCAGGAGCGGATCAGGCAAGTCGACGTTCTGCCGTCTCCTCATGCGCTTCTGGGATGTGGACAAAGGCAGGATCTCGATCGGTCCGAACGATATCAGGCGGGTGAGGACCGCACATCTCCGGAGCCTCGAGGCCTTCGTCGAGCAGGATACCGTTCTCTTCCATGACAGCATCAGGGAGAACCTGCTGATTGCGAAGCCCGATGCAACAGAGGAGGAGCTCAAGGAGGCCTGTGCCCAGGCATCCATCCTCGATTTCATCGAGAGCCTGCCCAAGGGCTTCGACACTGAGGTAGGCGAGCTCGGCGATACGCTTTCCGGCGGCGAGCGCCAGCGCCTGGGGCTTGCCCGTGCCTTCCTGCACGATGCGCCGTTCGTGCTCCTCGATGAGCCGACGTCGAACCTCGATGCCCTGAACGAGGGTGCCGTGCTCAAGGCGCTCGATGAGCAGCGCGGGAAGCGGACGGTCCTTCTGATCTCGCATCGGCCGAGTACGCTTGCGATTGCAGATGAAGTGATCTTGCTCGACCAGGGCAGGGTCAGCTAGCAGGTTCCCAACCGATGAAAGCAAGGTGGCAGGATGCGCGTCCTCTATATCGTTCTCGGCCTTCTCTTCTTGGCGCTCGGCACAGTGGGCATTGTCTTGCCGCTCCTGCCGACGGTGCCCTTCTATCTTCTGGCAGCGTTCTTCCTGGGCAAGGGCTCACGCAAGCTTGATGCCTGGTTCAAGGGTACGGACTTCTATCAAGCGCATGTAAAGCCGCTGCAGGAAGGGAAGGGCATGACCGTCAGGGCGAAGGCAAAGGCCTTCGGCACAGTGACGCTCTTTCTGGGACTGGGCTTCATCTTCATGTCAGCAATCCTGTGGGGCAGGGCGATTCTCGTCGCAGTCTGGATCTTCCACATCTGGCTCTTCTGGGCAAAGATCCCGACAGCTGCAGATGAGGCAGATGCAGAGGAGGCTGAGGCAGAATGAGGCGGAGCGATGAGGAGACAGCGCGCAAGCGTGCCCGCGAGTCCCGTGTCGTGCATGAGATGATTGTGCTCTACTGTCGTGGAATTCATCACACGGCCAAAGGCAGTCTCTGCCCCGAGTGCGAGGCGCTCGATGCCAATGCGCAGAAGCGCATCGCGCGCTGTCCATTCATGAGGACAAAGACGTTCTGTTCCATGTGCTCGGTGCATTGCTATGCACCCAAGCAGCAGGAAGAGATCCGTCAGGTCATGCGCTACTCAGGCCCCCGCATCCTCTTCCGCCATCCTGTCATGTGCGTGCATCACGCTATCGACACGCTCGAGGCGAAGAGGCGGAGCCGGGAGAGGGCCAAGGCATAGGTCGGGAAAGGCGGGGTCTATCAAGCAAGCGAGAGGCAGTCCGGTTCGAGCCGGACTGCCTCTCGCTCATGTCTGCATGTCCTTACAACCTTGAAGGGATGCCTAAGTCGCATTATGGATGCTCCTTATTTCGACTTATCCGATAAGTCGAAATAAGGAATGCTGCAGCATATGGCTGGCCAAGAGCATGTCGGCATAAGAAAGCGCCCCCGGCGGCTGGGGACCGCTGAGGGCGCTGGCTCCTGCTGGGGATGCAGGAAGGGCTACTCTATTCCTTTGTTGCCTTCTCCTGTGCGCGCCAGCGGTTCATCTTCATGTGGCGGCGGACAAAGTAGAGGACGATGAGGGCAATGATGGCAGCCTGGACGACCTCGACGAGGGTCACGATCGTGGCCTGATGCCAGATGCCGACAGAGAGTGCGTTGGAGTTCGCCTCGGTGTAGAGGATGTCATGTGCAGCACGGCGCAGGGCCTGGTGTCCTGCTGCAGTGGAGAGGGTGTCAGAGGTGAGGGACTTGTCCTGGAGGAAGGCAAGGTAGAGGTCATTGCCGGCACGCAGGCCGCGGTTGATGTTCACGGTATCGGCAGCGAGGACGCAGTCCGTGACGACGGTGCCATGGAAGCCCCATTCGTTCCTGAGGACGTTCGTGAGGAGAGCCGTGGACTCGGCGCAGGGCGTCGTGCCAAGCTTGTTGTAGGCGCTCATGATGCCGTGGGCATCAGCGGTCTTGACGGCAATCTCGAAGGGCTTGAGGTAGATCTCGCGCATGGCCTGCTCGTTTGCCCAGGTCACAAGGCCGCCTGCATCGCAGCGGTGCGTCTCCTGGTCGTTCAGGGCAAAGTGCTTGAGGTAGCAGTAGACGCCGTTGTCCTGGATGCCTTCGATCTCTGCGGCCACAATCTTGCCGGTGAGCTCGCCGTCCTCGGAGACATACTCATAGTTCCTGCCGCCGAAGGGGCTCCTGTGGGTGTCTGCACCCGGTGCATAGAGGCCTGCGACATCGAGAGCGTTGGCTTCCTGGGCGAAGAGGCTGCCGACCTTGTTGGCAAGCTCGGTGTTCCACGTGCAGCCTAGGACGCTCTGGCCTGTGAGCTGGGTGCCGGTGTAGCCTGCCATGATGTTGTTGACGCCGTTCGGGCCATCGCACTCCACGAGTGCCGGCTTGTCGACGCTCTTTGCGCTGAAGGTCATCCAGCCGCCGTTGCCGACGAGCATCTTCTGCTCATCGAGGGTCATCTGGTCGAGAAGCTTGTCCCACTGGGGATCGTCGTAGTCAAGTCCTGCCATGTCAGAGAGCTTGAGGCCGTTCTTCGCGCCGTAGGTGACATCTTCCACATCGTCGTTCTCGATGGCAGCGGGGTTGTCGAGCGCGTCCTTCACCTCGGCAGAGGCCTCCTTGGAAGCCGGTGCCATCTTCGGGAACGTGCCTGCCCAGTCAGCGCGGGAGAGATACGTGATGCCATCGCCGGACGACACGTCGTCGAACTGGTTTGTGGCTGCGACCTCGTCGGTCGAGCGCTTGCCGTCGTTTGCGTCGTTGTAGATGTAGTCGCTATCCACATGCACGGTGCGGGTGTCGACGATGTCGTGGGAGTTCGTGCGCAGGCTCACCTGGTAGTCGCCTGCCTCGAGCACGTAGGCGCCGCCTTCGGCCTTGATGCCCTGGTAGTCGTAGCTGGCCATGTCCTCATACGTCCAGCTGAGCGTGATCTCCTGGCTCTCGCCGGGGTCGAGGAGCTTCGTCTTTGCAAAGTCGCCGAGCACGCAGGCGCTCTTCTCGATGCCGCCCTTCGTGTAGGGAGCGGAGTAGTAGCCTTCCACGACATCTTTGCCGGCAACGGAGCCGGTGTTCGTGACCGTGACCTTCATCGTGATGTTCGTGCCATTGTCGGTGAAGCCGGAGATCTTCTCATCGAAGGTCGTGTAGGAGAGGCCATAGCCGAACGGGTACTGGACGGTCGAGGCATAGTCGATGTAGCCATCCTCGGCTGCCGTCTCGTAGTAGCGGTAGCCCACATAGATGCCTTCGGCGTAGTCCACATAGTGGACGTTCTCGGTGCCGGACGTCGCGTCGCCAGTGCCTGCGAAGAGTGCCTGGTTCGTGTGCTGGACGTTCGAGTAGTCATGGGCGCCGAAGTTGTAGTAGCTCGGTGCAGAGGCAAGAGAGTAGGCAAAGGTATCGGTCGTACGGCCGGAGGGGTTGACGGCACCGGTGAGCACCTGGCCGATTGCATCGCAGCCGGTGGAACCAGGAGTTCCGACCCAGAGCGCTGCGTCGATGCTGTCAGAATCCAGGAAGCCGAGCTCCATAGCATTCGGGCTGTTGAGGACGACAACGACCTTCGAGAAGTTCGACTCCACCATCGAGAGGAGATCCTCCTCGTTCGGTGTGAGCTGAAGGTAGCTCCTGCCAGCCTCGGATCCCTCGTAGTCTGCCATGTCGGTCGGGAGGTCAAAGCCCTCGCCGCCCTTGCGGGTAAGCACGACGAGCGCCGTGTCGGAGTAGGCCCTCGCGTTGTCGATGACATCCTGCGTGTAGGTAGACTGGGGCAGCTCATAGAGGTTCCAGTCGGTGCCGACGAGGCCCTTGTTCTCGGAGCTCAGGGCGTTCTCGTCGTAGAAGGACTCGAGGTCGGGGTTGACCTGGAGGCCTGCGTCCTCGAGGCCCTGATAGAACGTCACGTTCTTCGAGCTGTCGCCCGAGCCGGAGCCCGTGCCGCCGTAGCTGAAGTTGTTGCCGGCCGTGGAGCCGAAGACGTTCACCTTCTGCGTGCCGTCAAGCGGCAGGGCATTGTTCTGGTTCTTGAGCAGGATGATGCCCTCTGACTCGACTTCCTGGGTCACGTCGCGCGTGGCGTCGGATGCCTGTGTCACGGCCTCTGAGCTTGTGTCAGGCTTCGAGGTGAAGGTTACGGCAATATCGAAATACGGTCTCACGAAGATGCCGACGGCGAGCGTGACCGTAGCGACGAGTGCCGCGAGGATGCACATGAAGACGAAGAGCACGCGCTTCGGGCGCTTCACGGGCTTTGCTGCCTTGCCGTCCTTTCCCTTCTTCTCCGGCAGGTGGAACTTGTGCGTATCTGCCATGTATGGTCTCCCTTCCCAGAATGCTTTGAGCTAGCTATCCAACGCCTTGAAGACTAGGGAGGGAGGGGCATGCCTTGGGGCCCGTGGCATAATCGTGGATGGTCTGTGACATAATCGGGAACGAAGCCGGTCGAAAGGAAGAGGGTCGGGAGTGTATCGGGTGCTGGTCATAGAGGACACGCCAGAAGAGGCCAAGCGCCTCACGGGACATCTCAGGACCTATGGCGAGCGGAAGGGATACGACTTCTCGATCGAGGTCCTTCCCAGCGCGCTCGAGTTCGTGAACTCGAAACATGAGGCAGACATCATCTTCCTCGATATCAGCCTGCCGGGCATCTCCGGCATGGAGGCGGCGGAAATCCTGCGCAGCTACGACCCCGAGACGCCGCTCGTCTTCGTCACGAACCTCGCACAGTACGCCGTGGAAGGATATGCGGTCGACGCCGTCGACTTCATGGTGAAGCCGGTGTCGTACGAGGACTTCGCTCTGCGGATGGACCGCGTGATGCGCATGGTGAAGAGGAGGAGCGAAGAGACGGTCGCGCTTTCCACCGCAGAAGGCATCCGTGTCGTGCGCCTCTCCGACATCCTTTACATCGATATCGTGAAGCACAACCTCAAATATCACCTTGCAGGCGAGGAAGAGCCGCTCTCGAGGCGTGGCAGCATCGGTGCCATCGCACAGGAGCTCGAGGACAAGGGCTTCCTGAAGATTGCTGCTTCCTGCGTCATCAACATGGCCCAAGTCGCCCGCATCCGGGCAGCCTCGGTCGTGATGAGCGATGGCACGGAGCTCTACTTCAGCCGCTCGCAGAAGAAGCCGGCACTCGAACGACTCGCTGCCTACGTCGGAAGGGGCATCTAGTGCCTGCCTGGCTCTGGTCTGCAGCAAGCCTCGCGAGCATCGTAATCCGTGTCGCTTTCGGCATCGCCGTCTTCGCCGTGGCGCTGAAGCCGAAGGAAGGCTTCGCGGGAAGGCTTCTTGCCGCCCTCGCGGTGGCTATGGCAGCTGTCCTTCTCATTTCCTGGCAGGCAACGGCAATGCCGGCCACGCCGATAGAGGCAGCGGGGGCCGGAGGCTATCTTCTCCAGTTCCTTGCCTTCTCGGCACTCCTCGTGGGATCGGTCGCTGTCGTGCGCTTCCTTTCGGATGCAGGCATCTGGGCGTGCCTGTTCTGCTGCTCCTGCGGCTATGCGCTCCAGAACCTCGCTTCGGGTGCCTCGGAGCTCATCTGGGTGCTTGCTCTGGGCACGGGGCCTGAGACGGAGACGGGGCGCCGGATGCTCTTCGGTCCCTACACGCTCCTCAACTTCATCATCTCTGCCATCCTCTATCTTGCAGTCTGGTACTTCTTCGTCAGGAAGTCCGATGCAGAGGGGCTTGCAGGCGTGAGCAACCCTGCCATGATCCTCATGATGGCGGTCGTGATCCTCATGGTCATCGGCTTCGACCTCGTGATCAAGAGCCTCTCGGCAGGAGGGATATCGGTTGGCTATGTCGTGGCACTGAGAGCGGTGCATGGCTTCATCTGCATCTTCACCGTGCTTATGGAGTATGAGCTTCTGATCAATCGGAGGCTCGAGGCGGAACGCGATACGGCCCGTCATGTCCTCGCAGAACGGCAGCGGCAGTATCTCACGAGCCGCCAGACAATGGATGCCATCAACATGCGCATGCATGATATCCGCCACAAGGTGTTCCGGACGCTCTCAGATGCCGGCACAGAGCTCGGCGAGGAGACGGCACAAGAGCTCCTGCGCGAGGTCAGCGTGTATGATGCGGTCGTGCACACAGGCAATGAAGCGCTTGATACCGTGCTTTCGGAGAAGCGGCTCGTCTGCCAGGACAAGGGCATAACGCTCTCCTGCATAGCGGACGGGGCTGCCTTGGGGTTCATGGCAGGAGAGGACATCTATGTCCTCATGGGAGCGGCGCTCGACGAGGCGATAGCGGCCTCAGCAGCTGTCACGGATGCGCACCGCCGCTCGATCTCCGTTGTTTGCCGCCGCGCCATGGGGACGGTGTCTGTGCACATCGAGCTCTGGGGAAAGACGGACTTCGCCGACAACGCTATCCCTCTCGTCGCGAAGCGCTATGGCGGGACGCTTTCCTGTGCGACAGGAGAGGACAAGTCCCGGATCGACCTTCTCTTCGAGGAGCCCGAAGAGGACGCGAAGTAGGCTTCTTGCTACGAAAAAGGGAGGATCCTTCCGAATCCTCCCTGAAAGACTGTATGTCCGTTTCTCCTACATTGGCATCGTCGGTGCGATGAAGGTACGGGCCAGATACTTCTGGTCGAGGTTGTAGAGGCCCTGCGGCGTGCCAGCAAAGAGCTTGTAGTCGTTGATCATGTCGCGGGCGTTCGTCTCCTCTTCGCCCTGCTCCTTCACGAACCAGTCGAGCATCTGCATGGTCCTGAAGTCATGGATCTCATAGGCAGCGGCGTAGCACTCGTTGATGCAGGAAGTGATGTACTCCTCGTGCTTGAGGCCAGCCTCCATCGGCTCGAGGTCGTTTGCATACTCGTTCGTCGGCTTGTCGATAGCCTCGAGGGTGACCTTTGCGTCATTGTCCAGCAGATAGCGGCGCAGGATCTTTGCGTGGGCAACCTCTTCCTGGACCTGGATCATGTACCAGTTCGCATAGCCCTTGAGGTTCCTGTCCTCGTAGTAGTCTGCGAAGGTCAGATAGAGATAGGCGGAGTAGAGCTCCTTGTTGATCTGCTTGTTCAGGATGTCTGCAACCTTTTCATTCAGTGCCATGATCGGACCCCTCTCGCTTGCTTTTCCATTGCGTAGTAGCTTGTACCCGCAATTCCTGAGAGTGTGCAGAGATGCGCCCGAATGGAGGAAGCTGCATCCAAATGACACCGCCATGCCAGACAGGAGCCTGCAGCATTCTGCGGACAGGTGCTGATACGATGTATCTGGCAAACGTCTGGAAGGGGAATATCGTGGGGCTCCGGCTGCTTGCGCTCGATATGGACGGCACGCTTCTGACATCCGAAAAGACCGTATCGGATGCGACCTGGGCGGCACTGGGCCGGCTTGCCGACAAAGGCGTGACCCTGGCACTCTGCACAGGAAGGAATGCGCTCGAGGCGCGCTGGTCTCTTGGAGGGGCGACAGGTCCCATCCGCTACGGCGTCCTTGCATCGGGTGCGCTCACGTATGACTTCGGGACGGGAGACATCCTCGATGCCCATACAATCGATGCTTCTGCTGCCATCCGGATCGTGTTTGCCGCCAAGGCAGAAGAGGCGATGGCGGTAGTGTTCTATCCGGATCTCTGCCTCTGCCGGAAAGAGGATGCAGACCATATGGACACGTTCCATATGGGCGTCTATCAGAGCATGTACCAGAGCATCTACCATTTCGAGGACGATCTTGCAGGCTATATCGAGGCCCATCCAAGAGATATCGTGAAGGTGCTCGTCTATCACCGGGATACGGCTGCACGTGCCCGGACAAGGAAGCGGATCGAAGGCCTCGAGGTGTGCCTCGCAGATGCAGAGACGACCTCGCTTGAGTGCTCGCCGGAAGGCATCAGCAAAGCAGAGGGGCTCGAGGTGCTCTCGCGCGAGCTTGGCATCCCGCTTTCGGAGATGGCAGTTGCAGGGGATGGAGCAAACGACCTGGAAGCGCTCCGCGTGGCAGGATGCGCTATCGCGATGGACAATGCCATTCCCGAAGTGAAGGAGATTTCCGATCTCGTCGTGGCAGACAACGACCACGACGGGATAGCGGAAGCGGCAGAGAGGCTCTTCGACGTCTAGGCTGCTGCATGTCCCCTTGCCATGGATATCGCTCGTGCCTGCACAAGAAGAGAGCCGGTGCGGGTGCACCGGCTCTCTGGCAGCATCTCTGCAATCGCTTCTGATTAAGCGATGTTGTAGAAGGCGTTCCTGCCGAGGAACTCTGCAGAGGAGCCGAGCCTGTCCTCGATGCGGAGCAGCTGGTTGTACTTCGCGACACGGTCGGTGCGGGCAGGGGCTCCTGTCTTGATCTGGCCTGCGTTCGTGGCAACCGCGAGGTCTGCAATCGTCGTGTCCTCGGTCTCGCCGGAACGGTGGGAGACGACAGCGGCATATCCTGCCCTCTTTGCCATCTCGATGGCCTCGAGGGTCTCGGTGAGGGAGCCGATTTGGTTGACCTTGATGAGGATTGCGTTGGCTGCGCCGAGCTCGATGCCCTTCTTGAGGCGCTTCGTGTTCGTGACGAAGAGGTCGTCGCCGACGAGCTGGACCTTCTTGCCGAGGCGCTCGGTCAGCTTCTTCCAGCCGTCCCAGTCCTCCTCAGCAAGGCCGTCCTCGATGGAGATGATCGGGTAGGTGGCAACGAGCTTCTCCCAGTAGTCGACCATTTCGTCAGAGGAGAGCGTCCTGCCCTCGCCCTTGAGCTCGTAGAGGCCGGTCTCCTTGTTGTAGAGCTCGGAGGTTGCGGGGTCCATTGCGAACATGAAGTCCTGGCCTGGCTTGAAGCCTGCCTTCTCGACTGCCTGCATCAGGTACTCGAAGGGCTCCGCGTTCGTCTTGAGGTCGGGTGCGAAGCCGCCCTCGTCGCCGACGCCGGTGGAGAGGCCGGCAGACTTCAGGACGTCCTTGAGCGTGTGGTAGACCTGGCTCGACCAGCGAAGGGCGGTCTTGAAGTCAGGAGCGCCGACCGGCATGATCATGAACTCCTGGAAGTCGACGTTGTTGTCGGCGTGGACGCCGCCATTGAGCACGTTCATCATCGGCACCGGCAGGGTATGTGCGTTGGCGCCGCCGAGATAGGCGTAGAGCGGCTCGTGTGCAGATACTGCTGCTGCACGGGCGATAGCAAGGGAAGCGCCGAGGATTGCATTGGCGCCGAAGTTGCCCTTGTTCGGGGTGCCGTCAGCCTCGATCATAGCGAAGTCGGCACCGCGCTGGTCTGTGGCCTCGCGGCCGACGAGGAGCTTTGCGATCTCGTTGTTCACATGGCCGACAGCCTTCTGGACACCCTTGCCCTGATAGCGGTCCTTGTCGCCGTCACGGAGCTCGACAGCCTCGAACTCGCCGGTGGAGGCGCCGGACGGGACGATGGCACGGCCGAAGGAGCCGTCCTCGAGGGTGACTTCGACCTCGACGGTCGGGTTGGCGCGGGAGTCGAGGACCTCGCGGCCGTAGACGCTGGCAATCTTGCTCATGGCAGACCATCCTTTCTTCTGCATCCCGTTAAGTTAGAAACGGGAAACTATTGTCTCTACCCTAGCTGATGGGGAAGGCGCTGGGGCAGAAAAGTTTGACAAAACTAACAATCTTCATTCCTTCAGCAGAGCTCATGGTGTCCTGCCGGGGGATCTTTCCTGTACGACTCATACCTTACCCCGCCCAGGCCCCTTTAGTCGCTAATTCCTATAAAATTAGTAGCATTTACAGAAGCATGACATCTTGGCCTGTCAGAGCATCCTTTTGTGGAAGTGTCGCCGCATCTCTTGCACAAAAGGCGCTCAAGCGCCACAGTTTCCTCTATATAGAGAGAGTCAGAGCAGGAGAGGGGCTGGCCATGCCGGACAAGCGCAGGGATGTCATCTCGTGGGACGAGTTCTTCATGAGGGTCGCTATCGCGGCAAAACTCCGCAGCAAGGATCCCAATACCCAGGTCGGTGCCTGCATCGCTGACACGAACCACCGCATCCTGAGCGTCGGCTATAACGGCACCCCTTCCGCTATCAACGACGACGATTTCCCGTGGGGCTCCTCGGACGATCCTCTGAATGACAAGCACAGCTATGTCGTGCACGCCGAGGCAAACGCGATTCTGAACTTCAGGGGGAGCCTGAAGGACATGCAGGGTGCGACGGTCTATGTGACGCTCTTCCCCTGCCATGAGTGCGCAAAGCTCCTGGCGCAGGCAGGCATCGGTGAGGTCGTCTACCTCGATAACAAGTATGAGGGTACGATCGACAACCAGATCAGCTGCCGCGTGCTCGACTCCTGTGGCATCAAGTACCGCCAGGTCGAGGTCACGGAGTAAGAGGTCTGAGGCAGAGAAGAGGAGCGCCGCATCCTTCTGGGTGCGGCGCTCCTGCCATGAGCATATGTTTCGGGGCTAGGCGTGCGCCTTGGACTTTGCCTTGGCACGGGTTCCGCCGTGGTCTCCCGGGTGGCGCGTATGCTTCTTCTTTGGCTTGGCGAGATCGAGGCCACGCTTGCCGAGCTTGCGCATGCCAAAGGACTTGGGAGATCCGTCGTAGACCCTCTCCTCGTCCGTACGCTTCTTCTGGCGCGGCTTCTGGCGCTTGGAAGACGCATTGGCGTTCTTCGGACGACGCTCGTGGTTCCTCTGGTCGCGCTTCTGGTCCTTCTTCTGGCTCTTGGGACGGCGCTCGTCGGATGCCTCTGCTTTCGTGCGCTCGCTGCGGGCATGCGCCGGCTTTGCGGCATGCTCTGCCTTCTTCGGCTTCCTGGCGGCGACATGCTTTGCCTCGTGCTCGAGCTTCTTGCCTGTGCTCTCGGCAAGCGCTGCCTCCTCGTCCTGGACACGGTCGGACTGGGTGCGCTTCGACTCGGCGCGGCGTGCCTGGGCATGCTGGCGCTCGATGCGGCGACGGATCTTCTTCGGCATGAGCTTGTCCTGCGGATTGCGCTCAGGGTCGAGGAAGCCCGGGTTCTCGCCGAGATCGAGGCCTTCGGTGTCGGGGTAGTCGGGGATGACAGAATCCATCAGCTGCTCGGCATCGCGCAGATAGAGGTAGTCATCCGGCTCGACGAGGGAAAGTGCCCAGCCCTCTTCGCCGGCCCTGCCCGTGCGGCCGATGCGGTGGATGTAGTTCTCGATATCGTCGTGGGGGACGTCGAAGTTGATCACGTAGGAGACATCGGAGACGTCGATGCCACGGGCAAGGACGTCGGTGGCCACAAGCACGTCGACCATGCCATCAGCGAAGTGGGAAAGCGCACGCTGGCGCTGGTTCTGGCTGCGGTCGCCATGGATCGGAAGGCAGGAGATGCCGGCCTTCCTGAGCTTCTTGCAGAGGGTATCGGCGCGGTGCTTGCCATTGCAGAAGACGATGACACGCTTCTGGCCGCGCTTCTTCAGGATATCGATGAGGACCTGCGTCTTTGCTTCATGGCTCACAGCGAGGGCATACTGCTCGACCGTCTTGGCGGCGGTGCCCTTGTGGGCAATCTCGATGGAGACGGGGTCATGCACGAGCGTGCTCGTGTGCTTCAAGACGGATTCGTCGAGCGTTGCGCTGAAGAGGAGCGTCTGGCGCTCTTCCGGCATGTCGGCGACGATTGTCTTCACGTCGGGCAGGAAGCCCATATCGAGCATGCGGTCTGCCTCGTCGAGGACGAGCATCTGGACCTCATCCAGATGGCAGGCATCCTGCTTCATGAGGTCCATGAGGCGTCCCGGTGTGGCAATGAGGATGTCGGTGCCGTCGGCCAGCGCGCGCTTCTGAGGCTCGTAGGAGACGCCGCCCACGACAGACGTGCAGATGTGATGGGTCCTCTTTGCAATCTGGGATGCTGCGGTCTCGATCTGCTGGGCAAGCTCGCGTGTCGGCGTGAGGACAAGCATCAAGGGGCCATGTCCGCGCTGGGCGTGTCCCAGCATCTGCATGGCAGGAAGGAGGAAGGCGCAGGTCTTGCCGGTGCCGGTCTGTGCTGCCGCCACGACGTCGTGGCCAGCCAGGACTTCAGGGATGGCAGCAGCCTGCACAGGGCTCGGCTCGGTGTAGCCGAGGTCGGAGACTGCCCGGAGGAGTCTTTCATCAAGGCCGAGCGCTGCGAATGCAGGAGAAAGAGCGCCCTTCTTGGGGGCCTTGTTCTTGGATGATGTGGAAGTCATGCACGCTCCATGGTATGGCGCACACCTGGACGAATGCCGAGCGCTTGGTGCGGGCATATGTGCGCGGAATCGATACCACACTAGAAGTATTTGCCTTTCGGTGTGTGGCGGTTCGGTGTGTACGCCAAAAGAACGCAAACAGACGCAGGAAAAAGGCGGCATCCGTGTGGGATGCCGCCTTCGGGAAAGCGCTGGATCTGAGGCTCTCTATGCCTTGTGGGAGGAGCCGAGATTGTCCATGTGGGAGGACACGACGGCGACGATCTCGTCCATGCCGGGGCCGGACGGCTTCTTCGGGTCGAAGTTCTCCGGATGCTCGGCCATGTAGCCCATGAAGCCACGAGTGAAGGCCTGGCGGAGCTCGGTTGCATAGTTGACCTTGCAGATGCCATTGCGGATGGCCTCTGCGACCTGGTCGTCAGGCACGCCGGACGTGCCGTGAAGTACCAGCGGAACCTCGACCTTGGAACGGATCTCCTTCAGGATCTCCTGCTCGATGTGAGGGGTGCCCTTGTAGACGCCGTGTGCTGTGCCGACGCCGACAGCAAGGGAGGAGCACTTCGTGCGCTCGACGAACTCCTTTGCCTCGTCAGGATCGGTGAAGGGGTTCTCGCCCTTCACGGCCGGGCCGTCGTCCTCCTTGCCGCCGACCTTGCCGAGCTCTGCCTCGACGGGCACGCCCATAGCATTGGCGACCTTCGTGACGGACTCGGTGAGGGCCATGTTGTCCTCGAAGGGGACATGGGAGCCGTCGATCATGACAGAGGTGTAGCCGGCACGCAGCGCCTGCATGCAGCGCCTGCATGCAGCGGTCGAAGCCATCGCCGTGGTCGAGGTGGAGGGCTACCGGCACCGTGGCGGCGTCAGCTGCGCACTTGACCATAGCGGCGAAGTAGTCGAGGCTTGCGTACTTGATCGTGCCTGGTGTCGTCTGCATTATGACAGGAGAGCGCCTCTCCTCGGCTGCACGGATGACAGCCATGACGAACTCGAGGTTCTCCACGTTGAAGGCGCCTACGGCGTAGTGGCCTTCCTGCGCGTCCAGAAGCATCTGCTTGGTGGTGACGAGCATTTCGAACTCCTTCCTACATCCTTTCGGGATGCAAACGGTTTGCATAGATGGCAGAGGGGGCGCATGCCCCAGAAGGGCTAGGACAGAGCTTCCACAGCCGTCTTCTCCATGAGGGAGGAGGCAACGTCTGGATCAAAGCGCCCTGTGGAGGGGGAGAGGCAGTTTGCCGTGGCGCGGGACATGGCAAAGCGCAGGCACTCGGGAGCGGGAAGCTTCCTTGCAAGCGCAACGGCAAAGCAGCCGACAAGGGTGTCACCTGCTCCTACCGGGTTCACGACCTCGATCTTCGGGGCATGTCCGCGGAAGATGCCTTCATCACATGCCATGACCGACCCATCGCCGCCCAAGGACACGACCACATAGGCAATGCCCTTCTTCTCATGGAGCTCCTGGGCAGCATGCGCTGCCTCCTCGATGGATGCGACCTCATGGCCCAGAATCTGGGCAATCTCGTCGGTGTTTGGCTTCACCATGTCCGGCGCTGCCTCGATGCCGCACGTGAGGGAGGCTCCCGATGTATCAAGGATCACCGGCGTGCCTGCTGCGTGGATGTCTTCTATAAGTGTGGCATAGGCATCTCTGGGGAGGCCCTGGGGGAGGCTGCCGTTCAGGGTCACGACATCTGTCTTCTCGGCAATCTCCTGAAGCTTCCTGCGCAGGGTCTCGAACTCCTCTGCCGTGACGGGACGTCCCGGCTCGTTGAATTCGGTCGAGCGGCCGGAGGGCTCGAGCAGGTTCACGCAGCAGCGCGTCTCGTTTGCCACCTGGACGAAGTCCTCGGCGATGCCGTCCTTGGCCAGGAGGGCGAGAAGATAGCGGCCATTGTTGCCGCCGACGAATCCTGCCGCCAGGACCTCTTCGCCTGAGGCAGCGACAGCGCGGGCAGCGTTGAGCCCTTTGCCACCAGCCGAGTCGAGCACCTGGGCGACGCGCGAGACGTGCCCGAGCTCTATCTCATGGCCAAGACGGTAGGCCTTGTCGATCGACGCATTGAGGGTGACGCAGGCAATCATGTACGGCTCCTCGTTAAGGCACTGTAAATAGATACCAGTTGCTGAAAGGTACTGAAAGCGATTTCAGTTTCTGCCTTCCATGTGCTGAGTTAGAAGATACCAATAAATGGGAGCCGGTAGCGCCAGATTTATGGGTGGTATTTCAAAAAAGTGACCATTAACAGGGGAAACGTGGTGCGAGTGGTATGAATTCTAACGCAAACGGCTACTAGGACACATTTTTCGCAAAGTCGGCCCCGGGCGGCAAAGACTTCGATAAATAACAAGTCGTGGTACGTGGTTACAACAAGTTGCATACTCGAATGCTTTCCGAAACATTCAGAATGCGTGACCGTTACAGACGGATTCTAGGCTGGGTGCCAGCAACGAGATCCGGGTGCAGAGGAGAAGCACACGATGGTAGGTTTCGTTCTGACAGGACACGGCGACTTCGCGACGGGCGTAGCAAGCGCCCTCGAGATGATTGCGGGGCCCCAGGAGCACTTCGAGGTCGTCCCGTTCCACGAGGGGGAAGAGGGCGAGTTCCCCGGAAAGCTCACGGAGGCGCTCGAGCGCGCCTCGGCCGATGGAGACGGTGCCCTTGCGTTCTGCGACCTTCTGGGAGGCACGCCCTTCAACCAGACGATAATCCTGTCTGCCGATATGGGCAAAGAGGTCAAAGACGTCGCGGGCGCGAACCTGCCGATGCTGCTCGAGGTCGTCGCCGAGCGCAGCGATGCTTCGACGGTCGACGAGCTTCTTGCTACGGCGCTGGAGGCGGGCAAGACCGGCGTCATCCATTCGACGCTCGATGTCGATGAGCCGGATGGAGAAGACGACGGAGACGGCCTGTAATCCGGCATTCATTGAGTCAAGTGCCGCATGCGCAATTGAAGGAGAAGGGATCAAACATGGCTGAACCAAACATTGTCCTCACGCGTATCGACAACCGCCTGATCCACGGGCAGGTCGCTACCCAGTGGACCTCTACGATTGGCGCCAACCTGCTGCTCGTCGCAAATGACGATGTCGCAGCGAACACGATGCGCCAGAAGCTCATGAACATGGCAGCCCCGCAGGGCGTTGCCACGCGCTATTTCTCCATCCAGAAGACCATCGATGTCATCCACAAGGCCGCTGCCCGCCAGCACATCTTCCTGATCGTCGAGAACCCTGAGGATGCCCTGCGTCTCGTGAAGGGTGGCGTGCCCATCAAGCGTCTCAACATCGGCAACATGCACATGAGCGAGGGCAAGCGCCAGGTCGCAACCTCTGTCGCCGTGAACGACGAGGATGTCCAGGCCTTCAGGGATCTCCAGGCTGCCGGCGTCGAGCTCTTCATCCAGCGCGTGCCGTCCACGCCCAAGGAGAACGTCGAGAAGCTCTTCGAGTAGCCTTTCCGCTCCTGCGCAGCTGCGCAGACAACCTATCTTGATCGTGAGTCGCCCTTTGGGGGAAGGGTGCTGGCGATAGCGTACGTTTTGGTCAGCGTAACTCTTGAAAGGAGGAACAAGGATGGAGTACTCAGCATTGCAGGTCTTCCTGGTCTTCGTGGTCACGTTCATCGCGGCTATCGACCAGTTCAGCTTCCTGGAGTCTCTGTATCAGCCGCTCGTCACCGGCCTGGTGATCGGCATCATCCTTGGCGACGTGCAGACCGGCCTCATCGTTGGTGGCACGTATCAGCTCATGACAATCGGCAACATGCCGATTGGCGGTGCTCAGCCGCCCAATGCAGTTGTTGGCGGCATCATGGCAGCGATTCTGGCAATCACGCTGAATCTCGAGCCTAACGTGGCGGTTGCGACCGCAATCCCGTTCTCCCTTCTGGGACAGTATGGCGTCACCCTTATCTTCACCCTCATGTCCCCGCTCATGTCCAAGTGCGATCAGTACGCAGCTGATGCCAACCCGAAGGGCATCGAGAGGATCAACTACCTCTCCATGTGCCTGCTCGGCCTCATCTTCGGCGTCGTCGTCACCCTCTTCTTTGTCGGTGGTGCTGCAGTCGGCGGCGCTGTCGTCGCGGCAATCCCGACCTGGCTCACGGCAGGACTTTCCGCAGCTGGCGGCATGATGCGCTTCGTCGGCTTCGCCGTCCTTCTGAAGTTCATGATGAACAAGGATATGTGGGGCTTCTACTTCATGGGCTTCGGCTTCGCAATCATCGTTTCCAACATCAAAGCACTTGCAACCCCGGGCCTGCTGATCCTTGCTCTTATCGGCTTCGGCATCGCTTACTGGGACTATCAGCAGCAGACTGAGCTCAAGGGCGCAGCTGCAGCAGAACTCGACGGAGGTGAGGAAGATGGCATCTAACGAGCAGGCAAAGATCAACCGCTTTGAGGGCGCTACGAACTATCAGAACCTCACGCCGGCTCCCGATCTCGACCAGAAGACCCTCAACAAGATGGCATGGCGCTCCTGCTTCCTGCAGGCATCGTTCAACTACGAACGCATGCAGGCCGCTGGCTGGCTCTATTCCATCCTCCCGGGCCTCGAGAAGATCCATGCGGACGACAAGGAAGACCTTGCCCTGTCCATGACGCACAACATGGAGTTCTTCAACATCCACCCGTTCCTCGTCACGTTCGCAATGGGCATCATCCTGTCCATGGAGCAGAAGAAGGTCGACATCCCGACCATCCGTGCTGTCCGTGTCTCCCTCATGGGCCCGCTCGGCGGCATCGGCGACGCTCTCTTCTGGATGACGCTCGTGCCGATCACCGCAGGCATCTGCTCGAACATGGCCATCGCTGGCAACGTGTTCGGCCCGATCCTGTTCCTCATCATCTTCAATGCGGTCCAGTTCGCACTGCGCTTCGGCCTCATGAACTGGTCCTACAAGATGGGCATGACAGCGCTTGATTCCCTCATGGATCACATGCAGGCCTTCACCCGCGCCGCCTCCATCCTCGGCGTCTTCATCGTCGGCTGCCTGACCGTCACCATGGGCGGCACCCAGATCAAGGCTGTCATCCCCAACGGCACGACGCAGGCCTATGTCGCCAAGACGGCTGTCGTTCCGACCGAGAATGTCGACGACTTCGCTATCATCTCCTCCGCTGACGACGGCACCACGCTCTCCGGTATGTACGCCGCCGACGGCGAGACTCCTCTCACCGCTACCGACGCTGACGGCAGCAAGGTCACCGCAGGCGCAACCGACCTCGGCAATGGCATGAGCGAAGTCACCTACATGGACACCGTCACGTCTCCTGTCACCATCGACATCGCAAGCATCCTCGACAGCATCTGCCCGAAGCTCGTTCCTCTTGCTCTCGTCATGCTTCTCTACTACCTCTTCGCAAAGAAGAACTTCACCCCGATCAAGGCTATCGTCCTGGTCCTCATCATCGGTATCGTCGGTGCTGGCCCCTTCGGCCTGTTCCCGAGCATCTGGGGCTAGGATCTGGCACGCCGGAGGGAAACCTCCGGCAGGCCTGGGCGCGCTGCAGCCGCTTTTCCCGTGAAGCTCTGCAGATTTGCGCCTAAGGACACGCTACTGCACGAAAGCGCGGGTACGCTTTGAGGCGTATCCGCGCTTTTCCATTCTGGGGAGGGATCATGGGCCGCGCAGCAAAAAGGCAGCCACTATATGACCAGCTTGTCGACCTGCTCCAGAGCAAGATCGAAAACGAGATGTCACCGGGGGACGTGCTCCCCTCAGAGCGCGAGCTCTGCGAGACCTATGGTCTCTCACGCACGACGGTACGCCTTGCCCTGGCAGAGCTTGAGACCCAGGGATATGTGGTCAGAAAGCATGGCAAGGGTACTTTTGTAGCTGACACTTCACGTGAGGCCACCAACCTCATGGGCACCTATAGCTTCACCGAACAGATGCGCAAGATGGGGAGGGTCCCCAAGACGACCATCCTCGACTTCGAGCTTAGGGGAGCGCCGAAGCATGTAGCGTCCTATCTCGATATGCATATCGGCGAGCCCGTCATCCGCATGAAGCGCCTGAGATGGGCAAACGACGTGCCGATGATGGTCGAGACGACCTATCTTCCTGCGAACGAGTTCGTAGGACTCACCCAGGAAGAGCTTTCGACGACGCCGCTCTACGATCTCATGGAGAAGACGTATCACAAGACGATCCGCGTGGCAGAAGAGGAGTTCTGCGCAAGCATCTGCCGCCCCGAAGAGGCCGAGCTGCTCCAGATACCGGAAGGCGCAGCAGTGCTCAGGCTCTATCGCACGACGTACAACGACCGCAATGCGGCCATCGAATATACGCGCAGCGTTGCACGTGCGGACCAGTTCCGCTACAAGATTTCGCACTACCGGGGATAGCATCCTCAGAAAGGGAGAGAGAACCATGTTCGAGAAGGATACCGAGACCCTGAAGTCGATGGGTGCCGAGATCACGACGCGCGAAATCCGCCAGCAGCCCGAGCTCTGGGAAGGCACGCTCAAGATCTTCGACGACAACATCGATGCCATCAAGTCCTTTGTGGAGCGCGCACGTGTCCTCGGCGGCACGAACGAGCGCACGCATGTTGTCTTCACCGGTGCTGGCACCTCTGCCTACGTCGGCGATACGGTGACGCCGTACCTGCGCCGCCACGGCGACAGCTCCGCCTTCCGCTTCGATGCAATCGCTACGACCGATATCGTGGCAGCGCCTCTCGACTACCTGCGTCCGGAAGACCCGACGGTCCTCGTCTCCTTCGCCCGTTCCGGCAACTCGCCTGAGAGCCTTGCTGCTGTCGAGCGTGCCGGCCAGGTCGTGAACAACATCCTCTACCTCAACATCACCTGCGCACCTGAGGGCCACCTTGCCCAGCAGTTCAGGGACGACAGCGAGAACCTGACGCTTCTCATCCCGGGCGCCAATGACCAGGGCTTCGCCATGACCGGCTCCTACTCCTGCATGGAGCTCATGGCGGCCCTCATCTTCGATACGGCTTCGCGCGAGGACAAGGGCATCTGGGTCGCAGAGATCGCAGCCATGGGACGCGAGGTCATCGCCCGCGAGCCTGAGATCCAGAAGTGGATCGACACGGACTTCGACCGCATCACCTACCTCGGCTCCGGCTCCTTCGCAGGCGAGGCACGCGAGTGCCAGCTCAAGATCCTCGAGCTCACCCACGGCCTTATCGCTACCTCCTTCGACTCCTCCATGGGCTATCGCCATGGACCGAAGTCCTTCGTCGATGGCAAGACCCTTGTCTTCGACCTTGTCCACAACGATCCCTACACGCGCCAGTACGACCTCGATATTCTGAATGAGATCGCAGGCGACAAGATCGCTGCCCACACCATCGCAATCCAGCAGGAAGGGGAGACCGAGTTCGAAGGCGAGTCCTTCACGTTCGGCTCTGCCTACGCTCCGCTTCCTGAGGCATACCTCGCTCTTCCGTACGTAATGGTTGCCCAGACGGTCTCGCTCCTCACCTCCGTCAAGGTCGGCAACACCCCTGATACGCCCTCTCCGACGGGCACGGTCAACCGTGTCGTGAAGGGCGTCACCATCCACCCGTTCCAGATATAAGATGTAGCTTATGAGGAGCATGTTTTCATAAGGAGGCACCATGGCAGCATATGCGCTGCATGCACAGCACTTCGTCCTCCCGTCGAAGATGACGGGAGAGGGATACCTCGCCGTCGAGGACGGCAAGTTCGGCAGGTTCTCCGAGGAGAAGCCGGACACAGATATCGTCGAGCTCGGCGATGCAATCGTCTCCCCGGGCCTTGTCGATACCCATATCCATGGCTTCTTCGGCCATGCAACGACCGACTGCGATGCAGAAGGCCTGAACGCCGCATCGCTCGAGCTTGCCCGCCGCGGCACGACCGCCTGGCTTCCGACGACGTTCACGGATTCCGTGGACAACATCGCCCAGCAGTGCAAGGCCATCCACGACGCCCGCGCAAGCCGCGACGCCGACTTCATGGGCGCACGCATGCCGGGCATCTACCTCGAGGGCCCCTTCTTCACCTACAAGCACAAGGGCGCCCAGAACCCGAAGTACCTCGTTCCGCCTTCCTACGCTGCCTACAAGCGCTGGCAGGAGAGCTCCGACAACATGATTGTGAAGAGCGCTCTTGCTGCCGAGTACGACGAGGCGGAAGAGTACATCTCGAAGCTCGCCGCCGAAGGTGTCGTCACTGCTATCGGCCACTCCGATGCAACGTATGCAGAGACGCTCCGCGCCGTCCGTGCCGGTGCTACCTGCTTCGTCCACACCTATAACGGCATGCGCGGCCTCCATCACCGCGAGCCAGGCGTCGTCGGTGCCGCCATGGTCACGAAGGACACCTACGCCGAGCTCATCTGCGATGGCCACCATGTGGTTCCTGCTGCCTGCGAGGCGCTCGTCCGTGCCAAGGGCTGGGAGCATGTCGTGCTGATTACCGACTGCCTCGCCTGCGGCGGACTCCCCGAAGGCGAGTACATGAGTGGCGGCCTTCCTGTCATCATGAAGGACAACCTCTGCTACCTCCTGAACGAGGATGGCACGACGGGCTCCATTGCAGGCTCTGTCCTGACGCTTGCCCTCGGCGTGAAGAACATGGTCGACTGGGGCATCGTCTCTCCCGAGCAGGCGCTCCGCATGGGCTCCGAGGTGGCAGCACGCTCGGCACATGTCGATAACGTCTGCGGCTTCATCCTCCCGGGACGCGAAGCCGACTTCAATGTCTTCGCTCCTGATATGACCCTCGAGGCCACCTATCTTGCTGGCCGCAAAGTCGAGGCCTAGGCGCTCCCCATCATTCCCTCTGGCGCTTGAGTCTCATCCCTCCTTTGGAAGCAGGCATCCCGTATCGGGGTGCCTGCTTTCATATAGGGGAGTTCTGCAAATGGATGCAGAAAACGAAAGATGAGTATGCCGGTAACAGATAAAGCAACATATCGGACATGGTTGGCTGGTAGACTCGCATCAAAAGACTGATCTGAAGGAGTGTCCATGACCATACGCGAAACAGCCCACGTCCTGCGCCTTGCCTCTCCTGCCCTCGCTGCCTCTACGCTCGATGTGCGCAATGCCTTCATCGCAGCGCTCGGCAAAGAGCTCGAGATCCACAAGGACGAGGTCTTTGCTGCAAACAGAGAGGATATGGCAGATGCCCAGAAGCAGGGACTTGCAGCCACTGTGCAGAAGCGCCTTCGCTACGACGAAGGCAAGCTTCAAGAGTCTCGGGCACAGCTCTCATCGCTCGAGCAGTTGAGCGACCCTATCGGTGTGACTCAGCTTGCGCGCGAGCTCGATGAGGGGCTCGTGCTTCGCCGCGTGAGCTGCCCCATCGGCGTCATCGGCGTCATCTTCGAGGCGCGTCCCGATGCCCTGATCCAGATCGGCTCGCTCTGCATCAAGAGCGGCAATGCGGCAATCTTGAAGGGCGGCAAGGAGACGCAGCGCACGAACCGGGCGCTCTTTGCGCTTGTGCAGGCAGCGCTCGGGGAGGCAGGGCTTGCGCAGGATGTGCTTGCCTTGGCAGAATCGCACGAGGAGATAGATGAGCTCTTGGAGTGCGAAGGAGACGTCGACCTCCTGATTCCGCGTGGCTCCAATGCCTTCGTCTCTTACATCATGAATCACACGAAGATTCCTGTGATGGGCCACTCGGCGGGTGTCTGCCATGTCTATGTGGATCGTTCGGCTGACCAGGACATGGCAGCACGGATCATCGTCGATGCGAAGACGCAGTATCCGGCTGTCTGCAATGCCGCAGAGACGCTTCTCGTGGATGCGCCGATTGCGGAGGAGTTCCTGCCGGTGGCAGCCCGTGCGCTTGCTGCGAAGGGCGCGCGTCTCAGAGCCACAGGGAAAGCGCTTGCCATCCTCTCCAAAGTCTCGGGCATCCCCGAGGTCGAGTCCATGGACGAAGACGAATATGCGACCGAGTACGGCGACTATGTGATGAGCTGCAGGGTCGTGGACGGCGTCGAGGGGGCGGTTGCCCACATCAACCGTTGGGGCTCGCACCATACCGACTCGATCGTCGCCACAGATGATGCAGCAGCTGCCTACTTCCAGCAGCGGGTCGATTCTGCCGGCGTCTACCGCAACTGCTCGACACGCTTTGCCGATGGGTTCCGCTATGGCTTCGGCGCCGAGGTCGGCATCTCGACGGGCAAGCTCCATGCAAGGGGACCGGTCGGCCTCGAAGGCCTCGAGACCTACAAGTACCTGCTCGAAGGGGAAGGGCACATCGTCGGGGACTATGCAACAGGTGCGAAGCAGTTCCACTTCCAGGACCTGGCGTAGAAAGAGCAATGTCTCTGCAGCTGCTGCAAGAGGCTGCAGGGACATATTCATGTCACTCTGCTCGTGCGCGAGAGTGCTTTCTGCCTTGCGGCCTCGCCGATGCTTCTGCATAAAAATGGGGCAGAATCACTCATGTGAATCCGCCCTTGAAACCTGAAAGTTTTGCTGCTGTCCTCATCATGGCAGGCCAGCTTCTGCTGGCCTATAGTGCAGAAGCCATGCAATCCAGAGGTACCGCTAATGCAGGGCGATGCGCTGGTAGAGCTCTGCATCGTCGAAGCCGAGCATGCGGTAGTATTCGCGGGTGCCCACGGCGCTCACGACATTGAGCCACTCATAGCCGGCGTCATGTGCAATCTCTTCGGCGCGTTTCACAAGGGCACGGCCCAGGCCTTGGTGCTGGGCTGCAGCATCGGTCCTGCCGAGATGTGCTGCCTGTCCATAGACATGCACCTCGCGGATCATGGCTTCGCCTGGACCAGTTGGCAGAGCAGCTGCATCTATTCCGAGGATGCCTTCTTCGAGTCTCTTCCATTTCGGAAGCGACAGGCGCAGGAATCCCGCAATGTGCCCATCGGGCGTGACCCACTGGAGGAAGTGCTCTTCGGTGCCAAGCGTCTCGTAGGCAACATCGCCCAGGGAAAGCGTCGAGAGGTCTACCTCGCGCCCAGCAATCTCGCGGAAGCGGATATCGTGCACAAGTCCCGCCTCGCCTGCAGAGATGATTTTCTGCTCTACCATCTGGCGCAGGTTCGTCTTCTTGTTGCCGGCCATGATATCGTCCGCTGAGATGTCGCGGATCATGCGGCTGATGCGCACATAGGGAGGGGTCGCGAGCGTGTCTGCGACCAGCACATGCAGAAGCTCCTCTTCGGTGTAGGGGCGCCATCTGCCTTCTTCGTATTCCTTCACAAGGGCCGTTCCTGCCACAAGAGCGCAGGGGTAGAGCTTGATCTCATCGGGCAGGAAGCGCGGATCTTCGACAAAGGTCCTAAAGTCCTCGATGTCTTCTTGAGGCGTCGATCCTTCGAGGTTCACCATCAGGTGCGTATGGATCTTGAAGCCGAAGAGGCGGATCAGGAGCATCGCGCGGGCAATCTCTTCGGTCGTCGTGGCACGGCGGTTGATATCGAGGATGTCCTGGCGGGTGGACTGGATGCCGATCTGCACCTTCGTGCAGCCAAGCGCTCGGAAGGAGTGCAGGGCCTCTGGCGTGATGGTATCGGGCCTTGTCTCTATCACAAGCCCGACCATGCGGTGCGCGGCGTGCTCGTTTGCCTTCTGGACAGCGTGCAGCTCGCCTTCAGTGGCAGACATCCAGGAGAGCTGGGCTTCCTTTGTCCCATAGAGCTTCTGCCAGGCTGTGTTGTAGGTCTCCTCTCCCTGCCAGACACGCTCCTGCTCAGGTGCGACGAAGCGCTCAAGGGCGGCGTCCGAGTTCATATAGCCGAGGCCGCGGTAGCGCTGGTAGCGGCTTCTGAGTGCCTCTTCGGGTGCCGGCCACTCGTTCAGGGCCAGGAAGAGCTCATGCACGAACCAGAGCTGGTAAGCCTTGGGATAGTCGCTCCAGGTGCCGCCGAGGACGATGAGCTCGACCTTGTCGGTGGCATGCCCCATCTGCTCCAGGGCCTTGAGGCGCAGGGCCACCTGGAGATAGGGATCGAAGAAGTTCTGCTCTGCCCTCTGGCAGGCCGGCTCATGGCAGAGGTAGCTTTTCGGCATCCTCAGGTCTGCCGGACAGTAGAGGCAGTTCGAGGAACAGGGCCAGGGACGGGTGATCACGGTGATTGTGGCGACACCCGACGCGGTGCGCCTTGGCTTCATCTGGAGGCTTGCATGGAGGCGTGCCTTGAGGGCAGAGTCGACCTGCCAGCCTGCCCAGAGCTCGGGCCTCTCTTCCTCGATCCTGATGCAGGCAGGAAGAAGGCTCCTCTTGCTGAAGCGCGCTTTCCCGGGAAGCTCCCTGCTGTGGCGGCGCATGATGCGGTCCAGCTCGGCCGGGGATAAGGGGCGTTCGCCGGGGATGGCACGCAGGTGCTCGATTATGTCATGTATCAGCTCTTCCATGGCTCTGCATTATAGAGGGGAAGAGGGGAGCAGAAGGGAGCGGCTGCGTGCTTCCATCCTGAAAGCGGAAGAGGGAATTGTCAGCCGAAGAGCGAGCCGTTGTACTTCACGATGGTACGGCAGGCAAGAGCCGTTGATGCAAGAAGCACAGTCGCCAGGATGGCGGTGGCGATTTCCTGGTACGGTGCAGGCAGAAGGAGCGTCGGTCCCAGGAGGATGACCGAGATGCCTGTGGCGGCAAGCCAGCGTCCGCTCTCGAGCGCAAGCGCCGGACGTGCTTCTTCAGGTACGTTCACTGTATGGTAGCTGTGGAGCAGACGCACCGATCCTGTCTTCATCTGCCAGAGAGCCATACCCAGGATGAGGGCCCCGACGATGATGCTGACGATGCATCCTGCTGTGACTTCCATCGTGGCCTCCCTGAGCAGACGTCTGAATGGAGAATATTCTAACGGAAAAAGCGCACAGGGGCAGATGCCTCTGTGCGCCTTGGAGAGGAGACAAAGATCCGAGTCGCTGGACCTTATGCGGCAGCCTCTGCCTTCTTGTTCGAAGGAAGGCTGTAGGCTTCGCCGCCGTTGTAGACCTCTTCATCGACAAGGCCTTCGGTGCGAGCAACGATTAGCGATGCCTCGGCAGCGCCGACGACGTTCGTGGCGGTACGGCCCATATCGACGATGGAGGAGATGGGGGCGACGAGGGCAATCGTCTCGACGGGAAGGCCGAGGGCGGCAAGCAGGGCGGTCGCCGTGATCGTGGCTGTGCCGGGAACGCCGACCGTGCCGATGGAGACGACGAGGGTGAGCAGGACCAGCAGGACGTACTGGCCGGGCGTGAATGCGGTGCCAGTGGCGTTCAGGGCAAAGAGGGCGACGAGCGTTGGCCACATGCCAGCGCAGCCGGGCATGCCGAGGTTGGCACCAAGGCCGGCCGTGAAGGAAGCCACGTCCTCATCCACGCCGAGGCTCTTGGTAAGCGAGGAGACGGTGACAGGAATCGTGCCGACAGAGCTCTGCGTCGTGAAGGCGGTCACGGCCGCAGGGGCGATGCCACGGAAGAAGCGGGCAGGATTGAGCTTGCCGATGAGGGCGACGAAGGCAGATTCGACGCCGAAGAACTGGATTGCGAGGATCACATAGGCGACGACAAGGACGCCGACCAGGGGCAGGAGCGTCGCGACATCGGCACGGCCGACTGCACGGCCGATGAGGGAGACGACAGCGTACGGCGTGAAGGAGACGATCCAGCTCACGGCGTTGCCGAGGACGGAGTTCGTGGCATCGACGAAGGCCTTGAACGGCTTCACGTCCACTGCCTTCTCGGACGGCGCCTCCTTCTGCTTCTGAACGAGGCGGTTGTAGGCGGCAGCGACGATCAGAGCAAAGACGATGATGGGGACGACGGCGTTGTTCGTCCAGGAAGTGGCGAGGTTCTGCGGGAAGAGGCCGACGATTGTGTCCGTGACGGATGGCACGGTCTTTGCGTCGTAGCTCACAGCGTCAAGCGAGAAGCCCTGGCCGATGTGGAGCGGCAGCGCGATGAGGAGCGTGAGCAGCGTTGCTGTCAGCGTGTTGAGGAGCAGGAACAGGACGGACTTCCAGCCGATGGCCTTGATGTGCACGAGGTCGGAGAGGTTCGTGATCGACGCGATGATCGAGAAGAAGAGCAGCGGCACGACCATGGCAGAGATCACGTTGGCATAGATAGTACCGACGAGAGCGTAGTAGGTGTAGGATCCGCCGAAGGCAAGGCCGAGCACGACGCCCAGGCCGGTTGCCAGAAGGACGCGTGCGCCGAAGCCCCACCGGAAGCGCCGTTTCAGGACAGCAAGCAGCGCGAAGAAGGCTGCGGCGACAATGAGGGCGGCAAAGGCCGATGCATCGAATTCCATATCAGGTTCCTTTCTGCGTCAATAAAAAAGGGCAGGTCCATAAGGGCCTGCCCGAAAGAGCCGATCTGTGCATGCCAGCAGCTAGCGCCGACATCGCGCAGAGGTCCCGGACAGGCACCTGTCACAGCACATGCACATCGAGCTCTTCATGATGCTACGTGCGTTAAGCATGGTGTGTCTCCTCTCCGGATCTCTCAATTCCTACTGAACTGCTTGGTGTTACACAGTAAAGCGCTTCTGCCCATGGATTGCAAGAACAAATTCCGAGCAGCGTGATAGGAATTGCAGAGGGCCAGGAATCTCCATTTCTGATGGCGGGAGGTGTCCGCTGCCTTGACGGCGACCGGGCTGTGTGGCGCCAGAAAGAGCTGCTCTTTCGGCGCATGCGAAAAGAAGGCAGACGTCAGTCGTCTCATGGCCGCTAGGCCAAGCAGAAACGGCCAGCGTTGGCTGCGCGCCCGATATCCGCTTCTTCTATCTGTGTGCCTCGTCCGTTCGGAAGGACGGCGTTTTCTGCCGCACGGAAGATCCGCTGACGAAGCCCTTCGAGCGCATTGCCGGAAGTTTCAGGTTCTGGGATCCCGACCTTTTCCAGGATGATGACGGAGGCCGTATCTTTACTGGGGCAGCTCGAACCATGAGCCAATTTATGGGGTGGAGCTCGATCCCGAAACCATGCAGCTGGTTTCGGAGAAGCAAGGTCTGATCTTTCCGGACTCGGTCGGGGACCGTACCGGCTGCGCTTGTGCGTAGCCATGGGCCTCTCACATGGGGCGCCGATGCTGCCCAGGCAGGCTGCCATGCTGCGGTGATCAAAGAGGTTGCCGGCATGGCACGCGACACGGAGCTTCTCTCTGCGCCCCAGTATCTGCTCGACAAGCACTATCTGCGCAAGCATGGACCGAACGCATGCTATGGACAGGGCGGCCGGAGCCAGGCAGCGGAGACCGGCAGCCCATGCCCAATCTCTTGAGGGTCTTCCCTGCGTTCCGGCATGCTGCTATGTACGCTCTTCGAGGCACCAGAGGGCAATGCGTGTGACAAGGTCGGCATCGATTGCGCCGTAGGGAATCCGGATGCTGCCTTTGCTTGAGACATATCTGCCGTCCAGCTCATTCTTGAAGTGACGGACGGCAGCATCCCCCGGATAGAGCCCGATATGGTGCTTGGCTGCAGCGAAGTGGATGAGATTGTGTCCCTGCCATAAGGTGGGCATGCTCCAGGAGATCCTCTCCTCGGCGTCGGGCAGCGCCCTTCTCAGAATGCCGCGCATCTGCTCGAGCTCCGGACGTATGTCCTCTGGCTGCCGGGCAAGGTATTCATCGACGCTTAGGGGCTTTTCGCCGCACCAGTGGGACTGGTTCGTGCGGGCGAACGTCCTTCCGCACTTGGGGCATGTCCACATCGGCTGCTCCTTTCACATGCTCGATGCTGGCGTCAGCAACCGGCTTTCCCTAGAGCCGCGTGACGGTCTCGGAGAGCGCCTTGCGCGAGCTGTGGTTGGGAAGCGGGTGCGTGCCCTCGGCTGCATAGCCCAGATCGATTGCACAGAGGACCTTCTCGTTCTCCGGCAGTCCGAAGACACGCGCGGCCTCTTCGGGATTGAGGCGGTTCACCCAGCAGGAGTCGACACCCTCGGCTGCGGCAGCAAGGATCATGTGGGTTGCCACGATACTTGCATCCTCTACGCCCGAAGTGCGTTCGCTTCCGGGGTAGGTATAGACATTGCTGCTGTCGAACGCGACAAGAAGGACGGTCGGCGCTCCATAGCGGCAAGGGGTGAGACCGTCGAGCTTCTCGAGGGCCTCTTTGGACTGCAGCACGTAGATGTGCTGCTCCTGCAGGTTCTTTGCGGTCGGCGCCACGCGTCCCGCTTCGAGGATCGCTTCGAGCCGGTCCTGCTCCACGGCCCGGTCGCTGTACTTCTTGCAGGAATAGCGGTTCTTGATCGTATCGGTGAATTCCATGGGCAATCCTTTTCGTGCTGGGTGGGCCCATGCGGGCGCTTATGCCCAGTGTAGCGGCATTCCATGTGCGCAGCAGGAAGCGTGCGGCAAGGAGCGGAAGATGCCGCCTTGAGCGCCAATCCATCCGGCATGCAGAGGGGTCAGGGAGTGTCTCTCCCATCATCAGGGTTTCATGAGGGCTGCGGCCATCGCAATTCCTGAGGGTTCCATGCAGGGCAGGCTGGCATAATGGAGCGAACCAGGAACCAGGCGGCGGAAGGGGCCAGGCACATGGATCTTGAAGAGGCCAAGGAGCGCTCCTGCGCTCTGAGGAGACGCTATCACGAGCTCGAGAGGGAGCTTCATGGCTCCGAATGGAGCGTCGAGGAGGATGCGCTTGCCTTCCTGACCGATGCCGGCATCGTCGGTCGCCTTGCGATGGACCACGAGGGGCGCTGGCCAAGCGCCGAGGCCGACAGGCTCCCTGCCAAGATAGGCGAGTGCGTCTGGTGGCTTGCCGTGCTGGCAGAGCGCATGGACCTCGATTTCGAAGACTGTGTCGACGGCTTTCTGGCAGAGCGGGAAGAAGCGCTGCTGGGCGCATCGGACAGAAGCGGACAGGACGCATGAGCGAGGATCCTCTGTCCCGGGGCCAGGCAGATCCGGCGCTTGCCAGACGCCTGGTACAGCTGACCGAGGCATTCTACGCGCAGGAAGCGCAGTCTTTCTCCAGTACGAGAAAAGCTGCCTGGGAAGGCTGGAGAAAGATCTTCAGCCTGCTGGCTGCCGAAGGAAGGCCGTCGCTTTCCGTGACCGATGTGGCTTCAGGCAATGGACGCTTTGGCCGTGCGCTGGCAGAGGCGCTTCCTCAGGTCCGCATCCGCTATCAGGCCATCGACTCCTGTGCGCCGCTGATGGGCGAGGCGCCGAGCTGGCCTGCATCCCTTGAAGCCACATGCTTCGAGCGAGATCTCATCGCGCCGCTCCTCGAGGGAGCAAAAGCCCTTCCTTCTGGCATCGAGCCGGCAGACCTTCTCGGCTGCTTCGGCTTCCTGCACCATGTGCCGGAAGAGAGGCTGCGTCTGCGCTTCGTGCAGGAGCTGGTGGATGCCACGGCAGCAGGCGGCATCATCGCGCTTGCCCTCTGGCGCTTTGCGGACACACCGGCAGGGGCACAGAAGGCGGAGGCAGCGACACGGAGAGCCTGCCAGGAACTTGGAATTGCCCGGGATGCGCTGGAGCCGGGAGACTATCTTCTGGGCTGGCAGGGAAAGCCGGGCGTCTGGCGCTACTGCCATAGCTTCACGGAACATGAGGCTCAAGAGCTTGCCCATGCGGTCAGAGGCCAGGCCTCTGTTGTGGCCTCATATCTGGCCGACGGTAAGACCCATGACCAGAACCGCTATCTCGTGCTCAGAAAGAGTGCGTAAGGCGCAGCTGCCATGCAGGCTCTGCCAGAATGCCGGGACAGGTCCGATGCATGCAAGAAGGAAACAGGTCCGCTGCAGCGGCTGCGCAGCGGACCTGTGAATGCTTGAGCTCAGGGGCAAGGTATCAGGCTGCAAGCAGCTTCTCGAGCTCCTGGCGGACAGCGACGATGAAGCCTGCCGTATCGAGCGTCTGAGGGTTCGGGAGCTTCGTGATACGTGCAAGGTCTCCTGTCATCCTGCCGGACTCGATTGTCGCAAGCGTTGCCTTCTCGAGCTTGTCTGCAAAGTCTGCAAGGGCAGGGGTGCCGTCGAGCTCGGCGCGCTTCCTCAGGGCCCCGGTCCAGGCAAAGATCGTCGCGACAGAGTTCGTCGAGGTCGTCTCGCCCTTGAGATATTTGTAGTAGTGGCGCTGCACCGTGCCATGCGCTGCTTCGTATTCGAAATAGCCATGCGGGCTCACGAGCACCGATGTCATGAGCGCCAGGCTGCCAAAGGCGCTCGAGAGCATGTCGGACATCACGTCGCCGTCGTAGTTCTTGCAGGCCCAGACAAAGCCGCCCTCGCTCTTCATGATGCGTGCCACGACGTCGTCGATCAGCGTGTAGAAGTAGGTGAGGCCTGCCTCCTCGAAGCGCTCCTTGTACTCCTTCTCATAGACATCGGCGAAGATGTCCTTGAAGCGGTGGTCATAGGTCTTCGAGATCGTGTCCTTCGTGGCAAACCAGAGGTCCTGGTGTACTGACAGGGCATAGGAGAAGCAGGAGCGTGCGAAGCTCGTGATCGACGAGTCGAGGTTGTGCATGCCTTCGACGACGCCTGGCTCCGTGAACTCATGGACGAGCGTGCGGGTTTCGGTGCCATCTGCGGCCGTATAGACAAGCTCGACCTTGCCCGGCCCAGGGATGCGCATTTCGGCGTCGCGGTAGACATCGCCGTAGGCGTGACGGGCAATCGTGATCGGCTTCTTCCAGTTGGAAACGACAGGCTCGATGCCCTTCACGATGATGGGGGCACGGAAGACCGTGCCGTCGAGCATGGCGCGGATCGTGCCGTTCGGGCTCTTCCACATCTTGTGGAGGTCGTACTCCTTCACGCGGGCTGCGTTCGGTGTGATTGTCGCGCACTTGACGGCGACGCCCAGGCGCTTCGTTGCCTCTGCTGCATCGATCGTGACCTGGTCTTCGGTCTCGTCCCTGTGCTTGAGTCCGAGGTCATAGTATTCGGTCTTGAGGTCCACGAACGGCTCCAGAAGCTCATCCTTGATGAGCTGCCAGATGATGCGGGTCATCTCGTCGCCGTCCATCTCGACAAGCGGCGTCTTCATCTCGATCTTTGCCATGTTCTCTCCTTCGAGGGGATGTTCAAGCCATAACTCAAGATTGCATCTCTTCCAGTCTAGATGCTCCTATCTCTTGGGCTGAAAATGGATACGCACTGTAAACGAAGACAGCAGAGGCATCAGGTATGCTTGAGAGGTCAATGAGCAGCCAAGGAGCGCAGCATGTCGGATATCCTTTCCTATCTCGCAGAGCCTGAGACCGTCGTCGTGTTCGATATCGATGGGGTGCTTGCACCCTATGAGTTCGGCGAGCTTTCTCATGCCGCCTGCCTCGACGGAGACTGGAAGACCTATGTGCTTGAAGAGCACCCCTATGCCCATATCCGTCCTGTCCCTCAGATCCAGCGCTTCATCGAGAAGAAGGGGTGCACACGCGTCTTTGCCTGCTCGGTCGCAGAAGACTATGAGGAGGAAGGGAAGCGCGATTTCGTCGTTGTGAACTACGGGCTTCCTGCCGACCACGTGAAGCTCGTCCGGAGCAAGAGCGACAAGGTGGCGGAGCTCAGAGCCTTGGTAAAAGAGTTCTGTGCGTCCGAGCGGCGCGTCGCGCTTGTCGAAGACACGGTAAAGACGCTCGACGAGGTTGCCAGAAAGACCGGATGCACGACCGTCCATGTCTCGTCCTTCTTCTTTGCATAGAACGCTGATCCGTACGAGAAAGGTGCGCCAATGATTCTCGATCGCAGCGAACTCAAGCTCTTCCATGCTGCCATGGCCCTCATCGAGTTCGAGGGGAACAAGCGGCTCCATATCGTGCCATACAGCATCAAGTACGAGCCTCCGGCGCCGGATGATGAGGCAGAGCTCCTCGATGCCATCTTCCATTCGCCTGAGGTGCTCAAGGACATCGCGGAGCATCTTCCGTCCCAGACGCCGCGCAAGGTCGCAGACCTTATCCAGAGCTGGCAGCATCCGCTGACAGGCAAGTTCACGGTCGTTCAGCTTGGGCCAGAACCGCTCTTTCTTGGCTTCGATCGCGCTTTCGCCGTGGCAGGCATCACCCATTCGATTGCAAGCGTGGTGGGCAAGTTCCCGGCTGCGGTCGATACGGTGCTTCTGCCTTTCGGTCGTTTCATTGTCTACGACGCCTATCTCCAGACCTACGACATGGGCTTCTCGGAACGCATGAAGGCCATGTTTGCTGATGAGGCAGCACGCTGCAAGAAGGAGGGGCTTATCGTCCGGGATGGGCGCGAGCTTGCAAAGAATGCGGAGAGCTGGATGGAAGATGCCCACCGCCATCTCGAGGAGCATGAGAGGCGCCAGAAAGAGCTTGAAGAGAAAGATGAGATGCCGGAAGGCTGCCACAGAGGTGCGCTTGCCGGACTCGCTCCTGACGAGCGCGAGCGTGCTGCGAAAGCCGCAAGCGATGCTGCCTTCGACAGGGCGGACGCCTCCTCTGCTGACGAGCTGCGCATGAAGCTCCTTGGAAAGCTATCGAAGAAGGGCCGGCCGGTGCATGCCCTTGCGGAGCAGCTTTCCTGCCTCAGCAAGGCCCGCCTCCAGGAGCTTGGACGCGCACTGGACCTCACACGCCTCTCGAAGCTCAGGAAGGACGAGCTGGTGCAGCTCGTGGCAGAAGCGCTCGAGCAGAACCCGCGGTTTGATGAGGTGCTCTCCATCTGCTTTCCGGAGGAGTTCAAGGCAGTACGCGATGCAGTGGCTGCGGGCGGCGTGAAGGAATTCGATCTCGAGGATCCCAGAGAGCTTCATGCTGCGTGCCGCATGCCGGAGCTTGTCGGTCTTGGCATGCTCTTCGTCTCGGGCACGAAGGCGAGCTTTGCCCTCTCCGACCTGTTCATGTCTCAGGCGCCATCGCTTGACTGGGATGGAATCGAAGCGCGGGTGCAGCAGGGACAGCGGATCTTCGACCATATCGGTGCTGCGGTCTATCTCAGAGGCATCATGCTGGCTCTCGATGCGAATGACGAGTTCGGCGAGGGCCTTTCCGGCAACGAGGTGATCGATATCATTGCCCGCTATATGCAGGCAGGCTACGCAGGATTTGCAATCATGTCGTTCGAAGGAGATCCAGATGAGCTCTATCTGGTGGATGGCTCCCTCTGCGACAGCTGCTATCCGCCTGATGGGGACAGCGAATGGACGGAAGGCCTCCTGCTCGACCAGGAGATGGATCCTCTGATAGAGGACATCCTGGACGGCCAGCAGGGCAAAGAGCCCCGGCCGCTTCCAGAAGGTGTCGAGAATGATGCAGATGTCGAGGAATGGATGCTCAGGATTCCTGAGGTCCAGGAGCTCAGGAGCTATCTCGACGCCCATGTGCCAGACGATGCAGATGACTATTTCTTCGCGGACGATGTGATAGAGGAGTTCCTCTACGATATGCGCTTCGGCATGCCTGGCACGAATTCCATCCAGCACTACCTGAATTTCCTTGATGAATACGGATTCGTGCCGACCGAGGCGGTGCTTACGCAGCTCCTGAACAGGATCATGAAGATGATGAATGCGGTGCCGATCTGGCCGAACAATGGCTGGTCGCCGAATGAGCTGTTCCATCGCAATCCGGAAAAGGACTCAGACATTCAGATAGATACGACGCGGATCGTTTGATGGGAATGTGGGCAGGAAACAGAAGGGCTTGTCTCCTGCCCGCTCTGCCTTACTCGAGGATTGTCTCTGCCCACCGCTTCATACGCTCTTGGAGCTCTTCGCTCATGCCATCAAGGTCTTCGAGCGTGATCGCTCCTTCGGCAAGAAGCTCGTGGAGCACATTGTCCATGGTCGAGCACGAGAGGGTGCATTCCACGCATGCCATCCTCCGGTCCTTCCTGATGCGCCCGTCGAGCTTCCAGAAGCGCTCGGATGCTGGCTTGGAATCATCAGACAGGATCTCCTGGTACTCATGGCAGAGCCGCTCCATTGCCTGCGCCTGCCATTGGGGAAGCAGCTTCCGGAAGAGCTTCCAGTCCGATTCCTTCACGCCTTCTGACATTATCCCTCCTCTCTTTCATCTGGTACGAGCCAGCCAAGATGCTGCTCGACCAGAAGCCTCAGCGATGCTGTGGCCTTCTCATACCCTGGCACTGTCTCATGCAGAAGTTCGGGCAGATCTTTTCGGCCAGGGGATTCGAGCCGGCGTGTTACCACTTCCGAGCAGGCTAGGGCTTTGCCGGAGCATGGATAAGAGCACGAAGTCATCTGCCGCGGGTGACCCTTCTTGCCAGTGCCCTGCATGCTATGGAGAAACTGTCCAGAAGAGAAGTCTTGTCTTTCTCGTGTTCCTGACCCGTATGGACGAGCTGTGGTCCTGCTGTTTCTGCAGGAATCCATGCGTGCTCTGCATGAGCTTCTTGCTCGTTTCCGACCATTCGGAGCTGATGCGTCGCCAGAGCAGAAAATGTGGCCCGGCTCTCATTGACCGCTGAATCGGCATTTTCTATACTTCTTCTTGAACATATGAGCAGACATTCATATGCACAGGAAAGAGATGGTGCCAAAGGGCACTGGGCCGGGAAAGCCACGCTTTCCAGAAAGGAGAGGGCCATGGGATGCAGCTGCTGCGGACATGACGCTCATGACCACGACGAAGACGAGAAGAAGCCCTGCTCGTGCTGCGAGGCAGACGAGGAGGACGAGGACGACGATGATGAGGACCCAGCTGTCCTCAAGAAGAAGATCCTGATTTCGGCCATCCTTCTTGTCGCTGCGGTCATTGTGACCAAGGTCTGGGAGTTCCCGCTCATCGTCCAGCTCATCTTCTTCCTGCCGTCCTACCTTGTCGCTGGAGGGTCTGTCCTCAAGGAGGCAGGGGAGAACATCGTAGAGGGCCATCCCTTCGACGAGGACTTCCTTATGGCGGTGGCTACGGTCGGAGCGCTTCTGATCGGCTTCATTCCGGGTGGCGAGCCCATGTTCGCCGAAGCCGTCTTCGTGATGCTCTTCTTCCAGGTAGGAGAGCTCTTCGAGGGGATTGCGGAAGGCAACTCGCGCCGCTCCATCTCCCAGCTCATGGATATCCGCCCCGACACAGCCAATGTCGAGAGGGATGGCGAGGTCAAGGTCGTCGACCCTGATGATGTCGAGGTCGGCGAGACCATCGTGATCCGTCCGGGCGAGAAGGTGCCGATGGACGGCGTCATCCTCGAGGGCTCCTCGAGTCTGAACACGGTTGCCATCACGGGCGAATCCGCTCCGCGTGATGTCATCCCCGGCGATGCTATCATCTCCGGCTGCGTCAATGTCTCGGGAGTCCTGCGCGTCAAGGTCATGAAGGCCTTCGGCGAGTCCACGGCTGCAAAGATCTTGGACCTCGTCGAGCATGCAGGCCAGAGCAAGTCGCGCTCTGAGAACTTCATCACCCGCTTCGCGAAGGTCTATACGCCGATTGTCGTCTATGCTGCCATCGCCGTTGCGTTCCTGCCGCCCCTCTTCTCGGGCGACTTCGGCGCGAACTTCGCGACGTGGCTTCTGCGTGCCTTGACGTTCCTCGTCGTCTCCTGCCCCTGTGCGCTTGTGCTCTCCGTGCCGCTCACCTTCTTCGGCGGCATCGGCGGCGCTTCGAAGCAGGGCATCCTGATCAAGGGCTCCACCTTCATGGATGCGCTTGCGACGGCTGACACGATCGTGTTCGACAAGACGGGCACGCTCACGAAAGGCACATTCGTCGTGAGCGCCGTGCACCCTGACAAGGTGGATGAGAAGGAGCTCCTGCACCTGGCAGCGCATGTCGAGCAGTTCTCGACGCACCCCATCGCGGCAGCCCTGCGCTCTGCCTTCCCGTGCGTCGGCGACGGCTGCGAGATCAAGGACACGACCGAGATTGCCGGCCAGGGCATCGTGGCCACGGTCGCAGGCAAGAGGGTCGCGGTCGGCAATACCCGTCTCATGGACGCCGAAGGTGCGAAGTGGCATGTGTGCGAGCATGACATGGGAACGTGCATCCATGTCGCAATCGACCATAGGTATGCGGGACATATCGTGATCTCCGACGAGGTCAAGCCAGATGCAGCAGAAGCCATCCGTGACATGAAGGCAGAAGGCGTCCACAAGACCGTCATGCTCACGGGCGACCGCGAGGAAGTGGCGCATGATGTGGCCACAGAGCTCGGGCTCGACGAATACCGGAGCGGCCTTCTTCCGCAGGACAAAGTTGCCGAGGTGGAGAAGCTCCTCTCTGCGAAGCCGGAAGGCACCTCGCTTGCCTTCGTCGGTGACGGCATCAACGATGCGCCGGTGCTCGCCCGTGCCGATGTCGGCATCGCGATGGGCGCTCTCGGCTCTGATGCTGCCATCGAGGCGGCAGATGTCGTCCTTATGGATGACAAGCCGTCGAAGGTCGCCCTTGCCATCCGCATTGCCCGCCGCACGATCAAGATCGCACGCCAGAACATCGTCTTTGCCATTGCCGTCAAGGTTGCAATCCTTGTGCTTGCGCTCTTCGGTCTCGCGCCGATGTGGCTTGCCGTCTTCGGCGATGTCGGCGTCATGGTTCTCTGCGTCCTCAACGCAACGCGTGCGCTGAAGTAGCAGGAAAAGATATAGATGGCAGCAGGGGCCCGCATCTCGGTGCGGGCCCCTGCTTCAGGTTTGGATGAGCTTTGCGCTATCTGTTGTGCACGTAGTAGCCTTCGCCGTGCTTCTTCTTGTAGTCCTTCATGTTCCTGACCGTGTTCTCCATGCCGTACGGCACGTAGTCCATATTCTCCAGGTCATGCGGCAGGTATCTCGAGAGCGAGAGCTCCGCGGTCTGCACGGGATTGGTGGGTGCCGGATCTTCCGGGATGGCGCAGAGGCCCAGGACCTTCGCGCCCTGTGCCGTGAGCCTCTCCTCATAGCCTGTCACCGGCTCGTCGGGAAGCTTGCTTCTCGTATCGTCTGTCTTCCAGACGAGACGGTAGTTCGCAAGCGGCAACTGCGTGAGCGTGAAGTCGAAGAAGGGCTGGGAGTCGGTCTTGAGGACGATCGGGGCGCCGGGAGCAAGGACACGGCGGTAGTCCATGAGGCGGTCCAGGATCGTGAGGCGGTATTCGGCGAAGCGCTTCTTCGGGAAGGGCGTCGGGAAGTTGATGTGGATGCAGGAGAGCTCGCCTTCTCCAAAGAACTCAGGCACATCGTTTCCCATGCCAGGCACGAAGAGGGCGTTGGGGAGCCTCTCTTCCAAGGCAAGCTGCGCGGCATAGGCGATGCAGACAGGCTCCGTATCGACGCCGATATAGAGCGTGTCAGGGTGCATCTTTGCCATCCCGCAGGCAAAGGCACCCTTGCCGCAGCCGAGGTCGAGCTCTACCTTGCTGAAGCGCCCAAGTCCGCTCTCGTCGAGCGGATGGCAGGCTTCTGCCCATCTGCCGGCATATTTCCGGGGCTCGGTCTCGATTGCGTCGGCATATCTAGCAAGCCGCTCCTCGAGCACGAAGTGCTTGGGCATGCGGGCATGGACCTTGTGAAGCTTGTGCATGGGACTCCTTGTCTGGAACGCGATTTTCCTTCTGCATGCTAATGCATGGAGGAGTGCCTGGGCTTCTTGTTCCTGAACGTACAGAGAAAGAACCCCGCAGCGGCTGCTGCGGGGTTCTGGTGTGGCATATGGGAATGCGGCAGCTACTCGCCGTCTTCCTCCTGCATGGCCTGGAGCGTGCTCATGAGGGCAGGGATGACCTGCTTCTTGCGGGAGACGACGCCCGGAAGCGTGGCAATGCCGTTCTCGGGCTTCACGCCGAAGGCGCGCGAGACGATGGCCTCGGTGTTCGGGCCGGAGTAGAGCAGCTCCGTCGTCTCGGACTTCACGTCCGTGAACATGTAGAACACCATCGGGATATCGTTGGCGGAGGCGCCATCCGGCAGGTACGGTCCGACAAGGGCCTCTGCGGCCTTCCTCGATCCTTCTGTCATGAACGAGCCCTGGCCGACGCCGAAGCGGACACGGCCGCGGCTGAAGACCTTGAAGTCGGAGCCGAAGACTTCCTCTGCCGTGCGGCCCGTGAGGTCGGCACCGGCATCGAACATCTGGTCAGCATACGTGTCGATATCGACACCGGCGATCTTTGCGAGCTCCTTGCCCACATAGACGTCCCTCGGCGTGCAGGTCGGGGAGCGGAAGGCGAGCGTGTCGGAGAGGATGGCAGAGAGCATGAGGCCGGCGATGTTGGCCGGGATATCGATGCCCTTCTCCTGGTAGATGTCGTAGACGATCGTGCAGGTGCAGCCCACCGGGACATTCCTGAAGTAGGCGGGGGCCTCGGTCTCGATCGTGCCGATGCGGTGATGGTCGATGATCTCCATGATCGTAGCCTGCTCGAGGCCGTCGACCGCCTGGCTGCGCTCGTTGTGGTCGACGAGGATCACATGCTTCTTGCGCGCAGAGAGGAGGTTGGAGCTCGAGACCATGCCGGAGTAGCAGCCGTCCTCGTCGAGGACCGGGAAGTAGCGGTGGCGGGAGGAGGACATTGCCTTGCGGGCGTCGTCGACGGTCGTGTTCACGCTGAAGCGCAGGACCTTGTCGGCCGGCAGCATCTTGGCGCGGACCGGGATGGACATGGAGACGAGGCGTGCGGCTGCATAGGTGTCATACGGCGTCGTGATGATGGCGCAGCTGTTTGCCGCTGCTGCCTGCTGCACGACGTGGCTCACCTGGGCGCCGTTGCAGATGATGAGAAGGCCGATGCCAGATTCGACGGCGAAGCGCTGGGTCTCGTAGCGGTTCGTGACGAGCACGATGTCGCCCGGCTCGATGAGGCCCTCCATCATCTCAGGGGAGGTGCCGACGCGCACGTTGCCCCGGGTCACTTCCCCCTCGGGGTCGCCGAGCACGAGCTCGCCCTTGAGCGTTTCGACGATGTTGGCATACTTCGTCTTCGCATTGCTCACGACCAGCGTGTCGAAGATGTCCATGTTCGCGTTGGCGATGTCCTTGACGGCGATGATGCCGAGCATCTTCTTCTCGTCGTCCGTGATGCAGAGCGTATCGACCTTGCCCGTGCCCATCGTATTCCAGGCAGCGAACAGCGACATCTCGGAGTCGATGCCAGGCACCTTCTGGTAGGAGATGTCCTTGATCTGCGGACGCACGCTCGTGATCAGAGGCGGCTCCTCGAAGCCGAAGTGGTCGAGCACGAAGGCGGTCTCGCGGTTCACGGCTCCGGCGCGGCGTGCCTCGTAGTACGTATCTCCGAGCTGGTTCTTGAGGTAGGCGTAGGAGATTGCGGAACAGATGCTGTCCGTATCCGGATGGAGGTGGCCGATTACATTGACCTTGCGGATGGTCTCGGGTTCGGACATGTGCGTGACTCCTTGTCATCTTGTGCGGAGCGGGTAGGCAGATGGCATATGCTCAGCCCTGCTCTGCTGCTTTCCAGAAGGCACATGATTCAAGGCTCAGTATATGTGTGTGCTCCATTGTTAGCACCAACTGCCCGCGAGCGGGTCGGCGTGCGTCCCAAATGGATGAGGAAGGACCAATTATCACAACTTGTTCATGCAGAACGTGCATCTGTTAAGGGGCTTAGGCAGCAGGCGTCCGGTCGTGGTTGATTTCCTGATAGAAGAGCTGTGCGATCTCTTCGGTCGAGGTTCCCGTGCCCAGGGCCCACATCGTCTTTGCGACAAGCGCCTCTGTCGTCATGTCCCCGCCGAGCAATATTCCTGGCCGGTCCTGGAATGCATGGCCCACCTCGTAGACGCCGAGGTCGAGCCCCTCTTCGGGCACCTGGGTCGTGAGCACGCAGGTCCTGCCGGACGCTACCCAGGAAAAGATCGCTTCCTGGAAGGCGCCTCCGTCGTAGTCGGGGATGCCGCCGATGCCGAAGGTCTCCAAGATCACAGCGTCGTAGTCGCGCTCGAGAAGATGGAAGATCGAAGGCCTGAGCTCGGGCGTGAGCTTCAAGACGAGCACACGCTCGTCGAGCGCGAAGTAGCGCCTGAGGTGGAGCCCCTCCTTCGAGGCAGGCTTTGCAAGGCCGCTCCAGATGACCCGGTTCTGGCGGATGTAGGCAAGCGTCGGATAGTTCATGCTCGTGAAGGCGTTGTAGCTCATCGTGCGCTGCTTGTGGGCACGCGTGCCGGCGATGGCCTTGCCATTGAAGACGATCGTGACCTCTCGGGCCGAGTCGTCTGTGGCAAAGAGGACGGACTGGTAGAGGTTGAGCTTTGCATCCGTGAAGGGCGCTGCCATCGGCTGCTGGGAGCCGGTGAGCACGATCGGCTTCGGCGAATCCTCAAGCAGATAGGAGAGCGCCGCTGCCGTGTATGCCATCGTGTCGGTCCCGTGCAGCACGACGAACCCGTCATACTCCTCGTAGTGCGCAGCTATCGTGTCTGCAATCTGGAGCCAGTCGCGCGGGCGCATGTTCGTGCTGTCTATGTTCATGGGCTGCACGATATCGAGCTCTGCCAGCTCTGCGAGCTGCGGGACACGCTCGACGAGCTCTGTGCCCGTGAGTCCCGGGGCAAGTCCCGTGTCGTGGGGGAGCGAGGCGATGGTGCCGCCGGTCGCGACGATGAGTATGCGCTTCATAGCATCCTTTCTGGTAGAGCCGGGCCCATTCTAGCGGGTTTGCTTCCCTCTTGCGTGCCTTCTGCGCATTCGGGAGCAGACGCTTCAGGCTGGATGTATGGCTCCCGTACAATGAAATGGATATCGATAGACAAGGGAGCGGTGCGCTCCTCAGAACCGGAAGGACGTGATGGTCCTGTGGCAGAGTTCATCTACCAGATGCATCAGGCCCGCAAGGCATTCCAGGGCAAGGTCATCCTGGACGACGTGACGATGGGATTCTTCCCTGGCGCCAAGATCGGCGTCGTCGGCCCGAATGGCATGGGCAAGTCCACGCTCCTGAAGATCATGGCAGGGCTCGAGGACGTGTCTGCCGGCGAGGCGCGCCTGACGCCGGGCTATACGGTGGGACTTCTTGAGCAGGAGCCGCCGCTCGACGAAGACAAGACCGTGATCGAGAACATCAAGATGGCATACGGCGACCTGCTCGGAAAGATTGACCGCTTCAACCAGATCGGCGAGGAGATGGCGTCGCCTGATGCCGACTTCGATTCTCTGATGGCCGAGATGGGACGCCTCCAGGACGAGATCGACGCGGCGAATGGCTGGGACCTCGAAAGCCAGCTCTCGCAGGCTATGGATGCCCTCCAGTGCCCCGATCCAGACGAGCCGGTCACGCATCTCTCCGGCGGCGAGAGAAGGCGTGTCGCCCTCTGCAGGCTCCTTCTCGAGGCACCGGACCTGCTGCTTCTCGACGAGCCGACAAACCACCTCGATGCCGAGTCTGTCCTCTGGCTCGAGCAGTACCTCAAGAACTATCCAGGAGCAGTCCTCGCCGTCACGCATGACCGCTACTTCCTGGACGACGTCGCCGAGTGGATCTGCGAGGTCGACCGTGGCACGCTCTATCCCTACAAGGGCAACTACTCGACCTACCTCGAGACGAAGGCAGCCCGCCTCGAGATGGAAGGCAAGCAGAACGCGAAGCGTGCCAAGAAGATGAAGAGCGAGCTCCAGTGGGTGCGCTCCGGCGCGAAGGCCCGACAGGCCAAGAGCAAGGCACGTCTTGCTGCCTACGAGCAGATGGAGGCAGAGTCCAAGAACATCCGCACCGTCGACTTCACGGAGATCCATATCCCGGCAGGCCCGCGCCTCGGCTCCAAGGTCCTCGAGGCCACGCACCTCTCGAAGTCCTTCGGCGACCGTGTGCTGATCGACGATCTCACCTTCAGCCTTCCCCGGAATGGCATTGTCGGCGTGATCGGTCCGAACGGCGTCGGCAAGTCCACGCTCTTCAAGATGATCGTCGGGCAGGAGCAGCCTACAGGGGGCTCGCTCGAGCTCGGCGAGACCGTGAAGCTCTCCTATGTCGACCAGATGCGCGCAGGCATCGATCCTGACAAGAATGTCTGGGAGGTCGTGTCCGATGGCAACGACACGATCATCGTCGGCGAGACCGAGGTGCCGAGCCGTGCCTATGTGAGCGCCTTCGGCTTCAAGGGCCAGGACCAGCAGAAGCGTGCCGGCGTCCTTTCGGGCGGCGAGAGGAACCGCCTGAACCTTGCATTGACGCTTCGCCAGGGCGGAAACCTGCTCCTGCTCGACGAGCCGACAAACGACCTCGATACGGAGACCCTGGAATCCCTTGAAGAGGCGCTCCAGGAGTTTGCTGGCTGCGCTGTCATCACGAGCCACGACCGCTGGTTCATGGACCGTGTCGCGACGCACATCCTTGCCTGGGAGGGCACGGATGAAAATCCGGGTGCCTGGTACTGGTTCGAGGGCAACTTCGAGGCCTACCAGGAGAACCGCGAGAAGAGGCTCGGGCCTGACGCCTCACGCCCGCACCGCATCCACCGCAAGCTCACGCGCGACTAGGCGTCGAGGACAGCTTCAAGAATGAAGAAGGCCGGCATCTGGAGGGATGCCGGCCTTTGCGTGTCTCTGGACAGGAATCTAGAAGGAGAGGCTCCAGAATGTGGTCTTCACCTCGGGTGCTGCATCCACGATGAAGGAATGCTGCTTCGGATAGAAGCGCGTCGAGAACGTGTACGGGACGCCTTCGAGGAAGACCTCGACAGAAGAGGCGTCCGTGACGATGCGGAGGCCTGAGAGCTCAGGAAGCTCTTCGAAGCGCTCGGTCCTGCCGGCACCGACAGAGTCCATGGACGGATCTTCGAATGCCATCCTGAACGCATGTCCGTCCCATGAGAGCCTGAGCTCATGGGCAATGGTTGCCGTGAAGGGCTGATTTGCATTCTCGATCTCGCAGTCGAAGGCAGGGGTACCCATATCGACGAAGGGGCCCTCAGCAGACTGCTCATCGGTACGGTGCTCTGCGAGCTCGCGGACAGGCTTCTGGACGACCTGGCCATCCTCGAAGGAGATCTCGCGCGGCAGCGTGAAGCAGTGCTGCCAGCCGTCAGCAATCGTGAGGTTCGTGATATCGGGCGTATCGGGCATGCCCATCCAGCCGATCAGGATGCGGCGTCCGTCATCTGCCGCAAACGTCTGCGGCGCATAGAAGTCGAAGCCGGCGTCCCAGAGCGTGAAGCCCGAGAACGAGGGATCTTCCTGGATGGGGGCGGAGAGCTCGAAGAAGCCGGACTGGTAGACATTGCGCCTGTCCCAGGCACCGCCGGAAAGGCCCTGCGGCGAGGTCGAGAGGATGTGGTGGGTCTCGCCGGCCTTGTCTGTGAGATCGAAGTAGTCGGGGCACTCCCACATGAAGCCGAAAGGCTTATCGGTCGTCAGGCGCTTCGCGAGCGTCCAGCGGTCGAGGTCGTCTGCGTGGAAGAGGAGGATCTCTCCGACATCGTCGGAGCGCCTTGCGCCCTGCACCATCCAGAAGCCGCCTCCGTCCTGCCAGACCTTCGGGTCGCGCACATGGCAGGTGTCGTCTTCGGGGTAGTCAGAGTTCCTCATCACGACATGCTTCGGCCCGAAATGGAGGCCATCTGTCGTGACGGTGTGGATCGTGTTCGCCTCGCGGCCCGTGCGGATGTAGTCGTAGTCATCCCGGTCTTCGAGCTTCACGTTGCCGGTATAGAAGATATGGATGCCGTCTGGCTGGACAAGCGCGCTTCCCGAATAGACGCCCGAGACATCGGATGGCTGGTCGGGGTAGAGAGGGCAGCCTTCATAGTGCCACTGGAGCAGGTCGGTGCTTGTCTGATAGCCCCAGCACTTGACGCCGCCGTTCACATCGAAGGGTGCGTACTGGAAATAGGCACGGTAGCGGCCCTGATACTGGCAGAGGCCGTTGGGGTCGTTCAGCCAGCCCACAGGAGGCATCAAGTGGAAGAGCTCGCCCCATTCGCCGTGCGTGGCGCCCTGTTCCTTCTCCTGGCGCAGCCTGTCGAGATCGCGTTCAAGTGCAGTAGACATGCGGACACTCTCCTTGCGTCGGACCAATGTTCATGACCGTTCATCCACACTATAGTGAAATCGTTCTCATATTTCTATGAAAATGTGGTACGTATCTTGCAAGCGGATTGTTCCGACGCAGGTGCCTTCAGGACATAGAATGGACGCTCGGAACGGTGCGGGAGGACATGTGGATATCAACACGATAGCGAAGATGGCGGGGGTTTCCCGCGCCACGGTGTCGCGCTACTTCAACAATGGCTATGTCTCGGAAGAGAAGCGCCGCACGATCGCGAAGGTCGTCGAGCAGACGGGATATGTCCCTTCCCAGCAGGCGCAGACGCTGCGCACCGGCAGGACGAACCTCGTCGGCGTGATCCTTCCGAAGGTGAACTCGTATGCCGTCGGACGCATGCTGGCAGGCATCTCGCTGTCCTTTGCCGATACGCCCTACCAGATGCTTCTGGCAGACACGAACAACAACAAGGACGCCGAGGTGTCATATCTTCAGCTCTTCGCGAACAGGAACCAGGTCGACGGCCTCATCTTCATTGCTACCGTTTTCGACCAGGCCCATCTCGATGCGATAGCGGCCTTGAAGTGCCCGCTTGTCGTGCTCGGACAGGACCTCGAGGGGCACACGTCTGTCTACAATGACGACTACCGCTCCATGTACTGGCTCGTCAGGAAGGTCCTGAAGCATGGAGAGCATCCAGCCTATATCGGCGTTCTCGAAGAGGACGAATCCGCAGGCAAGGGCCGTCACAGAGGCTTTCTCGATGCCTGCCGGGATGCCGGGGTCGAGGTGCCGCCCCAAGCGCAGGCCGTGAGCGCCTTCACGCTCGATTCGGGCTATCTGTGCGCGGAGAAGATCTTCGATGCCTACCCTGAGTGCGACACGCTCGTCTGTGCCTCCGACAACATCGCATACGGCGCCATGACGTGCGCAAAGGAGTACGGGAAGCGCGTGCCGGAAGATGTGCAGATCACCGGCGTGGGCGATGGGGACCTGTCACGCGTCGTGACGCCGACGCTCACGACGATCCATCACCACTACAAGACAGCCGGCAGGGAAGCTGCCCGCATCCTGCTCCAGGCCATGCAGGGAGCCCCCGAAGTCTCGCGCGAGATCCGCATGGGCTACGACATCCAGATCCGCAATTCCACCCGCTCCTAGGGTTAACGTTCCCAGCTCTTGGGCTCCTCTTAAGCAATTTCAAGACCGATTTTCCGTCACTGATACCGCTCGCCGACGAAAACATGCCGTTCACGCTCAGCAGTCAGGAAGCTCTGGTGTTTTTTCTGTCTGTGCGCTTTCATATCCATGTGAGAACGATTTCACAAACGTGCTCAAGCTATTGGGGATAGGGAAGAAGAGAAGGGAAGCACGCATGGCTCTTGATTACGCACAAGCTGCCAAGGAGGCCCTCGAGGCCGTCGGCGGCAAAGACAACATCGTGTCTGCCGCCCACTGTGCAACGCGTCTGCGCCTGGTCATCGCCGACAATGACAAGATCGACAAGGACAAGCTCGAGAACGCCGTCGGTGCCAAGGGCAACTTCGAGGCGTCCGGCCAGCTCCAGATCATCTATGGCACGGGCACGGTCGACAAGGTCTACGACGAGTTCATCAAGCAGTCCGGCGTGAGCGCAGCCTCGAAGGCAGAGGCGAAGGAAGCGGCAGCCAAGCAGGGCAACGCCTTCCAGCGTGCCATCAAGGTCCTCTCCGATGTCTTCGTGCCGATCATCCCGGCCATCGTCGCATCCGGCATGCTCATGGGCGTCATGTCTGCCATCCAGTACATGGGCACGCCCGTCGCAGACGGCGGCGCCGGCTTCTTCGCGCTCGACACCACCTCCGTCTGGTGGCGCATCGCATCGCTGATCAACGCCTGCGCACTCGGCAACCTCCAGATCCTCCTCGGCTTCTCTGCGGCCACGGTCTTCGGCGGCAACCCCTACCTCGGAGCATCGCTCGGCGCCCTGCTCATCAGCTCCGACCTCATCAATGCCTATAGCGCCTCCACGGCAATCGCGAACGGCACGATGATCACCCTCGATGTCATCCCCGGCGTCTACTCGATCGACTGGGTCGGCTATCAGGGCCATGTCATCCCCATCCTTGTCGGCGTCTGGATCCTCTGCTTCTTCGAGAAGCGTCTCCACAAGGCTGTCCCCGAGATGTTCGACCTGTTCGTGACCCCGCTCGTCTCTGTCTCCCTCGCTGCCTACATCACGATCCTCTTCATCGGCCCGATCTTCGTCTGGCTCGAGAATGCAATCCTCGGCCTGCTCATGTGGCTGCTCTCCGTGCCTCTGGGCATCGGCTATATCGTTATCGGCCTTATCTACTCCCCGTCTGTCGTCACCGGCCTGCACCAGATGTACACCGCAATCGATGTCTCCATGCTCGCCCAGTACGGCGTCACCTACTGGCTGCCGATTGCAAGCGCTGCCAACATCTCCCAGGGCGGTGCCTGCCTGGCTGTCGCCCTGCGCACGAAGTCCGAGAAGACGAAGTCCCTCGCCGTTCCTTCCGGCATCTCCTGCCTCCTCGGCATCACCGAGCCCGCCATCTTCGGCGTCAACCTCCCGAAGATGAAGCCGTTCGTCTGCGGCATGATCGGTTCTGCATGCGGCGCTCTCTGCTGCTTCATCTTCCACCTCGCCGCATCCGGCACGGGCGTCACGGGCATCTTCGGCATCCTGCTCTGCATCACGCAGCCTGTCCAGTACATCATCATGTTCGCTGTCGCCTTCGGCGTTGCCTTCGGACTCACCTCGGCCATCTACCGGGAGGAAGAGGCCTAAGGCCAGCAGTTTCGTACCAGAACGTACGCACGGAAGAGCCGCTGTCCCAGAAGGGGCAGCGGCTCCTCTGCTGTCTTTGGGCATGCGTGCCGATGAGAGCCTATCCTTCCTGGAGCAGGTCCTCGATGAAGCCGACCTTGTAGGCCCTGAAGCGGACCTCCCCCTCTTCCTGCGTGAGGTCGAGGTCTACATCGGCGAGGATGCCGAAGTCGTGGTCGCCTTCGGTGTCGCTGAATATCTGATGGACCTGCCAGATGTGGTCGGACTTCTCCTTGTCCTCTGAGAGCTCGAAGAACTTCGAGGAGTGGGCATCTGCATCGAGGAGGATGTCCTCGTGCTCCTCATGGTAGCTTTCGAGGATGCGTCGCCATACGACCTCGCGATAGCCGTAGTCGGCATCGAGCGCTCCCAGCGCTTCGGCGTCTCCCGCCTGGGCCAGGCGCACCCGCTGCCAGAGCGCATTGCGCACGAGCAGCGTGAGGCCGCGCCGGTCGTGGACAATCTCGTCCGGGGCCTCGGGAGCCTCCTCTTCGGGAAGTGCTCCTGATGCCTCCCATTCGTCGAAGAGGGAGGAGTCGATGGAGCGGACCATGAGACCAAGCCAGCTGATGATGTCCTTGAGATAGTCGTCGCGCTTGTCGAGCGGCACGGTGCGGTCAAGCGCACGGTAGGCCTCGGAGAGGTAGCGCAAGAGCGTGCCTTCGGAGCGGGCGATGTTGTAGCGCTGGATGTAGCTCTTGAAGTCGGAGGCAGATTCGATCATGTCGCGCAGGACGCTCTTCGGCGAGAGCTCGTAGTCGGCAGCCCAGGGGACCTTCTTGCAGTACTCGGCAAAGGCCTGGGAGAGGAGGTCTTCGAGAGGCTTCGGGTAGGTCACTTCCTGGACGCGCTCCATGCGCTCTTCGTACTCGATGCCGTCGGCCTTCATCTCGGCGATGGCGTGTGTCCTTGCTTCGCGCTCCTGGGCACGGAGAATCTGGTGCGGGTCTTCGAGCGTCGCCTCGACCATCGAGATGAGGTCCATATCGTAGGTGGGAGATTCGGGATCCAGGAGCTCGAGCGCTGCGAGCAGGAACGGCGAGAGCGGCTGGTCGAGTGCAAAGTCGTCCGGCAGGTCGACAAGCGTCGAGTAGGAATCATGGCCGTCTTCTGTGGTGCAGGTGATGACACCGGCATCGAGCAGCGTCGCGAAGATCTCGTCGGTACGCTCCGAGAGCTTCTCCTTCTGCTCTGCTGTCTGGGCAGAATCCTCGACGAGCTTGTGCATGCGCGCAAGGGCATCTCCGCCCTGCTCTATCTCTGCGAGCACCATGGAGTTCGTGATCCTGAGATGCGGCACGAGCGTCTCGGGCTCTGCGTCGATGAGACGCTTGAACGTCTGCTCGTTCCAGCCGACAAAGCCTTCAGGAGGTGTCTTCGTCTTGATCTTGCGGGCCTTCTTCGGGTCGCCTCCAGCCTTGAGGAGCGCTCGTGCCTTCTCGATGTCGTATTCGGTCGCCTCGGCGAGGACGACGCCTTCCGTATCGAAGCCGGAACGTCCGGCACGGCCTGCAATCTGGTGGAACTCGCGCGCATTGAGCCGGCGCATGCGGCGTCCATCGAACTTCGTGAGCTGTGTCAGGAGCACGGTATGGATCGGGACATTGATGCCGACACCGAGGGTGTCGGTGCCGCAGATGACAGGAAGAAGGCCCTGCTGCGCAAGCTTCTCCACAAGGAGACGGTATCTCGGGAGCATGCCGGCATGGTGGACGCCGACGCCACAGAGCAGAAGCCGCTTCAGCGCCTTGCCGAAGTTCGTCGTGAAGCGGGTGCCCTTGATAGCATCCTTTACGGCATCCCTCTGCTCCTTCGTGCTGACGCCGTAGCTCGCAAGTGCCTGGGCGCTCTTGAAGGCAGCATCCTGGGCGAAGTGCACGATATAGAGCGGCGCATCGCCGCTCTTGAGGGCAAGCTCGACGGTGGCTTCGAGTGCTGTGTCCACGAACTGGTAGTGGAGAGGCACGGGACGCGGGGCATTGGCTATAACGTCGACAGCGCGTCCGGTCAGGTCCTCGATCTTGTCGTGGATTGCCGTCACATCGCCGAGCGTCGCGCTCATGAGGAGGAAGTGGACATGGGGGAGGGTCAAGAGCGGCACCTGCCAGGCCCAGCCACGGTCGCGGTCGGCATAGAAGTGGAACTCGTCCATCGCGGCATAGCCGATATCGGCGTCCTCGCCGAAGCGCAGGGCATCCTGTGCGAGGATCTCTGCCGTGCAGCAGATGACCGGCGCCTCGGGATTGATCACGGTATCGCCTGTGATCATGCCGACATTGTCCTTCCCGAAGATGTCGACCATCTGGAAGAACTTCTCAGAGACAAGTGCCTTGATAGGGGCGGTGTAGTAGCTCCGCTCTCCAGCGCATAATGCCATGAAGCACATGCCGAGTGCCACCATGGACTTGCCGGAGCCTGTGGGCGTGCCCAGTATCACATGGTCGCCTGCGGCAATATCGAGCAGGGCCTCTTCCTGGTGAGGCCAGAGCTCCATGCCACGGGATTCGACCCAGGAAAGGAAGGTCTCGAGGGATTCATCGGTCGGGATATGGGGGTCTTCTTGCGACCAGTCAGGCCCGAGCCTGCCGAGAGAGCCAGGTCCGTTCGGTCCTTCATCGGCCTCTTCGACCGGAATATTCATGTCAGACATCAGGGGTGTTGCAGCTCCTTGGATGGAATAGATTTGTTCAGCCCTTCCATTCTAAGGGGTCTGGAGTCTGTCGGTGGGGGACAGCCTAGTCCTTGTGGCGCTTCTCGAACTTCTGCGGGTGCTTGGCATGGCGGAGAAGGATGTTCTTCACATCCGCCTGCACGACAAGGTCGTTGTCGAGATAGAGGTCGATGATTTCTTCGGCCTCAGGTTTCACGACCCTCAGAATGCCCGGGAGATCCCCCTCTTTGCTGTATCCAAGGATATCGTTCGGTGTGCAGCCCAGCAGTTCGGCAGCTTTCACGAGCTGGCTTGCATTCATATCACGGCGGCCGGCTTCCCAGTGCTCCACTTCTCCTTTGGTGACACCGATATAGTCCCCGAGCTGCGTCGTGGAGAGGTTGCGAGCTTTCCTGATTTCACGCAGATTGTTCGGTTGCTTCGCCGGGGCGATCGGCTCCTTCTTGTCTTCCTGTGCCCCGTCTTCTGCCATGTCCGCTCCTGTATCGAATCTGGAATTTCAATCACAGAAGACCAGAAATGATGAGCGAACGCCAGAACAAAAGCCTACGCAGAGTAGGCAAACGCATAAATATGCTGCAAAGCCTACGTAAAGTAGGCATATGAATAGAAGAGGTGGCAAGAAAGTGCAGCCGCATGAAAAGCCGCTCCGGGCTGAGAATCCAGAGCGGCCGTATTCGTTGCCTTGAATGATGTGGCTAGAGACGCATGAGCGGGAGGGTCGAGCCTCCGTGAGGCATAACGAGGATGCGGGGTGCGCGTCCGAGCTCACGGAGCGTCTTTGCACGCGCTGCATCGAGCGCTTCCTGTGCTGTCGCAAATGGTGTCATGAACGCAGCTCTGACCTCGGCATCCGGCATGTCGGAGACAAGATAGATGTCGCAGCGCTCCTCTATCTGCGCCACCGCTGCTGCCTTGTGGCCACCGAGCACGAACGTCTTCTTCAGGCGCTCCACCACCTCATGAGGAGTCGCTGCTTCGCGCATCCACTGCTCGAAGGCCGGCTGGCCGAAGCCTTCCTGGCAGGAACCCACGAGCACGATCGTCCCGCCGTCGCGCACCGGGTGCTTCGCGTTGTCGAGCGCCTTCTGGAGCTGGTAGAGATTGAGATCCTTCGGAGACCCTCCCTGGGAGACGACCACGATGTCTGCCTCTTCGTGGAGTTCGCACCCGTAGAGATCGTCGAGATGGTGGCAGGCATCGCGCTGGGCAGCCACGAAGTCTCCTGCTGCGGCATAGACGATGTGCCTGTCCTCGTCGAGGACGACATTCACGATGAGATCGAGGCTGACCATGCGGCAGGCTTCCTCGAGATCGAGCCTCACGGGGCTCTCCATGTTGCCAGCGTGGGCTTCTGGGCTAAGCATCAGGGAATGGTTTGCCTGGATGGCTTCGAAGGTGGAGCAGCCCGGCATGATGGCCTTGGCGCCGCCCGAGTAGCCGGCAAAGTAGTGGTACTCGACATTGCCGAGGCCGACCCTCACATCGGCGTCTGCGACCTCTTCGATAATGTCGACAGGAGTGCCCGCTTTGGTCGTGCCGAAGTGCCTGAAGGACGTGCTGCCGTTCACGACAGCGATCTTCCCCTTCCAGGGACCCATGATGCAGGCAAGCTCTTCCTCGGTCTGGGGCCTGTGGGAGCCAAGCGCTATTGCGACAAAGACATCCTTGTCGGGGATGCCTGCCTCGTGGAGCTCCTGCATGACGGGAGTGAGGAGCTCGGACGTGGGGCAGGGGCGGGTGCAGTCGCTTGCGATGAGGCAGACCTTCTGTCCTGGATGGACGATGTCCTTGAGGCGAGCTGTGCCGACAGGGGAGGAAAGAGCGTCTCTCACAAGCTCTTCGCCGGGCCTTTCTGCCTCGACCGCATTGGCATGCATCACCTCGATGAGCTCCGCATCATCTATCTCTATGGTCTGGCTGCGCGTGCCGATTCCGAGCTCTGTCCTCATGCCTCATCCCTTCTGTCCTGTTTCGACCAGCATACAGGCCGATCCTGAGGCTGTCCTGGTGGATGCGCTGTGAGTTTACAGAATGCTTGCCAGGCCCTGCGTGAAACGGGGGCTGTGGCCTCGCTACAATGCAGGAAGAACGAGACCATAAGAAGCTTTCCGAAGGAGACATCCGTGATACGCCTTGCCCTCTCCGATATGGACAACACCCTCATTCCCTTCGGGAACCCGCATGTCTCGAAGCGCACGCTCGAGGCGATTGCGGATGCACGGGCGGCAGGCGTCGAGTTCGGCCCTTCCACGGGACGCGACTATCATGAGCTGCTGCGCTTTTTCCAGGGCGATGCCTCTGCCTTCCAGACAGGGGTCATGTCGAGCGGCAAGAAGGTCATGATCGACGGCGAGATCGTCTCGCTGTCCCTGATCGAGCATGATCCGCTCGAGCGCATGGCCGAGATGCTCAAGAGCGTGCCGGATGTATTCCTCGTGGCCTATCCGGCAGATACCGATATGACGAATCCGGTCTGGGTCATTGCAGCAGACCCCGAGCAGGTGCCGGTATACCAGGAGCGCTTCAAGTTCACGCCGCAGGTGGCTGAGCAGGTGCCGGAGGTGCCGCTCATCGCAGCGACGCTTGCCGCCACATCGGGACGCCCCGCCTGCCGCTTCATCGATACGAAGCTCAGCCCCGCCTTTCCCGAGTTCGATATCGTCTCGCCGACGCCCAACTGGTACGATATCGTGCCCCACGGCGTCAGCAAGGCATCGGGCCTCCATGTCCTGATGGACAAGCTTGGGCTTTCCGACGAGGAAGTCGTCGTCTTCGGTGACGCCGCAAACGATGTGCCTGTCTTCCAGGAGGTCACGAACTCTGTCGCCGTCGCGAATGCGACGAAGGAAGTGGCGGCGCTTGCCCGCTACCATATCGGTGCCTGCGCAGATGACGGGGTAGCTGTGGCGCTCGAGGATATCGCGCAGGCTGCAGAGAGAAGCACCCTCCCCGAGTTCATGCTCGAAGAGGATGCTTGCAGGAACTGAAGCCTGGCGCCTGAAGCTAGAGGATGTGCTCCATACCGATGAGGTAGGGCTTGAGGCCCAGGTGCTCGTAGAAGCCTTCTGCCTTCGGGTTGCAGGACCAGACATGGAGCGTCACGCGGTAGCAGCCCTGCTCTCTCGCGTAGGCACAGACTGCCTCCCAGAGATGCTCTCCCACATGCTGGCCGCGGCAGCGCTCGTTCACGCAGAGGTCGTCGAGGTAGAGCTCGCGATCCTGGCGCATGTTGGGGGCGCTGGTCAGATCCTGGAGCTCGCAGAAGGCATGGCCCAGAAGCTCATGGGAGCCTTCCTGCCTGTTTTCGTCCACCGCGACGAAGATGGGACGTGCAGGGTCCTTGATAAGTGCCTTGAGCTCATCTTCCGTATATTTTCTCTTGTTCGGCACGAAGAGATCGGGACGTCCCTCGGCGTGCACATTGCATACCTGGACGAGCAGCTCCATGATTCCTTCGATATCCTCTTCGGTGGCGTGGCGTATCTGCATGTGCTTCTCCTAACGGTCTGACAAGGCAATGAGCTCGGTGTGGTCCATAACGGAATCGACGAAGGCGTCGAAGTTCGTGCTCGACTCGTGGAAGGTCCTGGGGTGCCCTCCAAGGACGAGCTCGAGCGCATGGGACTTCTCGCGTATATCATAGGCCACGATCTCGTCCCAGCTGTAGGATCTTGTGCGCTTGAGGCAGTTCGTATAGGAGACGCCCTCATCTCTGACTTCGAGCCTTCTGTTGAAGTAGTTGAGGACCTGGATGAGCGCCATGACCTCGAAGGCGCAGACAAGCGGGATGCCGATCCAGCGGATCCAGACAAGCCAGACCGAGCTCGAGAACAGCGGGAAGAGAAGAAGCCAGATCGTGATGGCGCCTGAGGCAGCGACACCTAGTGCCCACATGAGATTCGAGCGCACGTGCTCGGTCACGACGACAGCTGCTCCTGTGCTTTCGCTCGCTTCTGCCATGTGTCCATGCTTCCTTTCTTCGCCACTCATCCGACTCTTCCTCATGAGGATGCCCATGAGCGGGTATCACTATCCAAGGACTTTGGGATTGGCTACCATTCTACAGAAGGCAGCGTCTGTCGCACCAAGCGGCTTGAAATGGGGTTGGATATGGAACTCTCCGTGGAGAAGAGGCACTACAAGCGCCTTGCAGCAGAGCTTCGCATGGCATTGGTGTCGGGCACGGATGAGGAGGCTCTCTCTGCCATCAAGGAGCTCGTGCCGCTGCGCAGCTATGCCACGCCGAAGGAGCTTGTCGACTTCCTCGAGCGTGCCTGCGTCTGGGCATCGCGGGAGGTTGTCGATGCAATCATCGCAGACCTCGGTCCCATCCCGTACTGCGGCTGGGCACTTGCCCTGGCCCTTCGCTGCGACCGTGAGGACATCGCCTATGACCTCAAGGCACGCCGCGTGAACCTGCTCGAAGATCCAGAGATTCCCGAGAGCCTTCCTGAGCGCTCGCTCCTGATGCACGACCTGACGCGTGGCGACATGACGGGGTCCTCTCCCAAGCTCTTCGAAGACCCGCAGGGACGTTCGGTCACCTCTGAGATCTTCCGTACCTTCGGGCCATCCGAGGAGCTGGTCGGCGCAGACTACTCGCGCGGCACCGATGTGAGACGTTCCTGCGAGCTCGTGGCGAAGCTTGCAAACGACCAGAGCTTCATTCCCGTCGTCTTCGACGATATCTTCCGGGCTTCGCTTGCCTGCGCCTCGCGTGCCTATGCCTATCCGGCCTCCTATGTGCCGGGTACGGCAGAGTCCTGCCTCGAGCTGGCAGATGCCCTGCTCGAGCTCTGGCGCCAGCATCTTGGTGGCACGGAGCGCATCCCGGAGCTCCTGGGCCGCATGGTCGTCCCGAACCAGGATGAGCGCCTGATTGTCTGGATCTGCGAAAAGGCGCCTGAAGTCTTCTATGACAGGCTGTGCTCGCAGAGCTGGCTCAAGAAGAATGTCGGGCTCATACGCCGCATGGTCGCACACCTCACGCCGGGGACGGAGTACCAGAATGGGGTGCTCCTCTCTGTGCTTGCAGGAGGTGCCTGCTTCGACCAGCTCGAAGATCTCCTTGGCTGGCAGAATACCTATACGCCCGCAAACCTCGACCGCGCCATCGATGCGGCATCCGAGGCGGGGCATGCAGAGATTGCAGCCTGGCTTCTGACGCTTCGGCAGGATCTTTCCGATACGGCCAAGTCTGTCGAGGATGCAAAGGCCGAAGAGGAGCCCGAGCAGAAAGAGGCGCTTCAGGACGACGAGGGCGATCTCGGCGACCTTTCGGATCTTCTCCTGTAGGCTGCCATGGCAGATGCGATGGAGGGGCTCACCCCGGAAGAGAAGGCAGCCTTCGAAGAGGCGGAACAGAAGACACGCGAGCGCTATGAGCTTGCGCGCAAGGTCGTCGACCTGGCTGAAGGCCTCGTCGTGAGCGACAGCCATTTCCTTGCTCCTGCCATAGGCCAGCTCAAGAGCGATATCTCGCCTGCCCTCATGATCGAGCCGTTTGCGACGGATGGCCAGACGCTCTACATCGAGCCGACACGCGTGCTTGCGACGTTCGCGAAGACAAGGAAGTCTCCGATCCACGATATCGTGCATGTCCTCATGCACTGCATCCTGATGCATCCCTTCGTCGATGACCGCGTGGAGCGCTTCCCCTGGGACCTTGCTTCTGACATCGTCGCCGAGAGCCTGGCCGCCGAGATCTGCGGCGCCCGTGAAGGGGACAGGGGCGAGGCCATCTCGGTCGTGCTCGAGCACCTGAAGAAGGACCTTCATGGGCCGCTTTCCACAGACAGGCTCTATAGGGCGCTGCGCCGGGGCTACTACCACGACCTCATGAGTGCCTGGGGATCCATCTTCCATGTGGACAACCACGACCTCTGGTATGCAGCCCCTGCCTCATCTCCTGAAAACGGGGGACAGCAGAAGGAAGGCTCCTCCTCCCATGCACCGACAGAGTACGAGGAGCGCCATGCCCCCAACCAGGGTTCGGGAGAGGAGCGCGAAGGCAGCGCACGGAAGACCCGACAGCAGTCACGGCAGGCTTCGGGGAATGGCGGCGAAGCGGAGAACGAGGCGCTCGTGCGCCAAGCAGGCGGCCTCGGCGAGCGTGAGCGCGAGCATGAGCGAGACAAGTGGCAGCAGGTCGCAAAGTCCATCAATGTGGACCTCCATACGCTCTCGCGCGAGCGTGGAGAGCAGCTCGGCGACCTCACGAACGAGCTCGAGATCAGGACGCACCGTCCCCAGGACTTCCGCGAGTTCCTGCGCAAGTTTGCCGTGATGCAGGAATCCCTGCATACATCGGACGACGAGTTCGACTATGTCTTCTATACATATGGGCTTGCGCTCTACGGCAACGTCCCTCTGATCGAGCCGCTCGAATATCGCGACGAGAAGAGGATCCGGGAGTTTGCAATCGTGCTCGACACGTCGGGCTCTGTCGCAGGGGACACGATCCAGCGCTTCGTGGACACGGCCTTCGATGTGCTGCATGCCGACTCGACCTTCACGGAGCGCATGAACATCCACATCATCGAGGCGGATGCCGGCGTCGAGTCCGATACGAAGATCTCGACACCCGAAGATCTTGCGAAATGGTCAGACCATGTCACGGTCAAGGGCTTCGGCGGCACCGACTTCCGCCCTGCCTTCGACTACATCGACAGGCTCATCCGCGAAGGCGAGTTCCGCCACCTCGACGGGATGGTCTATTTCACGGATGGCTTCGGCACGTATCCGAAGAGGAAGCCTCCTTATGAATGTGCCTTCATCTTCTACGATGAGAGCTACCGCAAGGAAAGCGTTCCGCCCTGGGCCATACAGCTTGTGCTGCCGCCGGAGGAGCTCGAACGCGAATCTGACGAATCGGAAAGCTACCGTGCCCAGAAGGCCGAGAAGCGAGGATAGGGAAGCATGAACATCAAGACAGCGACAGAGCAGATCAAGGGCGCCGTGCGTGCCTATCTCGCAAAGGACGAGAACGGGCTCTATCTGATCCCGCCCCAGATGCAGCGCCCTCTCATCATGATGGGCCCTCCGGGCATCGGCAAGACCGCTATCGTCTCCGAGGTCGCAGAGGAGCTCGGCGTCAACTTCGTCTCGTACTCGATGACGCACCACACGAGGCAGTCGGCACTGGGACTTCCCTATATCGCCGATGCGACGTATGGCGGGAAGGAGTACAAGGTCTCGCGCTACACGATGTCCGAGATCATTGCAGCCACCTATGACGCAATCGAGCGCACGGGCATCCCCGAGGGCATCATCTTCCTCGACGAGGTCAACTGCGTGAGCGAGACGCTCGCTCCCGCCATGCTCCAGTTCCTGCAGTACAAGACGTTCGGCCAGCACAAGCTGCCTGTCGGCTGGGTCATCGTGACGGCCGGCAATCCGCCTGAGTACAACAGGAGCGCCCGCGAGTTCGATGCCGCCATGCTCGACCGCATGAAGAGGATCGATATCGAGCCCGACCTCGATGTCTGGATGGACTATGCAACGACGCACGGCGTGCATCCTGCCATCCTCACGTACCTCACAAACAAGCCGCAGAACTTCTACCATGTCCATGCGGGCGTGGAGAGCACAAGCATCGTGACGGCCCGTGGCTGGGAAGACCTCTCCCGCATGATCCTGGCCTACGAGCATGAGGGACTTTCTGTCGACCTCAACCTGATTGCCCAGTATCTCCAGGACCAGGAGATCGCAGAGGACTTCAGCCTCTATCTCGAGCTCTTCGAGAAGTACCAGGACGATTACCAGGTCTCCGCGATCCTTTCGGGCGCTGCCGGCAAGGAGCTGAAAGACCGTGCAAAGGAGGCACCGTTCGACGAGCGAGTCGCCCTCGTGAACCTGCTGCTCGATGTGCTCCTGGGCGATGTGCACCGCCTGGCTGCAAGGAAGAAGGCGCTCCTCGAGGTGCGCCAGATTCTGGCAGAGCTCAAGGAGGCCGACTCCGGCGTGTCGCTCCTGGCATCGCTCACAGCACAGGAGAACGAGTGTCAGCTCGAGCTCAGGCGCCTTGTCGCATCCGGCTTTGCCTCAGGTGCCCGCCAGATGGCAGAGGCGAAGAAGGGGGAGATTCTCGAGGCCATCAGGAAGGCAGTCGCCCGCGCCGTCGCACAGGCAGGGGGCTCTCTCAGCCAGGAGGATGCCTACAATGCGGCCAAGGAGAGCTTCAACGCGATGGTGCGCGACCTCGGCGCTGGCTCGAAGGAGTTCGTCTCGAAGATCGACTGTGCAATCGACTTCGTGAACGATGCCTACGGCGACTCCCAGGAGATGCTGATATTCATGACACACCTGGCGGTGGATCCAGACTTCATGCACTTCGTGGCGGAGCACGGCTCGAAGAAGTTCGTGGAGCACAGCCGCGGCCTCATGTTCCATGACAGGAGCACGCAGCTTCTGAACGAGGTAGACAAGCTGGAGGGACTTGCGTGAGCGAAAACGAGAGCCATACCCTGGCAGACGATCTGGCAAAGTCGGGCTACAAGATGTCCGAGGCGCTCGAAGAGGCGCTTGGGAGCAGCCAGAAGGACGAAGCGCCTGAATCGTCTGTCCACACCTTTGGGAGCATGAAGGAGCCCGAAGGAAAGAAGGATGCAGACGAAGACCCGACCCAGACGGATTTCTTCCGTGCGATGAATGCATACCGCGCAGCGAGGAAGTCAGGCGATGAGCAGGCCATGCGCGAAGCGGAGGAGCATCTGCGCTCCGTCGTGCGCTCCGAGCTCACGGAGTCGGAAGGCTGCGGCTGCTAGGCAGTGCCCGTGCCGCACTGGAGATACATATGAGGAAGGCGCCCCAGGAGATGCGTTCCTGGGGCGCCTTCGCTGTGGGTGCAAGGAGAAGGGGAGCTCTTCTGCTATTCCTTTGCGCCATACTGCGCGTAGTATGCATCGAGCGCCTTGTCGAGCTCGGGTGTGATGAGAGTGCCGGTCAGCGCCTCGCGGACATCCTTCATGCTCACGATGCTGGCGACAGGGAAGCCATAGCGCTCCTGAATCTCGTCCTGGGCGCTCTTGATGCCGCCCTTGCCGACCTCCATGCGGTTCAGGGAGACGATGAGGCCCTTCACATCGACATCGGCAGCTGCCTTGAGCTTCGGGTAGGTCTCGTCGATGGACTTGCCGGAGGTCGTGACATCCTCGACGATCACGACACGGTCGCCGTCCTTCAGGGATGCTCCGAGGAAGTTGCCCTTGTCGGCACCATGGTCCTTGGCCTCCTTGCGGTCAGCGCAGTAGGCGACCTCCTTGCCATACAGCTCGTCCAAGGCGATGGCGGTGACGACGGCCAGAGGAATGCCCTTGTAGGCGGGACCGAACACGACATCGAAGTCGAGGCCGAAGTTGTCGTGGATGGCCTTCGCATAGAAGCGTCCCAGCTCATGGAGCTGGGCGCCTGTCACATAGGCACCGGCATTCATGAAGAAGGGGGACTGGCGCCCGCTTTTCAGGGTGAAGCTGCCGAACTTGAGCACGTGGCTGTCTACCATAAAGTCGATGAATTCGCGCTGATAGTCTTCCATGGATGCCTTCCTCGCTTGCGCTTCCTGCCATGTCCTGCCCATTGTCTCACATATGGAGCTCTGTGCATCCTGTGCTACCGGGCAGGGTCCTCCTCCGTTGCCGGTATCACGGAGACGCCGACAAGCTCCGGTCCGGTGTGGATCAGAAGGTCGGGGGAGATGAGCGTGCGCTGGATGTCAGGAAGCGCGTTGGGGACAGCTGCTCTGAGCTTCTCCTCCATCTCGTCGAAGACATCGAGGACATTCGTGCAGCAGATGCCGAGACGGACCTTATCGAAGAAGACGGACCATTCGCGGGCAAGCTTCACCTCTGTCGCAAGAGCCTTCTCCCAGCCGCGGGCCTTCTTGACCGCGAAGTAGTAGCCCTGCTTGTCGCAGCTGATGACAGGCTTGATGTTGAGCATCGAGCCAAGACGGTAGGTCGCCTCGTTGATGCGGCCGCCCTTGCGCAGATACTCGAGCGTCTTGCAGCTGAAGAAGACACGGGTGTTCTCGGCGGCTTTCGTGAGGCGCGCTTCGAGCTCTTCGAAGGGCACGCCTGACTCGATGAGCTCGACCGCACGCTGCACGACCATGCCGGCAGCAAGGCCGATGTTCTTCGTGTCGATGCAGACGATCGGGAAATCGTCCATCATATGGGCTACGAGCTCGGCCGTCTGGAAGGTTGCAGAAAGGCCCGAGGAGATCGTCACGATCACAGCCTTCTCGTAGCCGTCCGCCTTCGCCTGCTCGAGCGCCTGGCGTATTGCCTCGGGTGTCGGAAGCGACGTCGTCGGTATCTCGTCTTTGAAGCGCTCGATCACCTCGTCCGCCGTGATATCGACACCGCTCTGGTAGCTTGTGCCATCGGAATAGTTGATGCGCAGCGGCACGACCCTCACGTCGTGTGCATGCACGAATGCTTCGGGAGTGTCGGTTCCGCTGTCGCACAGGACCGCAATACGCTGGTCGTTCACGGATGCCTCCGATGATTGCAGGTTATTGCTTGGTTCCTACCCGTTCCTGGGACGCGCTTGCCTGGCAGCTGCATCGCATGGAGCTGCTATGAAATGTACACCTTATGGACAGGCTAGCCTGCACCGACACCTGTCCCTTTCTTCAAGCGGTTCCGGTAAGGTATATATGTGTATATGACAATCAGTATCGGATACCGCATATGGAGGCGAACATGGCCGAAGAAAAGCTGGATCAGACACGGCAGAACGAATCAGCTGCTTTTTCCCAGGATGGGTCCCTGCCCGAGGCGCTGTCTCCTGTCATAGAGGAAGAGCAGGTCCTGCGCCGCCTCGGCGTCAGGAGCGCATTCCGGGAGATCACGTCGAACAGCACGATTGCCGCTGGCGCCATGGTCATCTGCGCCCTTCTGGCGGTGCTTGTCGCGAATACGCCTGCCTACGAGGTAGTGGAGTCGGCGCTCAGGTGGCCGGTCGAGATACGTCTCGGCAGCTTCGTGGGCGAGCTCTCGCTCGAGGGCTTCGTGAACGACTTTCTGATGGCAATATTCTTCCTCGAGGTCGGCATCGAGCTCAAATACGAGATGACGGTAGGGGAGCTTGCAAATCCCCGTCAGGCTGCCGTGCCGATGCTTGCGGCGGTCGGCGGCGTCGCCTGCCCTGCGCTCATCTATCTTGCCTTCAATGCGCAGGGCGGCGCTCCCCATGGCTGGGCTGTGCCGATCGCAACTGACATTGCCTTCGCGCTCGGCGTCATGTCTCTTGCAGGAGATCGCATCGCTGTCTCGACGAAGGTCTTCTTCCAGACGCTTGCTATTGCAGACGATATCCTCGCAATCGTCGTGATTGCCCTCTTCTATGGGCAGTCGCCCGATATTGCCTGGTGCGCAGCTTCCGCTATCGTCGTGCTGGTCCTCATGGCGCTCAACCATGCAAAGGTCTACTCGGTGAAGCCCTACCTGATTGTCGGCCTCGTGCTGTGGTTTTGCATGTACAACTCCGGCATCCATGCCACCCTTGCTGGCGTCATCCTTGCCTTCACGCTTCCCGGCAAGAGTGACATCCGCCTCTCGAGTCTGGGAGACTGGCTCTCGCAGGAGTCGGCAGCGCTTGATGATGTATACGACGATGAGTCCCACATCCTTGGCCAGCATGACTTCACGGAGCATGCCTACATCGCAGAGCGCGTCCTCCATCATGCGACGCCGCCCCTGCGCCGTGTCGAGCGCTACTTCTCCGTCTTCACGAACTTCTTCATCCTGCCGGTCTTCGCGTTCGTGAATGCCCAGGTGCGTCTTGTCGGTGTCGATATGGCAGCCGTGCTTGCAGGCTCGGTCACGCGCGGCGCCTACTTCGGTGCGGTCCTCGGGAAGCCCTTGGGCATCATCCTCGTGACGCTCGTGCTCGTGAAGCTCGGCTTCGCGAAGCTTCCCCGCGGCATGGATGTGAAGCAGGCCATCACGATGGGGCTTATGGGCGGCGTCGGCTTCACGATGTCGATCCTGATCTCCGGCCTTGCCTTCGCAGATGCACAGGAGCAGCTCGAGGCCAAGTGCGCCATCCTTGCCGCTTCCGTGACATCGGCGCTTCTGGGTCTTGCCTTCATCCACATCGCCGATGCGGTCACGAAGGGAAGGAAGAAGGAGCCCGACAGGGCCTCCGAGAGAGCCTCATAGATAGAGATGCTCATGCAGAAGGGGCGCACCGGTACAGCCGGATGCGCCCTTCGCTTTCTCTTCTGATGGCAAGATATATATGCAGGCCTACTCCACGGTGCCGTACGTGTAGCCCCAGCCATGTGCCGTGATGATGGAGTTCAGCTGGTCGCAGAGGCGTGCCCGCTTGTAGGAGCCCGAAGGCAGGAGCTCCAAGACCTCCATGAGGTCGGGGCCAAGGTCGTCCACCTCGCCTCGCGTGATCACATCGATGCTCGAGACGGAGCCGCTCATGTTGCCCTGGTAGAGCTCGTCTACCAGGTGCTGCAGCTCGCCGTATTCATCCGAGCGCTCGTTCGTGCGGAGCGTCTTGTGTGTGCTGTGGCCCCTGTGCGGGGCAGATGCATGGTTTCTCATATGTGACATGATAGCAAGGAGGATGCATCTGTCATCCAGAATGCACCTATACTTGAAAAGCATGCATCACGTGCAGGGAGATGCAGGACTCCCTGTGCAGCAACGATGAGGGAGGCCTCATGGGCAACGTATATGAAAGCATGGAGACCGAAGAGCTCGACCGCACCATCGCGGAGCTCGAGCAGGAGGTTGAAGATCTCAAGGCGCAGGGGCTTGCGCTCGATATGACGCGTGGCAAGCCGTCGCCCGAGCAGACTGACCTCTCCCGTCCGATGCTCGACCTCGTGAATTCCCATTCCGATCTGATGGATGGCACGCTCCAGGTGAACAACTACGGAGGTCCGGATGGCCTGCCGTCGGCACGTCGCCTTGCGGCCGACTACCTTGGTGTCGATCCTGCCAATGTCGTCGTTATCGGCTCTTCGAGCCTGAACCTCATGCACGACGTCGTCTGCCACGCCTATACGCACGGCATCGCAGGGAACAAGCCATGGTGTGAGCAGGGCAAGGTCAAGTTCCTCTGCCCGTCTCCGGGATATGACCGCCACTTCAAGGTCACGGCCTACTACGGAATCGAGAACGTGCCGGTTCCCCTGAAGGAAGACGGCCCCGACATGGACATGGTGCGCCGCCTCGTCGAGGGCGACCCGACGGTCAAGGGCATCTGGTGCGTGCCGAAGTACGAGAACCCGACTGGCATCACGTACTCGGACGAGGTTGTCCGTGCCTTCGCGAACCTCCATCCGGCGGCACCCGACTTCCGCATCTTCTGGGACAATGCCTATGCCGTGCACGACTTCTACGAGGAGGGGGACCATCTCCTCAACATCTTCGAGGCCATGGCAGAGGCAGGCACGACCGACCTCGTCTACGAGTTCGGCTCCACGGCCAAGATCACGTTCCCGTCGAATGGCATCGCCTTCATGACAGCATCTCCTGCCGACATGGCAGAGATCCGCGAGGCCTTCTCCGTCATGCGCGTCTCGCCGGAGAAGATCTCCCAGTATGCCCACGTGCTGTTCCTGAAGGACATGAAGACCATCCACGAGCACATGATGAAGCATGCTGCCATTGTCCGTCCGCGCTTCGAGCTCGTCGAGTCGAAGCTCACGGAGGGCCTCTCCGACCTCGGCGTCGCGACGTGGACCCATCCGCGTGGCGGCTACTTCGTCTCCTTCGATGGCCCCAAGGGCTCGGCTACAAGGATCGTGTCGCTCTGCGCAGAGATTGGCGTGAAGCTCACGGCAGCTGGTGCCACCTGGCCGTATGGACACGACCCCTATGACACGAACATCCGCATCGCCCCGACGTTCCCCAAGATCGAGGACCTCGGCCGTGCGCTCGATGTCTTCGTCGTCGCCGTGAAGCTCGTCTCGGCACGCCTTGCCCGCGAAGCGCGCGCATAGCTCTCCGGAGAATCTTCACACTCTTTGGCACCTCCCGCACAACCTGCGGGAGGTGTTACTTTAATATGGGTGTTCCATCAACAATTGCTGGATGGCAGCAAACATAGTATGTATGGCGGACGTATGATGGCTGTCTTGGACAGCGTCGTATGATGCTTGGGAGCCATGCAATGAAGAAGGAGCTCGTCGCAATGCCGAAGAAGACACAGGGAAGCGCACGCAAGGCCAAGGGTGCTGCTACGTCTGCCGCGCAGAAGACGCCGCGGAAGAGCGCTCCGGCCGCAAAGAGCGCGAAGAAGTCGAAGGGCGCGCACTGGAAGCCCGGAGAGCCTGTGAGCCTGCCGGTCCGCATTGTCCTCATCGTCTTCATCGTCCTCATGGCGCTCTCCATGATGCTGCCGTCGCTCACCTATCTGGCAGCGGGAAATTCGAGCGCAGACTCCCAGGACAGCTCCCAGACGTCCGATACATCTTCCGACAGCTCGGACTCCTCGTCTGACGACAGCTCGGCCGACGCAATCGATTCGCGCTACCAGGCGCTTGTCGATGCGCAGCAGAAGAAGCTCGATTCCGACCCCAATAATCTTGCTGCTCTTCTCAACATGGGCAATGACTATATGAAGTGGGGTGTCGCGCTCCTGCAGGCGAGCTCGGCAGATGCCGACACGAGCCATGCCTACGACGTGCTCGACAATGCTGTCGCCACCTATGACAAGTATCTGGCACTCAACGACTCCTCTGCCGTGAAGGTCGACCGGGCGCTCTGCCAGTACTATGCAGGCGACACGGACGATGCGATCTCCTCGCTCGAGGCACTCACGCAGGAAGATCCGAACTATGGTCCCGCCTGGGCGAATCTCGGCATGCTCTATCAGGTGAAAGGCAGCACGGACTCCGCGAAGAACGCCTACAACAAGGCGATTGCCGTCGAGCCGAATGACGAGTACGGCTCGAAGTCGTTCGCGCAGCAGCAGCTCTCGTCCATCGCCGCCTCCGAATCCTCGTCGTCTTCGAGCTCGAGCTCCACATCTTCGTCTTCGTCGACGTCGACGGGCCTCTCGAACACGCTCTCGAACGAGTCGGGCACCGGCCTCTAAGGAATTCATCCAGGAGAAAGGAAATCTCTCATGGCACTCTCTATAGAAACATCCACGCGGGAAGGCGTGGCCAAGGTCAGCGTGACGGGCGAAGTCGACGTCTCGAATGCGCCTGAGCTCAGGCAGGCCCTCGAGGCCGCCCTTGCTTCCGGCGCCAAAGAGGTCGCTGTCGCAATGGAGAACGTCCCCTATATCGACTCCACCGGCATCGGCGTGCTTGTGGGAGCGGCACACGCTGCAAAGGATGCAGGCGTGCGCTTCACGATCGTCCGCCCGCAGCGCAATGTCTCGCGCGTGCTTGCGCTTCTCGGCGTGAACGGCGAGCTCAATGTCACGGAGTAGGTCTGCTCTCTTGTTCGATCCGGCGTTTATGGAGGTATGACGCGTGTTTGGCATAAGTGAAACCGAGCTTGCGCTGATCTTGATCTTCGCATTCCTCATCTTCGGGCCTGACAAGTTGCCAGGCATGGGACGCACGGTCGGCCGTGCGATCCGCCAGTTCCGCGATGCTCAGGACAGCGTGACGAAGGTCGTGCAGTCCGAGATCGTCGACCCGATCAACTCGGGCATGAACGAGCCGGCCGCGAAGAAGCGTGCCGAGCAGGCAAAGGCTGCCCAGGCCGAGGATGCAGATATCGAAGGTGCCGAGGGTGCAGAAGCCGCTGCTCCTGCAAAGAAGCCCGAGACCTTTGCCGAGCGCAAGGCTCGTCTCGAGGCAGAGCGCAAGGCCAAGGAGTCTGCTGCTGCCGACGAGAAGAAGCAGGCTGCCTTCGACGAGAACGAGAAGGACGAGGTCGGCGAGTCCTTTGCTGGCGCCGATTCCGACGAGGATCTGCCTGAAGGCGAGGATGAGGCTCCGAAGGAGCCCGATCTCGCTGCGCTCTATGCCATGACGCCCAAAGACCATAAGGCAGCGAAGGCCGAGACGCCTTCCGAGCCTGCCAAGGCCGATGAGGCTCCTGCTTCCGCAACTGCAGAGGCAGCGCCTGCTGCATCTGCCGCCGATTCTGGAAAGGAGGAGTAGGGATGCCTATCGGACCAGCGCGCATGCCGCTCTTCGACCATCTCGGAGAGCTTCGCCGCCGTCTCACCATCATTGTCGTATCCGTTCTTGCCACGGCCGTCATCATCTATTTCGCGACGCCGACCTTGATTGAGTTCATGCTCGATCCTCTGCGCGACATCCTCGGCGACGACGCGAAGCTCCAGGTCCTCACGGTCCTCGGCGGCTTCACGATCCGCTTCAAGGTCGCGTTCTTCTTCGGCATGATCATCTGCACGCCGATCATCATCTGGGAGCTCATGGCATTCTTCCTCCCGGCACTGAAGGAGAAGGAGCGCAAGTGGGTCATCCCGACCGTTGCAGCACTTGTGATCCTCTTCTTCCTCGGCATGATCTTCTGCTACTTCGTGATCGAGAAGGCGGCCTTCGGCTGGCTCATCCAGCAGACCAATGACTTCGCCTCGGCTATCTACAACGCAGAGGACTATCTCGACATCTTCATGAAGCTCGAGATCGGCTTCGGCATCGCCTTCGAGATTCCGCTGGTGATCTTCTATCTGTCCATCCTGCACATCGTGCCGTACGCGACGTTCCGCGCCCAGTGGCGCTACATCTACGTCGGCCTCATGACGCTCTCCGGCATCGTCACGCCGGATGCAAGCCCGGTCACGATGCTGCTCATGTTCGCAGCGCTCATCGGCCTCTACGAGATCGCTCTGGCCATCGCCCGCCAGGTCATCACTGCACGCGATGGCAAGGAAGCCCTCAAGTGGACACGCGAGGACTATGAGGAGCACGAGTTCGACAAGGAATAGGTGAAGAGCTTGAAACTCGTTATCACCGAGAAGAATGATGCAGCCACGCAGATTGCGCGGCTGCTTTCCGAATCTGGCAAGCCCAAGGCAGACAAGGTGTATTCGACGCCTATCTATCGCTTCCAGCATGACGGGGAGGAGTGGGTGACCATAGGCCTGCGTGGCCACATCATGGCTCCCGACTTCCCGCCTGAGCTCAAATACAGCAAGAAGGAGGGCTGGTACGGTCTCACCGAAGACGGCGAGCACCTGCCGGCCCATCTGCCTGATACGCTTGCCAAGCCGCCTTTCAAGAAGAAGAAGCCGTTTTTGGAGGACGGCGTGGACGTGAAGGGCTGGAAGATTCCGGCCCTGCCATATCTTGTCTGGTCGCCGATCGAGAAGAAGCCGGCAGAGAAGGAGATCATCCGCTCGCTCAAGAACCTCGCGAAGAAGGCCGACTCCATCGTGATCGCCACGGACTTCGACCGCGAGGGCGAGCTCATCGGCTCCGATGCCCTGCGCCAGGTGCGCCAGGTCGCCCCTGATACGCCGGCGCTTCGCGCCCGCTATTCTGCCTTCACGAAGGCAGAGATCGACCATGCCTTCACGCATCTCGTCGAGCTTGACCAGGATCTGGCCGACGCCGGCGAGAGCCGCCAGTATATCGACCTCATCTGGGGCGCAGCTCTCACGCGCTACCTCACGGTCGCACGCTTCGGCGGCCTCGGCAACACCCGCTCGGCCGGACGTGTCCAGACGCCGACCTTGGCGCTCGTCGTCGAGCGCGAACGGGAGCGCCAGGCCTTCGTGCCGAAGGACTACTGGGTCATCTCGGGCGAGCTGTCGAAGGACAAGGATTCCTTCAAGGTCGTGCATACGACGTCGCGCTTCTGGGACAAGGACAAGGCCGATGCTGCCTTTGCCGCCGTGAAGGATGCCAAGCACGCAACGGTCACGAGCATCGAGAAGAAGTCGCGCACCGTGCATGCGCCGGCCCCCTTCAATACCACCTCCATGCAGGCGGCTGCTGCCGCAGAGGGCATAGCGCCCGGACGTGCGATGAGGATTGCCGAGTCGCTCTACATGAAGGGCCTCATCTCGTATCCGCGTGTCGATAATACGGTCTATCCGAAGTCGCTCGACCTCAAGGAATGCGTGAGGACCTTGAAGGCTGTGCCGCAGTATGCACCGGTCTGCGACAGGCTCCTCGCACAGCCGAAGCTCGTCGCGACCCGCGGCAAGCAGGAGACAACGGACCACCCGCCCATCTATCCGACAGCCGCTGCAGACCCAGGAGACCTCCAGCCTGCCGACTGGAAGCTCTACAACCTGATTGCACGCCGCTTCCTCGCCACCCTCATGCAGCCGGCCACGATCGAAGGCACGAAGCTTGTGTTCTCGATCGAGGGAGAGCCGTTCCAGGCAACGGGAGACGTGCTCGTGAAGCCGGGCTTCCGTGCCATCTATCCTTACGGCATGAAGAAGGACGAGCAGCTCCCGCAGCTTCAAGAAGGCGATGTCTGCGACGTTGAGTCGCTCTCTATGGACGCAAAGCAGACGGAGCCGCCTGCCCGCTACAGCCAGGGCAAGCTCATCCAGGAGATGGAGAAGGCAGGCCTCGGCACGAAGTCGACACGTGCCTCCATCATCGACCGCCTCTTCGAGGTCAAGTACCTCAAGAACAACCCGATCGAGCCCTCCCAGCTCGGCATGGCCGTCATCGAGGCCCTGCACACCTATGCGCCGCACATCACGACGCCGGAGATGACAAGCGAGCTCGAGCAGGACATGAACGAGGTTGCCGAGGGCCGCGAGACCCAGCGCGAGGTTGTGGACCATTCCCGTGCCCTGCTCTCGGGCATGCTCGATGCCCTGATCGATCATACGGAAGACCTCGGCAATGCAATCGCCGATGCGGTCACAGCCGATGCGAAGATCGGCGTCTGCCCGAAGTGCGGACACGACCTCGTCGTGAAGACGTCTGCCAAGACGCGTTCGAGCTTCGTCGGCTGCACGAACTGGCCGGACTGCGATGTCACCTATCCTCTGCCGAAGGGAAGGATCGAGCCGATCGAGGGCGAGGCAGGCGTGTGCCCTGAGTGCGGCGCTCCCCGCATCAAGGTGCATCCATTCAGGAGTCGTGCCTACGAGATGTGCGTGAACCCGAAGTGCCCGACGAACTTCGAGCCGGATGTCGTCGTCGGCGAGTGTCCGGCCTGCAAGGCAGCAGGCAAGGATGCCAAGCTCATCGCACACAAGTCGGAGAAGACCGGCAAGCGCTTCATCCGCTGCGAGAACTACGACGAGTGCGGGACGAGCTATCCGCTCCCTGCCCGTGGCAAGCTCGAGGCGACAGGCGAGACCTGCCCTGCCTGCGGAGCACCGCTTGTCGTCGTGCATACTGCCCGTGGTCCCTGGAAGCTCTGCCCGAATCCTGCCTGCCCGGAAAACGAGAAGAAGGCAGCAGCGAGAACGGCTGGAAGGGGCGGCAGCAGGACAAGGAGCGCTTATGCGAGAAGCACTGCCTCGAAGTCCTCTGCCAAGAAGGCGCCGGCCAGAAAGACGGCTGCCAAGAAGGCCACCCGCAAGAAGGCGGCAGAGTAGCATGGGCGCATTCATCAGCTTCGAAGGCATCGACGGCTGCGGCAAGTCGACGCAGGCGCAGATTCTCGCACATACGCTCGAGGCAGCAGGCTTCGAGGTCGTGCTCACGCGCGAGCCGGGCGGAACGAAGATTTCCGAGAAGATCCGCCAGATCCTCCTCGATCCGGAGAACGGCGAGATGGCAGATGGCTGCGAGCTCATGCTCTACGAGGCATCGAGGGCGCAGCTCGTGTCCGAGTGCCTCCGTCCTGCCCTTGCACGCGGTGCCTGGGTCATCTGCGACCGCTATGCGGACTCGACCTTTGCCTACCAGTCAGCCGGCAGGAAGATCGCTCCCGAGACTGTGAAGCGTGCCAATGAGCTCGGCACGCTCGGGCTTCAGCCCGACCTCACGATCCTGCTCGATATGGACCCGGTGCATGCGCTTGCCCGCGCCACGAAGGGCGGTGCCGACCGCCTTGAGGCTGAAGGCATCGCATTCCAGCAGAAGGTCCGCGAGGGCTATCTGGCCCTGGCGAAGGAGGAGCCGGAGCGCATCCGGTGGGTGGATGCCGAAGGGACAGAGGATGCCTGCGCAGAGAGATGCCGGGCAGTGCTTCTGCACGCCTTCCCCGAGCTTGGAAGACGTGGCCTCCATGTCTGAGAAGCTGAGCACGCCTGCAGCGCTTGCTGCGCTCGAGATGCAGGATGCGGTCAGGGACTTCCTTGCACGCTCCGTCACAGAGGGCCATATCACGCATGCCTACCTCTTCTGCGGAGCCCCGGGCTGCGGCATGGAGGAGGCAGCCACGGCGCTTGCCGAGTGCCTTGTCTGCCCGAACGGAGGAGACGGTGCCTGCGATGAGTGCATCAGGGTACGCCACCGCACGCATCCCGATGTCCACTGGCTGCATCCCGGCTCTTCCCAGGGATACCTCGTCTCGGAGATCCGTGATCTTATCGCAGATGTGCAGCTTGCACCGGTGCGTGCAAAGACGAAGCTCTATATCCTCGAGAGCGCGGCGCTCCTCAAGGGTGCCGCTGCCAATGCCCTTCTGAAGACGCTCGAGGAGCCGCCCGAGCATACGGTCTTCATCCTGCTTGCACGCTCTTCGGAGGCGGTGCTTTCGACCATCGTGTCGAGGTGCCAGATCGTGCCGTTCCGTGCCATCCCCGAGAAGGCGGCCGTTGCCCGCGTTGTCCAGAAGACCGGCGTCTCTGCCCAGGATGCAAGAATCGCGCTCTCTGTTGCAGGGACGCCCGATGCAGCCTCTGCCTATCTCGGCGAGCCCTCGAAGCGGGAGCTCCGTGCCCGCACGATCCAGTGCCTGGACGGCCTTGCCGAGGATGACATGTGGGACGTGCTCGTGGCAGCGCGGGGGCTCTCGGAGCTTGTGCGCGAGCCTCTGAAGGACGTGAAGAAGGACCAGAAGAAGGAGCGCGACCGGGTTTCCGACTACCTTTCCGCCTCTGCCATCCACTCGCTCGAGGACGCACAGAAGCGCGAGCTTTCCGCCCGTGAGCGTTCGGGTATGATGGAGGTGTTCGCAGTCACGGAATCCGTGCTCCGCGATGCCCTGCTCATTGCGGATGGGTGCGCGGAAGATGCCGTGAATGCCGATATTCCCGGGCTTCAGGAGCGCATTGCCGATGCCGGCACCCCTGCCATCATGGCAGGATTTGCCGCAGTCGGCGAGGCACGCCAGAGCCTTGCCCATAATGTCTCATCCCAGCTGACCCTGGAGGTCATGCTGTGTGCCATCAAGGAGGCACTTACGTGACCACCATCATCCCTGTCAAGTTCAAGTACTCGCTGCGCGAGCTCTGGTTCGATCCGAAGGAGACGGGTGCCCGCGAAGCCGACCATGTGATTGTCACGACGGAGCGCGGCACCGAGATCGGCCTTGCGGTTGGCGACCCGTGCGAGGTGGACGACGAGACGCTCGAAGCCACGATCGGCACGGCGCCTCTCCAGAATGTGCTCCGCATCGCGACAGAGGCCGATCTTGCCCACGCAGAGCATCTTGCCGAGCTCGGCGAGAAGGCCATGCCGATCTTCCGCAAGCATGTCCATGAGTCCGGTCTCGATATGAAGCCGGTCGGCGTCGAGTATCTCTTCGGCGGCGAGAAGGTCGTCTGCTACTTCGCGGCAGAGGACCGCGTCGATTTCCGCCAGCTCGTCCGCGAGCTCTCCCATGAGCTGCATGCCCGCATCGATATGCGCCAGATCGGCGTCCGTGAGGAGGCTGCCATTGTCGGCGGCTATGGCCACTGCGGCCAGGAGCTGTGCTGCCGCCGCTTCGGCCATGAGTTCCAGCCGGTATCGATAAGGATGGCAAAGGAGCAGGATCTGCCGCTCAACTCCTCGAAGATCTCCGGCGCCTGCGGGCGCCTCATGTGCTGCCTGCGCTATGAGTTCGAGGCCTACCGCGACTTCAAGAGCAGGGCGCCGAAGAGGAATGCCGTGATCGACACGCCGCTCGGCAAGGCAAAGATCGTCGAGTACGATACGCCGAAGGAAGAGCTGCTGCTCCGTGTCGAGAACGGCAAGTCGTTCCGCGTGCCCCTGAAGGACATGACGGCAAGCGAGGCTGCCTGCAAGAAGTCCGAAGAGCTCGGATGCGCCTGCCGTCCCGATACGGTGACGCGCGCCGTCCTCGACAAGCTCGATTCTCCCGATATCCAGATGGCGCTGGCAGAGCTCGACCGCGAGCACGGCGTGCTGCCGCCTGAGCCGACGCTTCCCGAGGCAGACATCCTGCCCGAGACGAAGAGGAGACGTCGCCGCGCCGAGAGCAAGACGCAGGGCCAGGACAGCGCACATATGGTGAAGGTCGAGATTCCGGATGGAAGCCCGGCTCCCGCCACGCCGAAGCCGCGCCGCCGCCGCAAGGTCCGCATGGACGCGCCGCAGCAGGCATCAGAAGCCGCATCCCAGGAGCGTGCGTCTGCGGGAGAGGCACCTTCCCGTACCCGTCGCCGCCATCATCACGTCGAAGGCGCTCCTGAGGCTTCCCAGGAGCAGCAGAAGCAGCCGAAACAGAAGACAGAGCAGCCGCATCCCCAGCGTCGCCGCCATGCCGCACCGGAGCAGGGAGAGGGTGCAGCTGCTGGCAATGGCCCTCGTCGTACCCGCCGCCGTCCCGGCGACAGGGGAGGCCAGACGCAGGATGCGCAGAAGGGCAGAGGCTCCCGCCAGGAGGCATCTTCCCAGAAGGGCTCCGGCAAGGATGGAGCCTCCCGTCCGAAGCATCTGCGTCCTGAAGGGCAGAAGGGCGGCGAGCGTCCCCGCCGTCGCCATCGTTCCGGCGGCAAGGGGCAGGGTGGCGCCGAGCCGTTCTCTGGCGCTCCTTCCGCCGAGTGATTCCCGGATTCGAACGTAATATAAAGAACTTGTGTTCGGCCTTTCCGCTATGATGGAGAGGCCGAATTTCTGTCGTTCCCCTCTGGCATACTACGAACAGATGTTCCATACTGGATGCGAGGAGGAGCGATGGAAGAAAAGCATGCATGCGCCCGCGCGGCGCACATCGCCTTCGGCGGTGCGATCGATACGAGCCGTGTCATCATCCACAGCGACATGAATGCCTTCTACGCAAGCGTCGAGCAGGCAGAGCACCCCGAGCTGAGAGGCCTTCCTGTCATCGTCGGCGGCGACGAGGAGGCCCGCCACGGCATCGTCCTCACGGCAAGCTACGAGGCGAAAAGGCGAGGCGTGAAGACGGCCATGGCGCTCTGGGAGGCGCGCAGGGCCTGTTCCGAAGCGATTGTCGTGCCGCCGCACTACAGGCTCTATCAGCGCTATTCGCAGCTGGCCCGCAAGATCTACTACGACTACACCGACCTCGTGGAGCCGTTCGGACCGGATGAGGCCTGGCTCGATATCACGGAGTCGGCCCATCTTGCAGGAGGCGATGCGACCCTCATCGCGCAGGAGATCTCGGAGCGCATCCTCTCCGAGCTTGGGCTCACGGTCTCGGTTGGCCTTTCCTGGAACAAGATATTCGCGAAGTTCGGCTCGGACCACGACAAGCCGAACGGGTTCATGGAGATCAGACCGGAGAATGCCGAGCGTCTCGTCTGGCCCTGTCCGGTGGAAGACCTCCTCTATGTCGGGCCTGCGACAGCGCGCAAGCTCTCCCGTCTCGGCATCCGCACGATAGGCGAGCTTGCGGCATCGGATGAGGAGCTCATACGCCGCACGCTCGGCCGGATGGGCCTTGTCGTGCGCTCGTTTGCCCAGGGACGCGACAGGGATCCGGTGCGGCCGTTCGTGCCGACCGCCTCCGATATCGCACGCGAGATCAAGAGCGTAGGGAATGGCATAACGGCACCGTTCGATGTCGCAGACGAGAGATGCGCCCGCCAGATCGTCTGGCTCATGGGCGAGTCGGTCGCACAGCGGCTCCGCGCGCTCGGGTTCGCAGCGCAAGGCGTTGCCGTCTCCATGAGGGACGCGAGCACGCTCATGCAGGAGACACGGCAGGTCCGCCTGGCCCGCCCTTCCTGCCTTACGCAGGAGCTCTGCAGCACGGCAGCCGATCTCTTCTGTGCGAGCTGGGATGTCGAGAGCCGTCCAGCACGCGGCATCGGGGTGCGCGCGATCGGCCTTGTGCCGGCAGAGGGGCCGATCCAGCTTGATCTTGCCGGCACGGAGCTCTCGAGGATACGCCTCAAGGCGCTCGACGACGCAATCGACGGGCTTAGGTCGCGCTTCGGGAACCACGCCGTGCGCAGGCTCTCGGAGCTCGCCGATTCGAGGCTTTCCGCTCTCGATCCCGAGAAGGACAACACCGTTCATCCAGTATCGTATTTCGCGTAAGGGAGGCAGCACTCCATGAGGGGCGTGGTAGAGCGCCAGAAGCGCTATGTCACAGTCATATCGAAGACCGATGAGGATGGCAGGGTGACGCCACTCACCGTCGTGTGGGAGGACGGAGTGCACTACGATGTCGACCGTGTGCTCGACGTGCGGCAGGCCTGCTCGCTCAAGACCGGCGGGTGCGGCGTACGCTACACCGTAAAGGTGGGAGGGCATCCGACCTACCTCTTCTTCGAGGGGCCGCGCTGGTTCGTGGAAGCAAAGGTCGTGCCTCTGCCATGACTCTGGCGGGCAGATGCTGCCCGGGAAAGGCAATGCCATGTATCAGCTCAAGACCGAAGCAAGCTTCGACGGAGCCCATTTCCTGACCGACTATAACGGGAAATGCGAGAACCTCCATGGACACCGCTGGCGTGTCGTCGTCTATATCAGGCAGAAGGAGCTTGGGAAAGAGGGCACCATGAAGGATATGGTCGTGGACTTCGGCGTCTTCAAGAAGAAGGTGCGCGACGTCGTGAACAGCTTCGACCACATGTTCCTCGTCGAGGAGGGCTCGCTTGCTCCTGCCACGATCGAGGCGCTCGAAGGCGAAGGCTTCGTCCTCAAGATGCTGCCGTTCCGCACGACCGCCGAGAACCTTGCGCACCACTTCGCAGACCTGCTCCAGGCCGAGGGGCTTCCCATATATGAGGTCGACGTGTATGAGACGCCGCTCAACTGCGCAAGCTACTTCCCTGAGGGCTGAAGGCTGCGTTCCGTTCAGACAATGCAGCTGTTCATAAGGGGCAGCTCTCCAGCTTGAGGGTATAATTTCAGGAAAGCGCAACCGGAGATGAGGTGGCAGGCATGACAGAGGAGACCAGGTACCACGGGGTGAATCTGACCGGGTGGCTCACGCTCGAGTCATGGGTGACGCCCGAGCTGTTCGCCGATTCCGGAACGCTCACCGAGAGGAATCTGGCACGGGTACTGGGACCTGTCCACTACAGGGACCTGATTGGCGCGCACAGACGCTCTTTCATCACGGAAGACGACTTCAGGAACATCGCCGACCGCGGCTACAATGCCGTGCGTCTGCCGGTGCCCTGGTATGTCCTCGGAGCGGATGGTCCTGCCGCTGGTCCCTATATCGGCTGCCTTTCCCAGGTCGACGATGCGATAGGCTGGGGAAACAGGTGCGGCCTCAAGGTGCTGCTGTCCCTGGCCATATCTCCGGGAGCTTCCGAGTTCCGTGACGACCCGATCTCTGCGGCTGCCATGTCGCAGGACCGCAGGAGCGAGGTCATCGATCTTCTGGTCGAGCTGGTCCGGCGCTACGCCGTGGAGGACTCGTTTCTGGGCATCGAGCTTGCAGACGATCCGGTGCCGCAGAAGCGCCAGGGGCTCTGGCAGATGTCGGACGGCGTGCCGCTCCATATGCTCAGGAACTACTACCGCATGGCATACGAGGCAATCCGGAACGAGGCAGGGGATGCCCCTGTGATCGTGCTGCCCGACGCCGGCATGCCGGCATCGTGGGACTTCTTCCTTGCCCGCAGCCATGACAGGAACGTGTGGCTCGACTGCCACCTCTACCAGTATCTCGACGATCTCAGCAAAGCATCGACGGCTGTCGATGTGCGGGCGCTCGCGAAGCGCTCGGCGAAGACTCTGGCGCGCGAACGCCGCTCGAAGCTTCCCGTCATGGTCGGCAAGTGGTCGGCAGCGCTGCCGTATTCCGATTCTGTCACGACGCCCGAAGGGCGCATCGCCCTCGAGCGTGTCTATGTTTCGGAGCAGCTTGCTGCCTACAAGGATTGCCCGGCCTGGTTCTTCCAGACCTGGAAGACATCGGGCAGGCTCCCGAACTGGGATGCACGGATTGCGCTTTCGAGCTTCGAGAGGAGGCTCCTCGATTGATGGCAGGCATGCTCTCCATGGTGGGGACGCCCATCGGCAACCTCCAGGACGTCTCGCCGCGTGTCCGGGAGACCCTTGAGGGCGCTGATGCCATCTTCTGCGAGGATACGCGCGTCACAGGGAAGCTCCTCGCTGTGCTCGGCATCCATGTGCGGCTCGAGCGCGCAGACGAGATCATCATCGCCCAGAAGATCGCTCCGACGCTCGAGCGGCTGGAGAGCGGCGAGCGCATCGCCTTCGTCTCGGATGCCGGCATGCCGGGCATCTCCGATCCTGGCCAGCGTCTCGTCGATGCGGCACTCGATGCGGCGCTGCCCGTCGAAGTGATACCGGGGCCATCGGCGGTCATCTGTGCACTCGTGGCATCGGGGCTCTCGTCTGACCACTTCTTCTTCGAAGGATTCCTGCCCAGGAAGGCCGGCGACCAGAAAAGGCGCCTCGCGGAGCTTGCACAGATTCCTGGCTCTCTTGTCATCTACGAATCTCCCAGGCGCGCGCTCCAGACAGCAGAAGCGCTCGCCGAGGCCTTCCCCGAGCGCAGGTGTGCCCTTGTGCGCGAGCTCACGAAGATCCACGAAGAATGCGTGCGCGGGCAGGCGCCCGAGCTAGCGGAGAAGCTTGCGGCACGTCCGGAGATCAAGGGCGAATGCGTCTTTGTGGTCGAGGCTCCGACACAAGAAGAGCTCACGGCGCGGCGTGAGGCAGAAGGCACGCGGCTGCCGCTCGACAAGGCGATTGTCGCAGGACTTGCCGAGGGGGAGCCGAAGAGCGCTCTTGCGAAGCGCCTCGCAAAGGAATACGAGGCCTCCCGGCAGGACATCTATGCACAGATTCTTGCTGCTGCACAGGAGGATGCAGGCTGAGGGACTCGCTGCCGCACCGATTCTTTCAGGTTCAGAGAATGCAGAGCCGCCCGCAGACAGTTTCCTGCCGTCTGCGGGCGGCGATTTTCTTGTGCTCTCCCGCCGTCAGACGCCTGAGCTGTATATCGATGCGGTCCTGTGAGGTCTGTGCCAGAATGCTGTTAGAACATATGTTCCTGTTTCCTGCTATCCTCCTCCCAGCATTGCAGGCGCCATCCAGAAGGAGGAAGGATGGACAGGAGTCCCATCTATGATTCCGTCTTCAAGACCATGGCAGAGAAAATGCCAGAGCTTCTTGTGCCGCTCGTGAACGAGGCTTTCGGGACTGCGTATCCGGAAGATGCTCCCGTGACGCGGCTGGGGGAGGAACATGCCGGAAAGCGGAAGAGGATTGTCGATGCGGCCTTCCGCATAGAGGGCAGGGCCTTCCACATCGAGTGCCAGAGCTCGTGGGACCCGCATATGGCCATGAGGATGGATGAGTACGACCACGAGATTGCATATGAGGAGGCAGAAGCCAGAGGCGAAGACCGGCTGCTCGTGCTTCCGGCCTCTTGTGTCGTCTTCCTGAGAGATGCAAGGAGCATGCCGGATTTCATCTCGGTTGAGGCCATGGAATTCGATGGGACGACATTCGGGCATAGGTCTCGTGCCATATGGGCAAAGCAGCTATCGGCAGACGAGATGTTCGCAAAGCATCTCCTGATCCTTCTGCCATTCTGGCTCATGCGCTATGAGGGAAGGTTCGCAGCAATCGCGCGGGACAGCGCACTCGAGGAGGAGCTGCTCGCCGAGTGTCGAGATATTCAGGAACGCCTGGCGGAAGCTGCGGCAGATAATGTGCCGGCCAGGAAGCATCCTTCGGGTGCTGCAGAGGGCGGCTCCATATTCAGGAAGCGCATGACCGAGCTTATAATCGAGGTATCAGACCATCTGCTCCGGGACTATGTGCCCCTGCAGGGAGAGGTGAGGGAAGCCATGGGCGGGAAGATCCTGAAGTTTGCGGACGAACGGTATGCAGAAGCGGCAGAGCGGCATGCCGAGGAGATGCGCGAGGCCGAAGAGCGCTGTGCCAGGGCAGAAGAGCGGTATGCCGAAGCAGAGGAGCGGCATGCAGAGGAGATGCGCGAAGCAAATGCGCGTATCGCCAGGGAGCTCTCCCGACACGGCGTCGACCAGTCCATCATCGATCAGGTGCTTTCCTTCGGCAGGAAGGACGGCAGCGATGGCGGACCATCCGCTCAGCAGGCATAGATGATGTCGGCCGCGTTCCCCTGCAGGGAGGGGTGAGGGAAGCCATGGGCGGAAAGATCCTGAAGTTTGCGGACGAACGATATGCCGAAGCGGAAGAGCGGCATGCAGAAGAGATGCGCGAAGTGCAGGAGCGCTATGCCGAAGCGGAAGAGCGGCATGCCAAGGAGATGCGAGAAGCAAATGCGCGTATCGCCAGAGAGCTCTCCCAACGCGGCATCGACCAGTCCATCATCGACGAGGTATTTGGCGCCGATTGGAAGGACGAGCACGACAGAGGACCCTCTGTGCAGGTCTGATTCCGTCCCGTCCTGAGCAATGCATCGGGACTTTGGGTGGATGGCGAGAGGTGGCAGTATAATGGCTTGGTTCTGCCAGCATATCAGGCCTTTGCCTTCCGTCATGAGGAGAGGCCCAGAGCTTGGAATCTCAGCTTTTCAGCTGCAATGTTGGTAAATTGACGGGCATTGGTCCAATGTCTATATTGATACGCATGCCTTGGATCGGATCCGAAGAGTAAGGTTGGACGCGAGATTGTCTGAAGGTGCTGTCAGAAGTCGGATAGAAGAGTTTTCCGAAGAAAACTCTTCCAGAGTGCATGGTTTCTCTTCTGACGATGTAGTCTCCCAAGCTGCAGTGAAGGACCTTCTCCCTGGCGGGGAGACGGTGTATCTGGAGGAACCGACTGTTGCAGGAGGTCTTTGCTATCGCGTTATAAAGCGCATATTCGATGTATTGGCAAGCGCTGCAGCCCTGACTGTGCTGTCGGTGCCTATGGCATTGGTTGCTGTGCATATCAAGCTGGAAAGCCCGGGTCCTGCCATCTACTCCCAGGTACGGGTCGGGTGGAAAGGGCGTACCTTCCGCATATACAAGTTCAGAAGCATGTATGTCGATGCGGAAAACGATGGGCCACGGTGGGCGTCGAAAGGCGATGCACGCGTGACGCCGTTTGGCAGAAAGCTTCGGGAGTCGAGATTCGACGAGGTTCCTCAGTTCTGGAATGTGATGAAAGGCGATATGTCGCTTGTGGGGCCCCGCCCGGAGAGACCGGTTTTCTGCGACGCATTCGAGAAACGTATATCCGGCTGGCATTACCGCAATCTGGTAAAACCTGGGTTGAGTGGCCTTGCACAGGTTGTCGGTGGCTATGAGATGCTTCCTGGCGAGAAGGTGGCTCTCGATCTTGACTATATTCGCAGACGATCTATCGGGCTAGATATTTGGATCATGTTCCATACTCTGCCGGTCGTGGCTGAGAAGAGAAATGCACGGTAGCGGAAAAGGCGGGATGGTGTACGTGGAAGATGTGGTCGGTAACGTCCCATCGGTTAGCAGCGGAGAAGTAAGCCTGCTGATGGTTGTGAGGTACCTGCTCAGCAAGTGGTATTGGCTACTCCTGGCGGGGATTGCTGCGGGATTTCTGACATTTGGCGCTGTGAAGGCCTTCGTGACGCCTTCATACCAGTCATCGGTGAGCTTCTATGTCTATAACACATCTGACAATTCAGCTGCAACACGATCGGTTAATAGCCAGGATCTTCAGGCAGCTGAAAGTCTCGCAACGACCTATTCGAAGATCCTTGCAAGCAATACTGTTCTTGATGCTGTGCTCGATGATATGGGGGACAGTCGGAACGGACTTACACGTTCCGATCTGAGCAGCATGGTCAATGCTTCCGTTGTGACAGATACGCAGCTTCTCAAAGTCGAAGTGAGCTCTTCGGATCCTGAATTTGCATGCCGCATTGCGCAGTCGTTCCAGAGAGTCGCTCCAGATGAGATGCAGAGAATAACAAAAGTTGGCGGAGTAGAGATAGTGGACCAGCCCGAGGTTGCAAAAGTTCCGACGTCTCCGCGCATCGGTTTCGATACCGTTATAGGAGCCACTATTGGTATTATCATCGCTGCGATAGCTCTTGGGATGCACGCTCTGAAGGATCAGACTATCTATGTGCCAGAAGATTTGGAAGGCAAGGTGACGGTGCTCGGCGCCATTCCAAGAATAGAGACAGCATCTGTTTCGGACAGGGCATGGAAAATAACGATTGATGAAAAGGCGAACCATGCGAACGAGAGCTGATGATGGGGCAAAGCATGTAGGAGTGCAGGAGACAGGAAAACTTCTGACCTTCAATACCCCCTTCGCAACCCGTGAAGCATATATCAAGCTTCGAACCAACCTTATGTTCTGCGTAAATGGTTCGGGCGATCCGTGCACCACTTTCCTTGTGACAAGCGGAAATCCTTCGGAGGGAAAGAGCCTGACTGCGGCGAATGTTGCCATCAGCTTCGCAATGCTCGGCAAGAAGACGCTTCTCGTGGATGCGGATATGAGGCGTCCATCACAGCGGAAGCTCTGGGCAGTGACGAGAGGGTCTGCAGGGCTATGCGATTATCTGGCTGGGCTGTCATCACTCAGCCTTGCCCATGTCGATGGCATACCGCTGTCTCTTGCCTTCTGCGGAAGGATACCGCCCAACCCATCAGAACTCCTTTCATCGACGAGGATGAGGCATTTTCTGAAAGCTTGCCATGAAAGATATGACTATGTGATTGTGGATACTGCTCCTATTAATGCGGTAGCGGATGCGCAGATTCTTTCTCCGCTTGTCGATGGTGTTGTCCTTGTCGCTCGTTCAGAAATCTCGACTGCCGAAGAGTTGCATGCCGCCATGGATTCTATACAGCATGCAGGGGGCAATCTCTGCGGCGCTGTCATAAATGATATGGACATGAAGTCGGCCAAGTATTCATACAGCTACCGCTATGGAAAACGGTACGATGAAAAAGATGGGTATACCTCGGCGTATGACAGCCGGAAACGGCGCTGAGTGGCCTTTCCATCGATTTGCATGTCCACGTCTTGCCGGATTATGAACAGGACTTCGATTCCGTGAAAGCCTCCTGCAGCCAGTACCGATGGGACGGACGTAAGTCTGGTTTGAGTCACAAAAGATCCTAGAACTGCGCTTGCGCGAAATGTGTGCTTGGATTGCATAGGTATAGCAATGCAATAAAGAAGCATGGCGGGATCCTTCTGGAGATGCCTCGCCGCGCATGATTCGATGCGACCTGTTCGCTGCCGGAATGCCTGTCATGCTTGGAGATAACGCGTTTGTTCTTGCGTCTTTCGTCCAATCTCCTGTTCAAGACATCGAAAGGCTCGAAGAGCCTGGCGTTCTGATGCCGGTGTCTTCCCTGTCGGCTATTCAGGCTCGCGAGCAAGTGCTCCCGGATTCTGAGGGGGTGGCTCAGATGTCCAGGAAGTGATATCCACATACCTAGAAAAAAGTTATAAATATTGGACGGAGACATCTAAGGTAGATGAGCGGCTGATAGAAGATAGGGCATCCCGAGGGATGCGAAAGGAGGCCATGGGGATGATGGCGGAAATGCGGTGGGATAGTGCAGCATCCAGGACAATTGCGCTCGCCTTGATATGCACGCTTGCTGCAATGCCGCTTTCGGCATGCAGCATGGGCAGTTCAGACGCGAACAGAGAGCAGCCTCGAGGAACTGCCTCCGCACAGGAGAATGTGCAGGCTGATTCGGATGCGACAGAGGAAGATGCGAAGGGAAGGACAGTCTCGACTCCGGTTGGCAGTATCGATTGCCCTGCGAGCTGGGGGGACGATGTGCAGATAATAGATGATACGACAAATGGATCTGGTTCTATCAGGTTTGTGACCAGTGTCGGCGGCAGTCAAGTAGAACTCTTCAGCCTTGATTTTGGCAGTGCCGATGGGGAATATGTGCTCGGTACAGCGCCGGATGCTTCGGGTGCTCCTGTAGCTATAGCGCTTTCCATTGCGCAGATTGACAGACGGAGTAATTGGAGTGACGAGGATGCCAAGAAGGTCTCCGGGCTGCAGGATGGTGTCAACGAACTGCTTGACCAGATCTATCAGCTCAGTGGATTCGAGGCGGTGAACAGCTGAGATGTCTGCAAGAGCCTCGATATGCCGCAAGCTGGGCGCCCTTCTGTACTATCCCTTGGCAAAGCACCTTCCTGCCTCATACAGCTCTGTCCGAATCGGGCAGACTCAGCTTCGAAGGTTATGTGGTCGCCTCATGCTTGCAAGCTGTGGCAAAGACGTCAATATCGAGACAAATGCGGTCTTTTCTCCGCATGTAGTTCTCGGAGACCATTCCGGTATCGGCATCAATGCAAAAATATACGGGACATGCATCATTGGCCGCTATGTGATGATGGGGGAGGATGTGACCATCATCACGAGGAACCACGAGTTCGCACGTGATGACATACCCATGATGCAGCAGGGGTTCCAGAAGGAAAAGCCCGTTACAATCGGCGATGACGTATGGATTGGTGACCGGGTGACCATTCTGCCGGGCGTCAGCATCGGAAGCGGAGCAATCCTGGGGGCCGGTTCGGTAGTGACACACGATGTCCCCCCCCCTCTGCCATAGTTGCCGGCAATCCTGCGCGACTTATCCGGATGAGAGGCGATACTAAATGAGCTTTCCAATCGATTTGCTGTCCAGCCATAGCCTGTCTGTGCTCCTTGTCGTAGCAACGGTCATATCAGCTTGCTGGCTCATACTCTGCAGCAATCGACTGCACCTTAGGCCGTGGCAGGCCCTGCTCCTTGCTGTAGCGCATACGGCATTGGGGGTGCTCGCCGTCAAGCTGTTTGCCATCATCGAAGGCTTTGGCGATCTGTCGGCAGTGGGAAACATGAGCCTGTTCGGTGGCATGGCATTTCTGCCTATCTTCTATCTGGCAGTTTCACGATGGGGGCGGTGGGATGTACGGGACACATTCGATGTGTTTACAGTCGCGCTGGTGGGCACGCTCTTTTTTGCAAGGATCAATTGCATCATATCCGGCTGCTGCCAAGGTGCCTTCATACCAGGAACGAGCATAAGGTGGCCTACAAGAGAGATGGAGCTTGTCTATGACATCGCGTTTCTCGTCATTGCTATGCCGCGTGTCGTGCGAGGTGAAGCTCGGGGACAGATATTTCCGCTCTACATGGTCAGCTATGGAGCTTTCCGTTTTCTGACCGAGTTCCTGCGGGCTTCTTCGTCCGCGCTCGGGCCATTCCATATAGCACACCTCTGGGCATTTGTCGCATTCATGCTTGGTGCATCGGTGCTCGTGGAGATTCGTCAGCAAGGAGATGGGAAAGGAAGGAAGGTACGTGCATGAAAAAAACTGTCGGAAGGGTGTTTAACCGTCTCGGTGTCTTTCTGCTTGCTCTGGTGCTGACGATATCGTCAGTACCGGCATTTCCTCTGGGAGTCACGGTGGCGTCTGCTGCAACCTCTGGTGAAGTGGCCGGATTTGCAGACGCCAATGTGGAGCTGAACTTTTCGGGAAACGGTGAAGATGCCTGGACTGCGAGTGGTACGAGCATCACGGGGAAAGTTGCGTGTGTCAAGGGCACTTGCAGGAACACAGATTACAGCTCAACCCTCACTATCACGAACAAGCGTAGCGTGGCTGCTACGCTCAAGTTCTCATATAAGGTCTCTCTGGGAGGGGGCTCTGTAACAATTGACGGAACTGCCATTTCTGCAGATGCATCCTTTGAGAAGGAGCTCGATCCAGGCGCGAGCATTCAGGTGAAGATTGCCTCAAATGGCGGCACTACGAGCATTGCTCTTTCTGATGTGGCACTCATAGCGCAAGCCACGCCTCAGATTAAGTTCCAGAAGCCGGAGAACGGCAGCTATACCGTGGATGGCAAGGACGTGAGCGAAAACATCACTGTGTCTAAGAGCTCTCTTGAAGCCTATCAGCTGGTAGCAGAGCCGGCAGCTGGCTATAAATTTGTCGGCTGGTACGATATCGCAAACCAGAGCTATCTATCCCAGAGTATGCAGGCATCCCTTTATTTTGATACTGAACATACGCTCACGGCAGTGTTTGTGGAAGAGAGCACGGCTCTCTTTGATGTGAATGGATCGGTCTTCTCCGATCTCGGAGAGGCAGTCTCTTATGCCCAGAATCAAAAAGCCAGCAAGATTACCGTGGCAAGTGGCGGTGAGATAGACGGCCAATACACGATTCCTGCGGGCATCACTCTTCTGGTCCCGATGGATGCAGCGGGCACGCTGTATGGCGCGGTACCCAAAGCTGTCCACTCGGGCAGCGTCAGCACCACAAAAGACTGCTTCCGGAAACTTGTGCTTGCATCTGGCGCTTCCCTCACGGTTGAAGGCGCTATCAGTATCGGCGGCACCTACTACTCTGCAGGTGGCTCTGACCCAGGCAAGATGACAGGCGCCTATGGACAGATTCAGCTGGATGAAGGCAGCTCCATCGATGTCAGAAGCGGCGGCAGCATCTACGCGTGGGGCTATGTAAGCGGTGCTGGCTCTGTAAACATCCAGAGCGGTGCCAAAGCCTATGAGTGGTTCCAGATCCATGACTTCCGTGGTGGCAGCGATACTTCGACCATAGCAAGCAGCAATTCGAAGGTCTTTCCCTTCAACCAGTACTTTATCCAGAACATCGAAGCGTCCATGACCATCTTCCAAGGTGGCTCGGATATCGCATATACGTCACTCTACGCTATGGGCTCCAACAACGATGCATCTGTCAACTTCATTGGTGACGATGGCATGTTCAAAGTTGTGAGCGGTTCGATGACGAGACGTTATGATGGAGCTGCGGACCGGATTATCTATACCGTGGATGGCGAATCGCAGCTTAACAACCTCAAAATCAGCGCCATGGGCATGAATGTCGATTCCAAGAACTACGTTCTTCCTATTGCGAGCAACATGACCGTCAACGTGAACGAGGCAAGCAGTCTCACCGTCAATCAGAGCGCCGCGCTCTTGCCGGGCACCCAGGTGAATATTGCCAGAACGGGGGAACTGGATGTTGCGAATGGCGTCAGTCTCTATGTATATGACAGCAGCGATTGGGGCGCCTATTCCCAGAATGGCCGGTTTGGTTCGGTAGGCTTTGCGCCGAGCAAAGCTTACAGCCGCAAGGATTCCGATCTTGTCGACGCAACTATCGACGTCAATGGCGCACTCGCTGCACAAGGCAGCATCTACACCACGAAAGGCGGTGCTGCCATAATATCAAGCCAGGGTGGTGGAATCTATCAGCAGACAGGCAACCCAGGTACCGAAACTTCTACCAGTCAATACTCCGGGGTTGGCAGCTCGCTGAAGAAGAATGACATCGCTATCACTCCTGCCCGTCTGCTTAATTCAGACAGCACCTATGCCCCCACTGAAAGCATTACGGCTGGTACATCGATTGTCTACAAGAATGGAACCTGGCAGGGGGGCAAGGAAACCTACAGCGTGACCTGGACCGATGAGGATGGTACGCTGCTTGAGACGGACACAGTCGACGCGGGTGACATGCCTGTCTATAAGGGTGTGACACCTACAAAGGCGGCAACTGCCCAGTACAGCTACACATTCAGCGGTTGGACACCCGAAATCTCTTCTGCAGCAGCAGATGTGACCTACAAAGCTACATATACAGCTACAACCAATGAATACACCATCACCTGGAAGAACTACGATGGCACTGTTCTCGAGACGAGCCAGGAGAAATATGGCACAGTGCCCACCTATAGCGGCAAGACGCCTATCAAGGAGGGCGACGCCGAGCACTCCTATGTCTTTGCGGGGTGGAAGGCAATCGCTGCGGATGGCACCCAGTCCGATATCGTTGCCGTCGCGGGCGATGCAGTCTATACAGCCGTCTATGCTGAGAGCGTGAAGTCATACACGGTGATGTGGATCAATGATGATGGAAAGCTTCTTCAAAAGGACGAAGACGTTTTGTATGGCACAACGCCTGTTTATAAGGGGGAGACTCCTACCAAGACGGCCACTGCCCAATACACGTACACCTTTGCCGGATGGACACCAACAGTCGACAAGGTGACTGGAGACGTGACCTACACGGCAACCTACAAATCAGAGACGAACCAGTATGCTATTACATGGAGGAATGCTGACGGCACTGTTCTTCGTACCGATAAGAAAGATTATGGGGCAACACCTTCATATAGCGGAGAGACTCCGACCAAGACAGGCGATGCAGAATACAGCTATGTTTTCAAGGGGTGGAGTCCTGAACTTGTGCCCGTGACAGGCGATACAGTCTATACAGCCCAATTTGACATGAAGAAAAATATCTACACCGTGACATGGAAGGGCGATGACGGTGTGGTGCTGGCGTCCAGCCAGGCTGAGTATGGTACGGTGCCCTCCTATAGCGGCGAGACGCCCACAAAGGCCAACGACCAATACTTTTCCTATATCTTTACGGGATGGAGCCCCGCCATCAGCCAGGATTCCACGGTGACCTCAGATGTCACCTACACTGCTCAGTTTGCACGCCAGTCGCTCGATGCCTATACGGTGGCCTTCGATGCCAATGGCGGATCTGGCCAGATGGATTCACAGACCTTCTCGTCTGGTGTCGAGCAGAATCTAAGAGAGAATGCCTTCACTCGTGACGGATACGTGTTCCAGGGATGGAACACCAAGGCGGATGGATCTGGTGTGACGTATGCGGACAAGGGTAGCCTCATGCCTGATGCAGACATGACGCTTTATGCCCAGTGGTCATTTAGCAGCGGCTGGCTCACCGATGCCAATGGCAAGACTTATTATCAGGATGGAGTAGTTGCTTACCATGGCTCCTGGCAGGTTATAGATGGCGCGACATATTACTTCAAGGATGACGGCTATGTTGCCACGGGCATCTTTTCCGTTGCCCCACAGGGGACAAGCACTCCGTCCCGCTGTGTGTTCGATGCAGAGGGCAGGTTCCAGAGCTCTCTGAACGGGCTCTATTCGACCGGCTCCGATATCTATTGGGCGAACAGCGGTGTCATTGAGGAGTTCCCAGGTCTCAAACAGGTGAAAAGTGGCGACCAGATTCTCTACTACTACTTCGGCGAGGATGGAAGAGCGGTCAGGGACAGTGACTACAAGGTAGACAAGAACAATGATCTCAAGCTGCCGTCTTTCAAGTATCATTTTCTTTCGGATGGCACGATTGAGCACGATTCTGATACCACCAAGAATGGCATCTGCTCGGGTGATAGCTCGCTGTACTACTATATCGACGGTATAAAGGTAGGTATGGGCCTCATCAAACTGGATGGTAGCTACTACTATGTCCGTACCTCTTCAGGAGAGGTTGTCCATGGATGCAGCTATTGGGTCACCCAGACGAACGGCCTTGGTGTCGCTGAAGGCGAATACCGCTTTGGCGACGATGGGAAGATGGTGCTTAACGGCTTTGTGACCGACGGTGCCTATACGTATCATTATGTTGATGGCGTGCTGTCCAAAGGCTTCACTAAGATTGATGATGCCTATTACCTCTTCAATAGCAGCTCTGGACTGATGTACAGAAGCGGAAACTATTGGGTGCCTGACAACCAGTATGGCATCAAGGGAGGCATGTACCGTTTTGATGATGACGGAAAGATGGTCATCGAGGCTTCCTTTATCACGAAAACGCTCAAAGACGGTACTGTGGCAACCTACTATCGCAATGTAGATGGCACCTACGCCAAGGGGCTGACAAAAATCGGCAATGACTGGTATCTTTTCAACCGTTCATCCGGCGCCATGTACAAAGATGGTACATATTGGGTCTGTGACAATGAAGGGGGCTCCAGGTTTGCTGGCGGCATGTACCGTTTTGGAACTGATGGAAAGCTGCAAGCGGTATAGTTGAGCAAGACTCTTGCAGAAACGCCCCTCTTCTGGGCAAATTGCCAGGAGAGGGGCTTTTGCATGCCGAAATGAACCTCCGCAGATGAAGGAGAACGGGAAATGAGGCATACGGCAAAGAAACTCTGCGCAGCTGCACTTTCCGGGGCCTTGGCTTTGGGCATGATGCCGATGGCAGCCATTGCAGAAAACACGGTGGGAACGGTGCAGACCGGCGCTACCTCTACGGAGAAATCAGCGGCAGACGTGGGAGCTTCTGGCAATGATGGCCAGGGGGCAGCTGCGGAAGACGACGCCGCATCTGCACAGCTTGCGGCTGACAAGGATTCAAAGGGGTCTGCAGCTGTGGAAGGGGATGGCGTCGGCCTCGAATCTGCCGAAAGCTCTGTCTCGGACAGTGCAGAAGCTGCAGCAGATTCTGAGAAAGAAGCTGATGATACTGAACCTGCGGCAAGTTCAGATACAGCCCAGCCAACTGTCACGGTTACGGACTCAGTGTCTGGTGCCGAGGCGCAAACTGAGTCTTCAATCGTTTCGTATGACGAGTTTCTTTTCTCTCTAAATGTGCTTGAGGGATATGCGGATACCTATGCCAATGAGCATAGCGGCGAGGATGCCAATGCCCTGATTATCAATTTCATCCGCACGGGCGTGGAACGCTATACCACTTCAGCATGGACTACGTTCTGTGGTCCAGAGAACACATCGTTTACAAGCTATGTCGCACTGCAGGACAAGGCGAATAATACGAACGCCTCTGCTTTGCGCAACATCGATCAGTTTACGCTCCCCAATGGCAATGAAGCTGACTTTGGACATATGTTTGGCTGTCTTGATATGGCCTATCACACGAAAAATCAAAGTACTGCCGATCTTGGCAGTTGGGCTGGCGACCTTGCGGACCTTGTCTGGCTCGTCACCACGACGGGCATCGATTCTGGAACTGTCGACCAGATGACAGAAGCTATCCGCACTCAGACGGATAAATACTTCCTTCATGCAATGCCCTCCGGCGATGGGTCGCATTCCTTCAGCCAGACCGATCTCTATGGCGACCTTGATTCCTTCTACATTCTGAAATCGCTCGAGAGCAATTCTTCGCTGGCTACCATTGTCAGGAACTATTTTACATCCGCGCTCACAGACAAGATAAGGGCCCGCTTCTTCCTTGAAAATCGCCTTGGTGGCGTCTCGGCACAGGATGATATCCGCAATGACATCTATGACCTATACAAAGGAAACCAGGGAATTCTGACCCTCGAGGGCACCTACCTCTCGCAAGGCGTGGATGACAATATCCGCAAAGCTTCCTGCTATGCCTTCGCCGACTGGCTTTATCTTACGGCATACGATCAGGATGCAGCTAGCTACTACAAGGTCTTTTCCAGCGAATCTTCGACACTTGCTCCGGGCGTGACGCAGGTGGAGAAGCGTGCTCTGACAACAGACAACAAGCAGATTGTCTATTATCTTGCGACAGCTGACATTTCGCGCAATGATGTCTCGATCTATGCGAATTACAAGGACAATGATGGATCGAGCTGGGGAATGCAGCGTGTTTCGGAACAGATGCAAGCTGCAGAGAAGCGACACGGAGATTCTGGGGATATTGCCAGTTATATTCCGAACTACAAGGCTGTTGTCGGTATCAATGGCGATTTCTACAACATGAGCAACGGCGCTCCAAGCGGTGCTCTTGTGATGAATGGAATCCAATACAACGGCGTTGGTAACGAGAATTTCTTTGCAATCCTGAAGGATGGCAGTGCCATCATCGGCACTGCTGGAGATTGGGCATCTTATAAGGACCAGATTCAGGAAGCGGTCGGCGCCTCTGTCATTCTGGTAAAAGATGGCAAGATGGCAGTTTCCGCTGGCAGCAACTATTACGACGATAGGGCGTCCAGGACTTGCGTAGGCATTACGTATGACGGCAAGGTCGTCTTCATGGTGCTCGATGGCCGCCAGGAGCCTTTCTCTGCGGGCGGCAGTGCGCAGGAAATTGCGCAGATCATGATAGATGCTGGCTGTGTAACTGCGGTCAACCTCGATGGTGGAGGGTCCTCTACCTTTGTCTCAAAAGCCGAAGGCTCTGATACTGCTACGGTGGTCAACAGGCCATCTGACGGCTATGAGCGATCTGTTTCATCCTCTTTGATGATTGTTTCGACCGCCCAGCCGTCCACAGAATTCGATCATGCTGTTCTTTCATCTGACTATGACTATCTCACAGTCGGAACGAGTCTTGACATCACAGCTTCGGGCGTCTCTGCAACAGGTGATTCAGTCCATTTGCCGGCTGGTACAACGCTCAAGGTGTCTGATGCAGCCATCGGTACTATCGCTGGCAGTACATTCACTGCAGCAAGCCTCGGAGATGTCACGGTACAGCTTGTTGCCTCCGATGGCTCTACGGTGCTGGGGTCCAAGACGCTCCATGTTGTTGAGCCGACGGACCTTAAATTTACCAAACAGAGCATCAATTCAATATACGGCGAGCCAACAGACCTTCCTCTTGAAGCAACCTGCAATGGCAATCCAGTGAAGATAAATGATGGAGATGTGACCTTCGGCTATTTGAAGGAGACTCTCCAGCCCTTGGGATCTGCTGAGGGCACGACTGTCAACACTACGAAGACCGAGCTTGTCTTCGACTATCCTGAAGCCGGCAGTATAGATAGCTTCCGCTTCACCCCTGCCGCAGACAGCAATCTCAGAACGCTCACGGTTGGTGCTGTCCTTACAAGCAAGATGAAGGCTTTTACCGATACGATCAACTCCGAGTATGCTGCGGCATATAAGACAGCCATCGCTAATGGTGCCAGCGAAGAGTCGGCTGCTGTTAGCGCACGGACCAGTGCCATCAACAAGGCTTTGGCAACGGCTGCACGCCTTGAGGTCTATATGTACAAGAGCGGCGAGGCCACATTGGACTTCGATACTGCTGACGGCAAGGATTCCAGCGGCATGCTTGCATGGAAGCGTGAGGTTGCAGATTCAACATATAACCCTGATGAGACGTACTATGTCCTCAAGGACCATGATGCGATGGGTGAGATTGACTATACGCTGGCCTTTGATATGTCGAAGGTGTCCATTCCCCAGAAATTGTCCGGCCTTTTATACATGCTTCCTGGCGGCGATCAGGAGGGAAGAACCGCTTGGGATTTCATGCTGCAGCTGGCAGAACGCATCTCGCCGCTTACGACTGTGACACTGAATCTCACCGTGCCGGACGGCTTCACTGTGGATACCTCAGAGCTCCGTCTCGCAAATGATTTCTTCAAGCTGAACTCAGCGACGCTCTCTGGCAATACGCTGACTATTACGTTCGGATTCGTTGCCCAGACCGAACCTGTCAATCCTGCAACAGCCAATCCTATCTGCGTATTGAGCGGTCTCAGGCTTATTCCCAGCAAGAGCGCCCCTTGGGATGAGAATGGCTTTCTTTCCTGTGGGCTATCTGGCAAAGCGTCCTATGACATCTATGCTCATTTCCATATCCTGAAGTCTCTTGCATCCCAGACAGAATATCAGGAGAAGTATGGCCTGTATCCTTATGACAACAGCACAAACCAATCAGGAGATTATGGTGCACACTTCTCCAATGACATTCTCTCTTTCGCAGATACCTGCCGCCTGAAGCGCAATCTCAAGCAGGGCTGGCTCCGCGAGAACGGTGCATGGAGCTACTATGATGAGAATGGGGAGCTTCTCACGGGAGTACAGGAGCTTCCGAGCTTTGTGAATGGCGATGAGGGAACATACTGGTATGACCTCGGGCAGAATGGCTCGTGCACTGATACATATACCGGCCTCTTCCAGAAAGACGGAAAGACATTCTATTCACGCTTCGGTGTGCTCGCTTCCGGATGGCAGGCTATCCAGGACGATGCTGCCGCTACCCATACCTACTATTTCGATCCCACTACTTTTGCAGCCGCTACGGGCGAGACGGTCGTTGGTGGCCTCACCTACACCTTCAATGAGAAGGGCCAGCTCATTCGTGGTGCCTTCTACTCTGACGGTACTGGCACACGGTACAACTGGGCTGGACGTGATCTCTGGCGTCAGTTTGTGACCTTGGATGAAGGTACCTACTGGATTGATGCAAACAAGCATGTTGCCTATGGAAATGACCATACCGTAACGACGAACGTCAAGGATGTGACTTGGTATCATTTCGATGAGAAGACTGGCATCATGACGGGAGTCTGCAGTGGCATCTTCTCATATGACGGCGCTTTCTACTATGCTGACGAGAATGGCAAGGTGGTCTACGGAGCCGTCAAGACCGATGATGGAATCGTATTTTCAGCCACGCTGGGCAAGCTCCTTGCAGGGGAAGGAGTCTATATCGATGCTACAACGACTCAGGTTGGTTGTGCACTTGCATCTGGCTGGTATTATGCAGGTGATGATGGACGTCTCATAAAAGATGGGTTTGCTACAGTTAACGGAAATATCTACCACTATAGCGGCTATCAGATTGACAAGGGCTTTGTCAAAATAGACGACAGCTATTACCTCTTCAATGCAGGCAGTGGAAAGATGTATACGGATGCCACTATGTGGGTTGGAGATAATTCCTACGGAGTGGAAGCTGGCCTGCATAGGTTTGGCACCGATGGCAAGATGGAACTGCCGAATGGCTGGACCAGCGAGACGCTCAAGGATGGCAAGACCTATACCTACTACTACATCAACGGCGAGAAGGCAAAGGGACTCACCAAGATCGGGGACGACTACTACTTCTTCAACAAGTCGAGCGGCATGCTTTATAAGAATGCTGAACTGTGGGTGGCTGGAGAGAATGACTATGGGCTTGCTGGAGGCATGTACCAGTTCGATGCCGATGGCAGGATGCAGCTCAAGAATGGGTTTGTCACCGAGAACGGCTATACCTACTATTACGTTGATGGGAAACGCATCACGGGCTTCACGAAGATTGGAGACGATTACTATCTCTTCAATGCCGCATCTGGCATGATGTATGCTGATGGATCGTATTGGGTGCCCGACAATGTGTATGGCTTTGCTGGCGGCATGTATCGTTTTGGCGTAGACGGCAAGCTCAAGTTGCAGAATGGCTTTGTGAATGAATCCCACAAGGATGGCAAGACCTATACCTACTACTACATCAACGGCGAGAAGGCAAAAGGACTCACCAAGATCGGGGACGACTACTACTTCTTCAACAAGTCGAGCGGCATGATGTATCGTGATTGCGTCGTATGGATCAGTGCAGACAATACTTGCGGGTTTGCTGCTGGCATGTACCGTCTTGATGCTGACGGAAGTATGCAGGGGGTGGCCTAGTCGGTACCTTGTGGCATGCGGGATACCGGATTTCAATCTGGTGTCCCGCAGCCTTCTGAGGCCTGTCTGCATGCTATGAATATTGATACGCTTGTTGTAGCTATGCACCAGCATGATCGATTGTTGGTGCAGAAGATGAATGTCCAGACTGACACTATCGTCGGCAACCAGAGCGACACCGTAAGCGATGAGACATTCACGTACCAAGGCCACACCATCACCTATCTCAACCGTTCCGATAGAGGTGTCGGACGCAACCGCAATCGGGTGCTTGAAAGTTCATCAGCGGAAATCTGCGTATTGGCCGACGATGACCTTCACTTCGTGGATGGATACCCTGCATTGGTGCAGGAAGCTTTTGAAGCATGCCCACAGGCTGATATTCTTGTATTCAATCTTGTTGAGAAGGTTCCGATAAGGAAGGTCAATGACCGCTATAGGCGTGTGCGCTGGTTTGGCTATGGTTCTTATGGGGCTCCGCGCCTAGCCCTGCGGAGGTGTTCGGTCCTTCAGGCAGGCGTTCGCTTCAGCCTGTGCTTTGGAGGAGGTGCACGCTATGGTTCAGGGGAAGATACAATCTTTCTCCATGACTGCCTCAGGCATGGTCTGAGAATCTACACTGCACCGTATGCGCTCGCAGAGATTGACCAGAACGCTCCATCGACGCATTACACCGGAATCAACGAACAATACTTTTTCAGCAAAGGAGCGGCATACGCCTGCATGCATCCGGTGCTCTGGCCTGTCTTTTCCCTGTCCTATGTCGTGCGCCACCGAAAGCAGCATAAGGACTGGATTACGGTGTGTGCAGCATTGTGTGCGATGAATGCAGGATCTGCAGACTACAGGCACTATATCAGGGGATCGAGATGAGATTCAGCATCGTCGTACCAGTCTTCAATTCCGCTGACTATCTTGATGACTGCATTGCATCAGTGCTGAGGCAGCATTTTCAGGATTGGGAGCTTGTGCTTATCGATGATGGATCATCTGACGGCAGTGCCGACATCTTGGATAGATATGCCAAGAGCGACATGCGAATACGGGTCTGGCATGAGAAAAATGCCGGCCAGTTCTTTGCCAGGAAGAAAGGGATACTGGAGTCGCATGGCGAGTATCTGTTCTTTCTGGATAGCGATGATGAGCTGGAGCCGTATGCGCTTGCGAGAGTGGATGATGTGCTTTCCCATGGATGCTGGGATCTCATTCTCTTTCATGGAAGGGCCTTCGTTGATGGAATGCCCACAGGCAACCCGATTGGCAGGATGGAATGGCGTGCCGGAGAGCTGCCTCTAGATGCTATCAGAAAAGCAGTGATCTCATCCGACAGCCTGAATTCCCTCTGCCTCAAAGTGTTCCGTAGAAACCTTTTTTCGGGAGACAAGACAGACTATGGCTGCATGCGCGGCATCCGCCATGGGGAGGATAAAGCCATGCTTCTCTATCCTCTTAGCCTTGCAAAACGCTGCTTCTATCTGCCAGAAGAACTCTACCGCTATCGCCTGAATCCCTTGGGTGTTACTCGCAGCGTAGGTCTGGACAGCATCGAGTCGCTCCTGGGCAATGAGAGGTTTCTGCTCACTGCTTCGGCGATGGAGGAGTGGGGGATGTCGGATGCACGAAGCCAGCAGGCTCTGGGCACATATTATCTGCGTACGTACATAATGGTCTACTTCAAACTCAGAAAAGGCTGTTCTTCAGCCGATGAGCTCCAAGCTCTCAGACGGTTCCCATGGGACAGTGCCCTTGACCATAGTTATCTGAAGGCAAGATATATAGTGAATCTTGGCCTGCGTGATATGATGAGATATCTGGCTGCCAGACTGAGAATCTAGAGGATGTGGGACGAGGCTGGGATAGTCTCACGTCCCAGAGACGGAGAGGCAGGCTTCGGTCTGCAATGCGCATTCTTATTGTCAACAACAATATGTATATTGGTGGCGTCCAGAAAGCTCTGCTCAACCTGTTGTGGGAAATACATGATTCCAATGATGTGACGCTGCTGCTGCTTTACCAGGGGGGAGAGCTCTTGGATCGCATCCCTTCGAATATCAGGGTTCTTGAAGCCAGTGCTCCGATTCGTTATTGGGGCATGTCAGGACGGGATGCCAAGGATCGAGGCGAGCTTGTGGCGAGGTCTGTCTGGGCAGCCATTGCACGCCTTGCTGGCAGGGGCGCCAGTTTTCGGCTTGCGTCATGCATGCATCCCAAGATTGAAGGCTATGACATTGCAATCTCGTTTCTGCATAGCGGAAATCCCAAGGCGTTCTATGGCGGATGCGCTGAGTTTGTACTGCAATGCGTAGATGCACCACGTAAAATTTGCTTCCTGCACAACGATTTCCGACAGATTCAAGCAATTTCGGCGTATAACAACAAAATCTATCGGTCCTTCGATTGTATCGCGGCCTGTTCCTATGGATGTCGGGAGGCGTTCTGCAAAGCGATGCCGGGGCTTGCAGACAAGACGGCTATTGTACACAACTGCCTGGGCTATAAAGAAGTACGCCGACTGGCTTCGATGGAGCAGGTTCTGCTTGAGCATGATTGTCTGAACATCGTAACTGTCGCACGGCTGGGCAGAGAAAAGGGTGTGTTGCGTGCCCTGCGGGTAATATCGGAACTTGTCAGAGAAGGCTATTCGCTGCGATATTACGTAGTCGGTATGGGCCCCGAGTTTGATGAGGACCAGAAGGCGGCTGTTGATTTGGGGTTGGAGGGAACGGTCCGCTTCCTAGGCCAGCAGAGCAATCCATACCCTCTCATGGCGGCATGCGATCTGCTCCTGATTCCTTCCTATGCAGAAGCAGCACCGCTTGTGATCGGAGAATCAGCATGTCTTGGCACGCCAATCCTCTCAACACGAACATCCTCAGCTACAGAGATGATCAGGGATACTGGCTACGGCTGGGTATGCGACAATTCCGATGAAGGGCTTTTCCTGGACTTGGCAGCGCTTGTGCGCAATCCTTCCGAAATCAGAAGCCGTCACGGGGCTCTGCTTGGCATGACGTTCGATGACAAGCTGGCAGTTGCCGAATTCGAGAATGTGCTGATTGGAGGAGAGCGTCAATGATGCGGGCAATGAGGCTGCATGTAGGGGATGATGGCCGAGACAGCCTGAGAAGGCTTCTGGTCTGTCTAGCGACGGCGCTCCTCCTGTGCTTTGCACATGTTGCGGGCAGTCGAATCATGGTAGGCATCTGCCTGATCTTGTTTCTCATTGTGGTCGCACAGGCAAGCTTCAGTGGTAAGACGTTTGATGTCTTCCTTTTCTTCCTTCCGTGGAGTCCGCTCCTGAAGCAGCAGGTGGGAGACATCTCCTTCTATACCATCGCACTTGGTCTTGCCTGCGCTGCAGCACTGGCAAGACGCCGCTTTCTCGTGAAGCCATATCAGATTCTTCTGCCTGCCATTCTGCTGATTGTCACGCTTGCAGCAAAGCTGGTGCAAGGCCATTCAGTTGACAGGGGCTATCTGCTTTTCATGGCTATGCTCGTCATCTTTCCCTCTCTGGTGTCGGACGGCGTGCCGTGCCGTGCCTCCTTCGAACAGACCTGCCTCTTCTTTGCAGCCGGCATCATCTCGGCTGCTCTGTCTGCGCAGCTCGTTGCTGGCCATCCTAACATAGCGGCTTTTATCAACGTTGCTTCCTGGGCGCATGTGACACGGCTTTCAGGATACTACGGAGATGCAAATTTTTATTCTTCACAGATCAATGCATGCATTGCAGGATTGCTGCTCATTCTGGCAAAAGAGAGTTCCTATTTGATGCGGGGCGTCTTTATTGGTCTGCTGATAGCGCTTCTCTACTGTGGTCTGCTGTCCGCTTCGAAGTCTTTCGTGATTGTCGGAGCCTGCGAACTCTGCATATGGATTGCCGTTCTCTTTGGTCGCGGAGCGAGGAAGGCGAGCAATCTTGTTCTCCTGATTGCAGCAGCTGCGGCAATTCTGTTCTTTCTTTCGACGGTAGCATTTCAGCATCTGCTGAGCATCCTCGATAGCCGTTTCTCGTATGCCGCCTCTCTTTCTCAGGTAACTACCGGCAGGAGCGATGTATGGCGTGATTATCTCGACCTGTTTACACGCGACCCTAAGCTGCTGCTTCTCGGAGAAGGCTATACCGATATCACCCTTCAAGTCCTGAGGGGGAAAGCGTCGCATAATACGATTATCCAGTGCATATTTCAGTTCGGCATTATTGGCTTTCCAGTGCTTGCCTCTTGGTTTGCATGCCTCGTCAAAGACATGCTTCCTGTCTCTTTGACGGGAACAGGAAATGCAGCTAAAGCTCTTATGCTCGTTGGGACATTCCTGCCATGGCTTGGTCTCGACTATCTATTTTTCGATGAGTTTTTTCTGCTGCCGGTCTTTGTGGGGTGGGGCATAGGCTGTCTCTCAGATTCACGGCCAGACAGCAGCCTGCAGAAAGGTCAAGCTTGAATGTGTATGGGCGGTGATGGCAAGTGAAGCGGTTCCTGCATAAGTTGCGCTATGTGCATCTCAAGGACCTATGGGCTGTGTTTCTTTTGGTAGCGGCAATTCCTCTTTCTCTCCAGCTGAAAAAGAGCCGACCGCATATCTGGCTAGTCTGCGAACGTGCAATGGAGGCCCGCGATAACGGCTACTGGCTTTACCAGTATCTCTGCAGAGCACAGCCGCAGATCGATGCAGTCTATGCAATAGATGACAGATCGCCCGACTACGGCAAAGTTGCCGAACTCGGCGGCGAGACTGTCAAATGGGGAGGAGTACGTCATTGGGCGTATTATCTTGCTGCTGAATACAACATCAGTTCTCAGAAGGATGGCAAGCCAAACGCTGCTCTTTGCTATCTGCTAGAGGTCTATGGAATCCGCAGAAACCGCAGAGTGTTTCTCCAACATGGGATTATCCATAACGACCTTGAATTCCTGCATTATGAGAATGCGAAGATCGGCCTTTTTCTCTGCGGAGCACGTCCTGAATATGAATATGTACGAAGGACATTCGGGTATCCTGAAGGCTCAGTTCGATATACGGGTCTTGCGCGTTTCGATGGCCTCTATGATTGCCCGAAAGAGAAATTTGTCCTGGTCATGCCGACTTGGCGAAAGGCTATCGCTACACCCGCCCGCTTTGCACGGCATCTTGACGGTGACCGGGAGTTCAGACAGACTTCATACTATCAAGCGTGGCATTCATTGCTGAACAGCAGTGAACTGAAAGCGCTTCTTGCCTCCCATGGCATGCGCCTGGTTTTCTATCCTCATCCGAACATGCAGCGTTTTCTCGATCTGTTTAGGGATGGCTGTGATGGGGTGGAATTCTGCGATTGGCGTACCAATGATGTTCAGGATCTGTTGCGACGGGCTGCATTTCTTATTACAGACTACTCGAGCGTTGCCATGGATTTTGCTTATATGGGAAAGCCCCTCCTCTATTACCAGTTTGATGTAGATGATTTCAGGAGGAGCCAGTATGCTGCAGGCTACTTCGAGTACTCCCGGGATGGTTTTGGTCCTGTGTGCAGAAGCGGCAGAGAAGTGATTGCTGCTCTTTCGGCTTGGCTCGAACGGGCAGAGCACAACGAAGCGGTCTATTTGGACAGGAGCCGTCGGTTCTTCGAGATTCACGACAGAAACAATTGTCAGCGCAACTTTGAAGCAATACGGGATTGGAGCGATCGGTGAGCAGAGAGAGGCCTCTTGTGAGCGTTGTGATGCCGATACACAATTCAGAGTTGTATCTCGAAGCTGCCATGCGCTCGGTCCTTGAACAGAGCGAAACTGACCTAGAGCTCATTGCCGTGGATGATGCCTCTGAAGATAGATCTGCCGGAATTGTCGAGAAGCTGGAACAGACAGACTGCCGGGTCATCAGCATCAAGCTCCAGAACAATTTCGGCGCTGCCCAGGCAAGAAATATCGGGCTGGATGCCGCCCGAGGCAGATACATCGCTTTCTTGGACAGCGATGACTTCTGGGAAACCCACAAGCTGGAACGGCAGCTTGAGGCTATGAAGGACACTGACTGTTCCATATGTACCTGTTCCTACTGGATGCATTTCGAAGAAGGCTCCGGACCCGGTGAAGATAGGGTCTTCCATGTGCCTGAGCGCATCCGCTACGCCGATCTTCTGGACATCAACTATTTCTCGTGCTCGACGCTTATGCTCGAACGGAGCCTTGTCCCTGAACACATGTTTGATGGCAGCCTGATGCATGAGGACTATGGTGCATGGCTTGTCCTCATGCGCGACGGGCTTGTTGCCTGCGGAGTCGATGAGCCGCTTGCAACATATCGTGTGCGTGGTGGGTCGCGCTCCAGCAACAAGATCTCGTCTGCGTTGGGCCGATGGCAGGCTCTCGGCAGATGCACGGGAGAGCCACTGCAGCGACGCATTGTCCTGTTTCTGCGTTATGCTGTTGCAGGCATCAGGAAATATGAGCTGCGACATGAATAGGACGGACGCAAGCCATGCGGGTAAACGACGCATGGGGGTAATGATTTCGTACCTCTACTCTGCTGTGCAGGTAGTCGTAGGCCTTGTATATGTTCCACTGCTCTTATCGGGAATCGGTAGGAACGAATACGGGCTCTATCAGCTTGTGGGCTCAATAATTGCTTATCTGTCTATAGCCAACTCAACCTTTGCGGCTGGTGCTACAAGGTTCTACTGCAAATGCTATGCCCTGCAGGATGAGGATGGCATGGCGAATACGCTCGGCATGCTCAAACGGATATATCGGATAGCGTACCTTGTGATAGCTGCTGCCATCTGCGTGATTGCAGCAATCTTCTCTATGGTCTACCGCTCATCGTTCAGTACATGGGAAATCGAGGAAAGCTGTCTCATGCTGGGCGTGCTGGCGCTTAACCTGATTTTGACGATGAACAACACCATGTCAATTGCCTGCATAACAGCACATGAGGAATTTGCCTTTCTCAAGCTCTCCCAGCTGGGCACTCTTGTGGTGCAGCCAGTGCTCGTGCTGTCTCTCATTCGCATATGGCCCTACGCGTTTACGGTCACGGTGGTGCAGCTTATCTGCAACCTCATCTGCAGGATGGTCCAGCAGCGCTTTGCCCGGAAGAGCCTCGGCATGGATGACAGGCTACGGAGTTGGGACAAAAGGCTTGAGCATGAGATCATGGCTTTTTCTGGAGGCATCGTCTTGGCAGTGATTGCTGATCAGATTTTCTGGAAGACTGATCAGCTCATCCTCGGTTACCTCTATGGAACGGGGGCTGTCGCGGTGTACTCGGTCGGGTCGCAGATTGTGAGCATATATGCACCTCTTGGCTATGCGGTATCCTCGGTGTTTATGCCACGCATTTCAAAAATGTGGCATGCAGACCATGATCTGCAGGCAATAACGGAGCTCTTTATCAAAGTGAGCAGGGTGGCGCTCTACCCTCTGCTGGCAGTGCTGCTTGGTTTTATAGTGTTTGGCCAGGATTTTATACATCTATGGGCGGGAGATGGCTATAACGAGGCCTACTGGGTTGCAGTGATCGAACTTGTTCCGTTTACCGTCGACGTAGCTCAGAACATAGGCCTTACAATCCTTCAAGTAATGGATCGCTATGATTTCAGGGCAAAGATGTATCTGGTCTCGGCAGTCCTGAACGTAGCCTTGACCGTTCTGCTGGCCAAAAGCATCGGAATCGTCGGTGCAGCAGCGGCATCGGCGATTGCCATGGCTGCAAGCAGCGGTATCATCCTCAACTGGTACTATGCGGCCCGCATTGGACTTGACATGGGCGCCTGGTGGCGGAGCGTGCTGCGCGAAATAGCCCCTATGCTTGCATTGTGTGCTGTTGCATCTATTGTATGGCATCCCCTGGCTGGTGGAGGCTGGCATATGCTGCTGGCAGGAATAGGGGTATGGGCTGCTGCTTTTGCTTCTGTAGCCTATCTGCTGTGCGCTGACGAATATGAGAAGAAGCTGGTGCGGCAGGTGCTCCATCGTCTGGTACCCTCGAAGTAGCCTGACCGCGGGATACCGGGCTTTCTGAGCGTCAGCGTCGCCACGCTGCCACCAATCGGCGAAGCAAAGGATTTGCAGGTCCCGGATACGGGTGGATGTTCTATTGGCATCGGCTCTTTGGCTCTGTTCCATATGCAGGGACTTTTCATGAGGGATAGGTGCAGGCAGTATAATGACTTGGTTCTGCCAGCATATCAGGCCTTTGCCTTCCGTCATGAGGAGAGATCCATGGCACAGAAGCCTTCATTCTTCATCACCACGCCCATCTACTATGTGAACGCCGCTCCGCATCTGGGAACTGCCTACTGCACGATGCTCTGCGATGTGCAGGCACGCTTCCGCAGGGCTGCCGGCTACAACGTGAAGTTCCTGACGGGCATGGACGAGCACGGCGAGAAGGTGGCCGAGGCAGCAGCCAAGCACGGGATGACGCCGCAGGAGTGGTGCGATTCCCAGGCGCCGCTCTTCAAAGACCTCTGGCGCGAGCTCGAGATTTCGAACGACGACTTCATCCGCACGACGGAGGAGCGCCAGTACCATGCCGTGCAGTACCTCTGGAACCGCATGAAGGAGTCCGGCTATCTCTACAAGGGCTCCTATGACGGCTGGTACTGCGTGCCGGAGGAGACCTACTTCACCGAGAACCAGGTCAGGAAGGCCGACGAGGAGAACCACACTGAGGGACAGCACCTCTGCCCTGACTGCGGCCGTCCCCTCGAGCGTGTCCAGGAGGAGTCCTACTTCTTCAAGCTTTCCGCCTTCCAGGATCGTCTCTTGAAGCTCTACGACGAGCATCCTGACTTCGTGCAGCCGTCCTTCCGCATGAACGAGGTGCGCTCGTTCGTTGCAGGAGGGCTCCAGGACCTCTCGGTCAGCCGTACGAGCTTCGACTGGGGCATCCCGGTACCGTTCGATGACAAGCATGTCACCTATGTCTGGTTCGATGCCCTCCTGAACTATATGACGGCTGTGGGCTACGGCGTCGACACCCCTGAAGCCAAGGCCGAGCTTGCCTACCGCTGGCCAGCACAGTACCACGTCGTCGGCAAGGACATCATCCGCTTCCACTGCGTGATCTGGCCTGCCATGCTCATGGCGCTGGGCGAGCCCCTGCCTGAGCATGTCTTTGCCCATGGATTCCTGACGGTCAGGAATGCCGAGACCGGCAAGGCCGAGAAGATGTCCAAGAGCCGTGGCAATGCTATCGCCCCGCAGGATGTCGTGGACCTTCTAGGAGTCGAAGGCTACCGCTATTACTTCATGACCGACGTGATCCACGGCGAAGACTCTGCTATCTCGTTCGAGCGCATGGAGCAGGTCTACAACGCAGACCTCGCGAACAGCTGGGGCAACCTCGTGTCACGCTCCCTCAACATGAGCGCGAAGTACTTCGACGGCAAGACCCCGGTCCTCGCAGATGGCTGGGAGAAGAAGGACAATCCGCTCAAGGCAATCGCCGAGGGCATCTGCGGGCGCTACTCCGAGGCAATGGAGCGCTTCGACTATGTGGGCGCAAAGGATGTCGTGATGGAGCTCGTGCATGCGGCAAACCACTACATCGAGGATTCCGCCCCCTGGGCTGTCGCAAAGGATCCTGCCCGTGCCGGCGAGCTCACGGGCATTATCGTCAGCCTCCTCGAGTCCATCCGCATCGCGGCGCACCTCTTCGAGCCGTTCATGCCCGAGACGTCGCGCGAGGTCCTGCGCCGTCTTTCCATGGAGGACGAGGCAGATGTCGAGCTCGAGGAAGCCTGCCAGTGGGGACGCCTCGCAAGCGATGTGCCGGTGACGAAGGGCGAGGCGCTCTTCCCGCGTCTCCAGCACAAGTAGGCCCATGCATTCCTATCTCGCAAAGCCCTCGGCCACCAAGGACGTGCTTGCCTGCTTCGGCCTCCAGACGAAGCATCGCCTGGGGCAGAACTTCCTTGTGAACGACGATGTTATCGGCCACATCCTGGACCTCGCCGAGCTCGATGGGCATGATGCGGCCCTCGAGGTGGGGCCGGGCATCGGCACGCTGACGGTCGCGATGTTGCCGCTCGCAGGAGCGGTCTGTGCGCTCGAGGCAGACCGGAGCCTGCCCAAGGTCCTGGCCGAGACCTGCGGAGACTGGTCCGAGCGCTTTGCCCTCATCGAAGGCGATGCGCTCAAGATCTCTCCTGCCGAGATCTCTGAGGCCATTGCCGCTCTCGGGCGCGAAGGTGTCCCGTCAGAGCCGACCAAGCTCGTCTCGAACCTGCCCTACCAGGTGGCGGCGACGATCATCCTGCGGACGCTCGAGACGATGCCGTCAATCACGCGTCTTGTCGTAATGGTCCAGAAGGAAGTGGCAGACCGCATCTCTGCCGCTCCCGGCTCGAAGGAATATGGCGCCTACACGGCAAAGCTCCAGATCTTCGGCCGTGTTACAGGCCGCTTCGAGGTTGGCCCTGGCAACTTCATGCCGCCTCCGCACGTGGATTCGGCGGTCGTGCGCATCGACCGGAGCCCCCTTGTCGATCCCATGACAGGCGCTCCCTGCATGCCGGAGAAGATCTCTCGCCTCGAGTCTGTGATTGATGCAGCATTCTCGCAGCGCAGAAAGACGCTCAGGAATGCGATGGGGAAGAGCGGATTTGCGAAGGAGACGCTCGCAAGCGCCTTCGAAGCTTCCGGCATAGACCCTGCCGCCCGGGCAGAGACACTTTCTGTCGAGCACTTCTGTGCGCTCGAAGAGGCGCTCGAGGCAGCCGGTGCCTTCAGCGAGGAGCCCCATGGAGCGCGCTGAGGAAGACCAGTGGACGCTGACGCTCGAAGACGGCGTCCTCTTCCACGACAAGAAGGGGAGGCCGAAGGATTATCCGCGCCCTCCCTATCCTCTGATGGATACGCATGGCCATCTCACGGCCTTCTGGGAGGCTCAGCCGGCGCACGCCGTCGCTCGCGCGGCGTTTGCAGGCGTCTGCCGCCTTGTCGTGCCGCTCGACCCTGCAGACGATGCACATGACGCAGAGCCGACGCTTGCCTCGCTTGAAGGCTGGCTCGCTGAAGCGGAGAGCCTGATCGGCGAGCTTGGCGGCAGGTGGCAGATTCCTGCGTTCGAGGAGCCGGGCATCTCTGCCGCCACGCTTCCCGCCGAGACCAGGATCGTCGCAGGCGCACATCCTTATGGGGCAGCCGATTACCTCGAAGACCCGTCTGTGAAGGCGGCGCTCGGGGTCCTGCTCAGGAGCCCCCGCTGTGTCGGTATCGGCGAGATCGGCCTCGACTATACCTGCGATGTGGACCATGGGCAGCAGAAGGAGGCATTCCGCCAGCAGCTCGTGCTTGCAGGCGAGCTCGGCCTTCCGGTGGAGCTCCATATCCGCGATGCAAAAGGCGATGGGTGCGCAGAGGCGCACCGCGATGCGCTTCAGGTGCTCGAAGAGGCAGGCGTGCCCGAAGCGGGGGCAGACCTTCACTGCTATACGGGAGACAGGGAAATCCTTGCGCCCTATCTGGCGCTTGGCTGCTCTGTCGCCTTCGGCGGCGCTCTCACATTCAGGAAGTCTGACGATATCCGCGATGCCGCGCTGAGCGCTCCCAGAGGGTGTCTCCTCTCCGAGACCGACTGCCCGTACATGGCGCCGGTGCCGATGAGGGGACGGGAAGGCGAGCCTGCCCTGGTAGGATTTACGGCAGCAGCGCTTGCCGACCTTCGCCTTGCTGCGGGCCTGGCGAAGACCAAAGAAGAGACCTATCAGGCACTCTGGGAGAACGGTTCCCGGCTCTTCTATCGGTAGCTGTCAGATTGGCCTTGATGCTACGCTTGGATATGTCGGATGATGCAGCGTGGCTTGGAGAGCGCAATGGAGGCAGGGCACATCGAGGCAGAGGGCTGGAAGGCGAAGGCTGCTTCGGCTCTCCGCTTCATGCGGGATGCGGCAGAAGAGACGCTCTGGCCGACCCGCTGCGTCGGCTGCGGCAGGCCCGAGACCCTGCTCTGCGACGAGTGCCGGCTCTCGCTTCCCTGGATATCACAGAGAGATGCCTGCCCGGTCTGCGGGGCACCCTATGGAGCGACACTCTGCACGGAATGCAAGGGCGACTGGTGCGTGCGCACGACCATCTGTGCCATGAGCTTCGAAGGCACGGCAGCACGGCTCGTCAGGATCTACAAGGATCAGCATGAGACGAGGCTTGCCCGCATCATGGCAGCAGCGATAGCGACAGCGCTCGACGAGGCGGAAGGCTGCGTCCTGCCAGACGGCGAGCCGCGCTTCGATCCGGATGATATCGATGCGATCTGCTTCGTGCCGGCAACACCCGATGCGCTCCGCACGCGTGGCTTCGACCATATGGAGCTTGTTGCGAAGCATCTGACCTACGAGCTCGGGCTTCCCCTCGCAGATGTCTTGGTGAAGGATTCCGTGAAGGACCAGAGAGACCTCGGGCGTGAAGCGAGAAGGGAAAACCTCGAAGGCACCGTCGAGGCGATCGAAGATGTCTCGGACATGCATCTTCTGCTTGTGGACGACGTCGTGACGACAGGAGCCTCGATCGAGGCCTCAGCAGAGGCGCTCCTGCGGCGCGGCGCCCGTGCTGTCACAGCTGCAGCATTTGCCCGGGTCTGGTAGGCTCTGCTGGATACGGTCTGGCAGAAAAGAGGGCATATGGCACGTCTAGGCATCATCTCTTCCGGAGGTCCAAAAGATGCATTCGTGGAGCGGCTGGAGCAGCTCCTGGGAGAGGATGTGGCAGATATCGCTGCTGCCGAGGCAGGCGTGCCTATGCACCAGCTTGCCTTCGAAGGCAGGGACGAGGAGCTCGTGCGCGAGCTTGCCTCACCGCTCGAAGATCTGGCGCAAGCTGGAGCAGATTGTGCGCTTCTGGCATCGGTGAGCGCGCACTGCGTGCAGAAGGCTCTGGCAGATGCAGGCACGCTTCCACTACTGGGCCTCGCCGAGGCGCTCAGGCAGGATGTCCTTGCCCAGGGCTGGAGAAGCGTATTTCTTCTTGGAAGCTACCGGACCATGAAGGATGGCTTCCTGAAGCGTCCGCTCATCCTCTCGCACACGATCGTGATCACACCGAACGAGGAAGAGAAGCTGTGGCTCCAGCATGCTGTGGATGCTGTGCAGGGCGGAACTGGCGAAAGAGAGGAGATGCAGGAGCATCTTCTGGAGATCGTCTCGAAGGGCAGGGAAGAGGGCGCCCAGGGGCTCCTGCTCGCGAGCACGGCGCTCGAGACGCTTGTGGAGGGCCTCGAGCTTCCGCTTCCGGCAGTCATGCCCTCTGTGTCTGCAGCGCATGCATTCACGGCGTTCCGACATGTGTAAGTTCCTGCCCGATGCTGCTGCAATATGCAGCAAATTACGGCTAAGTGCCGGCTATTCATTCAGGCGGCTGCATAGTTTATTGCCAGACATGGACATTTCTGCAGCGTAGAGCCTATTTCTCGCGTGAATCGAGAGTGGAAGCCGTATAATCTCTCTGTCTCTTCCAGGTCTGTGGTTGCGGAGGCACCGATCTGCCTCCTAGTCCATGACAGACGAGGTCAAAGGGATCCACGTAAGCCAGCGTGTGGGCATGCTGGCGATCATGGCTCGTCCTAGAAGCAAGTCGCACTGCCTGATTGGCTTTGGGGCAAAGAGCCCCACAGGCAAGAGGGCTTTGAGTGGGGGTGCCTGAGCATCCGAAGCGGAGGCCCCGGTGCGCGGGTGTGGGGCCAAAGACCAGGTCAGCTGGAAGAGACGGCCATATTGTCGGCTGAGCGAAGGATGGACCCATGAAGCTACGTATCGCGATCTGCGCTGCCGTTGCAGCGCTCGCATGTGCCGTTCTGGCAGCTGCTTCTGGATTGCCCTTCGTCTCCTCCCTGGAGCATGCCTTCGGCAGCGATGAGGAGTCGGTGGCTGAGGCTACGTCTTCTGCCCAGGCGAAGATGGAGCCCAAGGTCAGCGCCTCTGCCCTCCACGAGGAAGGCACGCTCACGGTCGGCATCAAGCAGGACGTGCAGCTGCCCATGAGCACCGTGGACGATTCGGGCAGCTTCCAGGGCCTCGATATCGATCTTGCCGCAGATATCGCAGAGCATCTCGGCCTCAAGATCCGCTTTATGAGCGTCGAGGATGCAGCTGATGGCTTTTCCCAGGGCTGCGATATCGTGATGGACATGACAGACGGCGAAGAGGACGGCATCACGATCGTCGGCACGTATGCGGAGTCGACACTTGGCGTCTTCGGCAGGAATGTGGATGGCACGGTCACAGCCGACGATATGAGCGGCAGGCGGGTGGCAGTCCAGATGGGCTCCGAGGCGCATTCCGAGCTCTCCCGTGTCACGCCTTCGGTCACCTTTGCCTATGCGACGAATCTGAACGACTGCTTCCACATGCTCGAGGCGGGAGAGGCAGACTATACAGTCTGCTCGGCCTATCAGGGAGCCCTCCTCTCTCGCTATATCCAGAAGATCTCCTACTGCGGGACGATTGGCGACATCTCGAAGATCGGCATCGGCGTGGAAGCTGCGAACACCGAGCTTGCCGCAGCTGTGGGTGACGCCGAGGCGGAGGCCGAGCAGGATGGGACCTATGAGCTCATCCGCGACAAGTGGCTTGACGGCCTGCCCCATCTCGATGGAACCACCGCCATCTCAGGCTTTGCGGCAAAGCAGTCCCCGTCTGCCCTTGCAGATGCTGCCTAGGAATGCGCCTCCTTTGCGTCCATTCGCAGATATGAACGGCACGAGCGTCGGCTCGGGCCGACGAATGGGTATGAGTCCTGTACAAGCGGAGCGTGGAGCGCGCTCCGGGTTCTGATGGGAGGCATTTATGGTCGATATCAAGCTTTCGGGCCGCAAGATCCAGATTACCGATGCCCTCAGGAGCTACGTGGACGAAAAGATCGGGAATGCCCTCAAGGTATTCGATATCCAGCCCATGAACTGCGACGTCGTGCTCAGGGTAGACTACAACCGCTCCAATCCTGACCGCAGGACCTGCGAGGTTACGGTCTTCGTGCGCGATTCTGTCGTGCGTGTCTCCGAGAGCGCCGATGACATGTATGCGGCAATCGATCTTGCTGCAGACAAGGTGGAGCGCCAGCTCAGGAAGTACAAGACGCGCATCGTCGACAAGAGGCAGCATGCCCAGAAGGCAGCCCCTCCTGCCCAGACCGCAGAAGAGCTCGAAAAGCTGCTCGAGCCCCTGCCGGAAGAGGATGACGACCTCCTGGTGCGCGAGAAGTATATCGACCTCAAGCCTATGACAGAAGAGCAGGCGCTCGTCGAGACCGACCTCCTCGGCCATGATTTCTATGTGTTCCTGAATGCGGAGACCGGCCTGGTGAATGTCATCTACCATAGAAAGAATGGCGGGTATGGCATCATCAAACCGAAGATAGAGGAGCTGGATGAGCAGTAAGCGCGCACAGCAGCCGAAAGACGATGCAGAAGCTGCATCTCTCCAGACAGATACAGACACCGTCGCGACGCCAGTCCCCAATGTGACCGGCGCCGCGGCGCTTAATTCTTACGTCAAGGCCTATCAGAAGCGTCTCGGCGTCACGATCGTGGCCGATACGGCAGCCGACTTCAATCCGTCCGTAGCCCACCAGCTCGGCATCGAGGTCATTCCGTTCCACTACGTGGGACCGGACGGCGAGCATGCAGACGACATGTGGCAGAGCCGGACGCCCCACGAGTTCTACGAATACATGCGCAAGAACCCGGAAGCCCGCTTCAGGACGATGGCGGTGACGCCGGGCACCTACATGGAGGTCTTCGAGCGGCTCTTCGAGGAACGCCACCAGCCGATCATCTATCTCGGGCTCACCGGCGGCCTCTCCTCCTCTATCGATGCGGCAGAGCAGGGCGCTCAGCTCGTGCGTGACGAGCATCCCGATGCAGAGATCTATGTGATCGACAATCTGTGCCCGTCTGCGGCAGCAGAGCTTCTTGCAATCGAGGTCGTGCGCCAGGCAGCAAATGGCCTCGCAGCAGAGGAGCTCGTTGCCTGGGCCAAGGATGCCCGCTACTTCATCCAGGGCTATTTCACGCTCGATTCCCTCCACTGGCTTGCAGCAGGAGGACGCATCCCTCCGACAGCAGCGCAGGTAGGTGGCAAGCTCGATGTGAAGCCGGAGCTTTCCTACGACCTCAACGGGTCGCTTACGCTCAAGGGCATGTGCCGTGGCCGCAAGAAGGCGCTGCGCGCGATTCTCCAGGAGTTCAAGGACAACTACGCCCACGATACGTCTCTTCCTATCGGCATCATGGACGCCGACGCGCCGAAGGACGCCGAGTGGCTCGAGAAGGAGATCCGCAAGATGGATGGCTGCGAGGACCTGACGGTCATCCGCAGCTCCATCTCGCCGGTCATTGGCTCCCACGTCGGCCCGGGCATGGCCGCACTCGTATTCTGGGGCTCCGACCGCCGCGAGAAGCTCTCGCTCACGGACCGCATCGCACGCAAGGTGCGCAGCAGGTAAGACAGAAAGGCAAGGTATATGGCCTTGGGAACAATTCGCTCGGTCGCCTTCATCGGCACGGGCATCATGGGAGCGCCGATTGCAGCGCATATCCTCGAGGCGGGCTATCGCCTCACGGTCTATACGCGCACGAAGTCGAAGGCAGAAGACCTTCTGGCAAAGGGCGCGAAGTGGGCGAAGTCTCCGTCCGATGCTGCGCGTGACGCCGATGTCGTGTTCACGATGCTCGGCTATCCCGACGAGGTGGAAGAGGTCTACCTCACGACCGACGGCCTCATCCGTGCCACGAAGAAGGGCGCCTACCTCATCGACCTCACGACGTCGTCGCCCCAGCTGGCGCGCGACCTGCATGACTCTGCCGAGATCGAGGACAAGCATGCCTTCGATATCCCGGTGACAGGCGGCCAGGCTGGTGCCCAGGCAGGCACCTTGACGCTCATTGCCGGCGCGACGGAGAAGGATATCGCGCCGATCCGTCCTGTCCTCGAGACATTCTCGAGCAAGATCTACTGCTTCGGCGGTGCCGGCAAGGGCCAGATCGCAAAGCTTGCAAACCAGGTCGCGCTGGCATCGGCGCTTCTTGGTGCAAGCGAGGCCATGGCGCTGGCAGAGCAGGGCGAGCTCGACCGCAATGAGGTCCTCGATATGATCTCTCATGGCATGGGATCTTCTCGCCAGCTCGAGGAGCTTACGCCGAAGGCGCTTGCCGGAGACTTCAAGCCGGGCTTCAAGGCCGTGCATCTGAGGAAGGACCTCGCGCTTGCGCTCAGGCTTGCCGAGGAGGAGGACCTGACGCTTCCGGGCACGGATACCGTCTTCAACCTCTTCGACGTGCTCTGCAACATCGGCGGCGCGCAGATGGGCACGCAGGCCCTGCAGCTGCTCTTCGAGGATGATACGCAGACGCAGAAGGCAGGCCTCGACTGGTCGCTTCTTGACCAGGCCGACGATTCGGGAGATCCAGACGATGAGGCTGCCGTGCATGCAGCGCCCGAAGTCTCGAAGAAGGCTGCCGAGGCGGCAGAGGAAAGCCCGTACCTGAGGTCCCGCCACTGACAGGCATGTCCGCGGCATGCGGATTCTTGACACAGCACAGATATATGGAGGTAGTCGATGGATAGCTCTCTGGCAAGCGCCCTGCCTGCGCTCGTAGGCGGCCTTGCTGCCCATTCACGCCGCCAGCGCCAGGCTGCGGCACAGAAGGTCTACAGCATCGCAAAGGAGGATCCTTCTGCGATCCTGCCGTATCTGAACGACCTTCTCGATGCCCTGGGACGTCCCGAGGCGCAGACGCGCTGGGAAGTGCTTGATACGCTGACGCTCGTCGCCCAGGCACATCCCCAGGAGGTGCAGCCGGGCATCGATGCAGCGGAGACGTCGCTCTTTGATGAGGATTCCGCTCCGGTGCGCCTGGCGGCCTTCAGATTCCTCGCAGCATATGGGTCGACTTCTGAAGCTCGCTCGGATGAGGTGTGGCCTCTCTTGGACGAAGCCATACAGTGCTACCATGGGGATGCCGAATACAGGGACATGCTTGTTGCCCTCTATGATATGGCACAGGGTCCGATATCGGAGAAGTGCGCTCATGAGCTTCTCGACCGGATTGCCTTCGACACGAAGAGTGGAGCCAGCTACATCCAGGCGCTCTCCGAAAACATTGCAAAGGAACTCAAAGGAAAGGTTCATTGAGCATGGCAGAAAAGAAGCCGGAAACCGAACTGGACACGAAGAAGGCCGATGCTGCAAAGGATGAGAAGGCCGAGAAGAAGCCTTCCAAGCCTGCACGCACGGTGCCGCTTGTCGCAACCATCGTCGCGGCTGTCGTCTGCCTCGTCCTGGGTGGTGTCGTAGGACACTTCTGCTTCAATGGCACGAGCTCGCTCGGCTCCCAGACCCTGCAGGAAGCCGATCTCGACACGGTTGTCGCACGCTATACGTACAACGGCCAGACCTATGAGATCACGGCCAAGGACGCGATCACGCAGTCCTCCTCGCTCGACAGCGCCGCAAACGACGATGGCAGCTACACGATGCCGACCGCTGACAACATCATCGACCTTGCCCGCAACCAGATCATGCAGAAGGTCGTCGATGCCCAGGGTATCACGGTCTCCGACGACGATATGGATGCCTACGCGCAGCAGTATCTCGGCTCCACCGACTACGCGACAATCGCTTCGAACTACAACATGGACGAGGACTCCGTGAGGAACCTTGTCCGCCAGTCCTGCGCTCTTTCCAAGCTCCGCAGCCAGGTCGTGACGGCCGAGATTCCGTCCCAGCCGACGGCTCCTTCGAAGCCTGCTGACGGCGCCGAGGATACGCCGACGGCCGACTACGCAACCTACATCATCAACCTCGCAGGCGATGAGTGGGACTCCGAGACCGGCACCTGGAAGGACTCCTCCTCGACCTACGCCTCCGCTCTTGCCGACTACCAGATCACGAACGATTCTGCGACCTACGCTGCAGCACAGGCTGCCTACTATGTGGCCTACCAGCAGTACTCCACGGCTTCCCAGACTGCATCGCAGCAGTGGACGAACTACGTGAATGACCAGCTCTCGAAGGCAAGCATCGAGATCTACACGATGGAAGCCTAAGAGGCAGATACAAGCGCTACGATGGACGGATGGGCATCTTTGCCTGTCCGTCCTTTTCTATAGCGGAAAGAGGTGTCCCTCATGCATATTGCGGTGAGCGCATGCCTTCTGGGGGAGCGGTGCAGATACGATGGCGGCACGAAGCTGGATGAGGCCGTCATCCGGCTCTCAGGCAAGACGGAGCCTGTGCCCATCTGCCCGGAGAGGCTCTCGGGACTGCCCATACCGCGCCCTCCTGCAGAGATCAGGGATGGGCATGTCTATCTCAGGGATGGACGGGATGTGACCGAAGAGTTCGAGACAGGGGCGAAGTGTGCGCTTGCCCGCGTGAGGGAGCAGCCCGTGCCGCTTGCCGTCCTGAAGGCAAAGAGCCCATCATGTGGCGCCGGTCTCATCTACGATGGTAGCTATAGCGGAAGGACCATAGAGGGGGACGGGGTCTTTGCCCGCCTCCTCGAAGAGGAAGGAATCACCGTGGTAAGCGAAACGACTGTCGAATCCGTGCATCCGTCTGTAGAGCATCCTGTGGCAATCATCCTGGGCACCGGTCTGGGACATCTCAAAAGCCTCGTGCATCCGGTGCGCCGCATCGACTATCACGATATCGAGGGATTCCCGGATGAGGCACAGCCGATGCCGGGCCACACGTTCGAGGCAACGATCGGCACGATCGACAATGTCCCGGTGATCGTCTATCCGGGCCGCATCCATCTCTATCAGGGCTACAGCGCCTCCGAGATCTGCGCCCTTGTCCGCCATGCCCACCGCCTCGGCTGCCGCGATATCGTCTTTGCCTGCGCAACGGGTGCCGTCTCCGGCATGGCAAACATCGGCCTCGGCATCATCACGGACCAGATCAACCTCACGGGCAGAAATCCGCTTGCCGAGGATGAAGGACTCCGCGATGTGGAGTCTCCCTTCGTCGATATGGCGGATGCCTATACGCCCTACCTCAGGACCCTTGCAAGGGGCGTCGCAGACGATCTCGGCATTGCGGTCGAGGAGGGTGTCCTTGCAGGTGTCATCGGTCCCTGCACAGAGACGCCTGCAGAGGTGCAGATGATGAGGACGATGGGCGTGTCCTATGTCGGCATGTCGACCGTGAATGAGGTCATCATGGCGCACGCTCTGGGCATGAATGTCTTGGGCCTCACGCTTGCTGCCAACCAGAGCGGAAGCGCAGGCTTCGGCCACGACAAGGTCCTCGAAGAGGCGAAGCTCCATGCAGACGACTTCGAGCGTCTCGTGAGGGGCGTGCTGCGCCTGCTGTAGATACAGACTGCTGTATAGTGCACTGATGCTGGGGCCTGGGATGAAGCTGCATTCCAGGCCCCTTTCCTGATACAAAGATCAGATGCTGAGGAGAGAACAGATGGAACAGCGCCCTGCCAAGGCGCAGGGGCACAGAGAGGCTGCCAGAGGCAGCGGGAAGCGTCTTGCTGCAGCGAAGGCCTGGGCAGAAAGCCTCTCCGAGATAGAGATCGCAAAGGAGATGGAGGGGGCTCACGCTCAAGGAGGCAAAGGATATGAGGCTGCGCGAAAAGGGGCTGCTTGATTGAGGCTGATGGACAGCCATCCATCCATCGAAGCTTTCCTGGAATAGCCGATATATCAGGAGGAGGATTCCGGCTTCGGGAGATACGAAGAGCGCCCGGCACATGCGCCAGACATCGAGCGAGCCTTCGCGGGACAGGTGCGGCGCCTCGTAGAAGTCCTTGCTCCTGCCCGGCTCGAGGTAGCGGATGTTGCGCATGTGGACGAAGTGGATGCGTCCGCGCCTCGAGAACTCGTCGAGGATCGCATAGACGTCGTTTGCGGGCTCCTCCGCGATCGACCCGCAGCAGAGCGTGATGCCGTTCGCGGGGGAATCGACCGCACGGCAGAGCCAGTCGAGGTCGTCGCGATCACTGACATGAGCGCCTACTCGAAGTTCATGGATGCGCCTGATGGCCTCCTTGCTGGCACCGACCTCTGGGACAGCATGATATTCAACAAGGTCCGTGGCCCCGAGCTCAAGAAGTACGCCGACGATCCCGCCATCGTCTCCGCCATGCGCGAAGCATCGCACCGCATCCTGTACTCTGTCGTGAACTCCAACGCCATGAACGGCATCGCACCTGATGCCAAGGTCGGGAGCAGCATGACGTGGTACTACAAGATCGTCTACGGCGTGGCAGCAGTCTTCGTCCTGCTCTCTGTCCTCAACATCCGTCGCCTTGTCAAGGGCGTGAAGATGAAGAAGGCAGCACGTCTTGAGGCTGCACCGGCCGCATCCAATGATTCCTCTGTGGATGGCCCTGCCAAGAAGTAGCGACCAGAGCAGATAAGGCTGGCAGCGTCCTCCCATCCCCATTGCCAGCCGAAGCTGCCAATCCACCTGTCTCTGCCCATTTCCATCTTCCCCTTTCCCGTCTCGAGGGGCATGGCGCGCATACGCTGTGCCCCTCTGCTCGTATGGAGGGAGGGGGTAGACGAGAGCATGGCGGAAGCCACAAGAGATTGGCTGAGTACCGTTCTCGTAAAGTGGGGGTCGCTTAATGTGGATGGACAAGCAGCGCCTGAAACGAGGAAATTTGAAAATGGACAAAATAATGCTTGCATCTTCGTGCCTGCATCCGTACTATTAAAAAGCACGCGCTGAGACAACGTCTTGCGTGTCAAAGAGGCCAGCTTAGCTCAGTTGGTAGAGCACCGCTCTCGTAAAGCGGGGGTCATCAGTTCGAGTCTGATAGCTGGCTCCATTGAATGTTTGCAGCTCAGAGGCTATAAAGGCTTCTGAGCTGTTTTCATATCTGATGTCTCTTATAGCCTTTCGCATACGATGTGCATACGAATCCTCATCTGTTCTGCCTCGTGGCCTCAGCAATCTGTCGGAGGCGTGAAGGTGTGGCATCGAGTGGGTTACAGATTCTGACTCAAGCCGCCCGGACGCGTAAGGTGCTTTCGCGTGGAGAGCTAGTACCTGGGCAGAAAGAGGCGACGTGAAGGCAGGATATCTTGAATGCGAACGCAGGTGGACGTTCTGGCTTCTGATCTTCGTGGCAGGCTGGTATGGCGCCTACACGTTCTTCCTGCGCGGCGGCGTCTTCTGCAATGCACAGACGGCAAACGTCGTCCTCTTCGCAATGGCACTCGGCAGGCAGCAGTGGCTCTCGGCAGCCTATCTTCTGCTTCCCATCGGTGCCTATTTCTTCGGTTCCTTCCTCT